>ENA-OWNT01000186-OWNT01000186.1-seawater-metagenome-genome-assembly--contig:-NODE-186-length-177800-cov-9.448130_pt1 | contig 177800 bp, 108 predicted proteins | sample MGYA00238136_ERZ651165 | MGnify/ENA primary metagenome ERZ651165 (study PRJEB26861, sample SAMN08777766) | seawater metagenome | isolation source: coastal seawater | place: USA: Florida | collected...
GTGTGTCGGCACTGAGCAAAATGCCTGTAAATCAACTGATTACTAATGTTAATACCAAAAAGCCAAACACCCCAAATCATAACCAGCTGAATATCTTTGATTTATAACCGGACATTACTGGTAATATCATTGAATTTATGACTAATTTGAGTAGAATTGCAAAGCAAGTTCAATTATTCTGCATCTACGGCCATCAAGATGAATCATACTTACCTCCTTTCTTTATTACTTCTGCTGGTTTCTGCTAAATCAGATCTTAGGAGCTATCATTCCACCTCTTCGGAATCAGGTTGGTTAAGGCATACCATAGATGACAGTTCGACTGGTGCTGATGGGGTGAAATTGACAGATTGGAATGAAGATGGGTTGCCAGATATTGTAACGGGTTGGGAAGAGGGAGGCTTGACCAGGGTGTATTTGCATCCGGGCGTAGAGCAGGTGAATAAATCCTGGCCACACATGACCGTCGGTGAAACACCAGCTGTAGAAGATGCCGTGTTCGTAGATCTAGATGGGGAAGCGCCCTTGGAAATCCTAAGCTGTACAGAGGGTCGAGAAAGGCGGCTGTACATTCATTGGGCAAAATCCAAAGAAGAAGAAACAATTTGGCAACAGCAGTCCATCCCCAAAGCAGATAGTCTCATGCAATGGATGTTCGCTATTCCATTCGACTTGAGTGCTACTCGTACAACAATTGTCGCTGCAGGCAAAGGCCAAGACGCAGCAATAGGATGGTTTGACATTCCAGCTGATGCTCAATCCGTTCATGAATGGATTTGGTATCCCATTGGAGAAATCGGTTGGATTATGTCCATCCTTCCTGCCGATCTGGATGGTGATGGAGATTTGGATTTGCTACTAAGCGATCGACGAGGTGAATGGCGAGGCTGTCGCTGGCTGGAAAATGCCGGGCCCACACATTGGAAAAGCAACTGGAAAAATCACTGGATTGGTGCTCAAGGAAAAGAGGTAATGTTTATTGATTGGGTAGATTTGGATCAAGATGGCACCAAGGAAGTATTGACCGTCGATTGGACGGATAAGCACTTGAGTTTATTTAAACCTTCCACTTCAAGGCAGCAGGGTACCCTCTGGACTACTTCGACCTATCCATTGCCGCGCGAGATGAGACACCCTAAATCCGTCACAGCAGGTGACCTCAATGGAGACGGAATCCAGGATATTGTCATAAGTTCCAATACGAGAGGAAAAATGCTGGATGGCTTGGTTTGGCTAGATGGCAAAGACCTATCGCCCAGTTGTGAATCTTACTACCAAAGTATCTCGGGTGCGCACAATGCGAAGTATGATAAAGTAGAACTCATTGATATGGACCTGGACGGGGATCTGGACATTCTCATTTGCGAAGAAAATTATGGACCTAATAGTGAAGGCTTAGGGGTCATTTGGTATGAAAACCAACTTAAGCGATAATCTTCTCCGACAATTTTCATGGTTAGCGTTTTAGGTAGAAAAATTGCGGCCAAGAGTGGCACTGTTCCTAAGAGGGGACTCCTAACATAAAAATTATCAGAAAACCAACTATAAAAAAATGTTGTCAAGAACTTTAATGCTCGGGCTTTGCATATTGCTAACGAATGCAGTGCTAAGCCAAAAATCCTTTAACTACATTTTTGAACAAGGCATGGAAGAATATGCCTGCTTTCGTATTCCAGCCATTATCACCAGCGCCAAAGGGCACCTGCTTGCCTTTGCCGAAGCCCGAAAACATTCTTGCTCTGATACAGGGGATATCGATCTCGTCCTTCGCCGTAGTACAGATGGAGGGAAAAGCTGGGGCAAAATGCAAGTGATATGGGATGACGGAGAAAATGTCTGCGGAAACCCCGCTCCGGTACTCGAAAAGAGAAATGGAACCGTTTTTCTATTAATGACCTGGAACCTGGGTAAGGATCACGAACGTGATATCATAGCCGGAACCAGTGAGGATACCCGACGTGTTTTTCTAATGCAATCCATCGATGAAGGCGTCACCTGGAGCACGCCCAAAGAAATCACGCAATCGACTAAAAAGCCCAGTTGGACCTGGTATGCCACAGGGCCTTGTCATGGTATTCAATTATCCAAAAGAACCGGTTACTCTGATCGTTTAGTCATTCCTTGCGATCACATAGAAGCCGATACAAAACATTACTACTCCCATGTTATCTACTCCGATGACCTCGGGAAAACCTGGGAATTCAGCGAATCCACTCCGCAACATCAGGTCAATGAATGTACCGTCGCAGAAATGAATAATGGCGAGCTTCTCCTAAATATGCGAAACTACGATCGAACACAGAAAAATCGCAAGCTTTCTCACAGCACCGATGGGGGAATGACCTGGTCCTCGCTAAGCGATGACCCCACGCTGATCGAACCGATTTGTCAGGCCAGCATGATCAGTAATCTTAAGCGCAAAAAAAAGCATCGATTCTATTTCTCCAATCCCGCCAGTCAGGATAAGCGGGAACGGATGACGTTGCGGTCCAGCCATAATAATGGTGAAAACTGGCAAGGATCTATAGTCGTACACGAAGGCCCCTCCGCCTATTCCGATCTGGTGCTCTTGAAACGGAAACAGATCGGTATCCTCTATGAAGGAGGTATTAAATCGCCCTACGAAGGCATCGCTTTTGAACGCTTTGCCTTGAAAGACCTGAAATAGGGCATTGCCCCTTTGAAGTGAGAAAATCGTGACATTTAGGTCCGGCATAGAAAGCCACTTTCAAGCCAAAACCGAAGCCCCACAGCTATAATCTGGGGACTTCGGTTTTCGATCATTATCACTTTAAATTAGTCTAGAAGACTTACTGGTTTTATTCTTTAATCACCTTAGCAGAATACACCTCCGTACCTTCTTTTATTTTCAATAAATAGAAGCCTGCTGGAAGGGCTGAAATATTCAATTGGTTAGTAGATTGCTGATCAGTCAAAACGAGTTTTCCTGTATAATCAAATACCTGTACCCACTCAGGATTGATATTTTGCCAGTGTAGGATGCCCGTCGTCGGATTAGGGAAGAGCTGAATAGCTGTCTCTTCAATATTCGTTACATCCACCACCATGAGTTGTGTAACTTCTACTTGAAAAGCTCCTAGTCCATTACCAAGTGAACTTGTCACACCATCTATCAATACACTATAAACTACCCCTTCCTCAGTATCCAGCTCTAGGTTAGCATTATACAGGCCCGTCCCTTCATCTTCATCCTCACTACAAGCCAATGGGGTGAGGCTGCCGCACGTCCCTGTATAAATCGCCATTTGAGTATCACCTGCTGGGATAGGGTTTTCAATACTATCTGTAGTTGTACTGATCCGATATCGATTCCCATCTCCGGTAAAGGTGAACCAAATGGGGTTTTGTGTGGTGTCAAAAAAGCAATCCGTGCCAGTAGTAGGATCATTGGGATCAACGGTATAGTTGGTATTGTCCCAGACACTTGACAATTGAGTTTCATCAATGGGCTGCCCGAAGAGGGCATTAATATCATTGGCATCTGTGCAGCTATTACCCGGAGGAATCTGCATCTTCACCTCCACATCATCACTGGCAGATGCTTGGCAGCCATTGACGTCCGTATAGGTATAAGTGATCGTATGAACCCCTACACCCGCCGCAGCTGGATCAAAACTATAGGTCATCCCATTTCCATCATCCGTCACGCCTGGGCCGCTATAGATGCCTTGGTCCCCCGCTACAGTGCCTTGGGCAGGCATGCCGCCCCCGAGGCCCGTCTGTACGCCAGCATCCTCATCCAAGTCTTCAGGAGCGGTGAAGGTTGCTGTAGGTAGGGCGAAGACTTCGAAGTTCCGGATCTCTGTAAAAGTGCAGGACTCCTCGCTGGTAAAGGTGTAAGTGAGTTCATGCATGCCAACCCCGGCATTGGCCGGATCAAAAACATAGGTGGAACCATTGCCATCATCGGTAATACCAGGGCCAGAAAAAACGCCACCTGCTGGCATCACATTGCCCAAGCCCGCTTGTACGCCTGCATCTAGGCAGAAGTTACCTGGTGCTGCTAGATCGACGAATGGTTTAAAGTTAACTTGTCTTGTTATTGTGGCAAAGGGGCGACATGCCCCATCTGTGGGTGTCGCATCGAGTGTGGCAATGAGTCTTGGGTTAATATCTATGCTGGCTATTTGGCCAGGGTTGGTAATTGATAAGGTCGCACTTGTGCCACCTTCACCTAGTTCCGAGAAAGGCACTATTCCAATTCTACCAAATATGGGACTATCATAACGATCTTCTGGCTCTCCACTAGTAAGCGCATAGAAACTGATCCCATAGTCTTGCTCACCATTGTCCGCCTGAGCCATATTTTCCAAGCCACTTACGGTAATGGTAAAAGCTTGCCCTTCGCAATTAGAGGAAAAAGTGAGTTCACCAAGAGTAGGGCAGACATTGACTGCCGGCGCCCCACCAATGACGCGGGCAAAGAAGTCATCTTTATTACCATTGGATTCCTCATCTCGGTACATCACTACAAAATCGCCATTATCGAGTGCCTGGACAAAAACGGGTCGTTCTTCTTCGCCATCGCTACCAGTATTCGTCTTTTTACTCCCGCAAAGCGCCATACCAGTGTTATCATACACTCGGTGATAGACGTCATAGTCTCGATTATTACCTGGACCAACGTCTGTCGGGCCATCCGCCGACTCCCAGACAATCGCAAAACCATTAGGGAGTGCCTCAATTAAAGGGCCGCTCGTTGATTGCGGACCCGTGCCGCCAGAGTTAATATCAGCATAAGGGGCTGCTATGCTCGTAAGTGCATTGCCAGATGCATCAAAAACTCTAAAATAGGCGGATGTACTATCCCCATCGGCACTGCGATCGGGCGACCAGCCCAGTACGAAATTGCCATTGCTAAGGGCAGCATAGCTGCGATTACCCAGGGTGCGTACGAAGGAATTGAGGTGTGCTCCAGCACTTAACTCAACACTCGCACCTAGGGCCATTCCTGTAGGAGAAAAAGTTCGTACAAAATAGTCATCGGTATTCCCTGCCTGATCCTCATCTCGACGATAGATCAGAGAAAAATTACCTCCTTCTAAGGCGATCAAACCATCCAAAGATTCTTCGTCAGCTGCATTGTCACTATTGGCTTTGGTGGAACCAGTGACCGCTGTACCATCAGCTTGGTAAATCCGGAAGTAAACATCCTGATCATCATTAAAATCTTCACCAGGGCCTTCATCCCCTGGTCCCTGCTCCGAGACCCACGCCATTACAAAGTTACCATTCTGGAGATTCAGCAGTCGGGGTTCTGGCACCCCTTGATCACCAGTTCCTGCCGGATTGATATCGGCATAGGGAGTGATAATCCCAGTTACAGCCGTCCCATCTGATCTAAATATTCGCAGGAATGAACCCTTGTCATCACCATCCACATCATCCCAGGTATCCCACGCAATAACAAAGTTGCCACCACCTAGATCAATAATGGTCTGTTCTGCATTGACGGTCTGGTAGGCAGCATCATGGGCATTACCACTGATGTTGACAAGCCCGCCGGACATAGAAACACCAGCTGCATTGAAAACTTGAAAGTAGTAGTCATCCTTATTGCCCGTATTGTCCTCATCCGTGCCTGTGATGACCACAAAATTACCATTGTCCAAAGCTAAGACAGAACGTAGCAGATCCTCTTCTCCTATCACACTAATCCTAATGGGATCTGAAACGGCTACTCCAGCATTGTCATAAGTTCGAATAAATACATCCTGCTGCTCATCACCAACAGGGCCCGTATCACCAGGGCCATCTTCAGATGTCCAGGCCATCACAAAACCGGAATTCAAAGCCACCAACTTGGGGCCAGATATGCCTTGATCACCAGTACCCGAAGGATTAATACTTGCATAGGGAACAGCCGGTGAGGTTATGGCCGTGCCGTTTTCGCTAAAAACCTGGAAATAGGCTCCCGCTTGATCACCATCAATGCCATCATCCGTTGACCAGCCAATGACAAAATTGCCATTACTTAAGGTAGCTATAGCATCATGATTATCATTTCTGCCAAATCCACCGTCATGGCTATCCCCACCAAGGCTAATAATATCGCTTTTAAAATCACAAGATTGGGCATGCAAGAGATCTAGACTTGCAATGGCCATCGATAAAAATAATAGTAAAAAACGCTGCATACTTTTGGGTTTAGATAATCACCGCAGTTCAGGGGCGGTGCTTTTGGGTTATAGAATTTTCTTTTTATGAAAAACTTCTGCGGTTCCCATTCAGGGAACTAGGAAAGTTGCTAACACGCGAAGACTTAAGGGGGAAGATTTGAATGGCTCGAATCGGCCATTTGATACTGATGCAGAGAACGGAAATGTCGTCGTCTGAGGAAACTACGAATTATTTGCCGGAAATGGATTGGCCACACCCAATAATCGGTATCTTTCCCGTTGGTGGGAAAAGCACTATAGTGACAAAATAACATAATCCAAATATGCCACAAATAGCTTCATACCGCCAAAGACATTTTCAGGGCATTACCATAAAAAAGAACAAAAAAAATGCAGAAAGTACCCCATAAAAACCTATATATCAAATAGATACAAAAGCAACCTACCACAATAAACGTCTTCAATATTGAGCAAATTAATCTAAAGTATTCGTGACTTTCAGAAAAGTTCCATCAGGGCGATAGCCATCATCCCGAGGTTAGCCCACATTAGAAGCCAAAAAACCACCTCTACCCCACCGATACTTTGTTGCCTTTCCTAAGTTAGGCCCAAAAGGTATTCAACGAACCAGAAGAATATCACGGGAAAGGGTGGTTTCCTCTATCCCCCCCGATGCAGAAAGTAACTGGAGATTCACCAGGATAATATAGACACCAGAAGGTGCTTTCTGATCAAAAACGAGTCCATCCCACAAGTTTGGTTCGCCCTGACTAGTATGCAGTAAATTGCCCCAACGATCATAGATAGATGTCTTTATATTCATGAGTTGACAATCGCTATAAATGCTTACATGATCATTGATTCCATCTCCATTGGGACTAAAGGCGGTAGGTACAAAAATCTCGCAATCACAGATCAATCTTTCTAGTTGGAATTCATAGATTAAGGGATCCACACAATCGCTATTTTTAGCTCTATAACTACCTGTATTATCAATACGTCTCTGTAGGCTGGGATATCCATCGAACCAAGTGAAATCTTCGCTTGGCAATTTGACATCCCAGGCTTCCTTGCACTGCAAAAGAGTATCAATTACGATGATTTCCGGTTCATTAGTTTCTCCACAGATTTCGGTAAAAGGATCTTCCATCAGTTGCACCTCTAATCCTCCAGAAACAACCAAGTTTAGCATCAGACTGGATTCAGTAGATGCCATTTCAGGAAATGCCAGTGGATACTCATTAAGCAGCCAATCCTCCCTTTCTTGCCAAAAAAAACATGCAGTTGCTTCATTTTCATCAAATTGAATCAAAAAATCGCCTAGGTCCGCAGCAATAGATTGTAAAGCATCCGGATTCCCTAATACAATTATCTTACCGCCCGGCCCCATGGAATGAAAAACAGAACCAATATTCATACTGTAATCAGCGATTAAACTCAACTGCCTTACCGCTTCACCCGCTCCAGATAATGTCAATTGTTCCAAGGAATTCCCTTGGGTTTCTGGTGCCATGTTGAAGATGAGCAAATCTCCATTTTGCAACTCTTCAATAGTAGCTGGAAATTTGTTTGAACTAAAGCGATTGCTCTTCCAAATCAACTTTCCCGTCTCATCAAGTTTATAAAAGAAGGTCTGATCTTGGTGCAAAGCTTGAAACAAATACCCACCAGTTATTTCCAATGGTCCAGCGATAGGGACTGGGTCCAATGATCGGTCGAATATTTTAGCCCAAAGGCTATTGCCTTCAGCATCAAAAAGGTAATGGAGAGCTTCCGTACGTACTAAGATCTTACCTTCAGCAGTAATGATCGCTGAACCTTCAGCTGTGAAAGGAGCAATACGTTTTGCCCAAAGCAGATTTAATCTTTTGTCAAATAGGGCTATGTACCCTGTAGTTTCAAAACTAATATCCAGAATTCGTCCACAGATCAAGATCTGTTCATCGCGCATCGAGATAGAAAAATTTGAAGTTCCCGCGGTAGGGCTCTCAAACGTCTTAAAACGTTTTTCTGCTCCTTCACCATCTACCTCAAGTAAGAATATATTTTCTCGCAAGCCGTCCAAAGTAATACCTGAGACAAAGATTTGGTCCTCTTCACTTATTAGCATATCCTTTAACCGTAACTCCAACCCACTCCGCCGATAAGAATATGACCAAGATACATTTCCGCAGCCATTCATTCGAGTTAGAAAAACAGCAGCCGTATTATCTTGCAATTGCCCTTCCGCCTCCGCATCACCAATCAAAAGATCACCATTGCTAAACCTTACTATCTTCTGCCTTGTGAACTTTTCTGGTTCACGAAGTTGCTTAAAAAAAGTCTGGTTGTATCCCCAGTTTGGTTGAATGAATAGGATGGCCATCAAAAATAAGCCAAAACGATAATCAGGATTCATAGTATTACTATTCTTCTAAAAATCACAACTACATTTTAAAATATTTTCTCTAATTTAAGATATGAAACTTAAGTATAAGCCGATAGAACGCAGCACATTAGACTACATTCACGCGAAGAGGGTCAATCAACCTTACCTCGGCTACAACTGGCACTATCATGAGGAATTTGAACTCATATACTTCCTAGAAGGGCAAGGAATTAGGATCGTAGGAGATCATATATCTGACTTTAAGCAAGGTGAATTGGTGCTAGTAGGAGCATGGCTTCCACATCTTTGGCGAAATGATGCACAAGAAGCCAACGGGAATGAAGCAGATTTCATAGTCATTAAGTTTCGCGAAACTTTTGGAGACATTCACTTATTCTCTCTTCCGGAGTTGTCCAAAATCAAGAAACTCCTCAAGAAGTCTCACCGAGGTTTATTTTTTTCAAGAAAAGTAAAAGAGCAAGTTCATCAAGTCATTCTAAAACTTGTCAAAAGCCAGGGAGCAGAAAAACTCATTTTACTCCTACAGGTATTACAGGTATTATCCACCGAAAAGGAGTTTTCCCCTTTGTCTAGTCCAGAATTTAAACGCCCAGTCCAACCACTAGTCGAAGACCGACTGCAAACAGTGATAAACTACATCTTCATTAACCATCATAAAAACATCTCGCTGGAAGAGATTGCCGAAGTTGCAATCATGACGCCTCCTGCCTTTTGTCGTTTTTTTAAAAAGCGGACCAATAAAACTTTCTCACACTTCCTCAATGAATTTCGGGTTGAAAAATCTTGCCAACTCTTGCTTGACAATAGAAAACCTATCAAACAGATCTGCTATGAAGTGGGCTTCAATTCCCTGACAAATTTCAACCGAGCTTTCAAGAGTTTCAAAGGTCTTACACCTTCTACCTACCGCAAAAAACTAAGGCTTTTCCAATAAGTCAGGTCCAGGACCAGGCAGGCAGACCTTAGGTAGTGTTTCGCCTGGTTTGTTCTCTTTTAAGCTTTCCGCTGCAATTGATAATATACATTCAAGATCCACTAATACTAGCTAATAAACCTCATCTAAAGTGGCATTTTGGCCATACTTGGGTTAAAATACGACTAGTCTCTGATAATTTTCGCCCATATCTTACCTAGAGCCTGGTTTATCTTTGATAAAGTAAGTACAAATAAAAACATTAGCAAAATGAAAAAACCAATACTGATCAAGCCAGTTTTGTGCCTGATAGGAATGCTTATTTGCACCCTCGTGATGGCACAGCAAAAAGTGATAGGCACAGTCCTTGATGCTGATGGGACCTCGCTGATCGGCGTCAATATCTTAGAACAAGGAACCACAAATGGGGCCGTAACAGACATTGACGGGAAATTTGAGATAAGCGTTGCTGGCCCTTCTTCCGTTCTAGTATTCTCTTACACAGGATATACATCAAAAGAGGTGGTGGTAGGTGCACAATCTTCCATCAATCTCACTTTGGAAGAGGGGGTTGGATTAGACGAGGTCGTAGTGGTGGGATATGCCACGCAGAAGAAGGCTAATTTGACGGGTGCGGTAACTTCAGTTGGTGCAGATGAGATCGAAAATAGACCTTTAACTAGTGCTGCAACAGCCTTACAGGGTGCTGCCCCAGGTGTATTCATCAATCAAAACTCAGGTCAGCCGGGTAGAGACAATGTCCTCATTAGGATCCGAGGAGTAGGTACTCTTAACAATGCTAATCCGCTGGTATTAGTAGATGGAATTGAGGCCCCCATAAGCAACCTAAATCCTGACGACATTGAAAGTATCACTGTACTGAAGGATGCAGCTTCCGCTTCTATTTATGGTTCTAGGGCTGCCAATGGCGTTGTATTGGTTACTACAAAAAATGGTAGTGACAAGGAGGGCGTAAGTTTTAACTATAATGGCTACTACGGTGTTTCGGAGGCACTTCGTTTGCCAGAATTAATCACAAATTCCGCTACTTTCGCAGAGCTACATAATGAGGCCCAGACCAATTTTGGGGAAACTCCAAAATACACGGCTGATAACATTGCTGATTTTAAGGCCAATGGACCCAATTCAGACATGTTTGCTGAGTTATTCGATTGGGCACCGATTCAACAGCACAACTTTAGTGTAGCTGGATCTTCTGCCAGAACAGATTTCAGGTTTTCTTTCGGTCATCTTAATCAAGATGGGGTGATGGAGGAAACAGGCTTCAAACGCTATTCTGCAAGATTAAATTTGAACACTCGAGTAACAGATCAGGTAACTATCGGTGTTAACCTGTCTTTGGTACGAGGCAACCGGGTTGGAACCACGGATAACGCGGGCGGTTTAATGGCGAATATGCTCCGGTCCTTGCCTGTAGATAGAATACGCAATGACAATGGGGACCTAGTAAGACCCGTATTTGGGGTAAACAATGCTTGGTTTAATGTGTTAAGGTCAGACTTTAACCGTCGGGAAAATGATGTATTGGGTTCTACTTTTCTGGAATATGAAGTCATTCCTGGATTAAGAGTTAGGGGAACGGCAGCCATCAATTATCGACACCGTTATGATCGACAGATCAACCTCACTTTCCCCTCTGCTGACCCCATCACAGGAGAGGTCACTACCGGACCAAACGAAAGTCGATCTGCTCGTCGAGATACTTGGAATGCATTGAATATTACAACTTGGTTGCAAGCCACTTATGAAAAGACCATAGGCAAGAACTACTTCAAAGTATTGGCAGGTTTCAATCAAGAAACTAGCGAATCAGAGGCATTCTGGGGTAGTCGTTCTACGTTTATCTCCAACAACATTCTTACCCTAAACGCTGGAGACCCCTCCACTGCCGCCAATAGCGAAAGTGCAACGCACTGGGCGCTACAGTCCTACTTTGGTCGGATCAACTATGTTTTAGATGATAAATATTTGTTTGAAGCCAACCTCCGATATGATGGTTCTTCGCGCTTTCTCAATGAGAAGTGGGGAGTATTTCCTTCTTTCTCTGCTGGCTGGATCCTCTCGGAAGAGCCTATCTTTAAGAATAATGAAACGATCGACTTCCTGAAAATCAGAGCCTCCTGGGGGCAATTGGGCAATCAGAACATCGGCAATTTCCGCTATGCTAGGACACTAGACTTAAGCCAGAATTATAATTTTGGAGGTGGCATTGTACAAGGTGTGGCCCAAACGGCCCTAGGTAATCCAGACTTGATTTGGGAATTTACCACTTCCTCAAATATTGGCCTTAACATGCATTTGTTAGATGCTAAGATTCAAATTGAGGCAGATTACTTTATTCGTACTACCGAAGACATTCTTTTTGATGTACCAGTGCCTAGTATTTCGGGCTTTGGTTCCCAGATCTTAAACTCTGCTGAGGTAGAGAATAAAGGTTGGGAGCTAGGTGTATTCTACCGAGAACGTTTGGGTAAGCTATCACTAAGCATTGGTGGAAATGTGACTAATGTGACCAACAAGGTGTTAAAGCTGAATAAACTACTGGGAGAGGAAGAAGTCGATCGTCGTATTTTTGGCAACCAAGTACTTCAGCCAGGTTCTCCGATCAATGCCTTTTTTGGTTATCAGGATATTGGCATTTTTGCCACGCAGGCAGACTTCGAAGCAGCGGCTGATCACTCTGCTGTTAATGCGTTATATGGTGCAGGAGATGTGGGCTTACAAGATACCAATGGTGATGGCGTTATCAATCCCGATGATCGTCAGGTAATCGGTAACCCTGACCCCAAATGGATTTTTGGGATCAATTTAGACGTTGGTTATAAAGGTGTAAACCTATCTGTTCTCCTGCAAGGTGCATCTGGCTACCAGACTTATGGTCAAAATGAAATCTTCTGGCCTTTTAACAACCTCCATGGAACAGATACTAGATGGTTAGATCGTTGGACTCCTCAAAACACAGGTGCCGCTCTACCTCGTGTCTTCCTAGGTGGTGATGGCTGGCCTTCTACAGCTGTGCCCAATAGTTTCTGGCTATTGGATCGATCACATCTGAGAATCAAGAATGTTCAATTAAGTTATACCCTTCCAGCTGGTGTATATGCTAATTCCTTTTTGGAAAACATGCAGATATACTTGAATGCTTCGAATTTAGCCACCTTTACTAAATTCCCATTCTTGGATCCAGAACGTCCGGCTGGTACAAATCGTCTGGGAGATGGTTTTCCGAATATTCGCGTATTCTCTGCGGGCGTTAACCTGAAGTTTTAATTAGCGGTGCAATTATTAAATATACCCGTTTCCAAGCGGGAAATTTTAATCCAATTAAGATGAAAAATCTAATCAAAATATGCTGTGTATCCTTTTTGGTTTTTGCCTCAGGATGTTCAGGAAAACTAGACTTAGATCCCATTGATACGGGATCTGTAGATGGCTTTTTCACCAGTACCACCGATGTTATTGCTGGAGTAAATGGCGTATACAATACGTTCACAGGATCTTGGTGGGGTGGCGCTTTTATTCACGTTCAACCTCACTTTGAGGCCGCTACAGAAAACGCCGTGATTTGCTGTGCCTGGGAATACCAATATAAGCGTATTGCACAGGGTACCATGAATCCTACTACAGGAGGAGTCATTGCCTGGAAATGGGACTATGGCTATCGTGCCATTTTTAGGATCAACTCTATCCTAGAGGTGATTGAATCTGGTACTATTGAGGATCTAACGCCTGAAACGGCAGCCAAATTACAAGGAGAGCTGCGCTTTCTAAGAGCTTATGTACTCAACGAACTAACTTTCCTTTATGGTGATGTTCCGCTCGTGTTAAAAACCCTGACACCAGCCGAAGCTCGGGAAATCACTCGAACAGCTAAAAGTGATGTGGAAAAGCAAATGTATGCTGATATCGACTTTGCCATCGCCAATTTAGATATTACGCCTTTCCAAGATGAATTTGGTCGGCCCACTAAGGTAGCCGCTCTGGCATTAAAAGGCCGAGCTCAATTATTCCGAAGTGATTTTGCTGGCGCAGCTGCCACACTAGCTCAGGTGACTGCTTTAGAAGGCAGTGCTGTAAGCCTGGATCCTGACTATGAAAGCCTCTTTCGGGGAGCGAATGAACAGAGTCCGGAGATCATTTGGAGTTTGCAGTATGTAGATTCTGAAGTAGGTGCCGGTGAGGGCAATTTCTTAGGTGCACATTATGGCCCAAATCAGTTGGCGGGGACTACTGCTTCCCAAGGACAAGGCTGGGGAGCCTTTGAATTCACTGAGCACCTGCTGAACGATTACTATATGACAGATGGACTCCCTTACGATCAATCTAGTTTGTATGACCCCGATAATCCCTTCGATAATCGAGATTCCCGTTTCAGTGGAACTTTCTTTTATCCAGGTCAAGTCTATAGGGGGACTGTGCTAACTGAGGATAATTTTTTATCCAATGGTGCTGAAAAGAACATTAAGATTGCATCCAGGAAATGGAAAAATGAAACATCCAACAATAGTTTTTCTGCCAATGGAGCTGAAGACTTTGTCTTGATTCGCTATGCCGATGTACTACTGATGTATGCTGAAGCAGTGAATGAAGTATCCGGGCCAACGGCTGAGGTATATGATGCCATGCACAAAATTAGGGAACGAGCTGAGATGCCACGGATTGCGGATGGTTTATCTAAGGATGAAATGAGAGCAGAAATCAAGCATGAAAGAAAAGTAGAATTCTTCATGGAAGGTACTCGATATTTCGATCTACTAAGGTGGAGAGATGCTGAGGCAGTATTGTTAACGCCAGATATCAACGAAGCCAGAACCTTCGACCCCTCCAAACATTACTTGTGGCCCATCCCACAATTTGCGATTGATCAAAGCCCGGGAATCACACAAAACCCTGGCTATTAATACACAAAACAAGGTGTCTGCCCTAAGAGCGGACGCCTTATTTTGTTGATTCCGTCGTCCTTAAAAGTGGAAATATGAATAATGCGATATTGTCCAAAAAAAATATAGTCTTTCTCCTAGCTATCAGTTGCAGCTACCTAGTAGCAGCACAGAAGGCATTCAGCGATGTCACCGAATCAGCAGGGATATCCCACAGTTTTAAAATTCTAGAGGGAACCTTTGGAGGAGGGGCTGCTGTCCTTGACTACAATCAGGACGGTTGGGAGGATATTTTCTTGATTGGAGGGGCAGATACGGATATGCTATATCGTAACAATGGAGATGGCACTTTTACCGATGTTTCTGCTACCGCAGGATTAGGTGTATTAAGTCCTTTTGTCACCCAAGGGGCTATTGCTGCCGATGTCAACAAAGATGGTTATACGGATCTATTCCTAACTACTATTGCTAAACTGGATCGGGATGAATTTAAGAAAGCAGCGAACATATTACTCTTGGGTAGTAAGGAGGGAGTATTCAGCGATCAATCGGCCCAATATGGATTGGATCGAATAGAAACCTTTTCAACTGGTGCAACCTTCGGCGATTTCAATAGAGATGGCTATCCGGACTTATACGTTGGAAATTATTTTACCGCTTATTCTGGCAACCTAGACAAATTCAGCGGGCCTCAACTAGATGAGGTTGGTGGCCCCGCTAATGATTTGTTATACTTGAATCAAGGAGGAGAAAAATTTGTGGAAGTTTCGACTCAAGTTGGCATGACGCATCATGGGTTTAGCTTCGGCGGCGTTTGGTCCGACTATGATAATGATAATGATCTCGATCTACTGATCGTCAATGATTTTGGTTTTCGCACTACTCCTAATCTCCTATATCGAAACGAATATCCTCGCCTAGCATTCACAGATGTAAGTGAAGAAACGGGCTTTGACTTTGGGATCAATGCCATGGGAATTAGCGTAGGCGATTGCAATATGGACGGATGGATGGATTATTTCATCACCAATATGCAAGCCTCTCTTTTATTGCTTAATCAGGGAGGAAATAAATTCCTGGAATCCTCGGAAGCCTTGGGAACCTGGTATCCACACCTACAAACCGAAGAAGGGTACCGAGTAACACCTGTCAGTTGGGGCGCTAACTTTTTCGATGTAGACAGTGACATGGATCTAGATCTTTATGTTACCAATGGTGCATTGAATCCCAGTGTTCCCCCCAATCCTAATCTATTTTTCGAGAATACCAACGGGCAATTCCAAGAAAGTGCAGCAGTAAGTCAAATCAATGACCCATCTGTGGGTAGAGGGTCTGTCCATTTTGATTACGACAATGACGGCGACCTAGATCTTTTGATTATTAATCAAGCCGCCTATGAGGGAGAGGAGACTAGCTTTGATTGGAAAGGTACACGATTATATAGAAATGAATCCTCTGGTCAAAATTGGCTTAATGTACAGTTGCAAGGGCAACGATCAGCCACTAGTGGTATGGGGTCCAGGCTAGAATTATATGTTGATGATAAAATGCTGATCCGCGAAATTGATGGGGGGTCTAGTCATGAATCACACAATACAACCATTACTCACTTTGGTTTAGCAGATTATCTGGTTGTTGACTCCTTGATTATCAAGTGGTCTGCGGGTACTACACAAATGCTTCATAATATTCCAGCAAATCAAAAGTTAGTGGTCCAGGAAAGCAGTAACAGTGGCCCTGCCCCACCTAATAAGGCTTCAATTGCCATTTCGCCAAATCCTGTCTCTTCAACCTCTGTCATCCAATTTGAATTAGAAAAAGTAACAGCTTGGAGTATGGATCTTTACAATGCATTGGGTGCCAAAGTTAGTCAACTCTCGGAGGGTACAAGTCGTACTGGTCTTCACATCTTTGATCAATCTGAAGGCTTTACCTCAGGAATCTATTTTGTGACCCTTACTACGGCAACAGGTATTATTAGTGAAAAGGTATTATTGCGATGAAAATTGCAAGTACCATTGTAAAGAAAGAATAATCAAACAGGTGAAAAGTATCAAAAGAAATGCCAGCCATACTTATTGATGGTTTTCACTAACAAGTGAGAAGGTACACTCGCTCTACCCAAGTTTCATAGAACAACAATTAGGTAACGGCTACCAATCTGAAATATAAATGGCGTACTGCTTCAGATTGGCTACCCTATTTATTGCCTGTGTTTCAATTTAAGTAAAACATTTAGTAAACTCCTTTTTAGATTAATTCCTGGACAATCATAAAGTGAGATGAATAAGAGCCCGTAGGCAGCTTTGAATTTAAGGTCTCTAAACACGATATTTACCCAATAACCAGTACTATCCTTAACATTTATTCACAACAATTACCCAGGCGATCTATTAAGATCCTTGAGAAAATTCAATGCAAAACTAATTCATGAAAATTACCAAGGTTGAAAGCTTCATCCTTTCTGATCAACTAAAAGAGAGTTTCTTTTTTTCTCAATGGAGCTATAGTGAGCGTCAGATATGCATCGTTAAGGTCACTACAGATAACGGCTTATTTGGCTGGGGCGAAGGTTATGGTCCCGCTCAAATTATTGAATCAGGAATTAATCATCTTAGCCCACTTCTGATAGGCAGAAGTCCACTAGAGCAAGAGAAACTCTGGTTTGATATGTACCGAAAAACCCTTGACTTTGCTCGACGTGGAGTACTTGCCGCCTCGATAAGTGCACTGGATATTGCCCTTTGGGACCTTAAAGGCAAAATGTTTAATCAACCGGTTAGCGTACTTCTAGGTGGGCAATTCCGAGAGCGGGTTTTGCCCTATGCCACAGGACTTTATTTTTCCGATTCCAATCAATTAGCCAATGACCTGGCAATAGAAGCTGCCTCTTATGTCGACCAAGGATTCAAAGCTATCAAAATGAAAGTGGGCCTTTCCATTAAAGCCGATATAGAAAATGTAAAGGCCGTTCGAGCAATGATCGGCAATGACGTTAAATTGATGGTCGATTCCAATCACGCTTATTCCCTGAGAGAAGCCACGGAGCTAGCTCGCTTGATCGAACCGTATAACATTGGTTGGTTTGAAGAGCCAATATCGCCTGAGTATTATGATCAATATCGACAACTCCGGAACAAAACCAGCATTCCCATTGCAGGCGGAGAATGTGAATATTTAAGATATGGGCATCACCAATTATTGAAGAACGATTGTGTGGACATTTTGCAAATAGATATTTGCTCAGCAGGTGGCCTGACAGAAGCGAAGCGTATAGCTGCTTTAGCTAGCACTTATGGGGTGGAAATCATTCCGCATACTTGGGGAACAGGTATTGCCTTCCATGCAGCCCTTCACTTTATTGCCAACCTGGAGCCGATCCCTGGTCGATTAAAAACGCCAGACTTCTATATTGAGTACGATCGGACGGAAAATGGCATTCGAGAATCGCTTACTCAACCCGGCATTAATATGCAAGACGGTTATATTGAAGTGCTACGAAGGCCGGGACTTGGCATTGAAGTAAACGAAGACGCTATTCGCCATTTTAGTTTGCAGAAACATATCTAATGTCAATTAAGATGTCAAAATCTTTCTGTCTGATTTTAATCCTACTATCCATTGGCCAATCTCCCCAGGTGTTAGCCCAGGTCGAAAAGCCGAATGTATTGATCATCATGATCGATGACCTAAATGATTGTCTCACAAATTGGGGAGGACATGCACAAAGTCTTACCCCAAACATGACACGCTTTGCCCAATCCGGGGTAAGATTCAAGCAAGCCTATACCAATGCGCCCATGTGCGGGCCATCTCGCGCTAGTCTATTCACGGGAGTCTACCCGCACCATTCTAGAAATTATTATCAGGCACCTTGGTTTAAAAACGAGGTACTTAGTAATTCTCTGACAATGATGGAGTATTTCAAGAGGGCCGGGTACAATGTAATGGGCTCCGGAAAGATCATGCACCACAACAAAACGGAAATGTGGACGCATTTTGAAAATCCAGCAGACTATTCCCCTACCCCATTCGACGGCGAAAACCGCTTACCTCATCCTGACGTTCCAACTCCTTTTGCGGACATCGGCTGGGTAGATGGCTCTCTTGGACCTTTCATCAACCTAGAAGGGCGTACCACCAAGGAGGGAAAACCCCTTCATTGGACCACAGGCAACCCAAAAACGGGTTATCAGCCCATGCGTTATATCAATGATGACGATCGTGACCCAACTCCTGATGAGGTAAATGCACAATGGGCTGCCGACCAGATTTCGGCCTTGTCAAAAAACCAGGCGCAACCCTTTTTCTTGGCTGTTGGCTTTCTCCGTCCACATACTCCTTTAGTCGCTCCGCAAAAATACTTCGATCGTTTTCCTTTGGAAGACATTGAATTGGCCGTTATGCAATCAAAAGATGCAGAGGATACTCATCTACAGTTTGCCTATAAAGATGGTGATGTGCATGCGCTGCGCTTTGGTAAAGAAATGTTTGATGCCATTACCACAGCCTATGGTAGTACCGACGCTGGACTAAAAAGATGGACGCAAGCCTACTTGGCTTGTGTAGCCGCGGTAGATGATAATGTTGGGCAAGTGTTGAATGCGTTGGAGCAAAGTTCATTAGTAAAAAACACCATTGTTGTAATAGCGAGTGACCATGGTTTTCATATGGGAGAAAAGGACTACTTGTATAAAAATTCTCTTTGGGAAGAAAGTACACGCGTTCCACTCATAGTACGTGTTCCTGGCCTTACACAGGCGGGTAGTACAGTCCAACAAGCGGTCTCCTTAGTAGATGTTTACCCTACCCTTCTAGATCTCTGTAAACTCGCACCTAATACCCCTCATCTGGCCAATACAATAAAAAGTCCAAAAGGTCATAGACTCGATGGTCATAGTCTGAAAGCACTGCTCAAAAATCCCAAAAAGAAGGCTTGGAAAGGAGCAAAGGCCGCTTTATCCACTGTCTATGCAGGAGACAAATACAAGGGGGACCCTGCAGATCAACACTATGGTATTCGCACCAACCGCTACCGCTATATCGTATACAATACCGGACAAGAAGAGCTTTACGATCACAGAAATGATCCTTACGAATGGCACAACCTGGCCAATCAACCCAAAAAGTACCAACGAAAGAAAAAACAACTACGAAAACTTTTGCGAAAACTTGTCGCTCCAGTTGAACTTTCTGCATTCAATCAATTCCAAGTCAACAGCCCAAATGACAATTAATCTATTTAATAACTGGAACATAAATATATTACAATCAGCGCGGCATATATCAGAAGCCCTTCGCTTGTTGGTGTTTTCACCAATAAAAACCGGGAAACCTTCGGATATCTCGCGTACGGGTTTTAAAACAAACCTATGCTCCAGTGTATTTAACTAAGTCTCAAAGATGAATTCAAAATCACTCTATCTTATCGCCATAGTCATACTATTGATAGCTAATACGCAGGCGCAAAGTACTCTATCTCTTGATGGCCAATGGGATATCATCTTCGATAAAGAAAACGAAGGGCGCGAAGCTGGCTGGATGCTAGCAGATCGCTTCGAAGCACAAGCCCATAAGCAAGCCATTGAAGTTCCAGCTGCTTGGGAACGGTATCAAGAGGATTACGAGGGCGTAGCCTTGTACCGGCGTCAATTCGATATTCCAGCAGACTGGAAAGACAAAGTTATTCGGCTTCAATTCGGTGCCGTCAACTATCTAACGGAGGTTTGGCTAAATGATGAGGTAGTCGGCTTCCATGAAGGAGGTTTTACCCCTTTTGAATTCCGGGTAGATGAAATGATCAAAGCTGGCTCCAACAATGTCCTGACAATGCGAGTCGTCGGCCCAATCATCTTAACCGACCAGGAAATTGATGGAATGAAAAAGATGGAAGTACCACAATGGCGAGGCGGAATCTCAGGTGGAATTTGGCAGCCGGTCCGTTTAGTCGCAACCGAAGCTATTTATGTGAAAGATGTCTACATTCAACCGAACATCCATGACAACACGGCTAGCTTTCACATACAGTTAGACAACACCTCCATCACAGGGCTCGATGCTGATATAGGGATTCAGGTTACCTCACTGAGCAATTCAGATAAACCAATTGAAATCTCAATCGATCAACTGCTTCGCCCTGGCATCAACAAACTTGCAACAACCGTAAGCATCCCAAATGCCAAATACTGGTCTCCCGACGAACCGAATTTGTATAGCGGAGAAGTATCAGTAACCTTCAAGGGTAAACCTTCAGATCAGTGGAGCCATCGCTTTGGCATGCGGGAATTAACTATCAAGAATAAAGATTTTTATTTAAATGGCCAGCGCATTTACATCAAGGCTTCTTTCTTTGAAGGGCTCTACCCAAACGGAATAGCCTATCCGGATAGCAAGGAAATGGCCCGGCAAGAAATCCAATTGGCAAAAGATGCAGGCTTCAACATGATCCGCCCATGGCGACGCCCTCCTGCTCCCATGTGGCTTGACTTGGCTGATGAGATGGGAGTTCTAGTAGTAGGAAGCCCAGCATTGGAATGTATGACTCTCCCCGTTTCCACCCCCTACTTACCAAAACGCGTAGAACACGAGGTGAGGCAGGCTATCCTGCGAGATCGAAATCGGGCCTGTATCGTACAATGGGAGCTTTTCAATGAACTACATCGACCTGTATTAAAACAACTTATGCGGCCCATGGCCATGCTCGCCCGAGAACTGGATCCTACTCGATTAATTCTCGATGAATCGGGAGGCTGGGCTTTTGGTGCGAACATGTATCTGCCCAATGAATTTGAACCTACTAAATTCAATGACATTCACAACTACCCTGGTCCCTTTATCAATGAGCAACGATACAATGGTTATTTATCTATCGGCATGACTCCGGAGGAAAAGAAAACCAAAGGCTGGAAAAGCCCGACTCCTGGTCGGAATGTAGTACCGGGTCTCATGTCATATGTTTCTGAGCTGGGATATGGCAGCCTACCTGAAATGCCCCAGAATATTGAAAAGTTTGAAAAGAATGGGAATCCACTTACCCCAGCTTATCGTTACCACAAACGCCTGCATGAAGGCCAAAAGAAAATCCTCGCAGAAAGCGGCTTCGCCTCACTCTATCCGGATATGAAGCAATATTATCTAGACCAACAACTGATTCACGGTACAGCTAACAAACGAATGATTGAAGCAGTCCGCGCCAATCCGGAGGTCGATGGCTACTGTATTCACGCCTTGTCTGCAGGAGATTGGATCTTGGGGGCGGGTTTAATTGACCTTTGGCGCAAGCCAAAAAGCTATGCCTACGAGGGTACGAAGGCTGCTAATCAACCTCAAATTGTATCGATACGAGTGCGTCCGCGCAATATCTACGCAGATAAAGGAGGAGAATTAGAACTTATAGGGATCAATGATTTGGATGATCAAGCTGTTCAACTGCAGATTGAAATTCGGAATGAAAAAGATAGGATCGTCTATCGCAAAAGCACGAGTATAAAATGGCAGGCAGGTGTCTCATCCTTACATCAAGAAACTATTGGGTCGAAATCCTGGAGCGGCAACTACAAAGTTTTGGTCAAGGTGGTGAGTAAGGAGGGACAAGTCATCGCTGAAAACGGCTATCCTTTTGATGTCTTCAAAAGTAAAAGCTTACGGCTTCCAAAATCAGCTATTGCGCTTCTGGAGCCCGAACAAAAGCTAAAGACATACCTGGAAGAGCGCGGTATGAAAGTTTCCATTTTCAATGCTGCTACCCCCTCCTCTACGCCTGTGATTATCACCGGAACATTGGGGGCGAAATTGGGTAACAAAGAACAATTCTCTACCCTCTTTAAGTTTCTCCGGGGCGGGGGTAAAGCCGTATATCTGGAAGGAGCAGATGCTGAAATTGAGGGCGACAATCCCATCTTCCCTTTCACCGCCAAGCCACACCCTTCTGTTGGTCTGTGGACCTGCATTCCGCACCTGGTGCATAATCACCCGATTTTCAAGGGCCTTCCCTCTGATGGTCCCATGAGAGATATTTATGAGAATGTTTGGGCGAGAAAAACACTACGTAACTTAAAACCTGTTGAAGACACAGAAATAGAAACAGTAGTCGGATCAATGGGTTTTGATTGGTTTTCAAGAGAACACAAATTGCATTATTCCGGTCCTGGGGAAGAATGGTGGGGTTCAGATCTAGCTATCTTGACCATGGGAAAAGGGAAAATCCTTGTATCCCAACTTCAGGTGCTGCCCAACCTCGGAGTGGACCCAGTAGCTGACAAGATTCTAGCGAATATGATTGACTTTCTAAAGGCCAAATAACAATGATGAGATACATATTTATTCTATCGCTATGGATAGCCTGCTTTTCAAGCGCTTCCTCTCAAGGAAATAGAGCTGTAAAAGGTAGCTGGTACACTCCAGAAACCCAACCAGAGAAGTCCTTCGACTGGCATGCCCAATGGATCTGGCTGGACAAAAAAGAGGATGCTGATGTATTGCTAACGAGGCGATCCTTCGAACTTAAACCAGAAGAACTTACTTCCTTTGACGAAGCGCAAGTTCGAATCACAGCCAGCTCTCACTATCAACTATACCTTAATGGCCAATATATCGCTCAAGGGCCATCTCGTTGTGCACCGCATCATCAATCCTTCGATATTTGGGAAGTAAAAAAGCTCCTTCAGACAGGAAAAAACACGATAGCTGTGCGGGTACATCACCAGCAAGGCAAATATTCTTATCACTTTGATGGTCGAGCCGGTCTATTGGTCCAATTGAATTTTTCTGGAGAAGGTAGTGCCAAAAAAGTCATAGCCAGTGATCAGGATTGGAAGGCAGCTCCAGATCTCTCCTGGGACCCAACAGCACCTAAAATCAGTAGGTTCCAATTGGTCGTAGCTGATAGAGTAGATTTTCGTCAATACGCTAAGGAATGGTACACCATCGACTTCGACGACTCCGCCTGGCTAAACGCAACGCCGCTACGCAGAACGGTAGGTTGGCCCTCGGTGCAAAAGAATGATCTAGCGCACGCTTTGACACCGCCTTGGACCAAGCTGGTTCCTAGAGATTTGCCTTACCTAGTTGAAATGGAAATGCCAGCGCTATTGTTTCTGGAAAATCAGACTATTGTTAGTCAGCAAGCAGATGCCCAAATACCAATTGACCTCAAAGGAACGCGAACTCCCGCTTTGGACCAATCCTGGACGGCCTTCAAGAAAGGGGACGGCCTTCTTAGCATACCCAAAGCGCCCGCAGGTAAAAAGAACTTTCTGCTTTTTGACTTCGGAAAACTACGCACTGGGACACCAATATTAGAGATTGAAGGGGAAGCAGGTATGAAGATCGAGGTACGCTGTGCTCCTTTTCTGGTTAATGATCAATTCAATCACAAGGTGGTGTTTTCTGACTTCAATGACCACCTCACTTTGTCAGGAGGGCTTGATCGGTGGGAAGCTACATATTGGAAACCTTCCCGCTATCTCGCCTTAGTTTTAGACAACCCAAGCGAGGTAAACATACATCGTTTAAGCATTCGTGCCCTCACCTACCCCTTCGAGCAGAAGGGCAACATGATGTCCAAAGAAGCGCCCTGGGTGCAAGCCTACATAGATGCCACAGCAAAGACCATCGAAGCCTGCACTACTGATGGTTATACGGATAACTATCGCGAGCGCCGCCAATATGCCCAAACGGGCTACTATGGCGCGATGGGAAATTATTGGATCTTTGGGGATACCTACCTGCAACGACGTTACCTCATACAGGTCGCTCAGGAGCAGGAAGCCAATGGAATGATGCCAGCCTACGCTCCCTTAGCCAAAGATGACTTCATGATTATCATGGACTCCAACTGTCTTTGGGTCAGAAGTTTGCGAGAGTACTTTTTACACTCCGGAGATAAAGCTACCGTCCGTCGGCTGCTACCCGCCGCACAGAAATTGATGGCATTGCTCCATAGTTACACCAACTCATTAGGGTTGATCGACAAACCACCGTACCCTTATTGGCTAGATCACGCTGTCATTGACCGAAGGGGAGCTAACCTCAACCTAAATGGTCACTACCTCGGTGCTTTGGAGGATTTTGCTGATGTGCTCAATTGGTTAGGAGAAAAAACGGGTTCAACTTATACCCAAAGGGCTAACTTGCTTCGGCAATCCATTCGAGAACATTTTTGGGATGAGGAAAAACAGCTATTTGCCGATGCCTTAATAGATGGTGAACGTTCGCCCCAATTCGGGGAGCACGCCAACGCCATGGCGCTAGCCCTAAAAATAGCCTCCCCTGAACAGGCAAAGGCCGTAGCGGAACAACTTCTGGTAGAGGATGAATTGAATTATGTCAAAAGAGCGAATGGTATGATTATGGTTACCCCAGCTATGTCCTATTTTTTACACAAAGGCTTATGCAATTACGGCTATATCGATGAATCACTTGCCTTATTCAGAAAACGCTTTGATAAAATGCTCGCTCCCAACACCAACCAAACCCTCTTCGAGGAATGGTGGCTCGACAAAACGGGACGGAGTGGCCAAGCTAAGACTACCAGTCGAAGTGATGCGCAAACCGAGAGTTGCTTTCCGCCAGCTCTCTTTGGTGAGTTTCTTTTGGGCGTAAGGCCGACTCAACCTGGGATGGGAGAAATGAAGGTTTATCGTACATCTACTAACTTAGGCGATATAGAAGGAAGTATTCCCTCGCCCAATGGAACCCTTACTGTGAAATGGCAATTAAAGTCTGCCCAAGGCAAAACCTTATATCTTGAGGTCCCCCGTAAAATGCAAGTAGTGGTAGACCTAAATAGTTTGTCGAGCCAAGCTATCCAGGTCAATGACAAATCGCTATCTAAAGCAGATCAACAGGCCGGGCAACTGCGATTGGCAAATGGAATCCATGTCATACAATTTTAAATGAAGGATTTAGTAACTCACTTGGTTCCCATGGATAAAAGTCTGCAGGCATTGCACCTGGTCTATACTTTCTACAGGAACAGTCAATGGATTTCTATCAAGCACAATGAAGTCTGCATACTTTCCTTTCGCTAGGGTGCCCAATTTGTCTTCTTTATGGATTTGATGAGCGGCATGGATTGTTAAACACTTGATGGCTTCAAGTACATCGATCCGTTCTTCGGGTCCAATCGTATCTCCGCTTTTGGTTTTTCTTTCCACAGCGGTTTGGATCAATCGGAAGGGTTGGCTTTCAAACATGGGTTGATCGGCGTGTAGGGTACCAATTATGCCTGAATCTAGGCTGGATTTGAGGGGAAGAATCTGCTGGCTGCGCTTCTCTCCTAGCAAGCCCGTGGCCAAGGCGTCCCCATAATAGTAGATATGGTTGATATGATAACTCGGAAACAAATTTAGAGCCTTGATCCTCGACAATTCATCGACCGGAAGCATCAAGCAATGCTCCAAACGGTGCCTGGATTGGCTAAAGTCTAAGGTTTGACTGAGTTCTTCATAGGTGCTGACTACCTCTTTAATAGCTGCATCACCTTGGGTATGGATCGCAATTTGCCAACCCGCCTCATGATACTGCTGAATGAAGGATTGCAGGGCCGCCTTGTCTAGTAAAGCATTTCCTTTAGACCCCGCAGGTATATGTAAAACATCGGTAGTTAGAGCGGTATTCAAGTAACTAGAATCCATATACATGGACCCGATATAGGGGGAGCCATCATACCAGTGCTTAATGCCTAGAATATCATAAAAGTCATTACGTTCACCTTTCTGTTTAGGAAGAAGAGCGCTCCGATCATGGCGCATATATAAGAAGTGTCGAGGAGCTGGCTTCCTGGAAGGGAGCTGGCCCAGTTTGGCTAATAGCTTGCCGATAAATGATGGATACTCCGCAGATAGATGCTTTAGCAAAATCAGCGGTTTGCTATCATTAATTGTCAAGCCAGTTGAGACAATAGTTGTATTTCCATTTCGGGCATACTGATCCATTACCTTCCTAGCCGCTTGGCCCAAAACCTTAGGTGTCAATACTTCTTGGGTAAGTTTCTCCGCAAATGGTCTAAAAGCTTCCTGCTCAACGATCAATCCCGTGAAATGACCAGCTTCGTCTTTTTCATAATAACTTAATTCAGATGGATCAGGTGTGCTTGTTGTAATACCCACTTTTTCAAAGGCCAGGCTGTTAGCCCAATAGCTATGCAAGCTTTGACTAAAGATCACTACCGCCTGATCTGGGGCAATACTATCCAGGAACTGCCTGCTTGGCACAACTAGATCTGGCACTAATATCGGATCCAAGCCTTTACAAACAATCCACTCACCGGAGTGGGTAGCCTTGGCTACCTGTGCCAGATGTGCCCATACCTCCTTGTTACTCGCATGTTTAAAGCCTGAAAGATCATGCATAGCCGAGAGAAACATAGATAGGGCAAAATGAGTATGCACATCAATGAATCCAGGCATTATCGTAGCCCCGCCCATATCCTTTCGAATTAGCTGGCGGATGCCCGAAGTCTCCAGGCTAGCTTCGTTACCAATCTGCTCAATGATTCCATCCACGACCAGCATAGCATCTGCCGTTGGTGCTGCTTCATCTACCGTCAAGATATTGGCATTATAGTATAGCGTAGGCGGTGTCTTTGCAAAATCAGGTTTTACCAATATTAGGATATACCCTAGCAATAGGAGACCAACGAATAATAAGGAGATTTTTTTCCACATGGTTTTAGCCTGTTATTTACTTGTTTGTGCAGTTTCGGAAATTTCCTGCTTCATATCGGATAATCGATTAGGCAAAATAGTATTTTTTGCGGCCTCTAGCTTTTCTCAAATTAATTTCAAGACAACACCTCTTACTTCCTGGACGGATAGGGTTGGAGGTTCACATTTATATCAAAAGTAGAATATCGTCTAAAGAAAGGGGGGTAGAAATCTGTTTTAATCAAGGCCACAGCTAAAGAGAATGCGCTTTGAGTACATTGCACAACAGTCAAAATTCCTTGTACATGTGTAACTCTTTCCATTGCCCCATTCTCCTTTTTTGCTTCCTATTGCTTTGCGGCCCCGCTTTGTCACAATCCTCTTCTGCCACCTGCAACTTCTTCGAAGAGCAAGATGGCCTGTTAGTAATAGAAATGGAAAACCTACCCTTGACTGAGCATTGGGAAGTGGCGCAAACAGTAACTGGATATGCCGGGAGTGGATATATACAATGGACTGGCAATCAATATTTCAATCAGGTGGGTCGAGGTCCGATCAACTTCCAAATTAAGATCAATACACCAGGGACCTATAGTTTCAATTGGCGAGTGGCGGTCGGCAACGGGACAGAAAGTACCGAACACAATGATAGCTGGCTGAAGATCAACGGCGACAATTTCTATGCCAAGCAAGGCGGCGTGCACACCTTTTCACGCCTCAAACCCAAACCTCAATGCACTACTGACTCCGATTATGGTTGCCCCAATGGCTCTAGCACAGCTGGCTTTTTCAAAGTCTTTGGAGGGAATGTCAATTCATTTGAATGGAAGGCCAAGACCAGCGATCATGACGCTCATGATATCGCCGCCCGATTTGATACCGTTGGGGTGTACAGCATTGAAATAAATGCTCGCTCCTCCTTTCAGTGCTTGGACCGCCTGGTTCTCTGGCATGTCATGGAACAACGATGGGTGGATGCCTTAAAACTGTCTAATCCGGAATCGACCTGTCTTACCAGCTTGACCAAGACCATTGAGCAAACTAAACAAGCTTTCAATTTTACAATTTCCCCCAACCCAGCCAGCGCGCATTTTACTATTGAATTTGACGATTGGGCCGACAGGAGAGTGATAGTGAGAGATTATTTGGGAAAGGCCATGGGCACTTTCAATACCCAGCAGCAAGATTTGAGCGTGAACACAACTGCCCTACCTGCTGGAATATACTTTATTGAAGTTTGGGAAAAGAGTAGACGGGTAGTAAAGCGGGTACTATTGCAGTGAGCAGGAATAAAAAGGAAGGTGATACTACCCCCAATCTTACAATTCAAACTCCTCTTCCGTTACCACTTTACCATTAAGGCAACGAATAATCCGAGCCGGGAAATTCTCAAGAATTCGGTAATCATGGGTAGCAAAGAGGACTGCTGTGTCATTCTGTTGGGCAAGCTTGCGGAGCAGCAATAGGATGTCATCTGCTGTTTCGGGATCGAGGTTCCCGGTAGGTTCATCGGCGAGAATGATATCGGGGCTATTGAGGAGGGCTCGGGCAATCACGACGCGCTGTTGCTCTCCGCCCGATAGCTCATGTGGGAATTTTCGAGCCTTAGTTCGTAGGTCCACCTGATCCAAGACCTCATTAATCCGCTTACTAATATCAGCAGCATCCTTCCAGCCCGTAGCTTTCAAGACGAACTTCAGGTTCTCCGCCACATTTCTATCGGTCAATAAATTGAAGTCTTGAAAGACAATACCTAATTGTCTTCTCAGGAGTGGAATCGTTTTACGGTTCAAACTCTTTAGGTCGAATTCACCAACTTTCCCTTCCCCTACTGTTAAGGGGAGAGCGGCATAAAGCGTTTTCAGTAAACTAGATTTGCCACTTCCAGTTTTTCCTATAAGATAGGTGAATTCTCCTTTGGAGATCTTCAAATTGACCTTCTCCAGCACCAAGTGCTTAGCTTGGGAGATATTAACATCTTTGAGGTGTACGATGAGATTACTCATAATCGGGAGCAAACTTACTGTTTTAGCGAGGATAAAACAATTATCTCTAAGTCATTTCTTAGGCAGAGCGGCTTGGGATTCGACTTAGTTACAGGGATAAGTGGAAGAAAGTACCATAATCGTAGCTGCAGAGTCGAAAATCCTTACAATATGTACTAGTTTTGCCCTCCATATCGTCCGTTCTGCCGGTATCCCAGGAAGTGGCCAGCAATTTCTGATTACTTATGACAACATTTTGACGGTATAAATGATCTAAGCTTATAACTTTGTGAAAAATCTAACTCCATGAAAAAGATACATATTGTCGGTATCGTCATGATCGCAACAGCTATCTTCTTGCTGACTACTGCTATCAAGGATACAACTACCTATGCCACTTTCGAGGATGCGATCCAGCAAGGTAGCCGAGTTAAAATTGCCGGGCAATTATCGAAGGATAAAGAAATGGTTTATCAACCAGAGGTCAACCCAGATTTATTCACTTTCTATATTAAGGATAGAAATGGGGTAGAGCGCAAGGTGGTCTTACAAGCTGCCCGGCCTCAAGATTTTGAATTATCTGAGCAAATTGTAGTGACAGGAGAAATGCGAGGAGACGAATTCTGGGCCTCCGACATGCTACTCAAATGTCCTTCTAAATATAAGGACGAAGAAATCTATATTCGGTCCGAAAAGGAAAGCTAATTCATGGATAGTATACAATATATCGGCGAACACCTTTGGCCAGGTCGCATTGGTCATGCTGCCATTCTGTTGGGTTTTGTAGGGGGTCTCCTGGCTGCATTAGCCTATTTTTTTGGTACTCAAAAGGAGAATACACCGCAGGAGGAAGGTTGGAAACGTCTAGGTAGAGCAGCATTCGGCATTCATGGTTTGAGTGTATTTACCGTTATCGGGATCATCTTCTACGTGATGATCAATAAGTACTATGAATATCAATATGTACAAGGACACGTATCGGATGACCTTCCTTTTCGATATCTCTTTGCTGCCTTTTGGGAAGGCCAAGAAGGCAGTTTTCTATTATGGATGTTTTGGCATGTAGTATTGGGCATTGTCCTGATGCGTGTAGGGAAACGATGGGAAGCGCCAACGATGTCCGTATTATCACTCATTCAAGTCTGCCTTAATTCGATGCTCCTGGGCATCTATATTGGATTTGGGGATGACCCTTTAAAGATTGGTAGCAATCCTACCCTACTCTTACGGGAGGTGATGGATGCACCTATTTTTGCCCAGGCTGACTATTTGAGCCTGATCGCCGGAACGGGATTGAATGCCTCCTTGCAGAATTATTGGATGACCATTCACCCGCCGACCCTTTTCTTAGGTTTTGCTTCTACGGCCATACCTTTTTGCTATGCCGTGGCAGGGCTATGGAAAGGAGAACACAGCGCCTGGTTGAAGCCAGCCTTACCTTGGGCTCTCTTTTCAGGAGCTATATTGGGAACGGGCATCCTCATGGGATCTGCCTGGGCTTATGAAGCGTTGACCTTTGGCGGGTATTGGGCTTGGGATCCGGTGGAGAATACCTCCTTGGTACCCTGGTTGATTTTGGTAGCGGGTATACATACTAATCTCGTAGCGAAAAACACGAACCATTCGATAAAAACAACCTACATATTTTATATACTTTCTTTCCTCCTGGTCCTCTACTCTACTTATTTGACTCGTAGTGGTATACTAGGTGAAACCTCTGTACATGCCTTTACAGAAATGGGGCTAGAATGGCAGCTGATCCTATTCCAGGCTGTATTCATTTTGATTCCATTAATCCTCTTGATTCGACGATATAAGAGTATTCCATCTCCACAGAAGGAAGAACCGACTGCTTCTCGCGAGTTTTGGATGTTCATTGGGAGTTTGGTATTGCTTTTTTCTGGTCTATTGATCACTGGATCAACCTCTTTGCCAGTCTTCAATAAGATTGTTCAAATTTTCGACCCGGTATACGAAGGCCGAGTCATTACTGACCCAGTGGAACACTTCAATAAATACCAGCTTTGGATTGCGGTATTTATCGGCTTGTTATCAGGAGCTGGTCAATTTTTGCGGTACAAAGGTGTGAATTGGGAAAAAACTCGGGGGAAATTCCTGACGCATCTGGGTATCAGTTTAGCTGCCGCCGCGCTGCTCACTTTCCTCACCACCTTGTGGATTTCTACCCAAAGTTTTCCTTATTTGGCATTGCTATTTTCAGGGATCTTTACCATAGTAGCTAATACTGATTATTTGATCAGCTTCCTGAAAGGGAATATAAAACTGGGTGGTTCCACACTTTCACATATTGGCTTTGGATTGATGATAGTTGGTATTATCGCCTCCGGCTTAAACAAGCGGCATATTTCCTCCAACCCATGGGCCATGGAAGGGATGATCGAGGGTGCAGAAGATGATATTGCACAAAAGAACATTATGCTCTTCAAGGGGAATACTATGGTCATGAGTGGCTATGAGGTAACCTATGTGAAGGATACGGTGGAAAATAGAACTCGAACCTACACGGTCAATTATAAACGTAGAGATAATACTGGAGCAGTTAAAGAAGAATTTAACTTGACCCCTGATATCCTATATGATAAAAACTTCACTAAAGTAGAAGTATATAATCCCTCCACGAAGCACTACTTTGGAAGAGATATTTTCACCAGCATAAGAGCCTTGCCTCAAATTGAGATAGACGCAGAATTCAGGAAGAATAGAGAAGATAGCCTCAATTTTAAGCGCCATGCCATTCCTCTGAAGGAAACCTACACCTTTGTTGATACGATCCCGATCCGAGATAGAGATACTTTCTCCCTGAGAACGTTTACGATGCAAGTGGATGAGTTAGTTCGTGGCGCGACGCACCCAGATTATATAGCCGAGGAGGGAGATGTTGCCATCGGTGCCAGAATGCGGGTACGTATGAGTGGAGATGATAGTGTCTATGTAGCGATGCCCGTCATGGTGTTACGTGGCCAACTCTTGTACACTTATCCCGTACAGGTGCATGAAATCAGCTCTAAGATTCGCCTTCATCAAGATGTCTTAAACTTGGTTCTGACGCCTGAAGAGGACCTGGAATACAGCGAATTCAAACTCAAGCAAGGAGAACGCTTTAGCTTGGGGGATATCAACTTCCAATTCGGAGGATTCAATACAAAACCTAGCCATCCTAGCTATACCGCTGAGGAGGGTGATCTGGCCGTTGGAGCTATGATCAATATCCAGCTTCCGAGCGGTGAAGTAGCTCAAGCACAGCCGATCTATTTGATCCGTGAAAACAGGCCTTTTAATATCAAGGATGAGTTGGACACCTACGGTTTGCACTTCCGTCTGACCAACATTGATCCAAAAGAAGAAAAGGTGAGCTTGATGGTAGCGTATAAAGAGAAGGAAGCTTTCAACGTCCCTATTGAAATCGCTACGGATTCCTTCCGTTATGACTTCCTGGTTTTGGAGGCTATTGAGTTTCCAGGGATCAACCTATTTTGGTTAGGATCTTTGTTAATGATGATTGGACTTGGACTGAGTATGTGGTACAGAATCAAGACCCGAAGAGCTACGGTTTAATTTCCGCCAGCTGAGTCTTAAGTCCATGAGCAATCCTATCAGAAATATCGTCCTGCTTGGCGCTGGCAATATGGCTACCGTACTCGGTAAGGGTTTGCACGGGCAGGGCTTCAATATTGTTCAGGTGTACAACCGGACACTATCAAGCGCTCAGGTTTTGGCTCAGCAGCTTGAGTGTGCCAGTACTGATCAACTACAGGATCTCGATCAAGCGGCAGATCTATATATTCTTTGTGTAAGCGATATAGCCATTGAGCAAATCGTGCCTCAGCTTACCTATCTGGAAAAGAACAAAGGCTTTCTTGTACACACCTCTGGAGCTACGCCAAGTACCGTATTGGCCTCTCACTTTACACGTTACGGTGTTTTCTACCCGTTACAAAGTCTATCCAAAACAAGCCCGACAGATCTGACCACGGTCCCATTTTGTCTCGATGCTCCTGCTCCGTCTGATCTTCTACAATTAGAAGTACTAGCGCGTCATTTGAGTCAAAAGGTCTACTTGATCAATGACCAGCAGAGAAGCCGGTTACATGTAGCAGCTGTATTTGTCAACAATTTCAGCAATCACTTGTATCATTTGATGGATCAATGGCTGGCAGCGGAGCAGGTGCCTTTTGAGTTACTTCATCCATTAATTCTGGGGGGTGCGCAGAAGGTCCGGGAATTATCTCCAAGGGCAGCGCAAACGGGGCCAGCTATCCGCGGGGATCAGAACACCATAAGACGCCATCTAGAAATACTGGAAAAAACGCGGCCAGATCTGGCTGAACTCTATAGAAAATTCACTGAAAGTATCAACCCAGATCTTCCCTCATCCTAAAACAACATCACATGCGCATTATCGGTTACATAGAACACCCTCGACTAAAGGTTACCGCATTTAAAATGGACACCAAACTCTCTGTTAAGTTTGAAACGGGGATGTTGGAGCAGACCTATAAATTCCGTATGCAGCAAGGACTCGAAGGACTAGCTGACTTACAAAAGTTAGTAGACGAGACGTTTGCAGCCAAGGTAGAGGAGCAGTTTGCCATTATGCAGAAGGCTAGTTTCGCCGCTTATGAAAGACATCTTCCAGATGAGGAAGAGGATGAGTTTGACACGATCATTTAGGAATATGCTTAAATTTCGGTATTCAGCCTGCGGGTGTTTCTTTTTCTAAAAAGCCTCTAAAACACCCACCGAATGCTGTTGATTAGGCGATGTACCGTTCCGGGAATGCCTTCGACTTCCGCTGCAATCCGGCCATCATAGGTAATATTGAAAGTGGTAACGAATGACAAGTGGGTGTTGATTTTTAATTGCGCTGAGGTGGCAGAAGATAATCTCGCCTCTCCTAAGGTAGTGATTGCTGGCTGATAATAAGACGTATTAGCTACTCTTAAATTGGGCCCAAGTTGAAGTTGGGCTGAAAGCGAAATGCTGAGCCTATGATCTCTGAAATAAGCTTCCCCTCCTTTGATTTCATTGTATTCAAACATATATAATACCCCCCAATACAACTTTTGCTTGCCTTCCTCGAATAGGCCAAAGCGTGGTCCTGTTCCCAGTAAACCTCGATATCTCATCTTGATTCGTTCATCGAATTGACTTTGCCCAAAAGCTTCCCAAACTATGTGATCGGAGAGTTTTCTGCTCCACCGCAAATGTCCAAATCCTGCATTGACCTGTCGATTAGGTCCCGTCTTGATCAAATTATAATTTCCGAGTAACAACCAAGTATCCTTAGTCTGCAAAAAATCCGTGCGGAGTGCCGTATTGAAACTAATTACTGAACTCGTATTGCGAACCCAATTCAGCCCTAAGTCCAATTGACCAAAAAGCCCTGTGGTGTCCTTAGAAAAACGCTTATCTTCTATGTTCACAATTTGGCTCCATCCAGCCCTGATTAGCCCTCCCCAGAGCAGGAGAATCAGTAAGGGTTTTCTCATAGTTTTTCTATTTTCCGACAATGCAGCAAATAGTAGACCAATTTTGCCACAATCCATGAACCATTTAGACTCGCCCCTGTTCAGATGGAAAGTTGTCCGTTACACTACAAGAAACCTTCTTCAATAGATTTCGTGGACAATCAGAAAATGAGATGAGCAGGTCGCCCTTGTGATCCGCGATAATAAAGCGTTGAACTTCATTTTTTGAGTAACTCGAAACATGAGATCTGTTGAAGAACCAAAAGAAAAGATATGTTTAGATTATTCAAGAAAGCCCCGACAAAGAAACTAGAAAAGAAATATCTCGCACTTATGGAAGAAGCAATGATGATTCAACGTAGCGGAGATATCAAAGCTTATTCCGCAAAAGTGGCAGAAGCGGAGGAAGTCATGCAGGAATTGGAAAAATTAAAGGACGGGAAAAGCGAGTAAATGGGTGTTGACTCCCGCAGTCACACAAGTAAACACCAATGTCTCAAGTTGCATGATTATAATTTCACAAACAGTTCGGGCAACTTAAGACATTGGTTATAAAACATTTAATCTAACTCAATGATCATTGGCGTCATCGCCGGTATTGATAAGCTGCTAGACAATTCATACACTCTTCCACTGAGTATATCCTTCCCGGAAGCCCTAGTGGGCAAACCTTCAACAAAACGAGTCAGGTCCAGCGTCGCTACTTGATCTCCCATGTTTAAAGCCACCATCACCTTCTTTTCATCGGTATACCGGAAATAGACGTAAGTGTTGTGCTCTGGTACATAGTGCAACAACCTACCCTGATGAACTGCTGTCGCTCCCTTGCGCCACTGCAGAATGCTTTTCAAAAATGCCTTTGCCTCCTTTTGCTGATCTGACAAACCCTCACCAGTAAATCCATTTACTCGATCACCTTGCCATCCGCCCGGAAAGTCGCTACGGATGATGCCGTGATCGCCTTTGCCAGGATTGCTCATCAAGATCTCTGTCCCATAATAGATTTGTGGAATGCCCCGTGTGGTTAGGATAAAGGCGAGGCCGAGCTTAAATTTATCAAAGTTCTCCCCGACAGAAGCAAAAAATCGATTCATGTCATGGTTATCGGGAAAAACAACAAGGTTATCAGGGTCTGCATAAAGAAAATCATTGGCTAGCATTTCATAGACTGGGTTCCAACTTCCGACACTTAAAGCCTTCACTAAATTTTCCTGAACTGGAAAATCCATCAGGCTTTTCAATTCAGAGGTATAGCCATTGGGATTTTGCTTTCCCTTTTGCCAATAAGAAACAATAGCTGGATTTCCATTCCACTCCTCTCCTACTACATTAAAGTGCGGATATTCTTCCATCACCGCCTTAGTCCATTCTGTCATATAATTCATATCTGGATAGGGATAGGTATCCATTCGAATACCAGCAAGATCAGCATATTCAATCCACCAGATACTATTTTGAGTCAAATAGGTACCTAACAATTCATTGCGTTGGTTAAGGTCCGGCATAGTACGTACAAACCATCCGTCCACAAAGGTCTGCCGATCTATCTGGGAGCCATATGGGTCCTGAACGACGGATTTCTTGTGATTGGTTTGTACGTACTCTTTGGTTGAGTTCAACCAATCATCAGTCGGAAGATCGTCCATCCACCAATGGCCAGAACCACAGTGATTGACAATCATGTCCATAATCATCTTAACACCTTTGGCCTTGGCTTTTTTACTGAGTGCCTGATAGGCTTCATTGCTACCAAATCGAGGATCCACCTTGTAGAAATCCGTGGTTGAATAACCATGATAGGAATATTCCTCCTGATCATTCTCCAATACCGGATTGACCCAAATGGCTGTAAATCCTAAATCTGCTATATAATCGAGACTGTTCTCGATTCCAGCAATATCCCCGCCATGGCGGCCACCTTTAAAGCTCCGATTGCTTTTTTCTGCCAAACCATCCATGTTGTCATTATCGGGATTAGCATTCACGAAGCGGTCTGGTGTAATGAGGTATAATACATCGGCATTGTTAAAGCCCTGTCTTTCGGCTGAGCCCTTGTCGCGGGCAAGGAATTCATAGTTGTACGAGGCAGCCACTTTCTCACCATCTAGGAATACAATATTGCAAGTTCCACTGGCCATGTTTTCGGACATTTTCAAGTCCAAAAACAAGTAATTCGGGTTCTTGACCTTAATCACCCTTTCCAATGAAAGTCCTTTGTATTGAATTTTTGGTGTAAGATTGGCAATGTTTTCTCCATGAATCAGAAGCTGGAGTGTGGGATTCTTCATCCCGGCCCACCAGAATGGAGGCTCTACTCGATTAATTTTTTCTTGCCCATAGTTGGGAATAGCAAATGCTAGAAGCAGGCATAGCATGGCTATGCGTCTAATAATAGGTTTCATACTTTTTAAAATTAAGAGGAATACATCGTGTGTTAAGTTTCCTGACCGCTAACCAATAGCAAGGTACTTGACACACGATGCAAAAGCAAGGTCTAAACCTTACTCTTGTATTTCTGACAATTCGCTCATTTCGATTTCTACCTGACCATCTAGTTGTAGGGATACCTGAATCGCATCTGGAGAGAGATAAGCATTAGAAAGATTTAACTCCCGAAGATCTCCCTTCAGCATCACATTATCGGCTACTGCATAACCTTTCAATTGCTCCCGGATCTGCTCCTTGATTTCGGTCAAATTGTAATCCAGGTAAAAATTCAGATTTTCCTCTAGACTATTTTTAAACTTGCCTTTCAACAACCAAGCTGCTGAGCGCAAAAGGAAATTCCTCGAATCTACGGTATACTTGAGCTTCTTGATATCTATTGTATTGGAACGAGGATTGTATTCCGGTTTCCCTGTTAAGAAAATACTCCCCTCATAGGTGCCGGAAAGCTTAGTATTCACAACCAACTTATTGCCTTGTCCATACAATTCTATATCTTCTACCACAATATGCCGTTTGCCATAATCAAAGCGTTCACCGACCATGTTCTCCTTTACTAAGCGCTCCGCCTCCTTGTAGCTAATCTCTGCCCCGATTTGGATTTCAAAATCTTCTGAGGTTTCTCGAACATATTGAAAAGGAGGAAGCGATTTCGAGGCTTGGTCTATGGCTGGCTTCTGGCCAATCTTTAGGCGAGGGCGAGATTGGATAGTAATAGTAGTTGAAATGGTCCCATCCTGTGCTTTTATCGGAGTCATTCCAATAGCTTCTGGGTTAATCATAAGCCAGGTATTGTAATCCGGTGCCACTAGCACTGGTTGGAAAGCATTTTTCCAAGCTTCCGCAATCACTTGGCTCATTTTAAAGTTCTCCTTGATTTGTTCATCGATGGTCTCCGTAATCGTGGACTTGAAATTACGTAGTAAGATATTAGCTACTGTCCCCACGGGAAGACTCACCACGCCCATTTTGAGCTTTGGTTGTTCCAACCATTCGTGCCCAATGATTTCTGTTGCCGTGCTTAAATTCCAATCCTCTGCAATATCAAATAGCGTTTTCATCTCCACCGAAATAGCCCCTTCCCCTTGTAGCGTGGTAAAACCAGCATCATATTTGACCCAAATTTTCAATGGAACTTTATACTGAACGAAGTTACTATCTATCGAAAGGTTGATGTCTCCTTGTTTTTCTGCCTTTACCATCATATCATCTCCATCATCCATATCATTATCTTCATAGACCATCCCTTCGAATTGCCGGTTCAACATCTTTTGTAGTTCATCCAATCCTACTTTTATGGGTATATTCAAGAGTGAAATCTTTTCTTCAAAAGGATTCTCTTCATATTGCTCCATAGGCCGGGTAGGTTTCGTCGTTTTACAGGAAGTACCGAGCGCTAGCACAATCAGAGCCAGTAAACCCGTACGGAATGCCACGTTTTGTATCATATTATCTTAGTTTCGCTCGCAAGATATAACATCTCAAGCATTGATGTAAAACCCGAATACTAATTTAATGGAAGTACACGTTCGGAAAAAGAATAAGCAACCCTTACGGCTTTGCCTTGTCCTTACCATAAAATGCTAAAATATAAACGATGAAACGCCTTTATACATTTTTGGTTCTGATTACACTCGCACTACCCACACAAATATTCGCACAAGAATCGAATTGCATAGACACCCGGGCCTTCCTTGGTGTCCACAGTGAAGAGATCTCTTATGAGAAGGCTGAAATCTTAGGATTTGAAAATCCACATGGCAGCTATATTACTAAAGTCATAGGAAATACAGGTGCCGAGCTAGGCGGATTAGAGCCTTTTGACTTCATCTACGGCATCGATGATCTTCGTGCCAGTCGCTTTGAAGATCTATCGGATATGTTGCGTAATTATGAAGCTGGAGATGAAGTAGTAGTACACTTCTATAGAGAAGGACAGGAGAAATCACAGTTGATCACCTTGGGGAGTCGGACAGACGCACAGTATCGCAGTATCAACAGCGATGAAGATCCACACCTTGGAATTTCCGACATGGAAGTTAAACCCAAGCTCTTGGGTGTAAAAGTAGATGTCTCACGAGGTTCTACAGCTGAGGAAATGGGACTAGAAGACGGAGATGTGATTACTGCTATTAATGGTCATAGTATTGTAGATTGGACCGACATCTCCACGGCCATTGACAATATGAAAGTAGGGCAAAGCATTGAAGTAGAATTTGAGCGTGATGGCGATATGAGAACAGCTTCCGCCCCTATTCAATCTCGTGCCAAATCTGTTGCCCAATACAAGGAAAGAGTACGAGTAGATCGCAATAGCGGGGCCTTCTTAGGTATTTACTCGAATACGCTTTCTAGAGAAAAAGCCAAGAAACTCGGGCTGGAAAATTACTATGGATCTTATGTCTCAGGAGTGATCGGGAACACGGCTGCCGAAAGAGCAGGTATCGAGCCCTTTGATTATATCTATGGCATTGACGAGTACAGAACAGGCTCCCGGCAAAACCTAGGAAGTATTCTCCAAAAGTATGAGCCCGGAGACCGAGCCCGAATTTACTATATCAGAAAGAGTGAAGATCGTTCTGCTAATGTGACCTTCGGTAGCCGATCGGAGGCCGTATACAAGGAAGTGGATAAGTGTGACGAACCATTTTTTGGCGTTTCCGGAGATCATTCTCGCAGCTGGAATAAAGGTGTTCCCGTACAAGTCATTGCCAAATCTACTGCTGAATCCCTAGGCATGGAAGACCGGGATGTGATCCTAACGATTAATGGTTACCCAATTATAGATTGGGACGACATTAGCGTTGCCATTGATAATATGAAAATAGGTGAAAACATTCGAGTCACCTACATGCGAGACAGTAGAGAATTGACAGGAATTCAACCGATCAAATCCTATTGCGAAACCAAGGGAGGCCTGAGTGATATCAATAAATACAATTTTGGAGAAAGAGAAATTGTGGTCACTGGCATAGAAAGAGATACCAAAGATCGTTCCTTCAAAGCCGTTGACTTCGCCAATGTTAGGGTCAATGTACAAGATGTGAGCCAAGAGGAATCTAGTCGGCTACGCAATATGGGAAATGTACGCATCAGCAACAATAACTTAAGAGTGAATAACTTAGAGTTGTCTCCAAATCCCCATAAGGGTTTGTTCATGTTGAGTTTTAGCCTTCCAGGGCGAGGTTCTACCAGAGTACAGATCTTCAATTCTGCAGGAAGAAATATTTATGACTACGATCTAGGCAATTATAGCGGCCAATTTGAAGATGAAGTAGATATTTCACAAAACGGCAATGCCAACTACTTCTTGACCGTTTCTCAAAACAATCAGATGCTTACCAAGAAGATCGTTTTGCAAAAAAGCTAAATCACTAGCCGCACGGCTAATAGATAAAGATTCTAGAAATCACCTTTTGATGGCTGACCTCCGTATGGAGGCAGCCATTTTTTCTTGTCTCACACTATATGAACTGCAATGATGTACTTTGCTTTCACATTCTTGATAATTTACGACAGAAAAAGCTGCTAAGTTCATCTCCTTCCTAAGCAATTCTGTCATCACAACTTTTGCCCACTATAAATTCCTCGACAAAGTGCTATATTTAGAGTCAAGGAATTTACATCAATTATTTTCGACTTAGAGTATGCTTAGATTTCGATATAAGCCACCAATGGACATTAGCAGTCAGACAAGCTAATTATTGAATTTTAACCCTACTCTTACTAGCGTTTTGCATTAAACACTCATGTATGAAAAAACAAGTCTATCTGAGGTATTTAGGTCTCATCTTTTTAGCGCTAACTACATTTAGCCTAAGTCCAAGTTGGGCACAAGAAGAAAAAGATATAAAGAAAGCTCCTGTCGGAGGTTATGCAGAAGCTTTATACAATGCCGTTGAATGGCGTAGCATCGGCCCTTTCCGCGGTGGACGTTCTGGCGCTGTTACAGGCGTTCCAGGAAAACCCAACCTATACTACTTTGGTGGTACAGGTGGAGGGGTTTGGCGCACTAAGGATGGTGGCCAAACCTGGGAAAACATCTCTGATGGTTATTTCGGTGGCTCAATTGGCTCTATTGCCGTTAGTGAGTATGATCCCAATGTCATTTACGTAGGTGGTGGCGAAGTAACAGTTCGAGGAAATGTATCCTATGGTTATGGCATGTATAAAACCGTGGATGCCGGTAAAACCTGGAAACATATCGGCTTACCTGATTCCAGACATATCCCAAGAATAAGAATACACCCTAAGAATCCTGATCTCGTATACGCGGCAGTCATGGGGGATTTGTACAAATCAAGTGAAGAAAGAGGCGTTTATCGAAGTAAGGATGGAGGTAAAACCTGGGAGAAAATCCTTTTTGCGAATGCAGATGCAGGGGCAGTTGAATTGGTCATGGACCCTAATAATCCGAGGATCATCTTTGCGTCAACCTGGCGCATACGTCGTACTCCCTATAGTTTGGAAAGTGGTGGAGAAGGATCTGCCCTCTGGAAAAGTACAGACGGTGGAGATACCTGGACCAATATTTCTAACAATAAAGGAATGCCGAAAGGTGCACTCGGAATCATTGGTGTAACCGTTTCTCCAGTAAACTCGGATCGCGTTTTTGCCATCATCGAGAATCAAAAGGGCGGCGTGTTCCGCTCCGATGATGGGGGAGATAGCTGGACGAAAGTGAATGAAAGCCGCTCCTTACGCCAAAGAGCCTGGTACTACAGTAAAATCTATGCTGATACTAAAGATGAGGATATTGTATATGTGATGAATGTATCTTATCACAAGTCTACGGATGGCGGTCGTACCTTTAAAGCTTCTAATGCGCCACATGGCGATCATCATGATCTCTGGATTGCTCCCGAAGACAATCAGAGGATGATCATAGCGGATGATGGTGGCGGGCAAGTAAGTTTTGATGGAGGTGAAAATTGGTCTACCTACCACAATCAACCAACCGCTCAATTTTATCGAGTGGTTACCGATGATCATTTCCCTTATCGTATCTATGGGGCCCAACAAGATAATTCTACCGTTCGGATAGCCCACCGTACTGATGGGGGTTCTATCGGAGAACGAGATTGGGAACCAACCGCTGGCGGTGAAAGTGCTCACCTCGCTATTGACCCAAACAACAATGATATCGTTTTTGGAGGCAGTTATGGTGGATTCCTGACTCGTGTAAATCATGAAACCAAACAAAGACAAGCCATCAACGTATGGCCAGATAATCCGATGGGATATGGAGCTGTGGGCATGCGCTATCGTTTCCAATGGAACTTCCCCATTTTCTTCTCTCCTCATGATCCGAAGAAACTCTACACTACTTCGAACCAAGTACACATGAGTACAAATGGGGGGCAATCCTGGGAATTGATCAGCCCTGATCTAACTTTAAATGACACTAGTTTTATGCAATCTTCTGGTGGTCCGATCACAAAGGATAATACCGGAGTTGAGTATTACTGTACCATCTTTGCAGCGACTGAATCGCCCTATGAAAAAGACCTGCTTTGGGTAGGATCTGATGATGGCTTAGTGCATATATCCAAGAACAGTGGCGGCAATTGGGAGAATGTTACACCTAAAGGCATGCCTGAATACATGATGATCAACAGCATAGATCCAGATCCTTTCACAAAAGGCGGAGCCTATGTTGCTGGAACTCGCTATAAGCTAGGTGACTACACTCCATATCTATACAAAACAAAGGACTACGGAAAGACTTGGAAACTGATCACAAAAGGTATAGACAAGGAACACTTTACTCGAGTAGTACGGGCTGACCCTGAGCGTCCTGGGCTATTGTACGCGGGTACGGAAACGGGTATGTATATGTCTTTCGATGATGGTGAAAACTGGCAGTCTATGCAGTTAAATTTACCTATAGTCCCGATCACTGACTTGGCCATAAAGAATGACAATCTAATCGCCGCGACTCAAGGACGTAGCTTCTGGATGATTGATGATCTTACCGTGCTTCATCAACTAGATAGCAAAGTGGCCAAGAGCAATTTCAATCTCTTCCAGCCTATGCCTAGCTATCGTATGGGAGGCGGTGGACGTTTTGGGCGGAGTTCTAAAACAACTGGGAAAAATCACCCCGGCGGAGTTATGGTTCATTACTATCTTCAGGAAAAACCAGCAGACTCTGTAGAAGTAAAACTAAGTTTCCACACCCAGAGTGGGGAACTTATTCGAGCCTTCTCTTCCAAAGCTAAAGAACGAGCGGACAAACTGGAAGTCAAAGAAAATGGAAATCGCTTTATTTGGGACATGCGGTATCCTGCAGGCAAAACATTCAAGGGAATGATCATGTGGGCAGGCCGATTGACTGGACCTAGAGTTGTGCCTGGCAATTATATGGTGAAGTTGACCATCGGAGATCAAACGCAGGAACAAAACTTCGAGATTTTGAAGGATCCTCGTTCCGAATCTTCTCTGGAAGATATGCAGGCCCAGTTTGATTTCTTGAAAGACGTGGTGGATAAAGCCTCCGAAGCACACCAAGCTATTATCGACATCCGAGACATAAGAACACAGATCAAGACTTACACGGATAAGTTGAAGGATGATGATAAGATGGAAGATGTAATGGAAAAAGCAAAGTCCATTACTAAGACTATGACGGAGGTAGAGGAAAAACTTTATCAGACTAAAAACAGAAGCCGTCAAGACCCGTTGAATTTCCCGATCAAGTTGACCAATAAATTGGCTCACTTGAATAGCCTGAATGGAAACGGAGATTTCCGTCCGACAGCTCAGTCCTATCAAGTTAGAGATGAACTGACGAAGCAAATTGACAAGGCTTTGGATCGATTCCGTAAAGTGGTCAACGAAGAAATTCCAGAGTTGAATCGTATGATTCGTGAAAGGGCGGTTGATCCAATCATGATGAAGGAAAAGCCACCGGTTAATTAATTAACCCTAGTAGCTAGGAACAACATTAACTTATGTACCGTGCTACGAGGCTTAGTCAATAAAAAAGCCGGAAGTGGGAATAGATCCCGCTTCCGGCTTAGTTTTTTTCGCTCAGTAGGTTATTCTACTAAGGCTTATCAGCTTTACCAGCTTTCTCGAAGTCACCTGCCTTGATCATCACCATCTTGTTGATGTCCAAGTGTTTCTTCATGGCCTTGTTGATCTGGGCAGGAGTCAAAGAAGCAATCTTTTTCTCCAACTTAGCATCCCAGTTCATATCTCTATCAAGGAAAAGGTAAGAATTCAATTTCCCGGCTAGTCCGCCGTCTTGCGCTCGACTTACTTCCTGGCTTTGTAGCCAACCGGACTTGGCGGCTTCAATCTCTTCAGCAGAGAAACCATCTGTAACGACCTTAGCGATCTCTTCCCGAAAGGCCTTTTCCAATTTAGCCGCATTTTCAGGGGCGTAAATGGCGTAAGCAAAGAAGGAACCTGTTGGATCCATGGCATCCCCATTAAAGCGCGATCCTACACCATAACTCAAGCCCTCTTTCTGGCGGATACGAGTGGCCAAACGAGAGTTAAGAAAACCACCACCTAGCATGTAATTACCTAGCATCATTGCCGCGTAATCAGGATGGTCTTGGCCAATCTCCAAGTTCAAAGCAGCCACAAAGGTAGCATTGGCCTTATCAGGTGTGTTGATCACCTCATTAGCCGGTTTTGGCTCGTAGTAGCGGTCTTTCAATCGACGGTAAGGTTTTGGACTTTTCCAGTCTTTGAAATTCTTGGCAATAGCTTTCTTGGCTACTCCATCATCAAAGTCTCCTACAACGGAAACCGTGCCATCCGTAGCACCATAAAAGTCTCTGTAGAATTTCTTAACATCTTCTATTGTAACTGCATTTAAAGCAGCCAACTGCTCTTCGAAATCCATTGGGTAACGAACATCTTGCTTCGGCCAGTCATTCATCATCTTGCTCAACTTCTGGAAAGCCAAGGCCTGAGGATCTGACTTCTGACGCTCGATATTTGCAATTCTCTCTTGCTTCAACTTTTCAAACTCATCTTCTGGGAAGGTCGGCGATTTCAACATCTCACCTAGGAGATTGATCACCTTCGGCAAGTTATCGCGCTCCGTTTGGATCATAGCACTAGTCGTTGCACCTCCACCAAAGATATTTACTCTGGCTTTCAAAGCATCCAATTCGTCTTTGATACCTTGACGATCCAGACGCTTCATTCCCTTATCCAGCATCGCAGCGGTCATTTGTGCTACTACTGCTTTACCGCTTAGGCTTTTTGCATCTCCAAATCTTAGCGTCATACGTCCCATTACTACATCTCCTCGAGTTTCCTTTGGCAAAAAGGCATACTCTACAGAGTTCGGAATTTCATCCATAGTCGTTCTGGAATTGATATTTGCTGGAGAGGGATCAAACTCTTCTCCTTCAGCAATCGCTTCACCGCCCTTATAGTCTTTGACCATAGCTTCGATATCTGGTACCGCAGGAATGTCTACGCGATCTGGGTTTTCTACAGGCAAGAAACGCCCAACTGTTCGATTAGAAGGCTTGAAATACTTCTTAGATACAGAAACTACATCTTCTAGCGTTACTTTCTTCAATTGATCTCGGTAAAGGAAACCTAGCCTCCAATCGCCCAGTGCAATGAATTCGCTGATCACTAATCCTACTCTTTCGGAGTTTTTTAGAAGCTGCTCGATGTCATTAAGCAATCCTTTCTTCGCTCGCTCAACTTCTTCTTCAGTTGGAGGATTGTTAGCAATCGCATCAAGAGTGGAGATCATCGCTTCCTGTGCCTCTTCCAAAGATTTCTCTTTTAGAACGTTAGCAGAGAAGTAAGCTAAACCGGCTTCTTTCATAGAGCGAACATAACCAAATTGAGAGGCAGCCAAACCAGGCTCAACCAGGGCTTTATACAAACGGCCAGAAGGTTCATCGGTGAGGGTTTCCATCAAAACATCCAACTTCGCATTATCAGGATGAGAAGCAGGAGCGGTGTGATAAGCGCAAGCTACTGCTTGGACTTCACCTGTACGTTTTAGTGTTACTACACGCTCGCCATCCTGTGTAGGTTCTACCGTATAAGTTTTGTATAATTTGCGCTCAGGTTTAGGAATCTTACCAAAGTATTCTTTGATCAAAGCCAAAGTCTCACTTGGATCCACCTTACCAGCAACCGTCAATACAGCGTTATCTGGTTGGTAATACTTGCGGTAGAAATCCTGCAATCTTCCGATAGGAACTTGCTCAATGTCTGAACGTGAACCAATGGTCGATTTTCCGTAGTTGTGCCATAGGAAAGCTGAAGAATAAATACGTTGAGATAGGATTCGGCCAGGGTTGTTTTCACCTCTCTCGAATTCATTACGTACTACCGTCATTTCACTATCCAAGTCCTTTTTAGCGATAAAGGAATTCACCATCCGGTCTGCCTCTAAGTCTAGTGCCCATTTAAGGTTTTCATCGGTTGCAGCAAATGTTTCAAAGTAATTCGTACGGTCTACACTCGTTGTTCCGTTGGGACGAGCACCATGCTCTGTCAACTCTTGTGGAATGTCCGGGTGGTTAGGGGTACCTTTAAAAACCAAGTGTTCTAGTAAGTGTGCCATACCTGTTTCTCCGTAGCTTTCATGTCGAGAACCCACCAAGTAAGTCACATTTACTGTGATGGTCGGTTTAGAAGCATCTGGAAAAAGTAGGATCTTCAGGCCATTATCCGTGAGTAGATATTCGGTGATACCTTCCACAGTAGCTACCTTTTCAATTCCTTCTGGTAGCTTCTCCATAGCCTTTTTTTGACCAAGTACTGCTACATTGCACAACAACATAGCTGCCAAAGCCAGGATCAGAGTGTTAATACGCATCTATCTGGTTTTATTTAGTAATGTAAAAAGCTATCGCTTCTTCATTACTTCGGTGAAAAAATGAGTGTTAGTCAAAATGCTGCGGATAGAATAGGCTGGGCATAATACGTGATAAATTCACTATACAGTTCTCCCGTTTTAATCCCTATCATATATTTAAACCTTTGAATGGTATAAATCAATATGCTCCAGTCTTATTTTAAGCTTTGAACTGATTTAAGTTATCGCTTTCTAAAATCTTGTTTACCGGAAAGTCCTGCTTTTTTTGAGGCAAACTGCCTTATCTACTGGTTAAATAGGGCAATTGTAACAGCCCTAACTTTAGAACGCCTGTAAACGGCAATAGATACACTACAGAAAACGAATATTAGCTCAGTCGATTCTTATAATCCGCAAATGTAAAAGTTTTTACTACCTCTAGTTGATGATTTTTTGTCCACTTACAGATACTTGGATGAGAAACTCCATTAAAATGGTGAGTTTTGACCATCGTATAGTGCATCATGTCTTTCAATATAACCCGATCACCAACTGCAAGTTCATTTTCGAAGCTGTATTCTGCTAAAAAATCACCCGCTAAGCAGCTAATTCCTCCCAATCTATAAGTAGGTTTTAGGGAAGTAGGATCTGTGGCACCGAGAATCTTCGGCCGATAAGGCATCTCCAGGGTATCCGGCATATGAGCGGTAAAGGATACATCTAGCATTGCTGTTTTCACCCCACCAGCTTCTACTATGTCAAGGACCGTACTAACTAGATCCCCCGTTTCCCAGGCAACGGCACTCCCTGGTTCCAGAGTAATTGTCACCCCATATTTTTCCTTGAACCTCCGCAGGGTTTTGACCAGCAGCTTGATATCATAGTCGCTTCGAGTGATCAAGTGTCCCCCACCAAAATTAACCCATCGTAATTTGGCTAGGTATTGGCCAAAGTTCTCTTCTAGGGCTTCCACCAAGAACAAAAAATGGTCGGCTCCGGATTCACAAAGTGTATGCACATGGAGACCATCTATGCCTTCCGGCCACCCCTCTTCAAAGGCCGCCGGTGAAGCTCCAAGACGAGAGCCTGGAAGTGCTGGATTGTAGAGCTCCGTCTCTACTGGGGAATAACCGGGATTTACCCGCAAACCCACTGAGATATTACGAGGCAACCGAAGTCGATAGCGCTGGTATTCGCTGATAGAATTGAAAGTAATATGGCTACTATATTTCGTGATCTCCGCGAATTCACTCGGGCGATAGGCAGGTGCATAGGTGTGCCCTAAACATCCCATTTCCTCATAGATCAGACGTGCTTCATGAAGAGAACTGGCAGTTGCTCCCGAAAGGTAGTCGCCAATCAGTGGAAATTCATTCCACATAGCAAATGCTTTAAGGGCAAGGATGATAGATACTCCTGCCCTTTCTTGCACTTCTCGCAAAAGCGTTAAATTCTCCAGCAATTTGGCTTCATCGAGCACAAAGGCGGGAGAAGGGCATGCTGCATAGTTTATGGCCATAGTTATAGCTCTAAATCCCCTCCGATCTCTTCCTGCCAAGGCAATCCATATTCGCCCAATCGATCCAGGAAGGGATCAGGATCAAATTCTTCGACATTATAGACTCCGGCACCAGTCCATTTCCCCGTCAGGACCATCATAGCTCCCAACATGGCTGGTACGCCCGTCGTAAAAGATACCCCTTGAGCGCCTGTTTCTTTATAGGCTGCTTCATGGCTGCAATTATTCCAGATATAGTAGGTCTTTTCCTCGCCACCTTTAATTCCTCGAATTCTACAACCGATGGAAGTCTCACCTGTATAGTTCTCTCCTAAATCACCAGGATCAGGCAAAACGGCCTTCAAGAACTCCAGTGGTACAATCTCCATTCCTTTATATTGAACAGGATCAATCCGAGCCATTCCAATATTCTGGATGACCCTCAGATGCGTCAAATATTCTTCACCAAAAGTCATCCAAAATCTAGCCCGTTTAATACTGGGATAATTCTTCACTAGAGATTCAAGCTCTTCATGATAGATTAAGTAGGATCGTTTGGGGCCAATATTAGGATAGTTCAAATCCATTGAGATCTCATGAGGCTCTGTTTCTATCCAGTGGCCATTGTCATAGTAACGCCCTTTCTGTGTAATTTCTCTAATATTGATCTCTGGATTAAAGTTGGTGGCAAAGGCCTTGCCATGATCCCCTGCATTGCAATCTACAATATCTAAATAATGGATCTCATCAAAGTGATGTTTAGCGGCATGAGCCGTGAAGATGCTGGTAACGCCTGGATCAAAACCACATCCTAATACAGCTAGCAAACCGGCTTCTTTGAATCGGTCTTGATAAGCCCACTGCCAGCTGTATTCAAACTTTGCTTCCTCTTTGGGTTCATAATTTGCAGTATCCAGATAGTGGACTCCCGCCTCTAGGCAAGCGTCCATGATGGTCAGGTCTTGATAGGGCAAAGCCACATGCAATACCAAGGCAGGCTGAAAGGCCTTAATCAATTTTACGAGTTCAGGTACGTTTTCGGCATCAATCTGAGCCGTTTCAATATTCTGATGACCAGTATCTCTCTTTACATCAGCCACTATTTCATCACATTTAGACAAGGTTCTACTGGCTAGTAGTATATGCGAAAAGACATCAGGGTGTTGGGCACATTTGTAAGTTACTACGCGCCCTACCCCGCCTGCGCCAATGATCAAAATTCTGGACATTAACTTAGGGTTTGTGAATAGATTCAGAAATAAGCTTTAGATTATCTTGGTGTATGCTTCGCAATCCGATCGGAAAGGGGTATTGTGCTAGTAGTTTTTCTTCATCGAATAGTTCTTCTCCCTTAGCGTGCCGAATCAGCGAAGCTAGATATTGCTCTGAGAAAAGGAGTCGCCGCCCCATCTCTGGAATATCCCGAGTAACGGTGCCGTGCCCAGGAACCAACAACTTGGGCCGAGCCTTGCTGAGAATGTGAGCCGCTTTTTTCATAGTCTGCTGATAGGCTTCGACACTGTGATAAATAAAGGGGAACTCTACATCTGAAAGGTAATCTCCCGCTATCCATATGCCTAAGGGTTCAACCAAGGCAAAAATGCCATCTGCATTATGTCCGGGAGCCAGCCAAAACCGTATACGGGTCTGATTAAAACTGAGAAAGTCTTCATCCTTTTTAATCACTATCTGAATTTCGGGATAGCGGATAGGATAAGATCGCTGGATATAGTGTTTATCATCAAACTCGAGAATTTGCTTTACCTCTTTATCCTTTGCTCCATTGTTCACAAATGCTTCGCTGGCAATAGTAATCGCATCGGGGAAGGCCTGCCATCCAATGATGTGGTCATAATCGGAATGTGTAAAGAGTAGATACAATGTTTTATCCCCTTGGATGGTCCGAACATAGGAAGCGATTTCCTCCACTTCACCCGGCAACCAATTGGGGTCAACAATTAAGATGAGGTCCGGCGTATCAATGACCGTGGCCGTTGTTTGGTAAAGCGCACTTTGAAAAACACAAATGCCAGCTTGCTTAAATTGAATCATCTCTCAGTTATTACGATGTTTCAGGTCAACAAAAAAGCAAGCAAAAGTAGGGCAGAATATCCAAAATACCATTTAAAATCCAGGTATTCTTTTGGAGAAATCCCCTGCTTGCGGTACAAAAATAGACTCTGTAATATTTTTTCCATGCTGAAGGCTATGAGCGTGCCCAAAGCGATCCCAGCCAAGCCGAAGGTCCGTCCCAGAAAGTAGCTAAGTATTAAGTTGGTCAGCAATTCCAATCCCCCAATCCAGGTTAAGGCCCGATTGGCCTTCAAGCCAATCATAATGGTAGAGGAGAAAACCAAGCGACTAATAATTACAAATAGGTAAACTTGAAAAATGGTAGCACTTTCTGCAAAATCAGCATTAAATATCCAAGGGAATAATACCGGACTAAGCAACATTAAGACAATAGACAAGGGAAATAGCACATGGAACAACCGAAGTGATTTGGCCTTGATTAAAGGCAGAGCAGCCCGAGGGTCCCTAGCTACTTCAACCACCATGACATTGGAGAATGCATTGGTCAAAGCTAGGGCGAGTGGTAGCTCCTGCGCGCCATAGCGAAATACTGCAAACATTTTTTCATCTCCATCAAAAAAGTAGCCAACTAGCCAACCATCAAAGGCTGGTAACAATCCTCCTAAAATGGCATAGAGAACTAATGGCCAGGCTATCTCTACCCAGCTCTGCATGAGCTCAAGATCCACTGTCCAACTAGCCTGCTGCCAGACCAACGCTAGCAAATATGAGACTCTTGCGACACCGATAACTATCAAGCCATAAAAACTATATTGGAAGTCCCACCCCATATAGATGGGCAAAACCATTGCTACAGTTTGGGCACCAAAAGATAAGACCCCGTAACGTAATATTGCCCAGCCCTTTTGTTGCAGCACTAAGTGGTTCTCAATGAGAAAGGAAGAGAAATTTAAACAAACATAAATGAGAAAGAGATCATAAAAGTAAAGTTGTTCTCGATGTAAAACGTAGTTCCATAATAATTCTCGAGCACTCCAGCCCAGGACAAGGACGATGAACCCCAAAGACAGGAACAACAACAGCGCATTGAATAGAAAACGCCTTTGTCTTTCCGCTGTTAAATCAGGGTAATGACTGAGCATCCCTTGTATCAAGCCAGAAACCAGGAAAAAGCTGAGTAAATGTCCTAGGAAAAGTAACTGCTCATAGTTGCCAAGATCAGCTGTAGACAAGTGAAACTGAGCCAGGAGGATAGCGATAAGAATCAGGCTCCCTTGCCGGCCCACATTAAAGATTTGTAAGGCCCGCAAGGGACTGATTTGTTGGAGTTGCTGGTATAGATTCTGTAAATTAACCAATGATGGAATCCCGCTCTTTAAAGATCACTCCAAAGTCCTTTAATTCTTCCAGAACAGGTTCGTATACTTCTCGCATTACCGGAATGTTCACACCAGTAGAGGTAATTTTACCTTCCATTACCAATCGGACGAAGATACCCATCGGCAGACCTACCAGCTTGGACATCGCCGTGTGTGTTTGATCTTCTCCTTTCAAGATTAAGGTCGATTCAGTCAAATGCTTTTTCCCATCCAACTCATATTCGAACTCGTGCTGCATGACTACCATATCCTTGTCATCCTTCCCCAATTTCCATTTTTCAAGTAGCAAGTGTTCCAAGATCAGAGCAGGGGTCGCATTCGGCAACTTGATCTTCTTTTTGCGGAAAAGTCCTAGCCATTCCAATTTGCGCATAACTGGGGAGTTCAGGCTTTCACCAATTAGATTGGCGACTCTTTCTTTAACGGAACTACCCGGTTGATTATTCACATAACCGTCCATCCATTCATGATAGGTTATGTCTCCTGAGTTAAGAATCGGATAAGAACCGTCTGTTATTCCGATTTTAATCAAAGCATTCCAGGCCGTACAGAAGCCCATTGGGCGGAAAGTCCCACGCAAAATATTGGGAATTCCCTCCAAACCGTAGATATCCTTGTACAGTAAGGAGTCTCTATTGGCATATACCTCGTATTCCCCTAAACCAGCTACATCAACTACTCGAAATGCTTCAAACAAACGGTTGTAGGGCAGAAAGCGTAATTTACCCCCTTCGAGATATTGTGCAGTACCTTGCCCCATCAAAACAACGTTGCGGGGGTTCCAAGTAAACTTATAGTTCCAAGGATTATCATCACTCTCCGGGGCTATCAGACCTCCAGTATAGGATCGAAAGGCAGTGATCTTTCCTCCTTTCTCCTTGATTTCCTCAATCTTTTGCTTGGCTGACATATGGTCAATTCCAGGGTCCAGGCCCATTTCTCCCATGAAGATCAACTCTCGATCCCGCGCTTCATCGCCTAGTCTATACATCTCCTGAGAGACATAGGAAGCCGTGATCAGATGTTTTCTTAACTTGATACAGTCATGAGCTACTTCTAAATGAAGATGAGCGGGGAGTAGGGATACCACGATATCGGCACGGCCAATCAGATCTTTCCGATCATTAGTTTTTTGTACATCAAGCCAAGCCGAGCGGCCATTTGGATGATTACCAATCTTTTCCGCTGCAGATTCCGGGTCAGCGTCTGCTACTGTAACAAAGCAGCCTTTCTCTTTGGCCAACTGTAACACATACTTGATCAAGGAACTAGAAGATCTTCCAGCTCCTATGATTAGGATGTTTTTCATTTTTTTTGACTTTAGTAGAGAAACCACAATAATCAAACCAAAGGAGTCCCTTGGTTGGTCTCTCGGTAATTTTAGTTAGGGTAAAAGCGTTTCCTTAAGCAAGCTGTAGCAACGGACGCGTTACGAATCCTACTGCTGTCAGTATGAACCTAAGAATAGACCGCCGCAATATACCGATTGGGCTGTTTTTTTTCTATAAAACGTTGATTTGTTGCTCTAGCTTATTTGCTTGATCACCGAAACGCAAGCAAGGAAGCTCCTGCATAGGCTGGCGAGCGCGCAAATTACAAAAAAATCTCTTAGCTTTATCTTTACCTCAAACTCAAATTGGCCATGAAGCAGATACAGTTGGAAACCTCCTTTCAATCTTTAGAACCAAACGAATTAAGCCCACAGGAACATTCCCTTTTGGCACGGGCTTTGGCTGCCTGCGACATGGCCTATGCCCCATACTCCGGCTTTCAGGTCGGGGTCGCACTACTATTGGATAATGATCAGATCATAGAAGGTGCTAATCAGGAAAATGCAGCTTATCCTATGTGTATTTGTGCAGAACCCGTGGCATTATCACGAGCCAAACTACAATACCCTAAGGCTAAGATTACATGGATGGCTATTCGGGTAAAAAATGAAGCGAGGCCAGCATTGGAGCCTGCCGCTCCTTGTGGAGCATGTAGGCAAATGATCAGTGAATACGAAGGTCGACAAGATGCCCCAATAGGAATCCTATTGCAGGGACAGGAAGGCTTGGTGTATAGGTTTGATCAAATAGCTCCACTTCTTCCCTTATCGTTCAGTGGACGCTTTTTGCAATAAATTACTTTCTTTTGAATTTATCCATATCCAGGTGGCCAATATGGACCTGCTGTAGCCCTGTTTCTCGGTCGGAGAAAAACCGTTTTAGTGTAAACATCGAGGAAGTGAAGGCGATTTCCTTCCAAGGTATTTCCTCTTCCGTAAACAATTGCACCTCCTCACTCTCTTCTCCAACCCCAAACTCTAGCTTTTCTAGACGACCCAGGAAATGCATATAGACCTGATTGATGTGCGGAATACTGTAGATTGTGTGGATCCTTAGGTCCACTACTTTAGCTAAAGCTTCCTCCCATACTTCTCGGCTTGCACCATCCTCCACCCGTTCGCCATTCTCCAGATACCCGCCTGGGACATTCCAGTAGCCTAATCGTGGTTCTATTGCTCTTTTACACAACAGTACTTTATCCTCCCAGATAGGCAAACAGCCCGCAACAATTTTAGGGTTCGAATAGTGAATGGTGTGACATTGCTGACATACCCACCGCGGACGGTTATCTCCAGCAGGCACACTAAATATCAAGCGATCTGTTCCACAATTACTACAAAAATTCATTCTTTGTCTCGAATTTCTCCAGGTCCTCTGGGGTATCGATCCCTATGGTTTCCAATACCGTCAAGCCTACCTTAATACTATAGCCGGCCTCCAACCACCTCAATTGCTCTAAAGACTCCATCACCTCTAATCGTCCTTGTGGTAATTCTGCGCAAGTCTGCAACACCTCATTCCGAAAGGCATAAATGCCTATGTGTTTGTAAAAATCATGATGTCGTAACCATTGACTACTCGCTAAATTGCGGACAAAGGGGATGGTGCTACGACTAAAATACAAGGCTTGTGCTTCCGAATTAAACACCACTTTGACAATATTCGGATCCAGCAAAGCCTTTTCAGAGTCTATTTTCTTAGCCAAAGTCGCAATATCAACGCCGGAAGGCCCATCAAAAAGCTGAACCAACTGATCTATCTGGGCTGGATCAATAAAGGGTTCATCCCCTTGAATGTTTACAACGATTCCTGCATCAGAATGTTTTGCTGCTACTTCCGCACAGCGATCCGTTCCACTTCTATGTCTTTCACTCGTCATCATCACCTCTCCCCCAAAGGAAGATACATGATCATAGATCCGGGGATCATCTGTAGCTACTATCACTTGATCTAAGGATGAGGCAGAACTACATCTCTCATAGACCCGAGCAATCATACTTTTACCCTGGATGTCTACCAAGGGCTTCCCAGGAAACCTGGTGGATTCATATCTTGCCGGGATTACACCTAATACTTTCATGTGCGCAAAATACTAAGTAATAGGAAAATAATGTGCTTTCAAGCACACACATGCCTAAAACAACCTTTAGAATTAGATGTTTGACAATTATTGTGATTTCGAGCTGGCACTTTAGCTAAATGCCAAATACCCTTCTAAGCACGAGGCTTGGACCATAAGCACTACCGAAAAAGGTTATACAAGTAGTAGAATAAAACAGAAAGCCCAGCTTCGCAACTGCAGGGTCTTCAGAAAATAGGGCTTCAAATTGAGGGCTAGAATTTATTACAGGTCCCAAGGCCACGGCAATTGGTTCGGCACAAAGCTACAATCGTCGCCTGTTAGTCCTAGGGTTAAAAAATCCGGCCCCATTTTTGCGCATTACTTCCTATATTTGTACAATACCCCAATTCCTGAAGATTATGACCAAGACTATGAGATACTGCTTACTTGTCATCATGCTATGGATGACAGCAAACACTGTTAGAGCAACCGGAGACAGCCTTTTCTACTTATTGCCTCAAGACAGCGTGCTTCTACATGTTGGAACCTATCAAGAAAAATTCTTTTACCATACCCTGGAAAAGAAGCAAACACTCTTTTCACTTGCCAAATTCTATGGCCTTCGTGTACAGGAACTCTATTATTACAACCAAGGATTGAAAGAACAGCGCTTATCCGTGGGAGATCCTATACGAATTCCAATTCCTAATAAAGCCATTCTCCGATATACCTTTCCCGATTTTTCGCCGGCCCAGCATGCGCGGGTTTACTATGTCGTAAAGAAAGGAGATACGATGTTTCGCATTGCCAAACATTATTTTAGAATGCCGATTGAGGATATCATGGCACGCAATCAAATGACCACTACTACTTTAAAGACAGGGCAAGTATTACATATAGGTTGGATCAACCTAGGTGGTGTACCTGAGGATTATCGCAAGAACCCCAATGGCCCCTATCACCCTCAAAATGAGGCCTTGCAAAAACGATACCTGGATAAGGTGGTTACTAGAAAAGAGAAGTCGACGCAAGGCATTGCGATTTGGCAAAAGACGAGCAATAATGACCAACTTTTTGCTTTACACCGAAATGCTCGGGTCAACTCCGTCATTGAGATTACCAACCCGATGACGCATAGGACAGTTTATGCCAAAGTGATCGGATCTATTCCTGCCACCGCCTACGAAAACAATGTAGCAGTTGTGCTATCCCCATTAGCCGCCAAGTTATTAGGTGCTAAGGACCCGCGCTTTTTTGTGCAAGTTAAATACTACCGCTGATGATCTCCATTCATTTGAATAGGATTGATTAGGATTTGTCCTTAGTTCCGATGTTCCGGAGCAACTCGGTCTATGATCTGTAGTAGTAGAGCTATTACTCGGAATTATCTACGGTTCCTGTCTCCTATTGTTAAGGCATTGTCTGATTTTTGTGGAGAAGCAGATCATTGCTTCGCCCTTCCTTTCTTTTCTAGTACATTTGCACCTCAGTAATGAAAAACGCAAAGACGTAAGTCTCGCAGGACGCAATATTCTCCTATGTTTTCTCATTACGCTAAAGCCAAATCAGATAAAGAATGGATATAAAAAACAACATCCTCGAAACCATCGGGAACACCCCATTGGTAAAGTTAAACAAGGTCGTAAAAGACATTCCAGCCACCGTATTGATGAAGGTGGAAACTTTCAACCCTGGCCATTCCATCAAAGATCGCATGGCCCTAAAAATGTTGGAAGATGCAGAAGCACGTGGAGATTTACGCCCTGGCGGTACAATCATCGAATGCACCAGTGGCAATACAGGTATGGGGCTTGCCATAGCCGGAGCGGTCAAGGGCTACAGAGCCATTTTCACCACCAATGATAAACAGTCCAAGGAGAAGATAGACCTCCTAAAAGCCATTGGAGCAGAGGTAGTCGTTTGCCCGACCAATGTCACTCCAGATGATGAACGTTCCTACTATTCCGTAGCAGAACGACTCAGTAAAGAAATTCCTAACTCATACTGGTTCAACCAATACGACAATTTGTCTAATCGTCAGGCACACTATGAAAGTACTGGACCTGAGATCTGGAAGCAGACGGAAGGTAAGATCACACATATGATTGTTGGTGTAGGTACTGGCGGTACCATCTCTGGAACGGGTAAATACCTGAAGGAGCAAAATCCAGATGTACAGATATGGGGCATCGATACGTATGGTTCTGTCTTCAAGAAATACCACGAAACGGGAGAATTCGATGAAAAGGAGATCTACCCGTACATCACAGAAGGGATTGGAGAAGACATTTTACCCAAAAATGTAGACTTCGAGGTGATTGACCTATTCGAGAAGGTCACAGACAAAGATGGTGCGCTAATGGCCAGAAGGTTAGCCAAGGAAGAAGGAATTTTGTTGGGATACTCCGCCGGTTCAGCTATGGCAGGGCTATTGCAACTGAAAGACAAACTTACGCCCGAGGATGTGGTCGTAGTGGTGATCCATGATCATGGTAGTCGATATGTGGGTAAGATCTACAATGACGACTGGATGCGGGAAAGAGGGTTCCTGGAGACAGAGATGACAGTTAAAGAAATTCTTGGCCGTAAGGATAGCAATGAATTTCTCTCCGTGCAAACGACGGAAACCGTCCGGACTGCCTTTGATCTTATGAAATCCAAAGATATTTCTCAATTGCCAGTCATGGATGAGGCGGGAGCAATTGTGGGTTCTCTGACAGAAAGCAGCGTGTTGAGTTTCCTCCTGGAAAACCCCATGCAGCATTCTGATAAAAAGGTAGCAGACATCATGGGTAGTCCTTTCCCGGTTGTATCACTGGACTTACCCTTTTCGCAACTCAATAAATTTATCGATAAGAAAATTGAAGCTGTATTGGTCAAAACGGCCAGCGGCCAAATGCATATCATTACACAGTATGATATTATTCAGGCACTTTAGCAGTAGTTTGAATAGTTGATTTTACTGACTCCAGGTGAGTCCATAGCTTTGGGTTATTGCAGTCTAAAACTATGGACTCCCTTTCATCGGTTAAATCAGACATGACTCAATTTGCCATATCTCCTGTATCATTCTTCGGTACTTCATAATATTCGCGCAATCGCAGCAATTCTCTTTGCAATCGCTCTTTCACCTCCTGATAGGCTGGGTCTTCGGCCAGGTTGTTCACCTCCAAGCTATCCTTAGCTAAATCATACAATTCCCAATCATCAATATCGTGGTAAAAGTGGATCAATTTATAGCGATCATCCCGCACGCCATCATGTCGCTTAACATTGTGCCAACCATGGGGATATTCATAATAGTGATAGTACACACTTTTCCGCCAATCATCTCCTGACTGCCCCTCCCAAATGGGGCGCATAGATTCTCCTTGCATATCACCAGGAACCTGTACCCCTGCATAATCCAGAAAAGTTGGGGCAAAATCTAAGTTCATGACCAATTCGTCACGCACCTGTCCAGGCATTACTCTGGCGGGATAGCGAATCACAAGTGGCATGGAGAAGGATTCTTCATACATAAAGCGTTTGTCATACCAGCCATGCTCTCCTAGATAAAACCCTTGATCAGACGTGTAGACAACAATAGTATTCTCTGCTAAGCCTTGCTCATCTAGGTAATCTAGTACACGGCCGATATTTTCATCAACGCTGGCTACGCTTCCCATGTAGTCTTGCATATAGCGCTGGTACTTCCAAATGATAAGGTCTTTACCCGTCGGCGGATTGTCTCGAAATGCTTTACGAATTGGATCATAATGTTGATCCCATACTGCTCGCTGTTCAGGAGTTAGCAATTGCCTAAGCCTTTCCCAGTTTCGAGGAGCTCTAAAGTTACTTGCGCCTCCCCCACCCGTGCCGGTCTCTTCTCCATAATCTTCTGGCAGCAATTTCATATCAGAGGACATATACATATCCTCTATTCGCATGTCTTGCGCAGCCGCAGCTTCTCTTCCCTCATAATCATCGAATAGTGTAGGCGGGAGGGGATATTCTTTCTGCAAAAACGTTGGCAGGTCCTTCAAATTTGGCATCCAGTTACGATGTGGAGCTTTATGATGATAGAGCATGCAGAAGGGTTTGGTAGTATCTCTTTTTTCCAACACCTCCAGTGCAATATCTGTAATGATATCCGTAGTATAACCAGTGTGCGTGATGGTATCCCCCATCCTGACCATACGCGGGTTGTAATAATTGCCTTGCCCAATGAGTACATCCCAATAATCGAAGCCAGTCGGTTGGGTTTTAAGGTGCCACTTGCCGACGACCGAAGTCGAGTATCCGGCTTTTTGCAAGAGCTTAGGGAAATTCAGTTGGCTCCCATCAAAATGATCTCTATTATCTCTTAGGCCGTTCAAGTGGCTATATTTTCCTGTAAGCAAAACAGCTCTGCTAGGGGCACAGATAGAATTGGTCACAAAACTATTGGTGAAGCGTATGCCTTCCGTTGCGATGCGATCAATATTGGGGGTTTGGATCAGGTCACTCCCGTAGCTACTAATCGCTTTACGAGCATGATCATCCGTCATGATAAAAAGAATATTGGGTGGAGCTTGTTTGGTGGGTTCCTCTTCTGCGTTTTGGCAAGCCATGGTCAAGAGGAATAAAGACAAGAAAAGCAAGTGAATCCTTGACATGATCAGAAAGTTGGTTTCGTTATTGAATATCCTTATGGGGAAGGAGATTAAGATATAGAAGCATCCTTTTGTCTACGCTCCAGTTCTTGTTGAATAATAGATCGAATCAAACCACTGGATTTGTAGGTACGGAATTTCTGATGAAGATAGATTTTTCCGACTGCAAAAGCGAGAATAAAGGAGAAGATTAGAAAGGTCATTAGTCCAGAAAGCCAAGAGATGTCAACAGCATAGGCAAAGAAGAGCAAGATAAACCAAACGGAGACAGAGGCTAAGATGACGAATAGTTTACGGTTGAATTGAAGAACTTCATATTCTTGCAAACCCAATTTATCTAGAAGGTGGTATAATTCTTGGTTGGTATAATACTGAGGCCCTGCTTCAATGATCATAAGCAAGTCATCATTTGCTTCTTTTTCGATTTTCCGCAAATGCCGATCTAGGAAAAATTGCCTCATTCCTGCAAAAATTAGCCTTTTGTGGGTGTGATTACATCGATCCAACGAATTCGCAAACCGTATGCGAATTTAACCAAAAACGTTGGATTAAGCAATTTCTTGTCTTGAAAAGTATATAAGTACGTAAGTAGGTATCAATCAGTTGTTTTTGCAAACCAAAATGGAATAATACTCTCCTTTTTCTCCCCTTCTTCATTTTCATATAAATGAACAATACGCAGCCGGTTTATTCCTTCTATGAAGTTTTCAGTAGGTATATAAGTTAATAATCCCTCTTCTCCCGCATTGGGATGCGTATGGCGAAAAAAGTCCAAGCTATCCAGTTTCATCTCATTTACATACAACTGGTAATATTGTACCCGACAGTCCTTGATTTGATTTCGGCGGCGACGGTTATTTTCTCTACGCGAAAGTTCTTCGTCTGTCTGATAAGCTTTACAGTACTTATTTACCCATACCTTCTCCCTTCTACTCATTGGAATAAAAACACGCAGAACATCCCCAGAAACAATGTCAGAGGGTAAAAGTGGAGCAAAAATAGCTCTACCAGCAACTAATCGATCTTCATAGTTATCTACGTACACTCGATGATCTGTTTCTGCCATTTCAAAAAAGGCCTTCTGTCGCAATAAACCCACATTGGAATCTAGAAATACTGGGAAGGAAACAAACATAATAAAGAAAAAAACCAAGAGTCCCCACAAGCCTACTGATTTACGCTTGAAATTGGTCAATAACATATACAAAATATAGTATCCTGGTTCATAGAATACATTGTACATGATCCGCCCAAACACCTTAATCGACATGGTAAAATGAATACGCTTCACCCACTTCTTTTCGCGGAGTTTTTTACCATTTAAAATGCCTGAAAGGAGGGAAGGAAGGAAGAAGATTGTAATCAATATGATAAAGACGGTCGAGATAGAAACCGGTAATATAACGGATACAAGCAGGGCCAAGACGAGGCAAAAAATGATCATTAAGCAAACAGCTATGATCATAATCACAAAGCCGAAGGTTGTTCCAAAAATCAAGCTACAGAAGTTGTCCAAACGACGATTGAAATCATTGACATCCGGAAATTCCTCGAATAGCTGCTTTAGGAAATGTTCACTGTGATAATCTGTGTCTCGATTGATTCCATCCGGAAACACGGAGACAAGTCCTATCATACCAATCCAAAGCGCCCTCAGCACAAAATGCAATATGAAAGCTACGATCAATGCTGAAGAACAAATGGTCAAATACCAGAAGATAAAATAAGAGATATACAATGCTCCTTCTGGCAACCACAGCAAGGCCTGATCAATCAATCGTCGAATCAAATCCGGTAGTTGCAGGGAACCGTAAATCGCCGCACCGGAAACGAGCATTTCGGCTTGCCAACTCTCTGCCTCTAGTATCTGTAGCCAGGTAGGTTTTTCTTTATTTTCCATCAATCTCCAAGCTTAAGTCGCAACTAAGGTAACGATTATGTTTGATTACCCATGGAGAGGAATCCCAGTCCTATCGTCTGGAGTTGACATAGAAAAGCCGCATTGGATCATTGACATCACAATGCGGCCTTTTGCGCTTCGGCGGCTTACCTCTAGGGAGGTTAATCAACTCAAGTTCGCAAGGTCTCTAATCAAAATGCTCCTTCTGTTAAAATAAATTAAATTAGCTCTTCTCAGGTCGTTCAGAACGGAGGTAACCGTTTGCCTAGATGTTCCTGTGATGTTCGCTATATCTTGCTGTGTCAGGCTGTGCTTGATCAACATTTCATATCCTACTCGCTTTCCTTGACGAGAGGCACTTTCCTTAAGGAAATCAATGATGCGGCGGCGAGCATCCTTAAATATCAGTGACTCTAAGCGATTTTCCACTTGTCTCAATCTGTCACCTAGTAAATTCAATACTCGCATAGATAGATCTGAATAGCGAGGCAACAACCGAGTTAAGGTTTTGATAGGAACGACTACCATTTGGACATCAGCTGTCATGGCTGAGGCAAAATCTCGATAGCTTTCTTCTCCGATAATACCCAGCTCTCCAAACATGGAAAATGGATGTAAAATACGTTTGATTACTTCACGCCCATCGTCAAAGTGAGCACCGATTTTCACGCTACCGCGCAACAAAAAGTAAACACTGTCTGCGGGGGCATCCATTTTATAGACCAGAGCATGTTTATTCATCTTCTTGAAAGAAGATTCTGTAGCGACTATTTTAAGGATGTGAGGGTCGAGTCCCTGAAACAATGGAAAATATGTCAGTAGTTCTTCTATGGACTTCTGATGATACCTTAGTTGCATTGCCGTCGTTTTATTGGTTAGACATTTACCTAGCTTGACGATACAAAAGTGCAACATAAAAAAGCCCGATAAAAGTACACAATACGAGCTTTGTCAAAAAATACAGTCGACTAAAATAAACACAAAACAATGAATATCAATACTTTAACAAGATAAAATTTAATTGATTGTCAAAAATCAAGATGAAAGCAACTCACTTTTGACCAAATCAGTTCCATCAACAATATTCACCTGATAAGCTTCGGCAGATCGACCATGGGCTGTCAGGTAGGCTTCTTGAATACTTTCAATAAAAGCTTGGCTTTGAGATCTGTCTACTAGATTGATGCTACAGCCGCCAAAGCCACCACCCATGATACGGCTTCCAATCACGCCTGGATGTTCTTTAGCAAAATTTACCAAGAAATCTACTTCTTCACAACTCACCTCATAAAGATCGCGGAGGCCAGCATGTGTTTCGAACAAAAGTGGTCCAACCTCCTCTACCCTACCATTACGCAAGGCATCGCATACCTGCAACAGGCGCTCATTTTCACTAGTTACATAAAGGCACCTCCGGTAAACGATCGGTCCTAAGGCAGCTTCCTCGGCTTTTACCATCTCTTGAGTCGCATCCCTCAAGCTTTTGACTTCAGGATAAGTCTTTTGCAGCACTTCGACACCCTTAGCACACTCTTCCACTCTTGCTTCATAGGCAGAATCACTGAGGTTGTGACTCACTTTAGAGTTAATTAACACGATTTCGTAATTCCCCAGATCGCATGGGATGTATTCGTAGGTGAGGCTTCGGCAATCCAATAGTACCAGTTGTTTCTCCCTTCCCATTAAGCTGGCAAACTGATCCATAATACCGCAAGGCACTCCCACAAATTGGTGAGACGAACGTTGGGCTAGTCGAGCAATTTCTGGCTTTTCAATATCAATTCCATAAGCCGTTTTGGCTAGAGTGGCAAAACCAGTTTCCAAAGCTGCTGAAGAACTCATACCAGACCCCAGCGGAAGATTACCTCCAAATACCACATCCAAGCCCTCTAATTGTGCGCCCTGCCGCTGATACTGATCCAGAATACCTGTCAAATAGTTAATCCACAGTCTAGCGCTTTTCTGCAAAGGGTTTCCAAGTGGAATGGTGTCATATTCATCAATATCAGCCGCATAAACTCGGCAATGATCTAAGCCATTCGGAGCCCCGACAAAATAGATGTATTTATCAATGGCAGCCGGTAGGACATAACCCAAATTATAGTCGGTATGTTCGCCAATGATGTTGATGCGGCCGCAGGCCTTTATTTCGTAGATAGGTGTTCGACCAAAACGCTGAACAAACAGCGAATTGACGGTGTCAAAGTTATGCATATATAGGTGGGAATTAGCCCTCGTCCATGTTCATATTGTGGAAGATGCTTCCGACGTCATCATCCTCCTCCATTTTATCAATCAACTTGATTACGTCTTCCACTTGTTCATCAGATAAATCCTTGGTGTGGCTGGGGATTCTTATCAATTCCGAACTATCAACTTCCAATGATCGCTCTTCCAAAGCCTTTTGCATGTTACCAAAGCCTTCAAATTCGGTGTATAAGATCACATGCTCATCATCTGGTTTAAGTTCTTCCAAACCGTGATCAATCAGCTCAAATTCCAATTCTTCTAAATCTAGGCCTTCTGATTTAATCTTAAACACTCCTTTGCGAGAAAACATATAATCTACAGATCCTGAAGTACCTAGCGAACCACCGTACTTCGAGAAGATATGACGTACATTCGCAACTGTTCTGTTATTATTATTGGTGGTAGCCTCCACGATCACAGCTACGCCATGCGGTGCATACCCTTCAAAAATTACCTCATCGTAATCTTCGGCATCTTTGGAACTAGCGCGTTTGATTGCATTCTCAATATTCGTCTTGGGCATGTTGGCAGCCTTACCATTTTGAATGGCCAGGCGTAGGCGTGGATTGTATTCGGGGTCCGCTCCCCCTTCTTTCACTGCGATAGCAATTTCGCGTCCTACTTTTGTGAAGACCTTAGCCATATTGGCCCAACGCTTCATCTTTCTCTCTTTGCGATATTCAAATGCACGTCCCATTTCTGCGAGATTTAAAACACTTTATTGATCTAATAGTCCGGGGAAAGGTTGCTCTTGACCTTGAGAAAAGCCAATCGATGGGCTGTTCCCCGCAACAGCGCTGCAAAATTAATTTTTTCCAGGCTTCTCGCAAAGTTTTTTCACATCCTGAGAAATAGAGTTCCAGGAATTGCTAAAAATTAAAACTGGCTCCTCAATTGATATTGAAGAGCCAGTTGGATGGCGTTTAGTATTATTCCCTGATTCCTTGACAATCTTCGTATTGAGGCCCGGTTGTTCTACTAAGCACCTGGCTCTTGGTAGGCACAGATCCATCAGAAAAGGCCAATGATCAAAATTGTCGGAAAAGGCATCTATTTGGCTAAAGTGGAAATAATAACACCTTTAGCCAGCGGGCTTATGCTCTTGGTACAAGAACAATTTTCTTGGAAACAACCTTTTCTCCCTGGATAATCTGTAAAAACAGCGTTCCTGGTGCTGCCTTGCTAGACAAATTGATCTGGTTGTTATAGATCCCGTCAAATTGATTGATGACTTCGTTATGAACCACTTTGCCATTCACATCAATAACTCGAACTCTGGTTGGTACTGGCTCGGCATTGAAGCGCAAGTTGAACTGACCGTGAGTTGGGTTAGGGAATGCTTGATAATCGTTCAATTCCAAGGTATTGTCAATTATCAGTTGTGGCTGTTCAGGCGTTTCTTCAACTACTTGTGGTAGCACCTCTATCACCTCTTCCACCACTTCTTCTTCTGCAATTGGTTCCTCTATTTCCTCATCGCAAGCTTTGAATTGAGCAGTAATCTCTGTCACTGTTCCCTCTCTTTGAACCTGTACTTTGAACCAGTCTCCGGCTTCATGCTTATTGCGTTCCCGCAATAATTCGCCATAACTGTTAACGGTCACGCCATCAAAGCTAGTGATCACGTCTCCAGCTTTAATTCCGAACTTCTCAGCTGGTGTATCGCCGATAATGTTAGAAACGTTAATTCCTTTGCCAAGAGGGCCATTACCGCCTAAGGAGACACCGATAAACACCTCACAGGGGTCTCTCTCCCAGCTACTGCGAGAACGATACAAAGTAGATTCTGTGGTTGAAGTCAATCCATCGCGCTGATAAGTAACATCCACTGTTTCTCCTGGCTTGTACTTATTCAATTCATTACGGAGATCTGTGCGATTACTAACTTTCGCGCCGTTGATTCCGGTGATCACATCTCCGGATTGGATACCAGCTGCTCTAGCACCACCACCTGCTACGGTACTGGATACCCGAACACCCTGTGCTCCAGCACTTTCATCAAGGTAAATGCCGAGCATTGGTCGATCACTTCCACTCTTAAATCCTCGGACCTCAACAAAGCTCTTATCGTCAAAATGGAAGGCGTGTTCCTGTCCGAGTTTTTCCTTTAACTCTTTGCGCATTACGTGCAAGGATTCTCGTATTTTTTCAGCATTTCCATTTCGGTGGATATAGATCATGGCATTCTCACCATCAATAATCTCAATATCCTGTAGTTGATTAGTAGCATTGTGCATTTCTACCTCAACTGTTCCGTTTTTTGACTTAAGCTCATTTAGGTACTTCTGTAGAGAGGCTTGGTCGTCAAATCTCTTTTTGACAACTCTTTTGGTGCCATCTTTGGCCGTAGCTCGTTGGGTCACTGTAATCGGGGAGATCTTTTCCTGGGCTTGTAAGCTAATGCTTACGATTAATAACATCAATGTGGCTAGACCTAGCCGTTGCCATGTAAAAATCCGCATATCGGGCAATTTTTAGGTGAAAAAAGCTTGTTTAGCTGGAAAGACAAAAGCAATGTTAAGACGTTGCATGAACTTCCGAAATTTATGCCCTTCTCTAACTTAAGTTCATAAATCTACACTCATAAGGAGTCTTTCAGCCATACCAATGACGGATCAAGAATGTGAATAGTTTCACCTCCTTGGCAATTTCTATATGGGCATACCCTACCGAAGTTATGTTGATATTAGCCTTCGACTAATTGATAGGAGTAAGTCCGAGTGTTTGTTCTGCGAATTGAAAAGTGGCTCTTCTCACTCCTTCTAAATCCTGTGATTGGCAACCAGCTGCAATGACGTGGGTCTTCACTTCCGGAAATTCCAGGTAGGTCTTATCTTCCTCAGGAGTAGAAATTTGGGTCATGAAGTCGCGCATAGCTTGTACGGAGACTACCATATCCTGCTCTTCCTCATTCTTATAATAGCATCCGATAAATACCGGATGAGTTATTTTCTCAAACACCTTGGGTTTCATAGTCTGATCGAGCAAGGCTTGCAAAGCAATCAATCCCTCTAGCCTATAGGTTGTAGTCCATGCGGGATCGCATCCCTCGGGTACAGTAAAGGAACGGTACTCCCCTCCTGTGGTAACTCGAGCCAATTGCAAGCCCCAAGGTTTTGTTAGTAAACCTGATGCACTACTGTAGATAGCAATGTTAGGAGAATACATAATTTGTGCTTCAATCAAGTCCGGGTTCTCTGCCGCTAAGTAAGCACTTAATGTTCCTCCGGTTGAACAAGACATCAAGATCACCCTATCTCCCAACAACTGGCCAAGGGCAATGGCTTCTTTAGCTGATTCAATCAATTGCTTGGGAGTGAGGTCAAGAAATGACTCTTTGGAATTTCGGCCATGATCCGCAAGGCGAGCTAGCAAGAGATTGCAGCCGTACCTCTTTGCAAAGTCCTGGTGAATCGGCGCTCCTTCATTGGCACTAGCTGAAAAACCATGCAAATACACCACGCTGTAGGGAGTTTTACGAATAGAATCTGCCCAAACAACTTTAGCTCTATTTTCAGGAAATACATCCGGCACCTTATCATCCTGATTGGACAAATAAGTCTGAATCTCCGTCAGAGGCATGCTTATGGCCTCGATCTCCCCATCTACCTGCTCAAAATCTTTTTGTGGACCTAGTGCTACCCCTCCTATTAAAATAAGAGGAATTAAATATCTTTTCTTAAGCTTAAGTTTCATATCATTGATTTGGTTCTCTGACAATTTTTGTGTTTTTGAGCCACCCTTTTTGCTAAAAAACTTGCTTCCTTTGGGCACAACTCTTCTAACTAAAACGCTGTCCACGAAAATTGTCGGAGAAGGATTAATTTTTATGCTCTAACCCCCTTGCAGGCTATTTTTCAACTGCTGACAAAGCGTAGAAAGAGTGTCCCCCGCTTCCAAGGGCAAGTCCAAGACCTGCGCAGCTATGCGATAGATCTCCGTCGGCCCTTTGCCAGACTCACGCCATGATCTAAGGGCATTGGCCCCCTTAGATTTTGCCAACTTCTCTCCGCTATCATCCATAAGGAGTCGATGATGCCAAAACTCAGCTTGCGTAAAGCTTTCGATCTTCAATCGCTCTGCCAACCAATATTGAGCTGCCGTCGACCACAAAAGGTCTTCCCCCCTCACTACAAAGTTAATATTCCAATGATAATCGTCTGCTAAACTAGCTAACTGATAAGCCGGAAAACCATCTTTCTTCTGGATTACAAAATCTCCCATGCCTTGCCTCAGGTTTTTGGTTTGCCAGGAGTTCTCTGGCCATTCCCTAAATCTTACACGCGCCTGGGGCGGCAGCAATACGCGCCACGCTACACCGTCTCCTGCTAGTGGAATACCAGTTGAGCGACAATGGCCATCATAAAGATTTCCACTAATAGCCGTCATTCGGATCCGCTTCCGCGAACAGGTACAGCCATATACTAGGCCTGCTTCACGAATTTGTTCCAGCAATTCTCTGTACAAACCCAAGCGATGTAGCTGAGAGTAATTCGCCTCAAAATCATCCAGTCCATTCGGACCAAGGTCATAATCTAGCCCTAGCCAATCCAGCGTCTCGAATATATCTTCTACATATTCAGGTCGATACCGTTGGCGGTCCAGGTCATCGATTCGCAATAGCACCTGCCCACCATAAGCCCTCGCCAGCACCCAGGTAAGGACAAAGGAAAGTCCGTTACCTATATGAAGGTAGCCACTAGGTGTTGGTGCCATTCTTGTTATTAAGTTTGCCGCTGGAGGAGGAGTCATCTGCTAGCTGTACTTAGACTATGTGCTGTCTTGCACGATTAGTCGGGTACCAATATAGTTAACTTTTGGTATGGATTCCTTTGCGATGAGTTTAAAAAGTAATCCGATCGCGGTTGCTCCAACCCGAGTTCCAGAATGTTGGACAAAGCTCACCTTTGGACTAAAAAAGCGTGGCATTTCTCCATGACTAATACTGATAATTGCTACTTCATCTGGTATCTGCACTTGATGCTTTTGCAAAGCCATCATTGCCCCAACCAAGAGGGTATCGCTCATCGTAAAAAAGGCGTCCGGCCGATTGGGCTTTTCCAAAATCTTTTCTACCTCCTGAAACCCGTGATCATAATTATAGGCGTGCATAATAAGATCATTATCAAGTGGGAGGCCAAACTCTTCAATTGATTTACGAAATCCTTCCTTCCGCAGTTGTGAAATAGATAGTTTAGGGTCTCCGAAAATACCGCAAATTCGCTTGCAGCCTTTACTGACGAGGTGTGAAACGGCTTCCCAAGCTACGGCCTCATCGTGGATAATCACAGTAGGTATCTCAATCTCATCCTTTACTCGATCAAATAGTATAAGCGGAACGCCTTGTCCGATCAGTTCAGAAAAATGATCTAGGGTGCTCGATTCTGAAGTCAAAGACACCAATAATCCTTCCACCCCTAAACGCTGACAAATACGTACGTTTTCTTGTTCCCTTTCCAGCTGATTGTTGGAATGCAGAACAATCAAATTATAGCCCTCTTTGCGTACCTTCTCTTCAATGGCGCTGATAACAGGAGGAAAGAAAAACATATTCATATCAGGAAGGATCAATCCGATGAGATGGCTCTTTCTGTTGCGGAATGATATAGCCTGCAAGTTGGGTACATAGCCCAAATCACTTGCTATTCGTTTGACCTTGGTGCGCGTTTCCTGACTAATATCTGGATGGTCTTTCAATGCTCTCGAAACTGTAGAAGGGTTAATTTCCAGTAACTTAGCTATATCTTTTATTGTAATTCTTCCCATCAGTGTGCCCAATTGTGGTCGAAATGACAAGCTCTAGGATCTCTCTAGTAGTAATACGTTCAGGTTTACATTAGTTCATAGTCTAAAAGGCGATCCTATACTTTTCAAAGATAAAAATTATTTTTCCACCGCAACCGTTTGCGCATTCGGTTGCAATAAAAAGCAATTGATTTCAGAATCTCATTATTTGGTAAATAGTATGGTCTATACTATTTTGTGAGAACAAGGTTCTTTTAAAGCGACTTTCTGTTTGAATTTTTGAAGTTTTTTTTTCGAAAACCAACAAATATTTTACAGAAGAGAAGAACAATCACGACAGAAGAATATCGAAAAAGACTTGTTAAAGCCTATACATCTTTTCAAATAATGTATGAAACTTAAAACGACTGGGGTGGCAACTGTATGCCACCTTTTTTATTCTACAGTTGGTACATAGGTAGCCAAAAAAATTGGGTTAACAATTGCCGTAACAACTTTAACCCAACATATATGAAACTTAAAGCGACTATACATAATTTGTGTAGCACTAAATATAAAAAAGCATTTTAATTTTTCCGCCTTTTCATAAGCGGAATTGGTCTGAATTCTTAGCTTTTTCGATGGTCCGCTCTCCGATGTACGATCTACTCCTTCTCTCTGCTTACCTTGCTATTTCGTTTAAAGGAATAGTAAAGAAACTCGAATAATCCTACCAATTCAATACACCCTAATGTACCTTGTCCAGCAAAAGACAATGTGCCCTATCTAACGTTTCCCTGAGGTAACGATCGGTAGAAGTTTGGATAGATGTGGGACTGCTAGTTAGCTTATTTTTGTTCCTCGGTATTCAGGCCGTTGTTAAGGTCTCCATCGCAAAGTGTTTCTGGAGGAGCGCTTCAAGATAGCGTTGATCTATCTCATCGAATGAACCTGCCAAGGTGCTATCCACGTCAAAAACAGCCAACAATTCACCTGATGAATCTAGTACAGGAACCACTATCTCGGATTGCGAATTAGGATCACAGGCAATGTGTTCGGATCCTTGATCCAAAGTGTGAACTTCAGCAACGATTTGGGTGGTCTTGGTTCTTGCCGCTTTCCCGCATACCCCCTTGGAAAAATCGATATGTAAACACCCGAGTGTACCTTGATAAGGCCCAACCATTAATTTACCGTTTCGTACTACATAGAAGCCCACCCAATAGTAATAGGGAAGATAAGTTTTAAGCAGGCAATTAATGGTTACCATTTTGAGCAGCGAATCCGTTTCTCCTTGTAGATTGGCGTCAATGGCTTGCGTGGCATTTTGATAAGCTTCTTCTTTTTCCGCCGAGTTCATGGCTATCGACGGTTTAATAAAATAGGGCATTTCTGCTGATGCACTCATATAAGGCTAAAATTTGCAAAAGTTGATGTATAGGAAGAGTAACAACTTTTTTTCTCAAAAAGATGAACATAGCCTCAAAAATAGAACTAGCCGCAAAATTTTCTACTAATATTAAATGTTGTCCTACAATGTTGGTTGAATCCCAAAGAAATAGCCAAATTCAGTATTGAAGCAGTTGAAAGAAAACGCTACTGGCAATAAAATCTTTTAAGCCTTAAAACAAGAAAGGGCCAGCTTCAAGGAAAAGCCAGCCCATTATCATCAAGGAGATTTTATTTAAGTCTAGTTATACTAAGGTCTTCGTACCCATTTCGACCATGTGCAAAGGAGAATCATCACGGATTTCCAGCGCTGATGCTCCCGTCAAATATTCATCTACTTTACGAGCAGCCTCACGCCCCTCTGCAATCGCCCAAACTACCAGGGACTGACCTCTACGCATGTCTCCTGCTGTAAATACTTTATCAACCGAAGTTTTGTATTCGGTATCCATGACATTCCCTCTTTCGGTCAACTCTACCCCTAACTTCTTTAATAGGCCCTCGTGCTGCGGATGTAAAAACCCGGCAGCAATCAACAGCAGATCGCAAGCAATCTCTTGTTCTGATCCTTTCACTTCCTGAAAGGAATATCGGCCTGTTTCGTCATCCTTTGCCCACTCTACTTTTACCACCTGTATAGCCTTAAGATTACCTTTTTTATCTCCGATAAATGCTTTAGTATTGATAGCCCATTGCCGTTCACAGCCTTCCTCGTGAGAGGTGGATGTACGAAGAACCATCGGCCAATTTGGCCAAGTCACCATATCGCGCTCCTGCGGCGGCATGGGCATGATTTCCAATTGAGTGACGGACTTTGCCTTATGCCTGTTGGATGTTCCTACACAGTCTGCTCCAGTATCCCCCCCTCCAATCACCACAACGCTTTTGCCGGTGGCCATAATGGATGACTTAGTAGGGATATCATCTCCAGCTACCCTTTTGTTATTCTGATCCAGGAAGTCCATAGCAAAATGGATTCCCTTGAATTCCCGGCCAGGTAGCTTCAAGTCTCGGGGAATAGTTGATCCACCACAGAGTACCATGGCATCGCTTTCTTCCAGGAGTTTCTTAGCATTGACATTCTTGCCTACCTCTGCATTCACTTTAAACTTAACACCCTCTGCCTCCATTAGTGCAATCCGTCTTTCGACAACTGCTTTATCTAACTTGAAATCGGGGATTCCATACCGTAACAATCCTCCTGGCCGCGTATTACGTTCATACACTGTTACATAATGGCCGGCCTTGTTTAATTGAGCAGCAGTGGCCAAACCAGCCGGGCCAGAACCAATGACTGCAATCTTTTTCCCAGTGCGTACTTGTGGAGGTTGAGGTCGAATGTACCCTTTGGCGAAAGCCATCTCTGCAATGGATTTCTCAATATGTTCAATGGCCACTGCGGGTTGGTTAATCCCCAAAACACAGGCTGCCTCGCAAGGCGCAGGGCAAATCCGGCCTGTAAACTCTGGAAAATTGTTCGTACTACTTAGGATATCGAATGCAGAGGCCCAATCCTTCTGATATACCGCTTCATTGAATTCGGGAATGATATTTCCCAGCGGGCACCCATTGTGACAAAATGGAATTCCACAGTCCATGCAACGAGAAGCCTGAGCCACTGTTTTCTCTGTGGAAAAATCCTGATATAGTTCCTTGTAATCTTCCACTCTTTCTTTAGCGTCGCGTGTAGCTGGTAATTCACGCGTATATTTCAAAAACCCTTTTGGATCTGCCATTTTTTACCATTTAGCTGTTCAAAAAAAAATTTGAATACTCAGGCCGCCTAGGCCGTTGCTACGGCCAACTTCACTTCTACCTTTGGCGTAGTCTTTTTCTGCGCCAAAACCGCTTTGTAGTCTCTAGGCATCACTTTTACGAAAAGCGCTTTCTGCTGCTCCCAATCGTTGAGGATATCAAGTGCTACAGTACTGCTTGTATAACTGAAGTGGTTCCGAACCATTTTCCGCAAAATCTCTTGATCTTCTTTACTGAGTGGGTCCAGGTCAATCATCTCCATATTAACGCGCTCTTCAAACTTACCCGCCGGATTATAGATGTAGGCCATGCCTCCACTCATACCCGCTGCAAAGTTCTTTCCAGTATCACCCAAGACCACGACTAGGCCACCTGTCATATATTCACAACCATGATCGCCAATACCTTCGACAACCGTATTCACACCCGAGTTTCGTACACAGAAGCGTTCCCCTCCCATCCCTCGGATATAGGCCTCACCAGAGGTAGCGCCATAAAAGGCGACATTTCCTATAATGATGTTCTCTTCTGGTGTGAAAGTAGCATCCCGATCTGGCACTACAATTAAGCGCCCACCTGACAAGCCTTTACCAAAGTAGTCATTGGCCTCTCCTTCCAAAGTGAACTCAATCCCTTTGGCTCCGAAGCCTCCGAAACTTTGGCCTGCTGATCCTCGAAAACGATACTGAATGCAAGCATCAGGCAACCCTTCCCCTTTCCATCGCTTAGATATCTCATTCGACAACATGGCACCAACTGCTCTATCCGTATTTTTTATGGGGAAAGTCGAACTAACGGGTTTTGCCTTGTCTAGAGCTAATTTCGCATGATCGATCAATTTGCGATCCAACACTTCCGCAATTCCATGATCCTGTGCTACCTTCTTAAACTGGCCCACTTTTTCATCCGCTGGTTCTTTGTACAGAATTGGACTTAAATCCAAAGTTTTATACTTCCAGTGTTCAATATGCTGCTTGGCTTTCAGCATTTCCACTTTTCCCACCATTTCATCGACAGTTCTAAAACCTAATTCTGCCATAATCTCGCGGAGATCCTCCGCCAAAAACCGGAAGAAATTGATGACATGTTCAGGATCACCGGTAAAGCGCTTGCGCAAATCTTTGTTTTGAGTAGCGATTCCTACCGGACAAGTATTCAAATGGCACTTCCTCATCATAATGCATCCTTCTACCACGAGCGCAGCAGTAGCTACCCCCCACTCTTCTGCACCTAGTAAAGTGGCAATGGCCAAGTCACGTCCGGTTCTGATCTGTCCATCCGTCTGTACTCTTACTCGGTCTCGCAGTTTATTTTTCACCAAAGTTTGGTGAGTTTCAGCCAGCCCCAGTTCCCATGGTAGGCCGGCGTGACGGATCGACGTGATCGGCGATGCCCCCGTTCCTCCATCATGCCCGGATATCAGTATAGCATCAGCATGTGCTTTCGCTACACCAGAGGCAATGATTCCAACACCTGCTTTTGATACCAATTTGACATTAATTCGAGCATCGCGATTGGCATTTTTGAGGTCAAATATTAGTTGCGCTAGATCCTCGATGGAATAGATATCGTGATGAGGAGGAGGAGAAATTAAGCCTACACCCGGTGTAGAATGTCGCACTCGCCCTATCCAATCATCTACTTTATGCCCTGGTAGTTGTCCACCTTCACCTGGCTTTGCCCCCTGAGCCATCTTGATCTGCAATTCATTCGCATTGGTCAGATAGTAGCTAGTCACCCCGAATCGACCGGATGCTACTTGCTTGGTGGCCGAGCGTTCCCAGTCTCCGTTTTCTTTCGGTTCAAAACGGATAGCATCCTCTCCTCCTTCTCCGCTATTGCTTCTACCACCAATCTTATTCATGGCGATAGCAAGAGTACTATGAGCTTCGTGCGAAATAGATCCAAAAGACATTGCTCCTGTAGCAAATCGCTTGAAAATATTTTCAACAGGTTCTACTTCTTCTAAAGGTATAGCCTCACCTTTTCGAAAGGTCAGTAGTCCCCTGAGCGTTAAAGCTTGTGCAGATTGATCATTGATCAGCTTTGCATATTTCTTATACGCTTTATAATCATTTTTCCTCGTAGAGTATTGTAGAAGATGTATCGTCTGAGGATTAAATAGGTGAGCTTCTCCTCTTCGCTTCCATTGAAAAATCCCTCCTACATCTAGCTGAGCATCCGGGATGGTTTTCTCTGGGAAAGCCATCGAGTGTCGAGTAAGAACTTCCTCCGCAATACCATCAAAACCAATTCCCTCAATTCTCGATACCGTTCCTTTGAAAGAAGTAGCTACTACTTCGGACGAAAGTCCCAGGGCTTCGAATATTTGTGCACCTTGATATGATTGCAATGTAGAAATGCCAATTTTCGACATGATCTTCAGCAAACCCTTTCCTACTGCTTTATCATAAATTTTGAAAGCATTTGGTAAGGTCATGCTTTCTTCGAAATAAGCTTCTTTATGAAGATTTGCTAAAGTAGCATATGCCATGTAGGCATTCACTGCACTAGCACCATAACCAATTAGCGTAGCGTAGTGATGTGTTTCTCTGACGTCACCAGCTTCAATCACAAGAGATGTCAAGCTCCTCAAACCTGTACTAATCAAATGGTGGTGAATGGCACCTACAGCCAACAAAGAAGGAATCGGAGCGCGAAAAGCATCTGCATTTCGATCCGACAAAATTAGAATATTGGTTCCATTCCGAGCCAAATCTTCGGCTACCGCACAGATATGATCAATAGCAGCCTTTAGTCTACCCTTTTGGCCATCTGCCTTAAAAACAATATCGATCACGCCTGTACGGAAATGAGAATGATGTAAGCGTTTAATCTTACTCAAAGCCGCATTGTCTAGAACAGGACTGGGTAAATGAATAAAGCGAGCCCGCGCTGCATCTGTCTGGAGGATATTCTTTGCTCCTCCTAACATGGCAAAGAGAGACATTACGGATCGTTCTCTAATTGGATCGATCGGCGGATTCGTCACCTGTGCGAACAATTGCTTAAAATAATTGGCAAGATGCTGAGAACGTTGCGATAGTACAGCCAAGGGAGTATCTGTCCCCATTGACCCAATGGGGTCCTTGCCCACTGTCACCATCGGCCCAAGAAGCACTCGCAAGTCTTCTTTCGTAAACCCATGTAGCTGTTGATTCTTGAAAAGCGTCTTTTCGTCCAAAGCTACCACGGGCTTTCCTTGTTCGTCTAGATCATCTAATGTGATCCGATTCTCATCTAGCCAATCTTTGTAGGGTAGTCGCTTGCAGATGATTTCCTTTAGTTCCTCATCACCGATAATTCGATGTTCATCCAAATCTGCAATTAGGATTTTGCCGGGCTGTAGTCGCCCTTTCATGATAATCTTGGACTGGTCCAGGTTCAACACTCCCGCCTCAGAAGCCAGAATTAAAGTGTTGTCTTCTGTTAGGCAATACCTCGATGGGCGAAGACCATTTCGATCCAAAGTAGCGCCCACCAAGATACCATCGGTAAAACAGACGGAAGCAGGCCCGTCCCAGGGTTCCATAATTGTTTTGTGATATTCGTAAAAAGCCTTCTTATAGGCTTCCATTTGTTCGTCGTGTTGCCAAGCCTCCGGAATCATCATCATCAAGGCATGTGGCAAGGAGTAGCCATTCAGAACCAAAAACTCTAATACATTGTCAAAGTTTCCGGAGTCAGAGAGGTTTTCACCACAGATCGGCTTAAGCTTCTCTAGTTCTTCAGAAGAAAATAAGGTAGATTCTATTAATTGCTCTTTAGATTTCCACCAATTCAGATTCCCCATCACGGTATTGATCTCGCCATTGTGCGCGATATATCGGAATGGCTGGGCCAACTTCCATTTGGGTACCGTATTGGTTGAAAACCGAGAGTGCACCAGGGCTATAGCAGATTTGAATAAAGAATCCTGGAGATCAGGGAAATAGGGACGTACCTGATAGGTGGTAAGCTGCCCTTTGTAAACTATCGTCTTGTAAGAAAACGAAGTGATATAGAAGTGATCCTTTGACTGTGGAAAAGTCTTATGGATATTGTGAGTAGCAAACTTTCTAAGCATGTAAAGCCGTCGTTCCAACACTTTGGGATCCAATGCATCCTTTGGTTTTACGAAAACCTGCTCCATTCTTGGTTCTACCGAAACAGCAGTCTCTCCCAATTCCTCATTGTCAGTAGGTACTTTCCTATACCCCAACACATCAAACCCCAACTCATCGATATAATCATTGAAAAGAAATCTACACTGGCTCCGCAAGTTTCTATCATTTGGAAAAAATACCATGCCCACTCCATATGAGCCAAACTCAGGTAACTCGAATCCGATCTCTGAGCCTTTCTTTTGGAAAAACTCATGTGGTATTTGTACTAATATTCCAGCACCATCACCCGTATTAGGTTCGCAGCCACAAGCCCCACGATGCTCCATATTGGATAGCATGTGCAATGCATCCTCGATGATTTGATGAGATTTAACGCCATCTAGATTCGCAATTAGACCGATTCCACAAGCATCTTTTTCCAGAGAAGGGGTATAGAGTCCCTTAGTATTGGTTGTTGGCTCCTGCATATTCTTTACGGTTGTTGTTGTTTGATCCAATAGTTCAAAAGAGAAGATGCTGTCTTCACAAAGCTGATCCAAAGCTTTGACAGCAATAACAGATAACTCGGTCTGAGATGGGTAGGTCAGGTTAACCCTATTGGTATCCGTCAGAAGGATTGTGGTGAAGTGGGCTTAACACAAGTTGTTGTGTAACACTTGGTATCTTTTGTTCCAACTATGGGGATAACAAAAATAGTAAAATCCAGCTATTTATAATTATGATTTTTCAAAAAAACCTAAAGAATATCTTCTTTTATCCAACAGAGGCAGGTATTTTTTCTCTATCGTTAAATTTTTTTCAAAAAAAGAAAGGAATATCTAATTCTCTTAAAGGGACTAATATTTGCATTTTAGCAGTAGATAGGGGGAAAAATTTGCCCATAAGAGTATTTCCCAAATAAAAGCATGAATACAGTAAGAGAACATGATCATTTTGAGCAGGTCTTCCTTGAGGCCAATAGAAATACTGTGGAATAACCTGCTAAACAAAAAAATTATGGAAATTTAAGCCGAAGAGGATTTATTGTCTTGGAGTATTTTATTCGTCCTCGGGATAGATCAAGCCAATTTCGCGACGAATATCATCTAGACTAAGTATGAGCGCTGTGCTAAAAGCGTGAGATAATTGATCACTTTCAATTTTACCTTTGGCCAGACAATTCATTACTTCTTGTGCCTCGTAGTGGTATCCCAATCCTTTGGGTTCTATCGTATGGGTTTCGGGCGTTGAATTTCCCCGAAATATACTCAGCTGTGTCTGTTGATACCACTCTGCTTGCATATGAATGGTCCCTGTTTCACCATAGATAAAGGCCTCCCGCTTGGTATCGGCGAGAAAACTGCTATGCAATTGCGCCAACTGCCCTCCTGGATACCGCAATAGTACGTGCGTATCTTCATCTACACCCGTACTACCCATTTTGGCCATCGCCTTAATTTCGCCAGCCTTGCCAAAAAGCAGCAGGGATAAAAAAACGGGGTATATACCGATGTCCAGCAGCGCTCCCCCTCCTAATGCTTTATTGAAAATACGATCTTCTGGTGGCAAGTCAGCTCGAAATCCAAAATCTGCCTTCGCCCCCATCAACTCCCCTATTTCGCCCCGCCTAATCAGCTCCAATAATAGCTGTGTACTAGGCAAGAAACGAGTCCAGAGTGCCTCCATCAGGAAAGTATTGGTACGGCGGGCTGTATCGATTAGCAGCTCTACCTGCCGGTAATTCATTGCCAGTGGCTTTTCGCAAAGCACTGGAATATGGGCCTCTAGGCAATTGATAGTATTGTCAAAATGCCCTACATGGGGCGTAGCCACGTAAATCGCGTCCAAGTCGGGACACTCCAAAATGGATTGATAGTCTCCAAAATGGAAGGGGGCTTCAAAAGCTTCAGCAAAAGACTTAGCTCGGCTACTTTCTCTGGAGGCTACGGCGTGTAGTCTCGCTTCCGGAATATACTGTAGATCAGCGGCAAATTGCTTAGCTATCTTACCTGGCCCAATAATCCCCCAGTTAAAAGTAGTCTTCATCGATTTCGTTACTTAATCTCCAATTCCTGCAATAGTTTCTTGCCGATTCCCTTCATTTCCAATCGAATACTAGGCTCTTCCGAAGTCCATTCAACTGAGATAAGCCCATAACTCTGATCTGAGACCACATCTCCAATTCTGTGTTTGTTGGGCTCACTAGTAAAGTTAGTATAGCTATGCGTTAATCCACTAGAAGTGAACTCATAAAGGCTATCCGGCAATCCTTCATAATGTAATCGCGAAAACTCAGATATATGGCGGTCACCACTCAAGAGAAGCGGGTTATTCGGTTGGGTCCGAGCGATGAGATCTAAGAGCCGTTTCCTGGCAGTAGGGAAATTGGCCCATTTCTCAAAGCCATGTTCTTCTGGGATGATTTGAATACCGGATGCAATTAGATGAATGTTAGCATCACTATTGGTTAATTCTTGCTCTAACCAAGTCCACTGCGCTTCTCCTAGAATATCTCCGGTAAGGTTAGGTTTATAGCGCTGGTAGCCATCGTTTCGCTCCAACTCATGCCGGAAATAGCGCGCATCCAACAAGATCACCTTAACGGCCTTGCCCGCACTCCCAAATATATAGGACTGATAAGCCCCCTGCTGTGTCCGGAATGGCGAATCCTTAGGTACGTCCAGAAAGTCAAACATTAGACGCTGGCTTTCCGCTCGCATCGGATAATTCCGATCTCCATCATTCACTCCATAGTCATGATCATCCCAAATGCCAATAATGGGGGTATCCCTTCTGAAAAACTTATAGGGGAAACTATACTTTTGTTGTACATACTTCTCTTCCAGACGGGCCATATCTTCTGTATCACCATAGACATTGTCTCCCAACCAGATCCACAGATCAGGTTTTTCATCATTGATATCTTGCCATATCCGCTGATCCAAATCTTGGCGATTACAGGATCCGATGGCGATCTGAAGGAGTACATTATTTGTAGGTAGAGTTTGGCCGATATACAAGGGCTCCTCTTCTGGTGTTGGAACACTGGGGCTATCCGTTGCTTGTCTTTTGCAACTAAAGCAAATTAGGATTAGGCAAAGACCAAAAGTAATTAGTGATTTCATGCGAATAAGCTTGGTATGGGACTTAGAAGCTATTTGAGTTTAGCTGTTGAAATTTGTTATAGAAGGTTTTCAAGTCAATTGAGGCAGCAAAACCGGAGTTTAGCAGCGCTAAATAAGGATTTGGGTAACGAAAAGAGGCTCGAAAAGGGCCATAACAAAATCGAGGTGTTAAATTCAAATAGCTTCTTAATTCTACACAATTTATTTTTCTAAAACAAAGGCTGAAAAAACTATTCAATGATGAATTGTAAATTGATCGGAACTTGATCTTTCCGATTCAACTAGCCATAGCCCTTTTGCACTTGTGTTGACCGCATTGAAAGCCCTGAAAAAATTGACACCGAATGGTGAGGTGAGGCTTATAGATGATCTGCCGGTAAAACTCCTTGGCTTGTCAACAAATGAGGTTTAAGGTTAAACCAGCATGGGAGAGTATACGGATACCAGCGGAGGCTGATATCCGTATCATTATTCATTTATAAGGAAGATTTTAGGCTTCCGTCTTTGTTCTCTTTCTTCTCGTTTTGAATAATTCAACCACTTCTTTCTCCTTCAAGAATCCATATTCAACGAAGGTAGAAGAGACGAATTTCTTAATATCCTGGTAATCCTTACCACGCTTATCAACAAATATTTTCAACAGTTTTCGGATATACTTCATCGAAAGATCTTTCAGATCCTGATTGAATTGCTGATTCACAAAGATCCCCATATAAACGGGGAATAACTTAGCAGCTTCGAAGAAGTCACTATAACCTCTTGGCTCTAAATTATTAATCAATCGTGAGAAGTAACCAAAAATCACCTGGCGGATACATTCATTAACCAGAGATCGCCCTTCATGTTGGTTATAGAAGACCTTAACCGCTTGTTGAACTTCCTCATTGATATAGCCATCTTTATGAATTTGGTCTGTAAGCGTGAAGTAGTCGCTCAAACTATCATCCATCGTCTTATCCGCAACACTAGCCAATTGTAACTCAGCAGCGCCGTACAAGCCTATATCATCTCTCTTCAACAACTCCAAAATAAACCCTAGGAATTCAGGAGCAAACTCAGCTGTCTCTTTTCTTACCTGGTTAAAGTACTTGGAGATAAATGCCTCGTCTTTGCCCAAAGGAAAGAAAGCAGCAAAGAGCCCCATAATTTGGGCGTGTTCGCTAGAACCGTGCAGGCTTTCATTGGCAATAAACGCTTTCAATGGCTCCACCAAGGAAGCATTATTGCCATTTCGATTGATCCGATGAATCAAGAAGTTTTTCAAGGGAGAGAACAACACTTTAAGTCCACCTGGCGTGGTTGGAAATTCCGCTGATTGGAAGTTATCATTCTTAAATTGTCGGCTATATCTAGTTAGTCCTACGGCCCTGCTTTGTGGTTGTCTATACTTATCCAAGACTTGTCCCTGCAAATAGTACCGGATACGCTTATTGGTGTATGCATTAATCAAGTTGGTAATCCATATATCACTACTCATCGCAAATCCCATCTGGATGGATTGACCAATACGCTTTTTCAGGATATCAAAGTTAGCAGAATTACAGATCGCCATCAAGACACTTTTGAAGTGATCTTGCGGTCGAACGTATTTATAAATCTCATTTACTTCTCCTCGCAAAACGGAGAACCCTAGAATCTTGGGTAGATATAATCCTTCAAAGGTTTCATCTAGCAAGGCACCTTCAAAAGCTACAAGTTGTAGGGGATCATTTTCTGCGACTTCTTCATAGATAGCAGCAATCTTGGGTTCAAACATCTCTTTCAGGCGCAGGTAAAACTCCTCTTCCTCTTCCTCGAGGTATTGTTCGAGTTCCTCAGAAGCTTGTACTTCTTCTCCCAAAACTTTCAATCGGTCCTGATATTGCTGATCTAGTTCGTACATATATATAGCTTTTTTATTTCTTCAACGCATCGGCCTCCTTACTGGAGTAGAACGCGTACTTCAAGGTACGTAGTATGGGTCGTTCCGCGCGGGCTTATCTCAAGCTGTTGAAGAGGGTATTTTAAAGGCAAACCTGATAGTGCAATTCAAAGCACTACCAGGTTCACGTTAATTTATTTAGAATAAAGTATAGCCTTGTTCTGTGCAGCAAATATAAAAATACTTGAGCAGCTATTTAAAGCAAAACTCAAATTTTTTGGACATATTAACTTTTTCTTATGGGTGTATCCCCATCAAAAGTCGTGCCCAAAACAACAAAAGCCTATCCAATGACTGAATAGGCCTTTGATAATATGAAGAAAGAATTTTTTATTCCTCTTCGCTTGCTGCTTCTGTAGTTGCATCGGCTTCAACAGCAGGTGCTTCTTCTTCCACTACGGGAAGTGCAGGAGCTACCCCAGAAACTTTTGCTAACCAGGCGGCTTTTTCAGCTGCTGCTTCCTCGAATCGAGCTGCAATCTTAGCATCCTTAGCCTCTACCCACTCCTTGTACTTTGCATCAGCCTCTTCTTGGGTCATTGCACCTTTTTTCACCCCACGCATGAGGTGTTTGCGGTAATATACCCCTTTGAATCGAAGGATGGCACGAGCAGTGTCAGTCGGTTGAGCACCTTTCTGTAACCAATCGAACGCTTTATCGCGGTCAATTTCAATGGTTGCTGGCTTCGTCATAGGATTATAAGTTCCCAATTTTTCGATGAATCTTCCATCACGTGGGGAACGAGAATCAGCAACTACAATCTGATAAAATGGCCTTTGTTTTCGGCCTTTACGCTGCAATCTAATCTTTACAGACATTCCATTAAATTATGGTGATTAGTTACCTACGTACTTCCATGAAGGAACGGCAGGTTTTAACGGGCGCAAAGGTAACATTATTTTTGATATTGCACAATCGGGGTCGAAATTCTGCCAAACCGAGCAGTCCGCATTCATTCTTTATTGGTATAAGGCGTGCTTTTGCGGCTTATTAGGACTAAATTCAAAGCCTGAAAATTGTATAATTACTCTATTTACAAATGCCTGGAACATCCAAAATCATCTTCCTTTTATTTTCAAAAACCTCTTGTATATACTCTTTGTTTCTGGTTCTGGCTTGCATTTCCTGTCAACCCGCCGACATCAACTGGGTCAAGCTCACAGAGGAGGAAACCTTTCAATATTTGGTTAGTGCCTCCTCTCCTTTTGAGGGGGTGCTATTTGAAAATTCTCGTGGTCAACAAATTCAGCAGATCGATACATCCATACTCCTATATGGCGGGTATCGTTTGTCAATGTGGCGAGATAGTACCAATCAGGAGCGCAAAAAGATCCGTTTAAATCCAGGGGATTTTGAAAGTGAGATTTTTATGATTAGGGTTCAAGAGTATGCAGATTTCAAGTCGACACCAACGATTGAAGTAGAAGTCAATTGCGACAATTACGCTTCGCTGCTAGATTCTATGTTCTATTGGGATCAAGGAATCCGCAAAGGAGCGTTTCAGGGAGATATGTTCGATATTGATTTTAAAAATCAATCGTATCTCATTAAGTTGGTTGATCAGTGTGGTTTGCCTGATTACAATCTAGTGGGTGAGGAAGGCTTGATCGCCATGGCCCTCGTTTCACTACACACCTGGAATACCACTCAAAATCAATTCTATCCTTTCATTAAAGAGTGTACTCAAAAAAAACTATTGAATCCTCATTTTTGGGCCACCCTAGTTGACCGTATTTTAGTTAATAATGATAGAATGCAAGTATTCGGGACACAACTCACTGAAGACGAAACAACTGGCACCTTCACTCTTGATCCAGTCCGGGACATGGCTTATCTAGAAGCAAGAAGAGCCGAACATCAACTGATCAGCATGGAAGAATATATGGCTCTTTTTGAGCTTAGTTGGCCGCTGAAACAGGACTCCTCATCTATTAAATAGATCAAAACTAGGTAGTTCTTCTACCTTTTCGCCTCGATGGGTCGAAACAGAGATCAATAGGTTCCACGTAATGGTATGAACAAGCACGCTTACAGTCGGAAGTCTCAGCGCCAAAAGCGATAAGGTCTTCCCATAAATTGGATACCGTCCTCTTCGAGAATTGCAATCCATGTACCAATTGTTTAGGTGATCTCATGATCTTGAATCGGCCAAGACGATACAGACGATCCGACGTATGAAATGGTTCGAAAAATGCCATTGCCATTCTTTAGATATTCTTAGAGAGCAAATGTGTTTTAACCCCTCCAATATAATCAATGGGTGAGAATTAATCAACTGTGAACCAGTTGATTAATTCTAAAAATTGAATGAGAATTGGATCTTGATTTTCATTAGCCAAATAGATTTTCTACAACATCTTCTCATTTTCCACGATATTTGAGGCTGAAAAGACGTTATTCTCAAAAACCGTTTACTCCCTATGAAACAACTATACACCCTGTGCCTTGGGCTCCTATCGCTCTATTCCCTATCTGCACAAGAGGACCTCAGCGGCATAATCAACTCCTATGCTATTGTACAAGATATTGACCTCTGCAGCAATGCACTTACTTTGGACCACGTCAACGGTTTTGAAGAAGGGATGAATGTAATCATCTACCAGGCTCAAGGTGCCTCCATCGACTTGGATAACTCCTCTAGCTTCGGAACAGTAACCAACCTGGGTCAAGCTGGGCGCTATGAAAAAAACCAAATCCTAAGCATAGCAGGTAGTATCGTCACCCTCGCCTTCCAGGTTACGCAAGATTTTGATCCAGCAGGAAAGGTGCAACTGATCTCTTTCCCTTCCTATGAAAAAGCAGTGGTCAGCGATACGCTCAAGGGCAAGCCCTGGGATGGCGCTCAAGGAGGTATTATTGCCCTTCAAGTAACCGACACGCTAGACTTGCAAGCCCCTATCTATGCCAATGGCATTGGCTTTAGGGGAGGCCTCTCCATTATCACAGCCTCCAATAATTGTAGTTTTGTCACCTCCGCGAATAACTATTCTTATGACAGCAACAACTGGCGTGGTGCACCAAAAGGCGAAGGAATAGCCATCATCACGCCGGGTGCTGAAAACGGACGAGGACCACAAGCCAACGGCGGTGGTGGTGGCAATGACCATAATGCTGGTGGTGGTGGTGGTTCGAATCTGACTAAAGCAGGGCAAGGAGGAACCAATGAAGAACCAACTTTCTTTGGTTGCGATGGGAATTTCCCCGGATTTGGAGGAAGAGAAATTGAGAGTGATTCCACTCGTTTGTTCCTAGGTGGTGGTGGCGGTGCTGGGCATGAAAACAATGATGTAGGTACTGATGGTGGAAACGGAGGAGGGATCATTATCCTACTAGTCAATCACCTAATCGACAATGGATTTCCAATACAGGCCGATGGACAAGGTGTTCAGCAAGGAGGGGGAGATGGGGCCGGCGGTGGCGGTGCTGGTGGGACTATTCTACTTTTGTATTCCACTCCTACGCCTTTAGTCGCTCAAGCTCTTGGGGGAGACGGAGGTTCTTTAGATCATGGAAATGCTGATCGATGCCATGGCCCTGGAGGCGGTGGAAGCGGTGGACATATCTTAACCAATGGACTGAATATTGATGTAGCACTCCAAACCACAGGAGGTGCTGCCGGCATAGGTTTTAATTCGGGCGCATGTGTAGATGGCAACAATGGATCGGAACCGGGGTCCCTAGGTCAAATCACTGCTATTACGACCATTGCAGCCGGAGATCAAGCCTTTGCTGAAGCCGCTATTCTTACGGAGGCCACCAACCTTTCTTTATGTGAAGGAGAAAACGGATTTTTCGGCATTCTATCTCAAGGTGTCCAGTTGGAGTTTCAATGGCAGATTAATCGTGGAAATGGCTTCGAAAACCTTTCTAATGGGTTGGACTTTCAAGGAGTGAATAGCGATAGCCTCGAAGTTTTAGCTGCAACGTCTTTACAAGATGACTGGCTGTTTCAAGTCTTGATCACGAATGAATGTGGAGCCAGTCTCAGTTCTCAAAATGCCACTTTAACGGTGAGTCCCAAACCTACCGCTTCTTTTACCTCCAATCAAAATGGAAGCACCTTTAATTTTACCAATACATCTGTTAATGCAGCAACTTACAGCTGGGATTTTGGCGACGGTCAGCTAAGTTCGGAGATATCCCCAAGTCACACCTACGACCAAAGTGGAGACTTTGAGGTCGTCTTAACAGCATTTAGCGACTGTGATACGGTTCAAACTTCTGTTCAGGTTTCGATAGAAGGTGCTCCTATAGCAAGTTTTACCAGTGATCCATCTGAGGGATGTACTCCCTTAAGTGTATCATTCACCAATACTTCAAGTGGAGATGTAAATAGTATTGCTTGGCTTTTTCCTGGTGGAAGTCCAGCCTTTTCCACAGAAAGTGCCCCAGTCATTTCTTATGCGAATCCTGGTAGTTATGATGTAACGCTAATTGTTTCGAATGCGGCGGGGGTGGATAGTATTCGTCTAGCTGATCATATACAGCTTAGTCAGGCCCCTACAGCAGACTTTGATTTTAGTGTGGATGGCCTAGTCGTAAGTTTCAGTGATGCCTCGACCTCGGCAGATAATATCGAGTGGTATATCCCCGCCTTAGATACAGCAAGTACGAATAGTAATTTTAGTATCAATTTCCCGGAAGCCGGCACCTACGATGTACAATTGACTGCCAGCAATGCCTGTGGTTCCGTCACCACGGAAGAAAGTCTAACTATTGGGCAAGCACCTAATGCGAACTTTTCCTTTATTCCTACTGGAGCTTGCGAAGAAGCGGCGATTATCTTCAGTGATCAATCCACAGGGGCCGTGGAAACCTATAAGTGGGAATTTCCTGGAGGAACGCCTGCTACCTCTACAGAAGCTAATCCTATTATTTTTTATGAAAATGCTGGACTTTATACGGTCTCTCTGTTGGTGAATGGTTCCTTAGGTCAATCTGAGATCGTAAAGGAAGGCGCGGTAGAGGTCTTACTTCGTCCCAGCCCAAATTTTGACTTCATCATAGATGGGCTCAGTGTAAGTTTTCAAAATACATCTTCAGATGCAGATCGCTATACTTGGTCATTCGGAGATGGAAATACTTCTTCGGATATCACCCCAACCCATGTTTATACGGAGCCTGGCTTGTATGATGTCAGTTTAAATGCACAAAACCGATATTGTGGCTTGGCCATTTCCAAAGCCGTCTTCCTCAAACCCAATTCAACTTCCTCAACATCAATAGATCGTGATTTCCTGGTTTTCCCAAATCCTTTTGATCATATGTTGAACTTTGAATACGAGGGTACTATTCGACCAGATGGCATCAGATATGAAATATTTGACGACCTAGGAAGATTATTAGAACGTGGAAGCTTTGATCGAATTATTTCTTTGACTAGACCGCAATGGACCAGTGGCACCTACTGGATCAAATTCAAGGTCGACAATCAAACTGTTTGGAAGAAGATATCAAAAGCTCAATAAAAATCGCTGAGTCAATTGGTACTTGCCAAAAGTGTTCTTTTTGGGTTCTTTAAAAAGGGCAGGGAAAGATCCCACCAGGGCATGGGCTTCTCCATATACGAGAGTCGGTCAAAACATACTTCGTGATAATTATTGTAACGCCCAGTTGCAGCGGAGACTCCCCAATACACTACATCACTGCCCCTAAAAATGGAATTAACTAAATCAAAATTCCCAATCATAACCGGTTCGCCATCTATCTCGACGACTACACTCTGATACTCCGGCTTCCACCGAACCGCGAATTTATGTCGTTGACAATCTTCTAGATTGGGTATTACTGTAGGAGTTGCATCATCTGAAAAGTGCCCTACCCTACCATTTACCAGGAAAGCCAAATGGTCTTCGGCAGGGTCATACAAGTGGTAATTGCGCCAAGTATCGATCTCAATCCCCAGGGACGGACTCAAGCCTGCGAAACCGATTCCTTCTCCTCGATATCCGGTACGGTTAGGTCGATTGGCAAACATAAAAACCATGCCGTCGGCGCCATCTCCGTCCTGACAGCCTGCCATGATCGTCAATTCAATATTGAAGGGTGATAAAAGGCTAATTGGTCGCTTGTACCAAATAGAACCAGAAGAATAATCCTCCTCATCTGTCAATCGAAAACATTCATCCCCCAATAGGTAAGTATCTCCACTCATGGTGAAGTCTTCTATGGTAGGTCTTTGAGCAATAAGTAGGATGGGGAAAAATAGAACTAATAATGACAAAAGACGGCGAATGGCAGTGGGCATAAGTCAGGATTTAGGTACATGCAACTAAGAGCTAGCTTATACAATATACAAACTTGCTTAGTAAGAAACCAGGTCCCACCCGGGATTCACCGTCTTTTGTCTAATAGGCTGCGGTTCAACAGAAACCCGGCCTATTCTTGAACCATAATCTGGTGCGTTGTAGTCGTCCTCAAAATTGGATCATAAATCCGTAGCAGATACATCCCATTTTGCAATTGCCCTGGCAATTCAAATGAATTGCGCCCTTCCTGGAAGGTGGATTCCATAATAATACGCCCCGATAGATCAATCAAAGTGCCTAGAAGTTCCTGATTGGCTTCCGGCAATTCAACCGTCACAAATTTATCTCTAACTATTGTAGGGTAAACCTTGATATCTGCCGCTTTATCTTCCACAGAAACGGTAACAATATTAAAAACCTCCGTCGTACCGTCATAGTCTGTTTGGCGAAGGCGATAGTACGTCAACTTATATGGATTCTCATCCAAGTGCTTGTATTGTAGTGGGATATCACTATCTCCTGCTCCTTTCACCGTCGCCAATTCTTCAAAATGAACCCCATCACGAGACTTTTCTATGGTAAAGTAGGCATTAGACTCCTCTGCCAAGGTTTCCCAACTTAACAATGCACCTGCTTCCGTGGCTTGTCCCTTGAAGTAGGCTAGGCTGATGGGTAGTGGTGTAAGGGCTCCGAAGCCGGCAGGACCTGTAATTGTCCCCACTACGTTGAATCCACCAGGTATAGCAGGTGTAATGGTGGAAGTAGATCCTGCTCCTGCAGTAAGGTCGCCCGCAACACCCATTGCTCCGGTCACGGTCAAGGTAAATCGATCCTTGGCTGTTACATCTCCTCCAAAGAGAGAGCCTCCTGCAGAATCAAAGGAGGAATCGTTGCCAACGAAGAAATCCCCAGTTGAAGCAAAGATTCCATTCTGATCTATGTTCACTCGATCGAGTCCGTTAAAACTCCCCACTCCCATTATGCCATTTACAGTGATCGTAGCATCATTCATGACATTCATATTGCCACTAACTGCTAGAATTCCGTTTACAACCAGATTGAAACGATCACCAACCACAAAATCTCCATTCACTGTCAATATACCATTGACAATTACTGTAAAATCGGTTCCTGCATTAATTCCCGTTGTGGTTAAGCGTCCCAGAGATAAGCCAGCTGCATCAACGGTGAGACCATTATTATTACCCGTTGAAATATCGAGAATGTTTGGTGCTCCATCACTGGGGTTAACGACAACTGTGGTGGCTCCATTCATATCAATATCATCACCATTGGACGGGATATTACCTCCGGCCCAAGTAGCTGCATTCCCCCAATCTCCTGTTAATATGACTGTTCTTGTGACGGAATATAAAGGTGAGAAGGCCAATCCCAAAAAAGCACATAGGATTAGCAGTTTAAGCTTAGTTGCGTGTGTTCTCATAGAGTTTAGTTTTTCCTGACCTATAAAAATTGATTGCTAAAAAAGTAGTTCAATGATAGATATAGGTTATATAGCTGCGGGTAAGAAAAAATGGATAGGTAACTATGAACGCTTAGTGTTATTCCCTGATTCATTTCACCCGCTATGGGGTCGAGAGGAGTGAAAAAAGTTATGGAACTTCATCTACTTCCCCCCAAATTGTATCTTCGCTCCTCATTTATACTCAGAAAGCATGCAAAAAGTTACAGAATCACCTTCGAATCACCGGCACCTTGAAAAAATGAGCACGGTGGAGTTGCTAACTAACATAAATAAGGAAGATCAAACAGTTGCTATAACTATAGCAAAAACCATTCCACAAATCGTTCCGCTAGTAGATATTATTGCAGAAAAAATGGCCGCTGGTGGTCGCCTTTTCTACATAGGCGCTGGCACCAGTGGAAGACTCGGAATCGTAGATGCTTCGGAGTGCCCTCCTACCTACGGAGTACCGCATGATTGGGTTATTGGCTTGATGGCAGGCGGGGATAAAGCCATTCGAAAAGCGGTAGAGTTTGCGGAGGATGATTCAAACTTAGCTTGGAAGGATCTTTCTGAGTATTTAGTGAGTCCACAAGATGTAGTCGTTGGTATTGCCGCTTCGGGAACCACTCCCTATGTAATACATGGATTGAAAGACTGTCGGGAAAGAGGAATCACTACAGCCTCAATAACTTGTAACCCAGACAGCCCAGTTGCCGCACAAGCAGACTACCCAATTGAGGCCGTTGTTGGTCCTGAATTTGTTACAGGTAGTACCCGAATGAAAGCAGGAACCGCTCAAAAACTGATTTTAAACATGATCAGTACCAGTGTAATGGTCAAACTCGGGCGAGTGGTTGATAACAAGATGGTCGATATGCAATTGAGTAATAACAAACTCGTGGATCGAGGTACAAAAATGTTAATGAATGCCTTGGGGCTTGAATACGAAGCAGCCAACCAGCAATTGTTGAAGTATGGCAGTGTACGAAAGGCCATGGATATGGCCGGCAAATAGTTTAGATTCTTCGACAAACCCCATTGTTGGAGGCCAGCAAGGATGAATGGTCAACAGTCACTTATAGCAACCTTCGTTAGTGCTCTTTCATCTCGTTGAATGGTTGCCCACAGGGTTTGTCAAAGAAGTATAGTTTCTGTTAGAAACGATCGGCATGTTCTTGAATGAAGGCCGCTAGTCTTCGAGGAGTTTTTCCCAAGATTAGAGCTACATCCTCACTAATATCATCTTCTTTGCCAGAAAGTACAAATTTGTACAAGTCAGCTGTATAATTAGCAGCAGCCTCAGTCCAACCTCGTGCAGTTATGGTTTTGATATAATCAGCCCGATCTTGTGCTATGTACTCCACTTCGCGGCCAGTAGCTTGACTGATAAGGGTACATACCTCAATATGGCTAAAGGCCTCATCACTGGTGAGGTTGTACAGTTTTCCATGGTGCCCTTCTTCTAGCAAGCATTTGATCGCTACCTCAGCGATATCTCTCACATCGACAAAAGCAGTCTTGGCATCTGCCGCTGGTAAGAAAAGTTTACTTTCCGCCCTGATCGTGCCGCCTAACCAATTCACAAAGTTTTGCATAAACCAACCGGGTCTAAGGATCGTCCAGTTTAGAGGATAGGATCTTACCAGGTTCTCGACATCATTCAGGGGTTTACCAACTACATCTCCTGTCGTCCGACCAGAACTAAAGACGATGCGTTTTACACCCGCTGACATGGCGCTATCCAAAAGCCGTTGCACACTAGGTACAGGATTGGCATGTCCGGCAATGAAGAAGATGGCTTCTTTATCAGCTACAGCCGCTGCGAAGGTAGAAGTATCCTCATAATCAAAACGGGTAATGATCACTTGATCACCCCATTTTTCTTGGGCTTTCTGCGTATCTCTAACGCCAATGGTAGGGCGAATTCCTTGATCAATTAACCCCTGCACCAAGGGTGTACCAATATTGCCACCCGAGCCAATTACTAGTATATTCATCATTTTGAATTATGTCTCAATTTAGTATACTCACTACAACAAGATGAGGAGCGACTTAGGTTGCATGTCTTACTTATTTTTTAAGTAGATTCTCGATAATTTTTCGGGGGGCTGCTTAAAGATTTCCATTCAACTTCTCTAAAAAAAGCTCCACTCTTCCAAAATGTATCAAAGCACTATCCCGATTGAACCGCAACAAAATATCGCCCAAGGTAGGAACCTGGTTTTTCAAGTAAGGCTTGACTTGACGAATACTTCTCGGTAGATCCGTAATATAACTACCAGGAATATCAACAATGGTATGCTTGGCCCAATACCTTCCTACATCTCCCTCATGAATCTGCAACTCATGTCGTATTCCTTTTCATTCCACTCAGCTATAGTGATACAGAATACCCCCATCTCTCGGACGCCCCTCCATCCAGGACTATTTCTTATCTCCCTATCTAAACTGTAGTCTCCGATGGTAGTTTCATAAGGCCTCCCTTGTATAAAAATTTCCAATAACTGCTCCTGAAATACGAAGTACGGGCTCACCGTTCAATGAATCAATAGAGAAAACCTTTAATGGATCTTTCTGCCTAAGGTGTTCTTTATATTGACCTATACTATCGCGAAGCCAATCAGGTATATTCAAACTACTATTCGGAACAGATAGGTTATGCTTCCAATTGTCCAGATCAGTTCCATTAAAGAGTGGATTCCATGGTTCAGACTCTTCATTGCCGCAATTTGAGCAAAGAAAGATCACGCAAGCCACACCCAACCTAAATAATATGCGATTTATGAAGAAAGGTTTCATCAAGTTGACATGTTCGCTCAACTAGCCCGGATCCACATCCACATTTACTCTTACTCCTGAAAAACCGGCCGTCTGATGCAGCCGGTCAATAGATTGAAGGATACTGTCCTTAGCATGCCGAATTTTATTCTTATCCTGGTTCACTTTAACCAGGAAATCCAGCAAATAGAAGGTTCTTACTCGAGCGACATAAGGTACGGCTGGGCCGACCACCCACTCACCAAGTTGATGCTTTAAGGCTCCGGCTAAGATGCGACCAGCATCATTCAACACCTGGGGCTTTTTGTGTTTTAATGTTATTCGGATCAATCTAACATAGGGCGGATACTGAAAGCCATGCCGTTCCTGCATTTCTCGCTGAAAAAAGCCAAAATAGTCGTGTTGCAACACTTCTCGTAGAACCGGGGCAGCCATGTTAAAAGCCTGGATAATTACTTTCCCGCGCTTCTTCTTTCGCCCAGCTCGCCCACTCACCTGCACCATTAACTGGTAGGCTCGTTCGCTTGCCCTAAAATCTGGAAAATGCAATAACTGATCAGCACTCAATACACCGACAATTGCTACATTCTCAAAGTCAAGGCCTTTGGTGACCATTTGAGTTCCCACCAAGATATCTAAGCGTCTTTCTTCAAAGTCGTTGATCAGTTTAGCATGAGCATTTTTTCCTCTGACCGTATCCAGGTCCATCCGGCCTATTCGAGCATCCGGAAGGTAGATTTTCATTTCATCTTCAATCTTTTCCGTACCAAAACCTTGCAAGGACAAATCTTTACCTCCGCAGGCTGGACATTCGTTGGGAAGCTTGGTTTGAAAGCCACAATAGTGGCATTTAAGCGCATGAAAAAACTTATGATACGTCAGACTTACATCGCAATTGATGCACTCGGCATGCCAGTTACCACAGGTATTGCATCGATAGGTTGGTGAGAAGCCTCTTCGGTTCTGAAAGAGGATGGCTTGTTCTCCCCTTTCCAAGGCACCCTTTAATTCTTCAATTAATTGGGGGGTGAAATGGGAGTGCATCTGCCCCTTCTTCAATTCGGCTTTAGCATCTACGATCACAATTTCAGGCATTTGAATACCGCCAAAGCGTTCTGGCATATTTACGAGCCCGTATTTCCCCTTTTTAGTATTGTAAAAGGACTCTATAGAAGGAGTCGCTGATCCCATTAGTACCTTGGCTCCGTACAAGTGTGCCAAGACAATAGCGGTATCTCGACCATTATACCTGGGACTCGGTTCCCTTTGTTTAAAGGATGGGTCGTGTTCTTCGTCTACTACGATCAATCTCAAATCCTTGAAAGGCAGGAACAAGGCCGACCTGGCACCCAGTACGATCGGTTTACCTTCTAAAACACTCTTCCAAAGTTCAACTCTTTCATTGTTATTGAGGCGTGAATGGTAGGCGGCGATGTCGTTTCCGAAGATCTTTTGCAGCCGATTAATGATCTGCGAAGTCAATGCTATTTCCGGCAACAAGTAAAGGACTTGCCCTCCACTCGCCAAAGTTTCCTTTATCTTTTCAATATAGACCCGGGTCTTCCCACTCCCTGTCACCCCGTGTAATAATATTACATTCTTTTCTGCAAATTGATCTTCAATTTCAGCTAGCGCTTTGGTTTGCTGTTCGGATAAATCGAAAGCTTCCAAAAGCTCATCTTCGTAAGCACCAATTCGACTAACTTCCTTTTCATATAACTGGAAGATGCCTTTTTTCTCCATCGCCTTTAAAACAGCACTGTCCACTCCTGCACGCTGATATAGATCTTGCTTGCGGATAAACTCCTGCTTCTTCGACAATTCGATATAGGCTAAAAGAGCAGCCGTTTGTTTTTGCGACCGCGTCACTAGATCGAAGGCTTTGGTCAGACTATCATCCATGTCAGCATAGGAAGGTTGCAGTCGAACACAGCCAATTTTCTTAGGGGTATATTTTTCCTTGAGGTCTTCTCGGAGGTAAATGATGCGCTTTTCCAGCATACGCCGGATTAATGGATAGACCGTCTTCTGATCTAGGATTTTTTGAACTTCATCTATTGATAGGGTCTCTTGAATAGTTAGCGCTTCCGCGATTAAGTATTCTTTGTCATCTAGTCCTGCAAAATCTTCGTCAAACAACGGGCTGAGAATAATCTGTGTTTCGCTGGCGAGCTTTAGGTTGGCAGGTAAAGCAGCATTCATTACTTCGCCTAAGGTACAGCAATAATATTGAGACATCCACCTCCAAAGCTTGATTTGATTTTCGGTGACGATGGGTTCCTCATCAATAATTGATAAGATCGGTTTTGTATCATAAGTAGAAGGCCCCTCCTCCAGAATTTCGATCACTAATGCCGTATAAAGGCGGTTCTTCCCGAACTTAACCTCCACTCTCACCCCAAACTGAATCTGTTTTACCAAGTCCTCAGGGATATGATAAGTATAGGGTTTGGGAATGGCTAGTGGTAAAATTACCTTAGCAAAAAGATGGGTGCCCACCTCAGGATGAAAACTCAATTCACTCAAGTCCTATTTTTTTTATCTCCTCTGACAACGCGACGGTCAAAGAAACCTTTGTTATTGACCCAAAGATATTGAACAAATATTTAAGGATTGAGGATTTATGCCATGTGCAATAAATAATCAAACACTTTAGGGTAGCAAAAAAATGCTAGCCTTGCTTGTTGGTGTTTTAACCAACGAATGGAATGGATAGATTTGTTGTAAAAACACCAACAAGAGCGGAAAGCCAGGAGAGGCGTCGGATATCGCGCTTCGGTCTAAGCCGAAGCCAAGGAAGAGACTTTCTGCAAATCAAATTCCTCCGTCAAGTCCGCTATCTGAATCCGGAAGGTCCCAGGTTCTACAATCCATTCGTTCTTTCGGCCAACAAAAGCTAAATCTTTGTTTTCCAGCGTAAAATGAACTATTTGGGATTCTCCTGGCTTAAGGTTAATTTTTTCAAAGCGTTTCAAGCGCTTAACTGAAGGGGTGATACTTGCATAAAGATCGCTCAAGTATAATTGAACAACTTCTTTCCCCTCAAACTTACCAATATTCTTTACTTCCACACTAATTGAGATTGTTTCACCTTGATCTATTTTAGCATGTGACAACTCAAGATTAGAATATTCAAAAGCTGTATAACTCAAGCCATACCCAAATTCGAATTGGGGATTAAAACCTCCTTCCACACCTTGTAATTCAAGGTTTTCCGGATGTTTATAATCATAAGTCCCTAGGGCATTAGGATATTTCGGATAAGTGATAGGTAATTTTCCACTAGGACAAGTTTTTCCTACTAGAATATCAGCAACAGCTTGTCCCCCTTCATTACCAGGAAGGAACCCAACCAGAATAGCTTGGCAGTATTCAGCAATATCGGCAATTAATCGTGGGCGGCCTTGAAGCAGCACTAGAACAATAGGTTTGCCCGTGCCGGCTAAAGCCTTGACCAAGTCCAACTGAACCTGATCCAAGGTAAGGTCATCAATATTTCCAAAGAACTCCGTATACGAGTTTTCCCCTAAGCAAGCTACTATCACATCCACCTCTTTCGCGGCAGCAAGCGCTTTGTCGATACTTATGTCTTTATCAAAAGAAACAGCCTTTTCATATTGAAGTTTATTTCCAAATTGTGCCTCTAGGGCCTCCTGTACAGTTGAAAAAGGCAAAGATTGATCATCGGTCAACTCTCCTTGCCAAGAGTAGGTCCAGCCGCCATTCAAGCTCCGAAGAGTATCTGCAGTTGGGCCACATAAGAGCACTTTCTGATTCGATCTTAATGGCAATAGCTCATTTTCATTTTTACACAATACAATAGCTTCCCTGGCTGCCTCCAGACTAGCTGCCTTGAATTTAGAACCAGCAAAAAGTGGGTATTTATCCGCTGGCTCTACCATTTCCTTGAACAAACCAAGGTCTTTCTTCAATTGAAGGATTCTTCTGACCGACTGGTCAATTCGGGATTCCGAAATAGTACCTTCCTCCACCAATTCAATTAAATACTCCGTAAAAGAAAAATCCAATGGCACCATACTCATATCAATACCAGCCTCGATGGCCATCCGAACTGCTTCTTTCTGTGTCTCGGCTACCCGATGCCGAGTATGCAAGTATTGAATATCCTCCCAATCCGTGACGGCTACTCCTTTAAACCCTAATTCATTCCGCAAAAGATCCGTTAGAATAGTCGGGTCGGAATGAACGGGAATTCCATTAATTTCTCCAGAATTAATCATGATCGTAGCAGCTCCAGCAGCCAAGGCCTTGGCAAAGGGAGGGATGTGATACTCTGCTAATTGTCGCTTAGGAATGTAGGCTGGTGTTCGATCCCTGCCACTCAAGGGGACGCCATATCCTAGAAAGTGTTTGAGGCAAGCAGCCACCTTGTGAGGATGAGCAATATCATCTCCTTGCATACCACGCACCGCTGCGCTCCCCAGCTCCCCTGCCAAGTAGCCATCTTCTCCAAAGGTTTCCCAAATTCTGGGCCATACCGGATTCCTTCCAAGATCCAAAACGGGAGAAAAGATCCAAGGCATTCCAGCTGCTTTGGTTTCATAAGCACTAACCACTCCCATTGAGGTAGCTAATGCTCTATTCCAAGTGGCAGCCAAACCTAATTGTTGAGGAAAAAGGGTAGCCCCCATCACATAGCTTGCTCCGTGTATTGAATCAATTCCATATAAGACAGGAATCTGGAGCCGCGTTTGCATAGCCTGTTCAGCAACGGATTGCATAATCTGTCTCCATCTTTCGGGGGTATGGGCCAAGGGGCCAACATTTAAGAGCGAACCCACTTTATATTCTTTGACCACCTTGGCTAGTTTCTCCGGGTTAATCTTTAAAGGGAAATCCAGTTTATAGGATTTTCCTTCCGCAATGGTATCAATCGTTAATTGAGTCATTTGCCCTACCTTCTCGGCAAGGGTCATTTTCGCCATCAGTTCCTCTACAAATTGGTTCATACAATCAATTGTTAAACTAAAAAGCGGAAACTTGTTCCCGCGAGGTTTCATACATTATGTCAGCTATAGATTGAGCCGCTCCACTGGGACCAAACTCTCAATAGCCGGAGTTCCTATTTCAAGCAGTAATTCTCGAATGTATGTAATTTTTAAGCCAGCACAGCCGGATTGAAGGGGTGAAACCCAGCTAAACACAAAAATTCATTACATTTAAGCATTATGGTATTATCCTGCTAATCCAAACAAATGGACACCTTAGACAGTATTCGCATAAATTTCAACCCCGAACAACTGGGTTTATTAAACATATGTTTGGCTTTTTTGATGTTTGGAGTAGCGCTCGATTTGAAATTGAATCATTTTCGAGCGTTGCTGGAGCAGCCCAAGGCGGCACTAGTGGGGCTGATATCTCAGCTTATCTTGTTGCCGCTGATGACTCTAGGGTTGGTATTTATTTTTCACCCTCCCATCAGTATGGCCCTAGGGATGGTTTTGATAGCTGCCTGTCCGGGAGGGAATGTGTCCAATTATGCAGTTCATTTAGCCAATGCCAACACAGCACTGTCTATTACCCTCACTTCGATTTCCACGCTTTCTGCCATTTTCATTACGCCCTTATATTTTTGGCTCTTGTCCAGCTATATTCCTGGAGCAGAAACACTTTCCGCGAGTTTGGAATTACAACCTACCGATATGCTTTGGACTATGGTTCAGTTGATCATTTTTCCGCTGATATTGGGTATGACCTTAGCTCATCGAGCACCAAAATTAACAGAGCGAATACAGAAGCCCGTTAAATGGTTATCTATGGCGATCTTCTTGGGGTTTGTGGTGGTAGCAGCCATATCCAATTGGTCTAATATTGTCAATTATCTGCACCTTGTTTTCCTTATCGTATTAGTACACAACACTTTAGCTATTCTAACGGGATACAACTTCGCTAAACTCAATAAACTCTCAGATGTGGATGCCAGAACCATTGCGATTGAAACCGGCATTCAAAATTCAGGGCTAGGCCTCATCTTAATATTCAACTTTTTTGATGGTTTGGGTGGAATGGCCATGATCGCAGCCTGGTGGGGAATTTGGCACCTAATTTCTGCTTTTACGATGGCAATGTGGTGGAATAGAAAGCCTGTGAGAATATTTGAAAAAGCAGGATAGCGACACTTTACATTTATTTCGCAAATTTCCACAAAAATCCAGGGCTTTTTTAGTAAATTTAGAACTTAACTGAAGAAAAATTGTCATTAACATAAAAGTTTGAAAGGGCGGAGTCTTAGCTGATGCATATCCTCTCCTGATTTACAGCTAATTTGCCAAAAGGAAGGCTTTTCACAATTAAAACGTCAATAATACCCGCTCCTTGCCTGCTTGCAATTTCTTCTGTGACCTATAATTGAAGCTAAAACGCAGCCTATGAAAAAAGTCTTTACTCTTGCCTTGTTTATGGGAATGGCCGGGTTTCTATTGGCTACTTCTCCTCTTCCAGATCCTGCAAAGGGCTACATCGTTACTCGAAATGGCAAATCTTTGACAGGAGCCATCGGAAACATATTTCATACCTCATACGGTAGTGAAGTTACTTTTATCAATGACTTTGGTACGATCTATCAGATCCATCCTTTCTTGATTAAAGGCTTTGTGTTTCAAGAAGCAAAGGATATGGTGACTTACGAGAGTAAATATTCTCAAAAAAAGTGGCTTTTCCTCAAAGTCTTACACAAGGGAAAACATTTGAGTGTCTATAAATCACCTGAGAAGAAATCAGTGGTTAATTTCACCCGCGTTTCTTTCATGGCTGAAACCGTTAAGAACGACGTCTATTGGTTGGAAGTTCATGGCCGAAATCCCACGCAAATCCGAAGAATGGGTTTCAAAAAGCAATTGCGCAAACTGCTTAAACGAAGAGCTCCAGACTTGGCAGAACAGATCGGTTCTAAAGGGTATCGCTTCAAAAACCTTCCGGAAATTGCGGCAGCCTACAACAAGAAATGTGAAGAGACCAAATTTAAACTATAATTCTGATCTTTTCATTCTTATTGTTTTGCCCCCCAAGACCATTCTTGCGAAGGGCCACGGATCAAAGTAAATCTACCATTTGACATACTTGATGAAGTTGGTAGGCTGCGTACCAACTTCATCAAGTTATATATTGTAACAATTGTTCGTGCACTTCCTTTTCCTCCTTATTGGTACTCATTACTTTTTCTATACGCTCCCCACGCTATTACTTACCTCCTAAGCTTCAGGTATGAATTCATTGAGATGACATCTCTGAATCCCGTATTTGAATTGCGAAAAAGCCCAGTAAATTAGCCGAATAATCCTTAACTTTCCCATCATAACATTATTGCAGGAGGCAAATGCCTGATCTCACTGTTGAAGGTGCTGATAATACAACAATTGCCTGGGGAAAAAAGAAGCCTCATTTCATACAGTCCTGACCAACAAAGAGCCTCCCGTGTCTTAATCATTAATTGTAAAACAACATGAGGAACCACTTTTACACGCTATTATGCTTAGTCCTTACCGTATTATTGGTACAACCCGCTTGGGGTCAACGCAAAGCCAAAAAAAATAAGAATAAAAAAGTAGCAACAGAAAAACCGGCAACACCCACTTTTGACGCTAGCTTATATGATAATTTGAAATGGCGAAATATCGGTCCTTTCCGTGGGGGTAGAGCCAACGCTGTAGCGGGAGTACTAGGCTCCCCGAACCTTTATTATGCAGGCTACACTGGTGGTGGTGTCTGGAAAACGGAGGATGGCGGTCTACATTGGAAAAACATTTCCGATGGGAGCCTAAAATCTGGATCTGTGGGAGATATTGCTGTAGCAGCTTCTGACCCCAACGTCATCTTTGTCGGTATGGGGGAACACGCTGTCCGAGGTGTGATGACTACTTATGGTGATGGTGTCTATAAGTCTATTGATGGAGGAAAAAGCTGGAATCACCTTGGACTAGATAAAACTAGACATATCTCAGATATAGTAATCCATCCTACCAATGCAGATATTGTATATGTAGCCGCACAGGGCGCGTTACACGGTCCTAGTGAGGAACGTGGCGTTTATAAGTCTACGGACGGAGGCGCCAGTTGGAAAAAGGTCCTGTATGTCGATGAAAATTCTGGAGCGTCCAGTCTGAGTATAGATCAAACCAATCCACGTATTCTATACGCTGCTACTTGGGATCACCGCCGAGAGCCTTGGATGGTACGAAGTGGTGGACCAGGATCAGGTGTTTATAAATCTATTGATGGCGGAGAGACCTGGAACAAGATCGAAAATGGACTTCCAGCTGAAATGGGAAAAATTGGAATTTCTGTTTCTAAAGCCGACCCTAATCGGGTTTTTGCTATCGTAGAATCGGAGAAGAAGGAAGCAGGTTTATATAGATCGGATAATGGAGGAAAAAGCTGGAAACATATGACCAGTGATCAGTTACTGACTGCCAGGTCTTGGTACTATATGGAAGTTTTTGCTGACCCTGTTAATGCAAATGTAGTATACGTATTAAACGCCCCAATGATGCGGTCTATTGATGGCGGAAAAACATTCAGTCGCGTTAGTGTGGGGCATGGAGATACACACGACCTGTGGATCAATCCAGATGATAATACCAACATGATCCTTGGAGATGACGGCGGAGCAGAAATCACCTACAATACAGGTGCAAGTTGGTCTACTCTCAACAATCAACCTACTGCTCAGTTCTATCGTGTCAATGCAGATCGGCAATTCCCTTACAAGGTCTATGGTGGACAACAGGACAATTCTTCCGTGGTAATTTCCAGTAGGACTAATGGGCGAGGTATTACTGAAAAAGACTGGACACGAGGCCCTGGTTGCGAAAGCGCCTATATCGCCTTTGATCCAGATAATCCACGCTTCCTATATGGCGGGTGCTATCAAGGAATCATTGAGGTTTTGGATATGAAAACTGGAGAAGGCAAAGACATTATGGAATATGCCTCTCTTAACTTTGCGGTCAAGCCACAAGATCTTAAATATCGCTTCAATTGGAATGCACCGATTATCGCCTCACCACATGATCCAAATACAATTTACCATGCAGGTAACGTGGTATTCAAAACCACAAATGGAGGCTTAGATTGGGAAGTTATCAGTCCTGATTTAACGCGAAATGATACCACCAAGCAAGATGTAGGTGGTGGCCCATTCACAAATGAAGGTGCCGGCGGAGAGAACTACAATACAATCTACTACTTGATCGAATCAGGTTTGGAGCAAGGGGTGATGTATGCCGGAAGTGATTGTGGATTGGTTCACATTACTAAAGATGGAGGAAAGAATTGGACTAATATTACCCCCCCTGACCTTCCGGAATCCATGATCCAGTCTATAGAGGTTTCTCCTCATAATGCTGGAACGGCCTATATTGCTGCGACTCGCTACAAGTTTAATGACTTTGCCCCTTTGAGTTATAAAACAACAGATTACGGAAAAACCTGGACTCTCATTAATGCGGGGATAGATCAGGATGATTTCCTAAAGGTAATTCGTGAAGACCCAAAACAAGCCGGACTTTTGTACGGCGGTGCAGAACGTGGGTTTTATGTTTCCTTCAATGGTGGATCAAGCTGGGATAGATTGCAAAGCAACCTTCCCATTGTACCCGTGACAGACTTGATTATTCGAGATAATGATCTAGTAGCTGCCACCCAAGGCCGTGCCTTCTGGATATTGGATGATCTGAGTGCACTACAGGAAAGTAAAGGAAAATCTCCTGAAGGACTAGTAGACATGGTAGCACCAAAGGAAACTTTCCGCTACACGGGGTTCTCCAGCGGTGGCGCTGGAGCTAATCCAATGGCAGGGGTAATTTTGGACTTTTATATTGGTGATGAGATCGGAGAAGATGAAGTACGCCTGGATATAATGAATGAAGATGGCGAGACGATCCGATCGTATTCTAGTATCAAGGATAAAAAATTCAAATCCTACCCTGGTGGCCCGCCAGCGCCTACTGTACTTTCGGCCAAGAAAGGGTTCAATCGTTTTGCCTGGGACTTCAGAACAGAAACGCTTCCTGATGTGCCAAATGTGTTCATTTATGGTAGCTATCGCGGACATCAGGTTGCCCCTGGTAAATACACAGCCAGGGTTTCTTTCAAGGATCAAGCCAAAGCGGTAGATATTCATATTAAAGCTGATCCACGTTTAGAAGTCAAGAATGAGAATTGGAAGGAGCAGCAAGAAATCCTTGATCACACTGTAAAACAGATTAGCAATATCCATGCGAAAGTCAATAGTATGCGGCAATTGAGGGATCAGATAAAGGCCTATAACCTGCTTCTTGGCGACAATGCCAATCATGAAGATCTGGTAAAGCTAGGTAAGGAGTTGATCGAGAAGATCGATAAGTGGGAAAGTCAAGTGGTTGAAACTCGTCAGAAGAGTACCCAAGATGTAATCAACTGGCCGAGTAAGTTGAATGCTGCCTATTTCTATTTGAGAGGTAGGCTGGATGAGCACGATCCACGCGTCACACAAGGGGTACGCAGTCGACTAGCGGATTTGGATAAAGAATGGGCGACCTATCAAAAAGAGAGCGCCAGTCTGTTGCAAAATGAAGTGCAAGCTTTCAATCAGTTATTTAAGCAAAAGAACATTCCTGCCTTAATAATTGACAACAAAGTGAAGCCTTAAACTTGATCTTTAAAACGGAAGTGGGAAATCGTAGTTTATGCCACTAAATGGCAAACCTTTTCCCACTTCCCAATATGTTACCATAATTAGGCAATGCCGTACCGGCTACCTAAAAAAATCCTGCCTAACTGTTTCATTTACTTATCCCCAAGCTGCTTGATCTTGAAGCGTTCTATGGTTGCCGGACTATGTTCCTGTTCCATGATCGCCTCCATCTTAGCAATTATTTCGGGATGATCCCCTGCCACATCGTGTTCTTCGGCCGGATCAGCTTCCAGATCATATAATTCCAGCTTCATATTTCCTTTAAATATCTTAGCCCTTATTCCTTTCCACTTCCCCATCCTAACCGCCTGCTGCCCCTGATAACTAGGAAACTCCCAATACAAGAATTCATGCCCTTTCTGTGTCGATTTAGAATTGTCCAGTAAGGTGGGTAAAAAACTAATTCCATCGATGTCATGAGGCTTTCTTTCACCGGCCAGCTCTGCTAGGGTTGGCAAGACATCCCAAAAGGCAGAAATATGATCCGTACTACTCCCAGCTTTAATATGACCTGGCCAGGTGGCTATCATGGGTACTCGAATACCACCTTCATAAGTAAATCCCTTAGTACGACCATATTCGTTGGAAAATGGGCCAGCACTATCAAAATATGCCGCATCGACTCCACCTAGATAAGTAGGCCCATTGTCACTGGAAAATAGGATTAGGGTGTTTTCATAAAGTCCTAATTTCTTTAAGTAATCTACAATCTCCCCTACTTGTTCATCCAGATAAGAGATCATGCCAGCATAGGCCGCATTTGGATAGCGATGTGGGAAATAGCCTTTTTTACCGTCATAGGGCTCTTCATCTCCAAATATTTTAAGATACTTTTCGACATAAGGACTAGGAACCTGCAAGGGCAAATGTGGCAAAGGAGAAGCATAGTATACAAAAAATGGGTTTTCTTGATGGCGTTCTATAAAACCCAAAACTTCCTCCTGCATTTTGGCTGGGGCGTAATCCTGTTGTTCCCACTTCTTATAATTCTCTACATCAAGGGGATCTACCCCCTCCTCCAATCGGTTGTCCTTCCCGGGGGAAATCAATTCATTGTCCAGCCAGTCTTTTTCTTCGTTTTTCCACAAATGCTTAGGATACAGTTGATGGGCTTGTCGTTGGCAGTTATAGCCGTAAAAGAAGTCAAATCCGTTCTTGGTGGGAATACCTTCAGTAAGTGGAGCACCCAAGCCCCACTTACCTACAATAGCCGTTTTATAACCTGCCCCTTGCATGACTTCCCCTAAGGTTACAGTACTGTTCTGAATGGGTCTCTGCCCTTCTAAGTTGGGATCATATACAGCTTTGCTAAAATCCCAAACGTTCCCTCTCTCTCTCCATTCATCATTTCCTCTAATATGAGCATGACCCGCATGTTTGCCTGTCAAAAGCATATATCTGGACGGAGCACACACAGGCGCCCCAGCATAATGTTGGGTGAACAGCATTCCTTCCCTCGCCAGGGCATCAATATTGGGGGTTTGTATTTTCTGCTGCCCGTAAGCGCCCAATTCTCCGTACCCTAGATCATCGGCCAGGATATAGATGACATTGGGTTTTGTCTTCTTAGAGGATGTAACGGATAAGTTCTTTCTCTCCGAACAATTAGTCAGCACAACCAGCAGGCTAATCAACAAGAAACTAAAAGTTGGTTTTTCCATTTGTTTGATCTTTTACTGCCAGCCAGGATTTTGTTCCAGTTTTGGATTCAGAACGATTTGGTCGGATGGGATAGGCTCAAGATAATAGTGCTCAGGAACTCCAGGAGGAGGCCCCCACGGAGAAATATAACCTTCGGCTGCACCTCCCTGAATCGGCAATTTGTTGCCATAGTCTGCATTCCTAACCCAGCGCCCCAGTTTTTCTTGTCCTCCGTATTCTACCAGCTTTTTCCAGCGTTTAATATCAAATACTCGTCCTAAACCTTCGGCAAGAAATTCTACACCACGTTCTCTGCGAATTTCCCATAAAGCAGGAGCCACGTCTACATCCCGAGTGGGATCTTCTACGATATTGGCCAAATCCAGAGGAGCCACATTACCACGTACTCTCAATTTATTGATAGTTTGGTCCGCTACCTCCTGGGTAAACTGTCCCAATTCGAAGGCTGCTTCCGCATAGTTAAGTAATACCTCTCCCATTCGGAAGATTGGCGCATCATGCGAGTCTCTATTTTGCAAACGGCTAATCTTATTATAGAATTTGTAAAAAGCATAACCGCTATAAGTTACATTGAAACCATGGCCTTCATTGAATTTTCTGAAATGTGGTGAAGTACGTACAATCAATCCCCGCCAATTCATGGTCGGCAAGGTTTTATGGGTATCATCAGATAAGGTAGCCATCAAATCAATGTACTCCCTGTGTCTTTCATCAGCATCAAACTTCCATGTCAATTGGTTTCTTCCATCGGTATCAACTCGAAACGGAGGAGGCGTATTAAAATAGAACCTGTGATCTCGATTTCTAAACTCATCATAGGCATCTTCTTCACCGTCAAAGAGCGGGCTGGTGTGAATCGTCTGACCATCCGTACACAAATATTGATCCGCCGCTTTTTTGGTCAAATCTTCATGGCCGATCGAGCTTCGATTCCAGTGTGAAAATCGACCATTTAAGATCCCAAATTCATAAGCTTTGTACAATAACACGCCTTGTACTCCAGCTAAAGATTCGCTATTAAAAACGCCATCATAACTTGGATGTAAGTTGGGATGATCAGCAAGTAGTTTCTGGCTAGCCTCCACACAGGCTTGCAGGTAGGTTTGTTCATTACCAAGACCGTGATACTTCCGCCAAGTGCCTTCATACAAACCAAAACGAGAAATCAAGGCCCTAACAACATCCGTATTCACAGTATTAGGGCCATTGCCTGCCGGATTGATGTTTGCTTCCGCCCATAAGAGATCATCTAAAATATTTTTAGCTACTTCATCTCGTGGAGTCCTTGGACCATAAAGAGATGCTTCATCCGTTTCCGCTAATACTTGATCCACCCAAGGTACTGCCCCATAAGTAGCTACCAACTCCACATATTCATAGGCTCTGAAAAATAATCCAACCGCACGCCAATGGTCTTTTTCAGCAGCTGTCATCTCGCTATTATCGATATTCGAAAGCATAAGATTAGCGCGTCGGATACTGACATAAGCGTTCGTCCAGGTAGATGAGGATGAAGGGACAGTCTTAAGTTGCCAGAGCAAAGGATCCCCTTGTGTACCACTATTATTGACCATCAAATCACTAGCCCTTTCTCTAAAAATGGTGTTATGATCCCAGTAGCCAGGGAATGTGTTATAAAATCCCCAAGCATAAGTTGCAAAATTAGCGCTGGAGGTAAAAGTTGTTGCCTCTGTTAATTGATCTTTTGGCAATTTCTCCAAGAACTCGTCTGCGCATGAGGTGGAGAAAAATAGAAGAATGCCTATAATATATTTTATGCTTTTCATCATTTAAGTTTTAAGCGCATTTAAATTAAAACGTCAGGTTTAAGCCGGCAGAAAAACTGCGCATATAGGGATAGGTTGCTCCATTACCTCTATTCTGCAACTCTGTATTAATCCCATCTGGATAATCATTGAAATCCGCCAAGTTTTCACCTGCTAGATAAATGCGTAGTCTGTCTATATTGACCCTGTTTACCAATTGGGTAGGTAATGTATACCCGAGGGTGATATTCTTAATTCTCATATAAGCACCATCCAATAGATATTTGGTTTGGGTACTACGACTCACTCCATAGTTGACCCCACCTAAAGCGTAATTCCGAGGGAAGTAAGCATCTGTGTTAGTAGGAGTCCAATAGTCCAATTGAGAAATATATACGACTTGAAACTCATTGGTATAGGGAAAACGTACACTGTTGTTTTGGTATATCTCACGTTGACCTACACCATTCACCAGCAAAGACAAATCGAATCCCTTATAAGAAGCATTGGCATAGATACCGTATTGGTATCGACGGCTATTGTTGCCAATAATCATCCGATCACCTGGATCTGTTAAGGTGTTGTTACCATCCGTAATCAGTCCATCACCATTTAGATCTACATACTTTATATCACCAGGATTAGGGTTTCGGCCCTCCCAAAAAGGAATTCCTTCTTTGAGTGTTCCGCCTAATAAGTTCTCATCAAGCGTGCCTTCTACAAAGTCATCTACCGTATAGTAACCATCCGTCTGGTACCCCCAAATCTCGCCTATATTCTGACCTACATAATACTGACTGAGCAGTCCTGCCGGGTTATCAAATTTTGTAATCTCCGCCTGATTATCAGAAAGTGTAAGGCCAACGCTATATTGAAAATCCTTTTTGCGATCATTCCAGTTTACAGCTAGTTCCCAACCTCTAGATTCCAGATCAGCGGCGTTTTGTGTAGGCGCGTCGGCACCTAGTACTGCCGGCAATTCTGCTCCGGGAATAAGCATTCCAATCGTCTTTCTTGTAAAAATATCAAGAGAGGTGGAGAGGCGTCCCTTTAAAAAGACCGCATCTAATCCATAGTTTAGGGTTTCCACACGCTCCCAAGTAAAAGCAGAGCTTACCAAGTTGGGAATACCCAGGGTAACAAAGGGGACACCGCTCGCTTCATTCAGCCAACTCGCATTTTGTACGGGCATACCTGGTACAGCAGGGTATAAAGAAGGCGTATTCTGGTTTCCAATTTCACCCCACGAAACCCGCAACTTCAAATCAGAAAGGAAACCGAGTGACTCCAAGAAGCTTTCTCGGCCAATATGCCAACCCGCAGACACAGATGGGAAGAAACCAAAGCGACTGTCTTTGGGGAAACGGGAAGATCCATCATAGCGGCCATTAACTTCTAAGAAGTACTTCTCCAAATAATTATAATTGAACCGACCAAATAGCCCCATTACCGACCATTGTCCAAAGCTATCATCACTGGTAATCGTACCAGAAGCTCCAGAAATAGAAGGCAGGTCTACATTAATTAAATTAGTTTTTCTTACCCAAAAGCTTTCATTGTCGCTGCTCTCTCGATTGGCCCCTCCTAAAAGCGTAAATTGATGCTTGGAGATGTTAAAACTATACCTTGCATAAAGATTCAAGGCATTGTAAACCGTCTTGCTATTGAAGCGGCGATAAAATGTATTGACTGGGTCTACCGCATTAAGGGTAAAGCGTTCAGGGTTAACGGTAAGTACTTGGTTATCGCTAGTAATCTGATCGTTATTGCTCTTTTGGAAAGTATACTCTCCTATAATACTCAATCCTTTTACAGGGCTGTAGGTCATTGTTCCAAACAGACGAATATTATCCTGCAAAATCTCGGGTGCTTCTTTGAGACGTTCCACGTTGGCAGGCGTGAAATAAGGTACCTCCGTACCATCATCGAAGACATGATTGCCATCAGCAGGGGTATAGGTATTGAAACTAATTGCATTTCCGTAGCTACCTAAGGGGGTTCTCCGAATACTATTGCGATATAAAATATTGGCAGTTGCCGTCAAATTTGAGGTCAAGTCCGTGGTTAAGGAAGCATTGAGATTGTATTTGCGATAACTGTCATTTCTTGTGACAATAATTCCATCTTCGTCGCTATAACCCGCAGATACTCGATAGTTCAGTTGCTGCGTTCCACCACTGAAATTCAAATTGTGAATCTGGGTAGCACCAGGATCATCTAACCAAGCACCAATAAGGTCCGTATCGGTCAGCGGGTAACGCAATCCATCCTGCAAGGCAAAACCTGCTGGATAAGCGCTTGGATTATTCCGATATTCTTCCACAAAACCCACCCAGCTAGGAATATCCTGCCCGGTCCAAAACACATCCAATCCCCAATCATTCAAGGCATTTACAAAATCATAAGTAGAAGCCTTTTCAGGAATGTCTTCAGGGGAACTCGTGCTAAATGTGGAAGAGTAATTGAACTTGATAGGTTGATTACGATCTCCCTGCTTCGTTGTAATCAAGATAACGCCAAATGCCGCCCGGGCTCCATAGATTGAAGTCGCAGCAGCATCTTTTAAGACAGTGACAGATTCTACATCTTGTGGATTGATATCCTCTACGGTGACCGGTACGTTATTGAGTAAGATAAGCGGGCCTCCTCCATTAATAGAAGTCATACCACGTATATTGATCCCTAACCCTGAGGCTCCTGGTTGGCCAGAATTAGTGGTAATTTGCAAGCCCGGAATCGCTCCTTGTAGCGCTTCCATTGAATTGGTCACCGGTCGATTGGCTAGAAGATCCGTCATCTCCACTGAACTGGCAGCACCAGTCACATGGGCCTTTTTCTTGGTTCCAAAACCCACCACCACGACCTCTTCCAAATTGGCGGCGTCAAAGGTCAGGGTCATATCGATCGTACTACTCGTTCCAACGACTATTTCTTTTGGTTGATACCCTGTATAGGTAAAGATCAGAACTGCCTCCTCATTGGTCACTGCAATTGCATACCTTCCCTCCACATCACTTACGGTACCGTTTGAAGTTCCTTTTTCAATAATATTGACTCCGATTAAGGGTTCTCCGTCGGCGGAAACCATCCCTTCTACCGTTTTTTGGGCGGCTAAACTTCCTACCAAAAGCAGTTGCATACAGACAACTAAAAGGTAGTTAAGAGGTGTTTGTAGGTATTTCTTTTTCATAAATAAACAGGTTTAGCATTTTGGATCAATGAACTACACCCATGAGAGAACCCCCAATGGTTTTACTTCATTGATCCGGAAAGCTTAGTTTTTTAATACGCTAAAACTGGTAGAGTAAATGAGCTGAACAACAGAAAAAAACGCTGCAATACTGGCACATTTCACTTCTATAACTAGCGCTCAACAAAACTCTGGAAAAAGGAAGAAAGGGAATGGTAAAAATTGGTCAACTATACAGGGCAAATTTGTCAAAACAAGAGAAGAAAACCACACAAACAACTGAATTACAATCAATTAAAATTAAACACGTTCTTGTTCCTGCCTAGATTTAATGAATGCAGTAGGGCTCATCTTGAATTGCTGCTTAAAACATTTTCCGAAGTAATTTAGATCAGAAAAGCCCACTTTGTAGGCTACTTGTGAGATATTGAAATCCGATTCAACTAGCAACTGTGCAGCCTGCTTCAGGCGGATAGAACGAATAAATGAATTGATGGATTCTCCTGTATAGCTTTTGATTCTTCGATATAAAGTTGAATGGCTCATGTTCATTGCTTCAGCAAGCTTCTCTGCTGTCAGATCTTCTCCCATTCGGTTATCAATGATTTGTATAACTTCTTCGAGAAATACGACTTCTCGAGTGCGTGTCTTCTCTACTGCTGGGCCAAGGTTTATTCGATTGACATAATAGCTTTTTAATGTACTTCTGATTCGGAGTAGGTTGCCCAATTGTGCCTTTAATACTTGAGCATTAAAGGGTTTGGTGACATATACATCTGCTCCTGCATCCAAGCCTTCTAGTTTGTAGACATTGGATGTTCTGGCCGTGAGCAATATAACTGGGATGTGACAGTAGGCTGCATGTTCTCTTATTTTTCGGCAGAAACTTAAACCATCCATACCCTCCATCATAATGTCGCTAATGATTATATCTGGAGGGCTTTCCTTTAAGATGGCAAATCCTTGGATGCCATTTTCAGCTTCTTGAATGGAGAATTGCTGCCTAAAAATAGACTTTATGAAAGCCCGGATATCCGGATTATCTTCTACAATGAGTAAATGCTGTCGTGATGAGCTTTTCGGTACGAATAGTGGTTCTGAGGATATATCTAAGGGAGCATCAACTGGTAGATAGTGTTTGATCTGTTCTATGTTTTTGTTATTCCTGAAGATTTCCTCGGTCGTCAAGTGGGCACTCCCAAGCGGCAATCGCAAGGAGAATGAACTGCCTTGCCCCAATTCTGTTTCCACCTCAATACTACCATGATGCAACTCGATAATATTTTTCACCATAGAAAGGCCAATACCCGTTCCAATTAAATCCGTAGATGCGGTATCCTCAATTTGATAAAATCGTTCAAAAACCTGTTGGGCTTTTTCGGGAGGCATTCCTTTTCCTGTATCTGAAACCTCGATCAAACAATTCTGCTCTTCTTGCCGAATTTTCAAGATAACCTTATCTCCGCTTTGGCTATACTTGAAGGCATTGGCTAGAAGATTGCATAATACGATCTCCATTTTCTCTCCATCAAAAAAAAGAGGAAGTTCATTTTGCTCGATATCAAAAGTATATTGAATCTCCTTATCTAGTGCCATTTGCTGAAAAGCAAAATAGATTTCTTGCGCAAATGAAATAAAATTATCCTCTGCTGCTTCCAACTTGAAAAAATCAGTTTCTGTTTTTCTAAAGTCGAGCAATCTATTCAACAAATAATAGAGCTTTCGGGCATTCTGGTGAATGATGTGGTAATAATTTTTTTTCGCTTGTCCAGCTAAATGTGTATTTGTCAAAAGTTCTTCAATCGGGCCTTTAATCAAGCTCAGCGGAGTTCTCAATTCATGGGTAATATTGTCGAAAAAACGTGTTTTGAGATCTGCTAACTCTTGATCCTTTTGTATCTCGATTTGAGCAATCCTGAGGTTGTTTCGCAAGTTATTTTGCATGAGGATAATGCGACGGAAAAGCCATAACAAAAAGAGAATAAAGGCGCCATATGAAACATACGCCAACTGGGTCTTATACCAATAAGGGATTATCTCAAGCGATAAACTCTTGATATCTTTGTTCCATACACCATCACCATTACCTGCCATAACTTGAAAGGTATAGAAGCCAGGCGAAAGATTAGAGTAAGTCACAGCCCCCTGTGTCTCATCCACCGATATCCAATCCTCCTGATAGCCCAACAAGCGATACTGCAGATGATTTTTGGAAGGCATGGCTGTATGTATCATCAAAAAATCAAAGGTTAAATCATTCTCCTTCTCTTTGATGACAATCTCATCCATTTGATTAATAGGCTTCGTCAATAAAACTCGACCATTAATGCGTTCACCAGCCTCCACTTTACGATCTAAAACCTTCAAACTCCTAATAATCACTGCGGGAATACTTTCTTCTTTATCGATCTTTCGAGGGGTGAAAAAATTCAGTCCATACGGCCCTCCAAAATAAAGTCGGTTCAGCTCATCCTTAAAGGCTGAGTTAGTGATGAATAGATTGCTTTGCAAACCATCATGGGTATCAAAATGACATATTTCTTGCCCAGCAGTATCAAATCTGGTCAAACCTGTTCCTCCCAGCCACAGTTGGCCCCAATTATCCTCCAAGATGCTATGGATGGTATTATCAGCTAGTCCATCATGGGTAGTAAAATGCTTAAACCGGATACTATCGCTTTCCAAAAACTCCAATTTATTTAGCCCTCCTCCTATCGTACCTACCCAAAGTGTTCTTGGGTCGGTTTTAATCATAGGATTAACATGGTTATGGCTAATTGAAGTAGATGATCCCTCCTTTTCTCCTCCGCGGAAGTAATGCACCAATGTCCGTTCTGCATCAAGGATTTTTATTCGAATCAAACCCTGGCTCCAAGAACCAGCCCAGATCGTATTCTCAAAAGGATCCTTATACAGGTTCGTCAACAAGACATTTACCTCAGGCAATACCTTTTTTAATTCATATAAACCATCTCGGGCTTGCAAAACAAACAGGCCGGAAGTGCTGGTTCCTACCCAAATTCGCCCCCGATCATCTTCAACCAAGTCGACTATTTCCATGCTGGATGAACTCGTTTCTTTGTCTCTAACAGGTAAGAATTCAAGTGCCTCCGGTTTGTTAGGATTCTTCACTAGAAAAAGCCCACCATTATTTGTACCAATCCAAAAAGTCCCTTTTCTATCCTTTAAGAAACAAGAAATGCCTCCATTATCTGGTGGGGCAGGCTGCTCTAAAAGATTTGGATAGTTGTAGAATTGGTTTTTGCTGGTATCTACGACCGTCAGTCCTTCCCTAGTTCCTATCCATAAATACTCATCTCGATAAATAGCGTGGACAATATTATTAATGAGTGATTCATCTTGCTCTCCTGTCTTACTGATTTGATAAAAGGGCTTCTGATTCAAATGATGCCAAAACACCCCCGCCTGACTCCCAATCCATAACACATTGTATTTGTCAATCCACAAATTGGTGATGTGATTGTTGGATAGTTCTTTTGATTTTTTGGAAGTGCCGGGATAATGCTTGTAGGACACTTCTTGTCCTATTTTCTTCAAACGAACTATTCCCCCACCAAAAATGGCTACCCATACATTTCCTGCTGCATCCTCTTGTATGCTTCTTATGGGGCCCTTTAATTCTGGTAGCAGCAAATTTAGATCGCAATACTCATGGATAACAGGGTGAGTAAGTTCTTGTGAGGAGGTGTAAATCTTCCCCCCCTCCGCAAACCAATGTTTATCCCCCTTACTTTGGTTCAATATTCGGATCGGACCAAATGCTGTAAACTGCTCCTGTAGTTCTATCCCTTCTTGAGTTAAGGTGTATAAAAAAACGCCTTTATTTCTGATTTCCAACCATAACGAATTAGGGTCTGTAATGGCGATGGCATTTATGCCCCCTTGTACTCCTTCCACTAACTGCTCTTCACCGATGAGCATTCCTGGGTTTTCCTTGCTACTGGGTACGACCTTAAATAGTCGACTGAAATTTGCCAAGATCCAAATATCACCATTCCTGTCCTCTGCAATATCTCGTACCTGTAGCGGGCTAGAATCATCTCCTTTTACGGTGATTGGAGTGAATTTATCTTTAGCAGTATCATACCAGCAAAGGCTTCCTGTTTCACCTAATATCCATAGTTTACCCGTTTTACTGACCAAGAGCTTGGTTATCCGATTTTCGGGTAAACTAAATGAATCTTTGACATCCCATCTATACACCTTCATTCGTTCACCATCAAATCTATTGAGACCATTATTGGTACCGATCCAGATATAACCTTCATGGTCCTGCACTATGACATTGGCAGTCCGATGCCCTAAACCTTCATCGACTGTGAGATTGTGAAAAATCAGTTCTCTAAAATAGCTGGATTGCCCTGCCAGGTCTACCGCAGGTAGAAGAATAAATAAAAGGCAAAATGATAGGCTCTTCATTTCGTTGACGCTATATGAGTGCGGCAATAGATACTTCTGTTTTCAGCTGCGGCTGTTCGAACCAGGTTGCATTAATAAACCCGATAGCTATACCGTTATCATAAATATCAGGCGGCAGGGCTCAGTTTTTACTGTCTTGCCTGATCACAAAATTCGCTACTTCAAACTTTACGATTACCATTGTCATGCTTCTCAATTAAATTTAAGAAAGATCCCTTGAAAAAAAAACCACCCCTGGTAGCAGGAGGGGCAGCCAGCGTACAAATCAACAATTGGGTAGTTTTTAAAGAGATCTATTCAATTTTTCAACTATTCGTTCTTTTTGTTTGAAAAATCAAAAAAGCCCTTTACCTTTGTATTATCAAACAAATCGTTAAATTGTTTGAAAAAATACGGATGGCTGAAGAAACAAAGAAACGCATTAATAAAAGAGATCGGATTCTGCAAACCGCTAGCGAAGTCTTTGCGCGTTACGGTTACGACAAAACCACCTTGGATGACATTGGTAAAAAATGTGGCTTGAATAAAGCTTCCTTGTATTATTATTTTAGTAACAAAGAAGATATATACGTTCAGGTAATCATGGCGGAGACTACTGTTTTCATTAGTGAATTGCAAGAGCAAACCGCCTCGTTCAACACCACAGCTGAAAAAATACAACATTATCTGATCGAACGAGTAAAACGATACGAAGCAGTATTAAATCTCACGCAATTGTCTTTTGAGGCGCTACAAAAAGTGGAGCCCTTATTTAAAGAACTATACGTTACTGTGCGAGCAAAGGAGGTAGATTTCCTAGAAAGAATACTACAGTTGGGGATCAATGCAAAAGAGATTGTCGATCAATATACCGCCCGAGAACTAGCCGAAAGTTGTTTCTTGATCTCTGATGCTATCAAACATGACAGACAAACGCAGTCAAGTTTATACCGAGTTGATTCTGGCAAACACGATTATACGCATATTGAGGAGAGGTTGGGCAATATCATTGGGTGGATATTCAAAGGCTTAGCCTATCGAGTTTGATGGCGCTGGTATCAGCTGAAATATTCATCGAAGATCGCAACTGTAGGGGACCTTTAGCCGAAGATTAGCCTTCCCTTCCTTGTATTGATTTGAAATAGAGCCCATGACGCTGTACCTGGGCTTGACTGAACACGATTCCGCATCGATTATATCACTGGTATTGCCCCCTATCGCATGAGATAGGGTTGATCTTGTATTGTTTTTTACTTCAGCCTACGATCTTATGTTTCCAAAGGGTCAATTGACTCTACATTAAATTTCTCAGACATGAAATTCTTAAAATATACGCTAGGAGGACTCCTAGTAATAGTTCTTCTATTGGCCATTTTCCTGCGTATTCGATATGGCGGTGGCTCCTTTTATCCAGATCTTTCTACAGATCCTCTCCTTCCTAAATCAGCTTTAGAAGAAGTTTTTGCTTTTGAAGAGCCCCTAGGTAATCTGGCTGTTTCACCTGATAACCGGATATTCTTCACCGTTCATCCCGAATCACGCCCAACCGATAACAAGGTAATGGAAGTAATCAACGGGGAAGCTGTCCCCTACCCTAGTCAAGATTTTCAGTCCTCCCATTTTATCACTGTTCTAGGAATGTTCATTGACTTGCAAAACCGTCTCTGGACCATTGATCACGGAAACCATGGCTTCCAAGCGGTGAGACTTCTTGCCTTTGACTTAAATACCAATCAGGTCGTTCACGATTACACTTTCCCTGGAGAGGTAGCAGAAAAAGGTTCATTTTTCAACGATTTACAGGTTTCTCCCGATGGAAAGGTAGTCTACGTCGCAGATGTCAGTTTTTTTGGTAAAAACCCTGCATTGGTAGTATATGATATCGAAAAGGGTGTTTCTAGAAGATTATTGGAGAAACATCCTTCAGTAGTCGCACAAAATTGGATTCCTCGCAACAAGACCAAAACCATGAAGTTCTTTGGGGGCATAGTCAATCTAAAGCCTGGCATAGATGGTTTGGTGATTGACAAAGCAGGAGAATGGGTGTACTATGGAGCTATGGCACACGACGGCCTTTTTAAGATAAAAACTGCCGATCTACTGAACTACGAATTTACTTCGGAGGACCTGGATCAGAAGGTCATCCAAGTAGGGGTTAAACCTTTAAGCGATGGGTTAAGCATTGACACGTTAAACAATGTCTACATAACCGCCGTGGATCACGGAAGTATCGCTAGAATGAATCCGGAAGGTAAATTAGAAACACTTATCCGAGATGAAGAACGGATCAGGTGGGCCGATGGTTGTAGTTTTGGAGGGGACGGCTATCTTTATTTTACTGATAGTGCGATACCTGACCAAATGCTACGTTCAAAAAAACATATGCGGTCTAAAGCGCCGTACTATATATATCGAGTAAATACTGGAATTGGGGGAATTCCCGGGAGATAAGGCATTGCTCTCCGAAAATTCAAGCTTTCTGCATCCCAGGTTTCACTGTTAGTAGAACCCAGGATGCGGAAAGCCCAATAAATGTTGAGATCAATTATGGGCTCATTTAAGCCTAAAAACCGTCAGAACCGCTGCATGGTCAGAGGGGAAAAGAATGGGATGTTGATCAATGACCCTTGAATTCAGCGCCTGCAATGATTTTCCTTTGTAGTAAATATAATCGATTCGATCTCGTAATCCATATTTAGTAGATGAAGTGGCAGCCCGCGGTGTCCAGGTCAAACCTGGATCTACTAGTGGATTGATGTGCAATTCACGATAGCTATCCTTGAAACCCGCCGCCGTCATTTCCTTGCTGACTGGCCAGGGCACGCTGTATCCTGCATGTAGACCTTTGGTAGCCTCTGTCCAGTCCAAATGAGAGCCACTATTAAAATCTCCAGACATAATAATGGGAATAACATCTGTGTTCTCCCAAAGGCCTTTGACTTCACCCAATATCTGTTTAACCTCTCCATGGCGGGTCTCCCCTTCCGCGAGCACCAGTTCTGCTGGCGACAAGACAGCCTTTTCTACATTCCCGAGGTAGTCGGGTAAATAATGCAGCCAAGTATTTAAGAAGAGAAGCTCCTGCTCTTCTCCAATTTTCAGTTTAGCGCCTCCAAAATTAAAAGGCCGAAAAGCTTTTACCGTTTCAACTATCGGATAGCGACTCATGATAGACAGGTTGGAACTAATCAGGTAAAAGTAATAGCCCAAGGAATCTGCAATAATCTCACCGGAACCATAGGTTTCAATCAATCCGACAATATCTGGCTGGGCGTTCTTGATCGTTTCTATTACTCTTTGTACCCCAACTTGCTGACCATATCGGTGCCCCCCATGCCAAATGTTCCACGCCATCACCTTGAGCTGCCCTCCGCAAAAAGGAGGTTCTTTCCGCTCATTTGGCCGGTAATTGGCATATAGTTTAGCCACCACTGATCCTGAGAGAGCACTATCCCAGACCTTGACTTCATCTATATATCCGTTGAAGGCATGCCATTGGCCCACAGAACCGTATTCCCATTTTTCATCAGATCCTCCTACCACCGTCGCAAAGCTGCTTGTCAAGTCTTGGAGACCGGCTACATTATAGATGGCAACATTTTTCCCATCCATAAACATCCATACCTCCTGCTTATCTCGGTCGAGAGAAAACACTAGTTGATGCCATTTTCCATCATTAATGGCTTGGGCTTGAGCGGTAGGTCTATAGTTGTACTGGCGCTTGCCATCACTAAGGTTTAATGCCCACGCTCCATCCTCCTGGCTATACAATTGCCATCCTGCACTGTCCAATTTACCAGCTTGCTTATTTCCAGCAATGGGCGTGCCCTGAGGCGCTCCTTTCTTTGTCTTAACCCAGATTTGAAAAGAAAATGAGCTTTCTTTCTGATAAGATGGCGCAAGCGTTGAATCCAACTTGATTGGCATTCTCAACAATGCATCCGCTGATAAATCCAATGCCTTCCCGCGAAGACCCGGTGCAAACTGCGGCTGTAACAAATCAGCCCTGTAGACGGCTTCTGATGCTGCAATTTGTGCCCGAAACAACGCTTGTTCATCGCTATCAAAATCAATATGAAGTAAGGGAGTTTGAGCTATCAGCTGATAAGAAAAAGGTAATAATACTGCTATTGAGCAGATCACTTGTTTTAGGAGAAATAACATGGTGTGCGGCATTAGTTATAAAGAAATCTCCAGGCTTGGCCATTCTTTTACCACAGTAGCCTTTGTGGACATGGAATATAAAATTGCCAATGAGCTGAAAATTTTAGACCTTCTTCGGCAAATCTCGTGGACAATCATAAAATGAAATGATAAAGCGCCCGAAGGAGGCGTTACATTGCACTTTGAGTGTCTTCAGACGCGAGGTTTATCGAAGAATCTTTTTCGATTCGACAAACACTTACACACAAGCGAACCACAATCTATAAAACTTCCGGCAAATTTGGGCCAAAAACAAGATCCCTTGCATGACAAATCAAATTAAGTTAAATTGAGACTTCATACGCGCAGCGAGCGTCAAATTAGATTTTAAACCACAGGTACCCAAACTACCTATCAATAGCATCACACCAAACATGAGCAATTCCAATCAATCAAGTCATGCCGATTCCATTATAAAAACACAAGTAATGATTAGCATGGGAGCAGGCTTAGTTCCCATTCCCATTCTAGATATTGCTGCCGTCACAGCGGTACAAATGGATATGGTCAAACAATTGGCTCAAGCTTATGGCGTGCCTAGCCAAAGCGGTATTGATAAAGGATTGATCACGGCCTTGACCGGAAGTATCTTTGCACGAATTGGAGCCAGTTTTATCAAGGTTATACCGGTAGTAGGTTCCCTGCTGGGTGGTGTGTCTATGGCCATTATGTCTGGTGCTTCTACTTATGCCGTTGGACAAGTCTTTAAAAGACATTTTGAAGCGGGCGGGAATTTTGCCAACTTCAACCCAGCTAGTGCACGTTCCATTTTCGAAGAAGAATATGAAAAGGGTAAAAAACAAGCTGAAAACTGGAAAAAAGAAAAAGACCAGGGCCAAAAAAACGGCGATAACGATCCCCTTGCTAAGCTCAAACAATTAGGGGAACTCCGAGATTCAGGCGTAATCTCAGAAGAGGAATTCCAGCGTATGAAAGCAGCTTTAATGGAACAACTCTAAGCCCCTATTCCCAGGCAGGGCAATCTTCCATTTATTCATCATCACTGAAAAGAGGATCATTGAGATTCATGGTCACTCCTAGCTGTAGCAGTAGGATTGGTGTGGGTGTCGTTCTTTGTTGAAAGGCCTCTATCGGATCATTGTATGGACCATTCGCGTCCGGGTTTCTCGCAAAGTAGGTAGCATTATTACCTGGAAGATAAGAACAACGAAAATCCATTGTAATTGCGGAATTTCGGAAAATCGCAAACTGAGCGCCTGCTGCAAAGCCATAACTCAAGGCTGTATCTGAACCGTTTCCACTACTATCACTCTCATCTGTATCAAGGAACTCCACCGTGGTTCTAGCATAGAAGTGCTTCACTCCGAACAAGGCATCGAAATAAGGGTAAATCGGAAAATCAACGAAAGGTTGAAACCGTAGTACGCCATGTCCCATAAAAAGATTGGTCCGGCTTGTCCATTCCGTATTATCTGTATAGGTCTCTGACTCTCGGTCAAAATTGAGGAAAGTCAGATCTACTCCCGCAAAAACAGGCAAGCGTTTAATTTGGAAAACCACCACTGCACCTCCACCGTAACCTACTCGATCAATATTAGTTTGCAGTACATCTTGCGGAAAACCCACCTGAAAATATGGGCTAAAGAAGATATGATAGGGTGCATACTCCTCCTCCATGATTTCTTCTTGCGCAAGACAATGAAAGGAAAAAAGCAGGAGCCCTAATAGCAAGCGTATATTTTTATTCATATGCAGAATTATTAAAACAAAGGGGTATCTCAAATATAAGTGCAAAACACAAAAAATGTGGTTAATGGTGCGTTAAAGCTTAAGCAGGTTCTTCTACTTAGGACTGGATTCGCCATTAAGAATTTCTTAAATTGCGGGGCCAAACACTTCATACCTGATACCAATAGGTTAGTGAATCCAAATCTATTTGTTATCAGTACATTTATCCCAATGTGATCCGACTATGCCTCGTTCGGTGAAAAAATGGCTGAGATCCATGCTCATTATAACCTTGATCCTCTTGGCAGGTGGCTGGGCAGTTGCAGAATTTCTGTCTCCTTTTCTAATCATACTTCCGCCCCCCGGACGAGAGTATCCAACACCTCATTTTGATCAAAGTGCATTTGAAAGTTTCAGCATTCAGACTTATGATCAATTGCAAATAGCTGCTTGTTTTCGACCTTCCGATTTGGGAATATCGAAGGCTACCGTGATATTCGTACATGGTATTGGAGGAAAGCGAGAGCATTTCATGGGTATGGCCGACATGCTCGCCAAGCAGGGTTTCGCATCGGTCGTATTTGATGGTCGAGCCCATGGGGAAAGCCAAGGACAGTACTGTACCTATGGGCATAAAGAAAAACATGATATTCAATCGATCGTTGAATGGGTAAAACAAAAGAAACCCGCTAGTAAAATTGGCATTTGGGGAAATTCCCTGGGCGGAGCAATTGCGTTGCAATCTTTGGCAGTAGAGCCAGCCCTCGAATTTGCCATTGTGCAAAGTACCTTTGCCAATCTAGAACAGATTGTATACGATTATCAAAATCGAATTCTACGGGGCTTCGGATCCAGGACACTTTCTAATAGAGCATTAAAAAAGGCAGGTAAAATTGCTGGTTTTGATCCAATGTCTATTCGTCCAGCCCAAACGGCTAAAGACCTACAGCAACCCATTCTCCTTATTCATGGCGAAGCAGATCGCAATATTTCTGTAGCCTATGCTAGGGAAATTTATCATGCTTTACCAACAACAGCTAAACAACTAATCATCGTTCCCGAGGCAGATCATTTTAATGTCTTTGATAAAGGAGGAGCGCAATTACAGAGTAATGTAATCGAATTCTTGGAGGAGCAATAATAAAGGTATTCCCGTTGAGAAGGTCCTCGCGGGAACAATTTGAGCTAGAATTAATGTCTAAAAGGGCTCTAAAATTGTCGATTTAGCGAAAATTCGCTAATTTTCAACCTGATTTACAATTTCGGTGTTATAAAAGTATTTCATCTTCTTTTCAGGTTCCCTGATTGGGTAGGTATCAGATGACCTCCCCACCAAAGAATGAAATATCATCAACTCAAGAATCTAAAATCTTTCAATAAAAATATGAGCAGAAGAATCAAGAAAGTAGCCGTCCTCGGCTCTGGTGTTATGGGCTCCGGAATCGCCTGTCATTTTGCCAATATTGGGCTGGAAGTCCTCATGCTGGATATTGTGCCTTTCGACCTTACCGAAGAGGAAAAGGCTCAACCCGCTGCGCGGAATCGAATAGTGGAGGGAGCATTAAAAGCAGCTTTGAAAGCAAAACCAGCTGCCCTATATGATAAAGCGTTTGCATCTCGAATCACAACAGGTAATTTTGATGATGATTTTGAAAAAATCGCTGATGCCGATTGGGTAATTGAGGTAGTTATCGAGCGGTTGGATATCAAAAAGCAAATTTTTGAGAAAGTAGATCAATATCGTCGAGTAGGCAGCTTAGTCACTTCCAATACTTCTGGTATTCCTATTCATTTGATGTTAGATGGCCGAAGTGATGATTTTAAAGCGCACTTTTGTGGCACCCACTTCTTCAACCCACCTCGCTATCTTCGTCTTTTTGAAATCATCCCTACCGCTGAAACCAAGCAAGAGGTAATTGACTTCTTCATGCACTATGGGGATGTTTTCCTCGGCAAGCAAACGGTCTTGGCTAAAGACACACCGGCCTTTATCGGAAACCGAATTGGCGTATACGCTTCTGCTAAAGTATACCAATTGACGACGGAATTGGGGCTAAACATTAGTACCGTAGATAAACTTACTGGTCCTGCGCTTGGCCGACCTAAGACAGGAACCTTTCGTTTAGGAGATTTAGTGGGGCATGATACCGGAACGAATGTGATCAAAGGGGTGCGAGAGAATTGTCCTGATGATGAACAGGCTGCTACTTTCGTGGTACCATCCTATATGCAGTTCTTGTTGGATAATAAGTTCCTGGGAAATAAATCGGGCCAAGGGTTTTACAAACGGACCAAAGAGAAGGACGAGAAAGGACGGAGAATCGTTTTGGAACTAAACTTGGAAACTCTCGAATATGGGCGTCCGGAACGAGTCGATTTACCCAGTCTAAAATTGGCTAAACAGGTGGATGATGCGAGCAAGCGCATCCCACAATTATTCAAGTCTGAAGACAAAGGAGGAGAACTCATTCGCCGATCATTGCTAGGCTTGTTTGCCTACTGTTCCAATCGGGTTCCCGAGATTTGCAACCAGTTCTATAGCATTGATGATGCGATGACAGCTGGGTACGCCTGGGATTTTGGACCATTTGAATATTGGGATTTAATTGGCCTGGAAGAGGGAATTAAGCAAGCGGAAGCTGAAGGAGAAACCATCGCCGCTTGGGTGAAAGAGATGGCAGCTGCAGGTCACACTTCTTTTTACAAACTAGAAGGAGGACAGAAGAAGTACTACAATATCGATAGTAAGAATTATGAAGCTATTCCGGGAGCGGATGAGTTCATCATCCTGGATAATCACCGAGATAAGGCTCCTGTATTCAAGAATGCAGAAGTGGTATTACACGATATTGAGGATGGTGTGCTGTGTTTAGAATTCACCAGCCCTTACAATGCAATGGGAGAAGGAGTCTTACGTGGAATTAACGAAGCCATAAAAATTGCGGAAGAAGGGGATTGGAAGGCCCTAGTGATTGGCAATAATGCGACTAACTTCACCGTCGGAGCCAATCTGATGTCGATCGGCATGTTGGCCTATCAGAACGATTTCGAGCAAATGGATATGGCCGTCAATCTTTTCCAACAGACCACGATGCGTTGTCGCTACTCTAGTATTCCCGTGGTTGCTGCCATTCAGGGTATGGCATTAGGTGGCGGATGCGAAACTTTGATGCACTGTGATGCAGCTGTAGTGGCTGCTGAGTCATATATCGGACTTGTTGAGGTCGGGGTAGGCTTAATCCCCGGAGGATCAGGTACCAAGGAATTCGCCTTGCGCGCTTCGGACTCCTTCTTCGAAGGGGATGTTCAAATTCCAACGCTCATCGATCGCTTTCGCAATATCGCCATGGCCTCGGTCGGAACTTCCGCAGCACAGGCTTACAACTACGGCTACCTCATCGAAGGTAGAGATACAGTAGTTGTAAACAAAGACCGAAACATTGCGGAAGCTAAAAAAAGAGCCTTGAAATTGGCCGAGAACTACACCCAGCCTATCCAACGCACAGACGTCACGGTATTGGGACGTACAGGATTAGGTGCTTTGTACGCAGCTGCCAATGAGCTTCGCTTAGGGAACTACGCCTCTGAGCATGATATCAAGATCGCCAAGAAGATTGCCTGGGTGCTTTGTGGCGGGGACCTTACAGGAACGCAGAAAGTCTCTGAGCAATACTTACTGGACCTAGAAAGAGAAGCCTTTTTAAGCTTGTCTGGAGAAGATAAGACCAAGGCAAGGATTCAGCATATGTTGCAAACCAATAAACCGCTTAGAAACTAGGAACAAGTATTCAGCTGTCAAACACCTGAATACTTAGTTCATCCGTTGCGCCGGTTTTAAAATAACCTTCTTAGACGAACCACAAAGACAGTGACACAAGGAAATGAATGAGCGACACTGATCATCACTGACATTGAAGCGCTGCATTTCATTTTTAAGTGTCTCGAGTCAAGAGAATTGTCTAAGAATCAAAATAGAATAATAATGGAAGCATATATTGTAAAAGCATATCGTTCAGCAGTAGGCAGGGCCAAAAAAGGCGGGTTTCGCAATTATCGCTCTGATGACCTGGCTGTTGATGTTTTAGAGCATTTATTGGCACAAACACCAGAATTAGATCCCAAACTTGTAGATGATGTTTTTGTTGGCTGTGCCAACCCAGAAGGAGAGCAAGGCCTACAGATTGGACGTCAAATCTCTATGCGTGCATTGGGTAAAGATGTTCCTGGGGTAACAGTCAACCGTTATTGTGCTTCAGGTTTAGAGACGATCTCAATGGCGGTAGCCAAGATTCGTGCAGGTATGGGACAAATCTATTTGGCAGGTGGTGCTGAAAGTATGAGTGCCATCCCGATGACCGGCTATAAATTAGCCCCAAGTTATAAAGTGGCTAGTTCTACCCCGAACTACCTAGCTAGTATGGGGCTAACGGCTGAGGCGGTGGCCAATAAATATGGGATTAGTCGGGAAGCGGCTGATGAATTTGCCTACAACTCTCATGTCAAGGCAGCGGCGGCAATCGATGGTGGAAATTTCAAAAGCCAAATTGTACCTGTTGAAGTTGAGCATGTTTTTGTGAAGGACAACGAAAAGATTTCAAAATCGCAAGTAATTGATACTGATGAAGGTGTACGAAGAAGTACTACTACAGAAGTACTAGGAAGACTACGCCCAGTATTTGCTCAGGGAGGGGTAGTAACCGCTGGTAATTCTTCTCAAACTTCGGATGGAGCAGCTTTTGTGCTTGTTATGAGTGAAGAAATGGTGAAACAATTGAACTTGACCCCCATCGCTCGCATGGTATCTTGTTCAGTTGCAGGTGTTGATCCATTGTATATGGGAATTGGCCCTTGTGCAGCTATCCCCAAGGCTTTGCAACAAGCAAACCTCAAATTGAGTGACATTGAGCAAATCGAACTGAATGAGGCTTTCGCCGCTCAATCTTTAGCCGTCATCCAAGAGGCAGGCCTGAATCCAGACATTGTAAATGTCAATGGAGGAGCCATTGCACTGGGCCACCCGCTGGGTTGCACAGGGGCTAAGTTGACCACTCAATTATTAAATGAAATGGAATTGCGTAACCAAAAATACGGAATGGTTACCGCCTGCGTAGGAGGGGGCCAAGGTATTGCTGGTATTTATGAGCGCCTAAATTAAGTAGTGCGACCATAGGTAAGACGATCCGCCGACAAGTTTTGTGGCACAGTCAGATGGCCGTAGCAAACTTGTCGGTGAATGTGAAAACTTCAGGGGTATTGCCTATTAGGTAGGGTTCCTGAAGTTTATCCTGATTCCTCTCTTCATCAGCTAGCATAGCTACCCCTGCTTTTGACTCAACCTTCGTATCTTAGAAAATTAGTACTAGAGTTGCCTTCTTCCCTCTAGGTTCTACTAATACTCCTCTTTACCAATCCTCCCCAAACTTTATTGTCTATAGTACCTCCTGGGCTTTCCTCTAATAATTCACTAAAAGTGCTCACTTTTTTCAGAATCCTCTCTGTCAGGGTTAAAAAACCATAAGGATTCCGCAAAATAAACTAATCATACTTGGCCTACTTCTTTTTACTTTGTAGAGAAGCCTTTGTTAGGTATCCCTATCAATCGCCTTGCGCTAACATTTTTTTGTTCATAGAGAAATGTAAATCGCTTCCATACCTGGAAACAGGTAACATCAAAACGAAATGCATAAAACCACTTATCAAGCGCCACGCTATGAGGGTATCTGGCCTGTCTTGGTTACGCCCTTTACCGAATCTTTACAGATCGATGTGGAAGCCTATCGGCAAATAGTGAGTTGGCATATGAATTTTGCCATTGGCGGTTTGTATGCCAATTGCCTTTCGAGTGAGATGTATTCCCTAAGTGAAAGAGAACGTTTGCAGTTGATTGAAGTTGCGGTCCAAACCGTCAAAGGCCGGATTCCGATTGCAGCCACGGGCAACTTTGGAGAAAACATTAAAGAACATATTATCTTTTGCAAACGCGTAGCAGATGCGGGAGCAGATGTGGTCATGTTAACCGTTCCCTCTTTTATTTCAGATGATGAGACTTTAGGGCATTACTTTTTGCAAATAGCGGAAAAAACTGAGATGAAACTGGGCATATACGAATGCCCACAGCCTAGAGCTTATCATCTAGGACTTCCGTTGATCAAAAAACTAGCGGATAGCGGTCGATTTTTCGCTTATAAAGAAACGAGCTGTGATATTGATAAGATAAAGCAGGTCATCGAAATCACCCGGCCGACTCCCTTAGCGCTTTTGCAAGCTAATGTCCCTCATCTTCTGGAAGCCACCATTGCGGGGGCGGATGGTTCAATGAATATCGTAGCTAATTGGCTACCAGACTTAGCCGTAGAGGTTAGGGAAAGAGGGATGAAAGGAGATCCAAGTGTTGAGAATTTGAATGCTACGCTCTGTGCGATGGAATTGGCTCAACGGTCCATCCATCCATTTGGCGTCAAGTACTTAATGAGCAAAAGAGGGCTACCGATTAAAGCCAAAACAAGATATAATAGAAAGTTGTCCCAAGAAGAAGGTCGTTGCCTCGATATCATTTCACAGCTATGGTTTGAGGCAGACGGTTCTCTAAAAATCCTGAACCAAATGAAGGCTAAAGTAAATCAATAGCCCTGACTAGGGTTAGTCACCCCAATCACTGAGCACAAATGCACTTCCCCTTAAAACTGAACTGATACACTTCTTCTAGAACCGAAAATAGTTCTAAGAGGAAGAACTCAGTTTTTCTATTGTCCCTTCTATTTCGTAATATTATAGAAAATGCCACCACCAAATGGAACTTGTATTTGACAAAATCCACGTGCCTCATCAGCACTCTTTCATTGGGCGAAAAATCCAACATGCGTCAACTGGTGCTGCTCGTATGCATGCACACAATAACTATGAATTGAATTTTGTGGTATCTGGATCTGGGCGACGAATTATTGGCAACAATATATCCACTTTCGAACGAGGCGATTTAGTGTTGCTTGGACCAGATTTACCGCATTGTTGGCATTGTTTCGGCTACGGAGAGAATAATACATCCAATAGCATTGTACTTCATTTTTACGAAAACATTATTAGCTCCAATTTATTTAAGATTCCCGAACTAGAGGAAGTAGAAAACTTACTGACAAAAGCCACCCTAGGCATCTGCTTCCGCCCCAAACGACTTCGTCCAATTGAGCGAAGCCTAGAAAAGATTGTCGAACTGAGCGGCCTGGAACGCTTCATAGAGTTATTGAAAGTCTTTAATCTGCTATTGCAAGTAGAGGACTATGAGTTTATCTCAGATACCAGCTACTGTTCTACCTATCAAAAGGATTTAGATAAAATCAACCTTGTATACGAATATGTTTTTCAACACATCCAGGAGGGCATTCGCCAGGAAGAGGCAGCGGCTTTGTTACATATGACTCCTGGAGCATTTTGTCGCTACTTCAAAAAGAAGACCAAGCGCACCTTCATGGCTTATGTGAAAAGTGTACGGATTCGGCTCGCAGCCAAGATGTTGGCAGAAACCGAAAAGCATATTTCTGAAATCTGCTATGAGTGTGGATATAATAATATTGCAAATTTCAACCATCAGTTCAAGAGTGTAATGCAAAATACGCCCTCTGATTATCGAAAAATTTTCCGATAGGGCTTCAATTCCTCAAAAACCTCGTGCATAGCATGCCTTTGAACGCTTCCGCTGGTTGGAGTGCAACTAGCGCTTTTCATCCCACATTTACAATTCATTAGTAAGGGCTTCTTAAACCAGGAAATAAAGCATGAAGAAAAACCAGTATCGGGGCCTCCTTGTCCTATTGCTTTGCATCATCTTATACTACTCACCATCTCTTTCCGGGCAAGAATTGGCTCACGGTCAACAGATCTTTCCACTTCAATCGGAACATACTCATGGTTCTACTATTGTTTCGTTATCCAATGGCGACTTACTAGCCGCCTGGTTTCAGGGAAATGGTGAGCGTTGGGCAGATGATGTTCGAATTATGGGTGCGCGGCGAAAAAAAGGTACAGAAGAGTGGTCGTCCCCCTTCCTCATGGCAGATGTTCCAGATTTTCCAGATGTCAATCCTGTTTTGTTCATTGATCCGACTGACCGCTTATGGTTGGTATGGTATACCGTCATAGCCAATCAATGGGAAACTTCTTTGATTAAGTATCGGATCAGTGATGACTATCTGGACTACCTAGAAGCTCCCAAGTGGACCTGGCAAGATGTACTGCATGTGAAGCCAGGTGGCCCCACAGAAAGAGGGATTCAAGCTGATGACGCTTTTGTTGAATCCGTCAAAATGCAGTTTGCTACCTTGTCTACAGTCCTACAAGAACAAGGGCTGGATGAAAAGCAAGCGCAGCAATGGGAAGCTTTTCAGCAAGATATCCTGGCAAAAGCAGCAGGCAAAAACATGATGGCTTCTGGTTATAACTACAAGGCTGACGGAAGTTTCACTAAGGAAAAAATGGGCTACCCATATTTTAGACGCATGGGCTGGCAAACCAAGAATAAACCGATTGTCCTGAACGACAGAATATTGCTCCCACTCTACTCTGATGGACTAGAAATGACGCTCTTTGCCATTACTGATGATTTGGGAAGACATTGGTCGTTTAGTCAACCCGTGGTGGGGATAGCTAATATCCAAGCCACGGTATTACAGCGTAATGATGGAGAGCTAGTGGCCTATATGAGAGATAATGGCCCACCCCCCTACCGACACCCCATGAGTTTCTCCAATGACAAAGGGCAAAGCTGGAGCCCAGTTCAAGACAGCGAACTCCTCAACCCTGGCTCGGGTTCTGATGCTGTCACACTCAGCAATGGACATTGGATCATCGCCTATAATGATACAGAAGGTGGACGGCATTCACTAGCCGTATCCTTATCACTGGACGAAGGAAAGACCTGGCCCTTTACCCGTCACATTTTACTTAGCAAAGATATCCAAAAGGCTGCTTCCGGCGCGTATCCGGCTATCATCCAGGATACCAGCGGAAAAATACATATCACCTACAGCTATAGACCTGCTCAATCCAGCGAAGAGACTATAAAGTACTTCCAATTTGACGAGTCCTGGATAAGAGCAAAAGAATAAACTGTTTTTCAGCATAATTAAACACCCATGAAAAGTACTACTTCTACTCTGCTATTCACCGCATTGGCGCTGGGCCTGGCTTGGGCTGTTCGAGGCCACTTCGGGCATGAATGGGGAGCGGCCTGGGCTGGAGGGGTTGGCACCCTAGCCTTAGTACTAATGAGCGGGCGGGCAGACTGGCAGTCCCGGGCTCCAGTCTTAGGTAGCTTAGGCGCGATCGGGTGGGCCATTGGTGGCATGATGAGCTATGGGATGGTGATTGGGTATTGTAGGGGCAGTGATATAGCGAACGTTTGGTATGGATACGCAATGCTAGCAGTGATTGGGGCTTTATATGGATTTCTAGGTGGTGGTTTTGTAGGCCTAGGCTTATCAGAAAAGATAGAGAAAAAGCCGGCTTGGGCTAGCCTTATCACGCAGATGGTAGCTGGCGCCTACCTCTTTTGGGGGTTTTTCATCTTTCAACTAGAATGGTTCATGACACCTCCCCGATCAGAACTGTGGGCAGCTTGCCTTGGAGCAGCAGCGGCCATGGGCTGGTACATGTACAGAGAAGGATTCCATGCAGCAGCAAAAGTGGCGATGTATACCGGCCTTGGTGCCGGCTTCGGTTTTGCCTTTGGCAACTTCTTACAAACGACAGGTGCTACCACCGGAATAAGCTATAATTGGTGGAATGTGATGGAGTTTACACTAGGTGCCTTCGGTGGGCTGGGAATGTCCTACGGTATATTGAAACAGCAATGGCCAACAAGTACCAATCTACCTAAAAAGCATCACTATTTTGGCTTGTTGTTTTTATTCGTTGTCGTTCCCTTTATAAATTTCACAGAGGCCTTTTCTCATAAGAAATTGACACGTCTAGCGGAGAGTTTATCCTTGTCTTATCCAGATGCTTTCATCAGCAATCAGCGACTTTGGGGTGTGGGAATAGCTTTAGGCGCCTTGGCTTTAGTTCTCCTCATTTGGCGTAGCTCCCTTTCATCCAAAGCTAAGACACAATACATCTTTTTCGCCCTTGCTCTTCTCTATGTAATTTGGTCTTATTTGATAAAAGGAGTATTTCTGGGGAAATGGGGAATAGCCCATTCCGAAAGTACCTATATTCCCATTTTGATATCCTTGGGCATCCTTTCTTATATAAGTCCTAAAAGTACAGCATCTGTAGATTCTCCTCAGGAAGGGAAGGCCATAAAAATAGAATGGCTACTGGCCGGCCTGATCCTAGGTACGTTGATTTTTGCATCGGTGTCAATCCAGTTACATGAAGGCTTACCCGGTGCGCACACGAGATTTTGAATCCTTTAATCTAAATGTATGAGGTTCCTAGTTCTAATTTTGATCCTAGTCCCATTACAGGCTTTCGGACAGAGCAATACAGGCCTTCAAGCTGGTGCAGCGGTGCGTGTGATTACGCCAAATCCACTACTTCCGATATCTGGCGGAGTGGGGGTCCCTAAAGATGTAAAAGAAAAGAAAGGCGAATTGTACGTGCGGGCTTTAGTATTACAGGAGGGAGAGACAAAGGTAGCAATTGTGAATATTGACAATCTCGGCTGGCCTGCCGCCTTGGGAGATCGCTCACGCGCCTTGATCAAAGGCATTCCCGCTGAAAACATACTCATCGGGGCTACACATACACATAGCGGCCCGGATGCCTATGCTTTCCCGGATGAGAACGGAAAAACCAGAGCAGATTTGGCGTACCTAGACTGGTGTGTAAAAGAGGTAGCCGCAGCAGTAAATGAGGCGAATGCTCAACTAGAACCAGCCTATCTAAAACTAGCAGAGGGAGAAGCTAAAGGTAAGATTGCTTTCAATTACTATGCCGAACAACTATATGACCCACGCTGTAATATTATCCAATTGCTCCAACGGAAAGACGTTCAGCCAGGCAAGGTGATCGCAACCTTGGTCAATTACGCGATTCATCCTGAAGTTATTGGTTCCAAAGAAGGCATTTTGAGCCCAGATTTGTGCGGTCCCTTATATGATCGCATTGAAAAAAAGGCAGGAGGAATTGCCTTGTTTATGAATGGAGCACAGGGAGGTATGGTGACCGCCGACAATCGACTTGAAGGCGGAGGAGATGCCAGAACTTGGGAAGAATGTATTCGGATTGGCCAACTACTCGCAGATGAAGCCTTGCGGATTCTGTCGAAGGTGGATGTAGAAGAAAATCCATCCCTGAAATGCTGGTCCAAACGGATACAATTCCCTGTTGATTCCGAGATGCTACGTTTTATCTTAAAACACTCTCCTATTCAAACGAATGCTTTTAGCGATTCAATCATTTCTACGCAGCTTAATCTACTACAACTTGGGTCTGCCCAAATTCTCACCATTCCAGGCGAAGCCCTACCAAACATCGGATACTACTTAAAACGTAAAATGGGCGGTGAACAAAATTTGCTATTTGGGCTAACTAACGATGCCCTTGGCTATATTTTGACCAAGGTTGACTTCAATAGTTTTAAAAGATACGATTATATTTCCCGGACTAGCTTGGGCGAAATGACCGGAGAGATCCTAATCGAAGAATCCCTTCAATTAATTGAATCGGTCAAAAACGCAAATCGGTAGCCGGTTTTTCCACAAAACCCAACACTTTATCAATCGATCCTCCACCTAAATCCACCTTTCATGAATAAACCGACATTTTATCCTGTACAAATCTTGTATTTTCTATGCATCGCCATCTTCTTCGTGGCTTGTGGTAGTAAGCAGACGCCATCTGAAGAAAACGCCTCAAAAGGTGAACCTGAAACCAATACAAAAACAAGCTGGGCGCAAAAGCTCGGGTTTCCAGCAGATAAGATTGTGCTGATCCTCCATGCAGATGATATAGGCATGTGTCCTGAAGCTAATACCTCGGCCAAGCACTATATGGAAAATGACTATATCCAATCTTGTGCAGTTATGATGCCTTGTCCTAATGCCAAGGATTTTATCGAATGGGCAAAAGAACATCCTGAGGAAGATGTAGGACTACACCTCACTCTAACCAGTGAATGGAAAACATATCGTTGGCCTGGTCTCACCTCCGCAGAAGCAGCACCTGGCCTATTGGATGAAGAAGGTAAGCTCTGGCATAAGGTCATACAAGTGGTACAAAATGCATCTCCAGCAGAAGTGGAGATGGAAATCCGTGCTCAAATTCAACAAGCCATTGATTGGGGCTATCGTCCAGATCATATCGATACACACATGGGAACGCTGTATGGCTCTCATCACTTTACAGCCGCCTACCTCAAGGTAGCCGAAGAATTTGAAATCCCAGCCATGGCTTTAGATTTCGAGAACCCCATGGTGGTCCAAGGATTCAAAGACGCCGGCTATCCCATCAACGATGAGATGATTGATATCGTTAACAATTACAAACTCCCTAAACTAGACTTCTTTGCATCCGCTCCTAATGCAAAAACGTATGAAGAAAAAAAGGCCAGCTTTCAAGCTCTAGTGCGTTCGCTTCAACCCGGCTTAACCGAGATCATTTTTCACCCCTCAGAACTAACGGACAACCTCAAGTCTATCACCAACTCCTGGCAACAAAGATCCTGGGAAGCACAGATGTTCGAGGATGAGGAGATGATCAAATTCTTTCAAGCAGAAAAAATTGTCTTTACCAATTGGAAAGAAATAATGAAACGCTTCAAGGAGGGATGATAACTTCTCTTCACACTATCAAGGCATTATCGAAGTGGAAGGCTTAGCGTTTATCAGCATGCTTACCTTCTAAGCCTTCCACTCACAAGACAGCAAATTATTAAACACACTTTTGGAAATACACCACCATGAAAAAATGGCTGCTTAGAATTAGCCTCGCGCTCATCCTATTAATTATTGGAGTAATTTCATGGTCTCTCTTCAATATGCGAGACCGGCATTCCGGATATCAGGTACAACTCAATATTCCAGCCACGCCAGACTCTACCCAGGTTCAAGTGGGGTTTGGTAAACAACCCATCACGCCAACGATTACAGATACCTGGACCGATAAAAATGGGGATGCTCGATACAATGAAAAAGATGGTGACACCTATAATGATGTAAATGGCAACGGCCAGTTTGATGCGGTCTGGATCGCAGGTTTCAGCAATGCCAAACCTGCTCAAGGTGTACATGATGAAGTATGGGCTCGTACTATGGTCATAGATGACGGCCAAACTCGGATCGCCATGGTAGCGCTGGATGCCGTCGGTTTCCTGCACGATGACATCGTGGATATTCGAAAATCCATTCCTCCGGAATGGCAGGTGGATTATACCCTAATTGCCAGCACACATACCCACGAGAGCAATGATTTAATAGGTATTTGGGGACCGGATGCCTTCCATAGTGGCGTCGACCCGAAGCACATGCTATACCTCAAAGATCAAGTAATAGCCTCAATCGGAGATGCGATAAAAGGCATTCGACCTGCTCAGCTCATTTTCGCCGAAGAGCTAAGCGGTCGCGATTCTCTGCTGATCAAAGACACTCGCAAGCCCATTGTTAAAGCCACAGGCATTCATGTCATCCAAGCCTTAGATGCCGAAAATGGCGAAACTCTTGGCACCTTGGTGAATTGGGCCAACCATCCAGAAACACTATGGGATAAAAACCTCCTGATCAGCTCAGATTTCCCTCACTATATCCGGGAAAGCCTGGAATCTGGAATACAAGAGGGAGGTGAGGTCATTCACGAAGGGTTTGGTGGAACTGCCGTCTTTTTCAATGGAGCCGTCGGCGGATTAATGACTCCTCACCCTTCGCTCCCCTTTAACGACCCTGTTCGAGATACACTGTATAAGGACCCTTCTTTTGAAAAGACACGTACCCTAGGAGAACAAATAGCTTTACTAGCCATCAATGCGTTGCAAGAAGGGGACACTATGACACAGCTTCCTTCCTCCATCGCGCTTCAGGCAGAAACGCTAGTTCTTCCATTGGCCAACTCCACCTTCCGGCTCGCCTCCGCCATCGGCTTGATCAACCGGGGCACGCCCAAGCTCTTTAAGACACGCACCGAAGTAGCAGCTTTACAAATTGGGCCCGCCTCTATTCTTAGTATTCCTGGTGAGATCTACCCGGAGATTTTATATGGTGGCATTGAAAGTCCACCTGGGCAGGATTTTGAGATAGCCCCTGTGGAGATTCCGCCCTTACAGAATAAAATGAAGGGGCCATACAAATTCTACTTCGGTTTATCCAACGATGAGATCGGCTATATCATTCCCAAAAGTGAATGGGATGCCAAGGAACCTTGGCTCTATCTGGATGAAAATGACACCTACGGGGAAGAGAATTCTCTAGGCCCAGAAACCTCGCCTATCCTTTATGAAGCTTTGTCGAGCTTACTGGAAAAACTATAAGTTCCACAACTCTCCTAGTTCCGAAATCTTGAAGATTTCGGAACTAGGAGCTTTAGCAAAGCTACCAAGGCTTCCCTGTACCCTGCAGTACCCACATCTTAGACCAGGCACTATTGTTTGCATCTGGTGCAGTATGTGAGGTTGATTCCAACCGATCTATCGCACTTTGCGCATTGGCCGGATTAAAATCAATTTCATCTAGGGAATAATAGAAACGTACCGGTAAGACCGTCCGTTTAGCTACAGTCCCTGCCTGTAAAGCAGGAAATCCGGTCCGGCGGTAATCAAACCAAGCTTCTGCTGCCGCTGTCCAGCTGCCGATCCATTTCTGCTCAATGATTTGCTCAATCGTCCCGTTGTAGGCTGCTGCTTCACCGCCTATATAAGATTTAAACTGATCATCGACGCCCCAGGTAGCAAAGCTAGCTGCCACGCCTTGATCATAGTAGTACGCTGCACTCTCCCCTACACTCCATCCTTTCAAGGCTGCTTCAGCCAATATAAGGTGAACCTCTGCGGCAGACAATAGGCGGGATTTTAACAAAGGACCACTTGCCATGGCATAGCGGTCATTTAAGTGAGAGGCATGCGGGTTGTTAGGTGCTTGTTCCAAGTTTGGATTTAGATTGTAAGCCTGGGGCACTATTGACCAGGAAGGAGGAAGCCCAACATAGTCCTGATCTAAATCCAAAGGAAAGCCGTGTGTTTGCTGATACTGAGCGGCCACATCTGGTGCCACCTTTCGAATACCATTAACAATCTCATCGGTACCATCAGGCATTTCAGGATCTACTTCAAGTGGAATATCAATTCTTTCTGCCCAAACCCCCAAGCGAGGATCGCCCAAGGCCTGCAATTTGTCCACCAAGGTGGCACACATTTTCAACCGCCGAAAATTGCTACCACCTGTACCATCAAAAACGGTATTATTGGGCCAAGAATCCACATCACTATTACCGATATAGGCTACCGCCGCATCATCAGAAGGGTCTGTGATCAGCGGATAAGTGCTAGGATCTCCTGCTATTTTCTCAACTCCGGCCTTAGCAACACTTGGTTCTTTTTCTGAAAGCCGCATATAATATCGGAGGGCCAAAGAGTTGGCTAATTGCCGCCATTTTCGAACATCACCTCCGTACAAAACATCCTGTGAAGCATTGATGTCCTTATAGGTATCAGGATCGCTCGATAGCAGTTGATTCGCTTTTTCAAGATCGGCTAGGATACCTGAGTAGATATCTGCTTGGGCATCAAAAACCGGCTTAATATTGCTTGCACCACCCTCTTCGCCCTTCAGCGCTGCGCTGTAAGGTGCATCTCCCCACAAATCGGTAATTAATCCAAAAACATATGATTTAAATACCAAGGCCATCCCTTCATGAAAAGGCAAACCCAATTCTACGGCTTTGATCCGAAGTTCATCATTATTTCTGAGAATCCCGTAGTAAGAATTCCAACTTTGATCCGACCAATCATAGGCGTTATGGGAACTGCTCCATCCATCTTTCTGTGTATGTTGCATCACGCCGGCCAAATCTCCATATCCTAATCTTACCACTGCTTGAGCAGTTGATGTTATAACTGTGCTCATTAATAAATTAGGATGTGCATTAGCAGGGTCTACCCCATTCGGGTTGACATTCAACTCTTCTAGATTGTAGCAAGAGGTGAAGAAAAAGGCAAGTAACCCCAATCGAATAATTGTCTTTTTATATTGCTTAAACATGATCATTCTGTTTGAAATGGTTATCAATTGAGTACATCCCAGCTACTTGCTAAAAACTAAAGTTTAGCTTAAAGCCTATGGGCAGTACCCAAGGTTCTACATTATAGCGCTCAATACCCTGCTTAAACTGAGTACCTCGATTTCCAGAGGAAGCCTCAGCCTGGAAAGCGCGTTCTGGATCAATCGCAATCTTCGCTTTGGTCCACAACACCACATTTCTGCTATACAAAGAGATATTCAAGTCCCGAATATTCCCTAGACGCTTCAAAGCACTATTGGGTAATTGATAGGATAGAGATATCTCACGTAGTTTAACAAAGTCCGCATCAAATAAGGATGGGCTTGCAAATTGCCATGGATATGAAACAATATAAGGCAGATAAGGCAGTGGGTTGTTCAAGCCCAAGTTTTCGATAAAGCTACCATCGGGCAACTGTACCACTCCGGGAATGAAGTAGCCATCATTCACTACTACTCCACTAAAATCCTCTGGGAATCCTCCGTACTCAGCCGTTGGTCCTCCAACTACATGGAAGCCATTCTTGATAAAGATATCCTCATTGGCCACCAACCAGTCTCGCAATTCCTGACCCGTTCGGCCTTCCGGATTGATTAAGTTATCGAGCCAGTATTGTGTACTCGCATCCTCTGCCATATATCGGAAGGTTTGCGAAATAAACTGTCCTCCTTTACGCCAATCCATGGTAAAACTCAAGCTTAAGTTGCGGTAGGATATTCTATTCTGGAAACCCAGGATAAAATCTGGATTGTAATTCCCTACTTTGTTTCGTGTGTTTTCTGCACTGATATCCTGCCACTCCAAATCTGCTCCACCGATAATTGGATATCCATAGTAGGGAGAACTCTCATCTTCTACGGTCAATACCTTAGCATCATAAATATCTCCTAGCTCATCTCCTACGTAGGTCCAGGCTCCTCCTTTGGCGTCACTCCACAATCGAAGGACATCAATACCATCAGATAACTCATCCAAACGTGTGCGATTTCGCGTATAGTTAAAGTTGATATCCCAATTGAAGTTCTGTCGCTGTATAGGCGTAAAACCTAAACTTAGTTCCCAGCCTCTGCTGCTGATCAAGCCTGCATTAACATTGATCCGATCAAACCCAGAGGAGGCCGCGATTGGGATATTGCGAATGATCTGATTCCGGTTATCTACCTCATAATAAGTGCCTTCAAATCGTACTCGATTCCTGAATAAACTCAGGTCAATCCCGGCTTCCCAAGAAGTGGCTTCTTCCGGGCGAAGATTAGGTGTAAGAATCGTACCGGATTTGCTAAGTCGGGTCGATTCACCCCATTGTCCAATATCATTGTAAGTCGGGAATAGCTGATATGGATCTGCATCATTACCCACTTTAGCCCAACCAGCTCTCAGTTTTACCAAACTGACCTGCCGACCAAAATTGAACATTTCATCGGCCACCAAACTCAAAGAAGCCGCAGGGTAGAAATAAGATTGATTCTCCTTAGGAAGTGTACTAGACCAGTCATTCCGAGCGGTGAGGTCGAGGTAGATCATGTTTTTGAAGCCAATGTTAGCCATACCGTAAGCACTGTATACCGCCTTTTCCGTTCGGGCACTATTAAAATCTAAAGCCCCTGCTTTGATATTGGAGACGGAGTATACATTTGGCACGATCAAGCCAACGGAAGATTTAGACGAATTGCTAATGAAAGAACTTTCACTATAGCGGACATTTCCACCGGCAGATAAGGAAAAGCTGAAGTCTTTAACCGTCTGATCGTAAGTGGCAAGTACATCTATGTTTTGTTCAGAATTGTTCAAATCTACAACTCCATAGGCGCCATTGTTGGTTTCACGGGTATAACTTGGAGCAATCTTAGTCTCTCTTTTTTCATTGAACCGATCTAAAGAATATCGGCCCATAAAGCTAAAATTGGGCGTGATCTGCCAATTGGCCCTAATATTCCCAAAGATCCGGTCTCGATTAAAACCATTGTTTACCTCATTGGCCAGAAAATAGGGGTTATTATAGAGGCCATTGGCAGGGGTTCGTTGCTGCAAACCCTCCTGACCCGGTTCCCAATAATCTTTCAAATCTAAGATATTGGTGCTTGCAGGAACTTTATATGCCCACTCCAATGGATTTGTGCCTCGGTTGCTGGCAGGTCGATTATTGGAGCCGGTATTATTGATATTTACATTTGCACTGATACTCAATTTATCGGTAGCTTTCATGTTAGCACCGATGGTAAGATTATTCCGGAAAAGATCAGAATTAGGGACAATGCCCCTATGCGTCATATTGGTATAGGCCAAACGGTAACTCATCAGATCAGTTCCATTGCTTATGGCCACTGTATTAGTAGAAGTGATCCCGGTTTGGACAAAATTCTTGACATTATCAGGATAAGAGCGTAGTTCCATTGGCACTTGTGCTCCATTCGCATCCCTCGGGCTGTTCCATTGCACCGCAAAGTAGCCCTTATCTAGTTCGATCCCTGCTCCCGCTCCTTCGGCCTCATTTACGGTTAGTACCGTACCCGGAGGCACATCATCTGGAGTAAAAGAGAAAAAGCCTGGCGCAAATTGATATTGTCGGCCAAAGAATTTATACGGTTGATCAAAAACAGTATTAGAGGAAACTGAAACCTTCACCCCGCTTCCATAGCTTCCGGACTTAGTAGTAATCAATACTACTCCATTACCCGCACGAGAGCCGTAAAGTGCTGCTGCGCTAGGTCCTTTTAGAATAGATACATCTGCAATATCATCGGGATTAAGATCAGAGATGGCATTCCCATAATCTACTGGGTTTCGACTACCAAATTCAGTGATATTGTTTAGCGTACTGATCAATGGAACGCCATCCACCACAAACAAGGGTTGGTTGTCACTACTCAGGGAGGTAGCTCCTCGAATTACCATACTAACAGAAGATCCCGTGCCACCTGTGGAATTAATCGTCACACCTGCTACTTTACCAGCTAGACCATTCAGCACATTTTCCTGTGTTACGCGAGTTAATTCCTCTCCTTCTAATCTTTCCACCGAATAGCCCAATGACCTCTCTTCACGAGAAAGGCCTAAAGCCGTTACTACTATATCGTGCTCAATAAAAAGCCCCTGTTCCATGCTTACATCTATTCTAGTCTGACTACCAACTGCAATTTCTTTGGTTTGATATCCAATGTAGGAGAATACTAAAACTGCATCCGGGCTAGCCACCTCTATTGTGAAATTTCCATCTACATCCGTGGCAGTGCCCTGTGTTCCGCCCTTAATCATCACCGTCACGCCAATCATTGGGGTTCCTTCATCAGCGTCCGTGACGGTTCCTGTCACGGATTGCAGATTATTCACTTCAGTTTCAACAAACTTGCCCTCCGTATTAGCAGTGGCAAGGCCGGCCAGGCACAGGAGAAAGGCTACAAGCAAGGCCGATTTATTTTTCATTATCGTGCTAAATATATTTTGCATGATCGCTGGTTTTATGATAATTGTTGGACTTTTGAATACCGTCTAAAGGATACTAGTTGACTGCTTCAAATGTAAAAATGACCACCAAAGAAGGCTTGTTAAAATGAGCCCCTTGGGTTGCCGACATAAACATAGCTAAACGCATTTTTTCGGGTGTTAGCTCTTGAATGATACACTCTCGATGAAAGTCCATCAAGCCAATAAATTCCGTTCCAGAAAAACTCAAGGTGCTTACTCCGGAGAAAGTCAGATCTCCCGTAGTTGAGCCATCTGCCTGGCTAACTACAGTTTGAGTAAAGTCCTTTTCTTCGGTATACGTAAAAGTGGCACCGGCCTCAGGGGTGTAGGCTGCCGAAGCAAAGCCAAAACTTTGGCTTTCCGCCGTCACATTGACAATATCTAGCTGAGCAACGGTGGCATAGACGAGACTACAGAATGATCCACCATTCTTATTATCATGTATATAACTGCCATCTGATTTAAAAGTGAACTCGTCTTCATACTCTTCTCCTAGTCCAAGGAATAAACCTAGAGCCCCTTGCGGGACCTCTTGGATTACCGTCAAATCAGGGTCTGCCAGGCTAATCACATCCATATCCGAATGCCCTGCACTGATCCGCCAGGTTTTCCCATTGGGTGCGGCACTTCCTCCGGTGAGCATTTCAAAAGGAGAAAGATCTAAGGAAACTTGGGTACTGGCTTCTGCTGTGCCCTCCGTATTGCTGGCTACCAAGGTAATGGTATACACCCCGCCTTCCTCATAGATGTGAACGGGGTTACGCTCAGTACTGGTCTGACCATCGCCAAAATCCCACTGCCATTGCTCCGCATGCAGGGTGAGAGCAGTGAAGGCTACTTGTTTGCCGACAATACTTCGAAAGATATCAGCTGTTGGGGCTTCAATAGGATCTTCCTTCTCACATGTGGTGAGTACTAGAAGTCCTACCATCATGCAGGTAAGTCTAAAGAACAAGGTTACGCTTTTCATAAACTAGATAGGTATTTATGATGGTTAAGTGCTTACTGAAGAATCATGCAAGACTGATAGTGGGTAGACCAAGAATCATGTCTCCGCTATACTGCTAACTTCTACCTTATTGATCTACAAGGGTTAATGATCCCAGAAGGAATATGTTGGGATAACTTTGTTTGATGAAATAGCTCGTAATTAAAATAATTTCTCAAATAGTTTTATAGTCAATTCTTGGGCAAGTGGAATACTTTAAAAGAAAGTAAAACTTTACCTGAGGCATTGATACTCTAACGTAAAGACTATCAGAGAACCCTAATTTACAATGCTTTCGTAGTCTTGTGCTTATGCTTTTTTACTTAATAGCTGTTGTTTTTTAACCCGACGAAGGTGTAGGAGCATCTAGTCTGAAAAACTAGGGTGAACTTTGTGTAAGTTCATCCTAATATAGGCCTTTTCTCGTCTTTCTCGAATTTTTCTGAATAGATTTCTGGGTACCCTAGCCGTCGTAGGCTTCTTCTTCGCTTTCTCCCACTTGAATACCACTCCTTTGAATGCCTTCCAGTTGCCCCAAATGAAATACAACTGTAAGTACGCTGATAAGCGTGAATCCAGGGTTAAAAAATTATATTATTATCGTAAAATACCATTGGGGCACCTCACCTTATTTTCTGTATTTTAGAACATCTTCTCTAGAAGCCATCTCAAAAAGATTTTTGAGATGGCTTCTAGTCTATTCATCCCTAGAACAAAGCACCAACATATGAGTAAATCATCCATCTTCGCCTTCTGGGTTTGTTCTTGGGTCTGTTTCGCCTGTTCGACCCCTCCTGATAGCACTGATCGCAATATATCCAGCCATATCGATCAGCCCTTTTCACAATCCTACGCCGTCAAATATGAGATTGGGGCAGACGGGCCTGTGCTACAAGCTTTGGAAACCGACCGCAATGGTGACATTCAAATACTCACTTCGGCTGGACTCTTTCATTGTCGGGGCGGACAACTCCTGTATCCAGGTCAACTCGTCCCTTATCCTCGCCATCGCCCCATGGCCGACATGCGCATTAGTACCATCGGGCTTCGAAATCAACAATTTATCTATGCCAACGAAGAGGCCATTTTTAGCAATGCCTGGGCCGCCATGCCTTATTTTCAGTATCAACATGAACAGCCCCACTTACTTAGTGGGGGACAATCAGCATCTTATTTGGTAGCTGCAGAAAACCGCTTAGTCTGGATTGATGCCAATGGCATTCAATGGCAAAATCAATTGGCCGACGGTGCCGTACTCGCTCTCTTAAATGATCCGGAAACGGACGATTTTTATATTTTGACTAGTCAGCAAATTCTCAGGTTTTCTACTACTACGAAAGATGTTCAAGTCCTCCACTCAGGGAAAGAATTCACGGCTTTTGATCTGGATGCCCAGAATCGTGCTCTGGTCGTAGCTACGAATGATGGCTTCTTTACAATACGGCTAGATGAAGCGGCTGCATCCCCAAGCCTTCAGCAAGTACTCCCAGTACTTGATCTTACAACTGTCCATGTAGCAGGGAGTACCTATTGGTTTGGAAGTAACAAAGGTGCTTTTTCTATTTCCCAAAAGGGTAATATCGCTTATTATAATGGCCAGCGATGGTTGTCCGACGACAAGGTTATTGCCATTCGATCCAAAACAGACGGCACGATATTAATTTTGACAGAAACAGGCCTAAGTCAAATCCATACAAAAAAGTGGACTTTAGCTGAAAAAGCTGCTTTTTACGATCACCAGGTGAGAGAGAGACATATCAGGTACGGATTCAATGCTTCCTTGGCTGGCTTGCAAAACGGGGACCCTTCTACGGGATATTTAGTGGATTCGGATAATGATGGACTTTGGACAGCCATGTACCTAGGTGGAGAAGCTTTTCGTTATGCTGTCACCGGTGATTCAGCCGCACTGGCAAATTGCGATGAATCCCTGGCTGCCATGGAGCGTCTATATCATATCAATCCTGTCCCGGGCTTCCCTTCCCGGTCTTTCGAACGACATGGCTACCTGGAACAACTGGCGGATCCAGATCGTTGGCATCATGCCGAAGACCCCAAATGGGACTGGAAGGGAACAACAAGTAGTGATGAAGCAATCGGGCATATGTTTGTTTTCGGCGTTTTGGCAGATCTAGCTCCTACAGCAGCAATTAGAGATAGAGCTATCCTAATGATGGACACGCTAATGGCTCATGTTGTTCGGCACGATCTCTATCTCATTGATTATGATGGCAAGCCCACCACCTGGGGTCGTTGGAACCCAACCTATGTCAATGCGCGCCCCAAAATGGTTGGAGATCGAAAGTTAAACTCCTCCAATCTCATTTCAATGCTCCAAACCGCGTACCATTTTACACAAAAGGAAAAATACAAGGAGACGGCATTCCAATTGATGGAGGAGCATGGATATTTGGACAACCTAACCTACCCCATGGACAAGGTGGGATCAGCGCCAGCCGATGCCGATGATTGGAGTAAAATGCTTTCGGAAGAATGGAACCATTCCGATGATGAGATGTATTTCTTGGGTTATTGGGGCTTGTATCGATATGCCTTCAACGACAGCTTACAGGCTCTTTACAAAAAAGCTATATTAGAGCACTGGGAAATTGAACGACCCGAAAAAGAAGGGTTATGGAATATCTTTACGGCCTTAGTCGAGGTGGATAGCTTTGATCTGGAGGAAGCTATTTGGTACTTACAGGAATATCCACTCGACCTGGTTGACTGGAGCACTGAAAATAGTCATCGCAAGGATATCGAACCCATCGCCGCCAACTTCAGGGGGCAAAGCACAAAAGCTGTCCTTCCGCCCGGAGAAACTAAAGTAGCGAGGCACAATGCCAATCGATTCCGCTTGGATAGTAAGGGTGGAGGAAGAACCGAATATAGTGCTGGAGATATTTGGCTTTTGCCCTACTGGATGGGCCGCTACCTTGAAGTGATTAGTGCTCCGACACAATAGTAATTTGTTTTCTAATTCACGAAAGGAACATCTCGGGTAATTTCTTTGATCAAACCTATTTTCACATGAATCGACCAATGCTTTACCTCAACTTGCTAGGCTGCATCCTCTTAACAGCCTGCACATCTGATAATGTCTCCAAAGCACCGAAAGGCTATAGTAGTGAAAAAACAATGAAGCTAGCCTACGCTACGGGAATGCTCAAGTTGATTGAAACGAGCCCGCCGATCCCCGAGGAGTTGCAATCTTTTCAAGGTATTACCTATAAAACTACCTCCGAAAAAGAGCTCCAACTGGATCTCTATCATCAGAAGAAGTTGAATGGCAAAGCTCCATTGTTGATGTTCATTCATGGTGGATCATGGAAAAAAGGCAAAAAGGATGATTATCGGCGATACCTGGTCGACTTTGCCATGAAGGGATATGTAACGGCAACGGTAGCCTATCGCTTTTCCCAAGAAGCCGCCTACCCAGCAGCTTTGGATGATGTGACTTGTGCCTTACAATGGCTAAAGAACAATGCAGACGACTACCATATAGATACCAATAAGGTAGCCGTCATCGGTGGTTCCGCTGGTGGACACTTGGGGATGCTGCTAGCCTATCACACCCAAGATACTACTTACAGCTCATCATCCGCTTGTGAAAGTTCTGCCAGCACCAAGATCCAAGCTTTGGTAAACTTCTATGGACCTGTAGATTTGACCACAGAATATGCCCGGCATAACTCCAGCGTAGAAAACCTGATTGGTACTAGCTATTCTTCCACGACTCACGATCTTTATGCCCAAGCTTCTCCCTTGACCTTTATCACTCCAGATGATCCTCCTACCCTCACTTTCCATGGTACTATTGACGACCTGGTGCCGATCAGTCAAGCGGACACCCTGGATCAAGAATTGACTGCAGTTGGTGTAAAATCTCATTATCATCGACTGAAGGGATGGCCCCATACAATGGACCTTGGTCTTAAGGTCAATAAGTACTGTCAACACCACATGGATGCCTTTTTCGAAATGTACTTGAAGTAAGAAGATACTTAGTACCTTTAGGGTTTCGCCTAGATAAAACCCTTCCTAGACCATTGGCTAAACGTAAGGACCTCATTCAGATTCATATCGCTGTCTTTCTCTTCGGATTGGCAGGGTTATTCGGTAAATTGGTAAAGCACCCTGCCTTGATCATTGTACTAGGTCGGGTATTCTTTGGCGCAATTGCCCTATTTCTCCTTTATGCTTATCGGAGGCAATCCATTCGCCTGAAAAACCGAAAAGACTATCTCTGGTTCTCTTTATTTGGATTGATCTTAGCCGTACATTGGCTAACCTTCTTCCATTCTATAAAGATTTCTAGTGTAGCGATCGGCCTACTTACCTATTCTACCTTCCCTATTTTCACCGCTTTCTTAGAACCCTACTTCTTTAAGGAAAAACTGTTGTGGCGAGATTTTTTGTTAGCGATCATCACCTTTGCTGGTGTAGTGTTGGTGATTCCCAGTTTCGAATTGGGCAATGAGATGACCCAGGGTGCCATGTGGGGTATAGTCTCAGGTGCCACTTTCGCTATCCTATCTATCCTAAACCGAAAATATGTAGCCGATTATCAAGGAAGTTTGATCGCACTCTACCAAGACACAGTGGCCAGTATTCTTCTTCTTCCCTTTTTTTTCATATTGAAACCCTCAATAAGTGGGCTGGACCTAGGGTTACTGGTCTTATTAGGTTTCTTATTTACGGCCTTTTCTCATACCATATTCATTAACGGCTTACAAACGGTAAAGGCTAAAACAGCCAGTGTTATTGCTAGTCTGGAGCCTGTCTACGGAATTTTAGGGGCTATCCTGCTCCTAGCTGAGGTGCCCAGTCAACAAGAAATAATTGGGGGCCTGATTATTCTGGGAGCTACCTTTTATGCCACTTATCGCCCCTCCTAGTCATTTGCATCTAACGTAGCAGGAGCACGTCCCCAGAGAAGACCTCCGTCAGGCCATCAACGAACTCAATTTCGGCGAAATAGACGTAGACTCCCGTATTCACCGGCTGGCTTCTAAAAGTACCATCCCATCCCGCATCGGTCGCATTGGGAGAGAAATTCATTCGTTCGAATATCTGATCACCTGATCGAGTAAAGATCTTGAAGCTCTTAATACCTGTTACACCTACTCCAGTGTAAATTTGAAATAACGCATTGCCCTGCACAGAGCTGGGATCAAAAACATTGGGTATAAACACCTTACGGCTTTTGTCAACTTGTATCACAATTTGATCACTTGCCCTACAGGAGGTCTCTGTATCAAAAGCGTCGATCGTATATTGACGAGTAAAAGTGGGTTTCAACCAAATATTATCCCCTTCGGCAAAGATACCATCTAAATCCTTCCAAGTGTAGGCCACAGTCTGGCTATTGGCTGTTGGGCTCAATAATATGGAATCGCCCAATGCCACCATCTGGTCCTCGCCTAAGTCTACCGTTAGCACGGGAGGGCCCAGTACTTCCACGGGCAACTGCAATTCGCAGCCGGCTAGATCCTGGATAGTTACGGTATAGGCCCCTTCTTCCAACTGTTGAAAGGTAGTTGGCGTTTGAAATAGGCCATCACCCACGGCATATACATAGTCGGGCGTACCACCGCTAACCTGTTCTATATAAATCTCACCGCCATTCGGGGGATCCAGACAAGTCAGGTCTTTTTTCGCTAGAACCGCACTTAGCGGGCTCGGCTCTGTGAGGAAAAAGTCTGCTTCTGCTCTACAACCTTTTTCATTCTGTACACTTACTTGATAATTACCCGTTCCTAAATCCGTCGCCACTTCTCGATCTGATCCAGTATTCCAGTTATAGGTATAACGCTCTGCTGGCCCCGTAGCTATAGCTCTCAAAATCCCATCCAGATCTCCTGCGCAACTAATTGGATTATTCACACTGATTGATACTCCGACTGGGGCAATGGGTTGAGTAATTTGTGCAGTTCCAATTCCTTGGCAACCATCTGTATTTGTCACCGTCACGGTATAACTCCCAGTTGGCAAGCCACTTATCGTTTCTCCTCCTTGTCCTGTACTCCAGACAATGGAAGCAGCCGTACCATTTTGCAGACTGATCGTCGCCTCCCCATCCAATCCTCCGAAACAGGACACGGCTTTCTGTTCCAGTGCAGTTACAACAAACTCTAATGGTTCCGTGATTATGGTACTGAAGATCCCTCCACATCCGTTAGCGTCGGTTACTGTTAAGAAATAACTATCGCCGATATTTGCACACAATCCGTCAATACGGCTGGTATTTGCCCCCGTATTCCACTGCAACTGATAAGGAGGCACCCCACCAACCACATTTACTTCGATCACCCCATCACAAACACCAAAGCAAGATGCATTTTGTTGTTCCACCAATTCAACGACCACCAAATCGGGCTGTACGACAGAAACCGTGAAGCTAGTATCATCAAAAGCATCACTGATGCTAAAGAGGTAATCCCCCGCTGTCAAACCATCTAAGGTCACCGATTCTCCATCCCCCGCCAAACTACCGTCTCCATTCACACTATTATCTGTCTTCTGCCAGCTGTAGGTATATGGAGCCGTACCATTCACAGCAGAGAATCGTATCTCTCCATTATCATCCCCGAAGCAAGCCAGCGTATCCGACTCAACTGTCGGAATGATCTCATCTGTAAATTCCACCTCCAAACACACCTCAACCGAACAACCATTATCATCCGTCACCGTCACACAACAGTTCTCTCCTCCCATTAATGCTACAGCAGTAGTTGCAGTTTCCCCATTACACCAAGCGATATCATAATTGCCTGTCCCGCCATTGATAGTTAAGGCTGCCTCCCCATTGGGCTCTCCTTCTCCAAAAGCAATCTTAGTTTGCTCCAGCTCTACCTCTAATGGCGGTAATACGGTAATATCGGAAAAAATGATGCTATCACAACCTCCACCTAAATTGATGGTATCAATAAAGCTACCAGTCATGTCATAAATGTTATTACCAACCGGCAAAGTCTGTCCAGCGCAGAGTATAGTATCAATAGTAGTCAGTGGTGTGATATCTCCCGCATCGGATACAGTCAGATTGAAGATCCCATCAAAATCGATCCCCCCATCTACCAGTAAATAATAGCGTTGACCAGGGAATAAACAACTTAGCTGCAAGGTTTCATTTCGATCGGTCGCATCATATTGACTCCCAACTTCGTTGAACGGACCAGAACAGCCTGCGCCAATTGATTCGAATAGTGCCAATTGGACATCTAAAGCTTTATAGGTAGGATCTCCAATACCATCTATAGTCACATGCCCAGACGAAGGGGCCACAAAACTGAACCACACGGATCTCTCAATAGTAAAACTACTTACATTCGGGTCGGTTACGCGGTTTGCGCAAAAATTCGAATAGGTGCCGCTTACCAATTCTCCACCTTCTGGCACTACGCCAAGATCCGTAGCATCACAAACTCGATCTGCCGCTTCAGTCACATCCACATTCTCGACTTCTAAACCAAAATGCCCAAACAGCGTCTCGGTACTTCCAGCATCTCCATCTACAAGTATGTAATAGTTTGTATTGGCAGTAGGACACTCTAAAAGGGTCTGCACCCTTCCGCTCATATTCTGTTCAATGGCGACAGATCGCAGCCTGGGAAAACCTGAGCAGCTATTATTGGTCGTGGAATAGATGGCGATTTGCAAGACCATTGGATCTCCTACGTTCAAGGGATCTGAAACGGCATTCACCGAAATCAAACCGCTTGGGTTATCTCCGGAATTAAACATAAACCAAACGCCTTTATCATTGCTAAAGGTATTACTAATACTTCCATCAAAGGCCGGGTTCGGATCTCCAGTATTTGTACCACAGATATTGTTAAATCCAATGTTGTCTTTATCGCCAATAATTCCGATCCCATCTAACATGCCTAAAGGAACAGCATTACAGATTCTGTCATTATTTACTCCATCAACACTCGCCGTGTAATACAGTGTACCTCCTGACTCAAGATTTCCACCCAATTGCAAAGAGTCTTCCCTTATATTCCCAAAAGTTGGGAGTAAAACATTTTGGCAGATGGTTTCCGAACATCTCTCTACAATTTCACAAGACAATGGGGGAAGTACAATACCGTCATTCTCGAAAACCTTGAAACAAAGTTCAATCTCATTGGGCACCGTGCTGGGACAATCGTAGGATTCTTGATATTGTAAGTTTGGGATAGCTGTAAAACAATCGCCCTGATTAGGATAGTTAACCCACCCCTGGTTTTCGACATTTACTGCCCATACAATATCGGGCCCTCCCCCGAATATGCCATCTGTGCAAGTGGTACTGGTCACGGCATCCTTAACTGTAATGCTGACATTTACCTGCCCTTCTAAAACAAAAGAAACGAGCAAGGCCATGAATAGAGCAAAGCGCTGCTTCATAAAAGTCATTTGAGGTTGAAATGATAAATTATATCGAATGGGTGCTCTATAGAGTGGAAGGTCATCAATACAAGTCCTAGAATAAGGACCAGATAGGAGATTATAAAGGTGTTGTGTAGTATGTTGCTATTCTCAAGTGCAAAACAAAGGTAGGATAAAAATTTAGTTTCTCAAAAACAGCCCCTAAAACATTGGAGGTATTCCCGACAAAACGAGAACACCTCCAGGTTTTACGATAACTGCACATTCTCTAGCGATTATTCAGATCAGTTGTGGCAAAACATTCACCATCTTATGCCCTGAGGCTTTTGGTCTAGACAACGAAAGAAAATGTAATACTGTACATAGCTTCTCAAGCTCACCCTTCCTTTACTGAAGGGAGAAAATTAACCTTGCAAACAAGTGACGCCCACCATAACTGAATTGTGGAGAACGACGAGAATAAACGAAACGGCCACTAGATCTAAAAGCAGCATCAGTTTCATCGGGATATATATCAAAAAGGTTGTTTGCACCAATATTCAAGCTCAAGTTTTCCGCAAACTGATAACCAAAACTCAAATCAGTCACCACTTTACCTGCATTGATACAGTCCAAAGAAGGATCTCCATTAAAACCGCAAGCATTCGTGGCTTCAGTCGTTTTACCGAAATAGGTGTTACGCAAGTAAGCACTGAAGTCTCCTACGGTGAAAGTATTACTTAAAGTTACTTTTGTTCTTGGCACTGCTTCCTCTAGGTAGATTCTAGAAGTTTCATCAAAATAGGTATCTACTAGCCCTTTACGTTCCAATAGATCCGAAGCCTTGATATCCCCAACTTGCTCTGTTTGAGAGAAAGTAGCGGCTAGGTCATTAGACAAAATACCCTGGCCCACACGGGTTCTATGAGAAATTACAACATCAATCCCTTGGGATTTGGTATCGATGGCATTAGCAAAGAAGGCTGCTCTAGTTGCCTGTGCCTGGTTAAATAGGATTTGTAGTTCTTCGTCATCGCCAGGCTGAAACTGTCCCGTCAAGATTACCCTGTCATCAATATTAACTTGATAAGCATCCACGGTAAGACGAAGGCCGGCAGTTGGCACTTTGGTCGTAAACCCAATGCTAAAATTATTGGAGGTTTCTTCCTTCAATTGAGGAATACCCAACAATCTTGCCGGACGAGAATTGTTATTGAATACACCAACCTCCTGAGCAGTAGTCACACCATTTTCGGTTACAAAAATAGTAGAGGTTCGGCTAAATAGAATTTGATGTAAAGAGGGTGCACGGAAGCCTGAACTTACAGCAGCTCGAAGGTTGAAATTCGGGCTAACTTTGTATCTACTGGCCAATTTGTAATTGAAAGTAGAGCCAAAATCAGAATAATTCTCATAACGTAACGCACCACTGAGTAAGAATTCTTCGGATAGGTCAAATTCCACATCAAAGTAACCGGCTGCACTTGAACGATTGGCATCTACATCATTGCTAGGAAGGAACCCAGCAAAACATTGTGCGCCGGATGGCCTGGCACGACCCAAGAAATCTGTAGTTAATAAATCATTAGGTGTAGTTGGCATCACCAATTCTCCATTGACATCGTAGTTGCCATAGGAAAGCTCCGTTCCAGGAATTACTTTATAGTTTTCAAAACGGTATTCCGCTCCAAAAGCCACATTCACTCCTTTGATCCCACTGACTTGATCAAAGTACTGAGAGACATCAAAGTTCCCTGTATTCTGTGTAAAGGAGTGTCCGCCTGCATTAAACTCTGTTGGGGAACCCGATCCCAAAGTAGCATTATGGGTATTGGTCATGTAAAACAAGAATTGGTTCTGACCATAAGTATTGCTAAGATCGACATTCCAATTCCCGATCATACCCCGGATTCCGGTAGCGATGGATTGATCACTAATATTGGAATTGATACGAGGTACCGTTCCATTCGGATAGATCGCGGTGGTCGTTCTGTTTTGCCCTGGCAATCGATAGAAACAGCCAGATTCGCCATCTCTATATCCCATGCCTCCAAAACTGTAGAATTCCAAGTTCTCTCCCAATGGAATCATCATGTTAGCAAAAAACTTCCCTTCGCGCAATCTGGATTGTCCAACACGCATATTGAAGTCACTTCGCTGCAAGTTTCGAGCTGACAATTCGCCATCCGTTGCATCAGCTCCTAGGAGAGACTGTAGAGCAGCTAGATCTGCGGCATTTGCAATGTCCGACTTGAAGTCGTTGGAAAAATGCCCTACTTTTTGCGCAAAATTCTGCACATCAGCCATGCTCAAGTTTGCGACATCTGCTCCTGCTGCCAAGGCCTCTCTTTCAACAGCATTGTATGCATTGAAGATCCCTCCAGTAAACTCTTGCATTCTATTCGTAGAACCTTTGTAACCGAATTCTCCGGTGAAGTTGATAAAACCGCCCTGCTCACCAATCGGAAGACCGTAGTTGATCCCCAAGTTTACCACTTCTCCATCAACGCTTTTCTTTTCTCCTTCGAATGGGCCAATCTTATTGGTAAAGTTACCACCAGTGGTCAAATTGAAAGTTAGCTTATTGACAGATTCTCTAAGTCGCACATTGATTACACCAGCGATGGCGTCAGAACCATATTGAGCAGCGGCACCATCTCTAAGCACCTCGATTGCCCGTACTGCTGAAGCCGGAATAGCATTAAGGTCAGTTCCTACACTACCTCTACCAAATGTACCATTTACGTTAACCAGAGAGGATGTATGTCGACGTTTACCATTCATCAAAACCAGTACCTGGTCAGGCCCTAGACCTCTAAGAGAAGCAGGATCGATGTGATCCGTACCATCTGAGATCGTTTGTGTATTGGACGAAAATGAAGGAGTGGTATTGTGTAACAAGGAGTTAAGGCTAGATTGTGGCGCGGCTGCGGAAAGTTTTTCCACATCAATCACATCAATGGGCACTGGCGCATCAGTATTTGTCCGATTCGATGCACGCGTACCAATAACCACTACTTCATCTACCAGTATACCTTGTGCCAAGGAAAAATCTTCGGTAGTCGTTCCGCCTGCCGTAACGGTTACAGAACGGGTTACAGCAGAAAAGCCAATATAAGAGGCTTCGATGGTGTAAGTTCCAGCATCTACCGAAATACTGTAAGCACCGTCAAGATCAGTAGTCGTACCAATGGAGGTTCCTACAACTACAACTGTTGCACCTATAAGGGGTTCATCACCTTCTGTGACTTTCCCACTGATGGTCCCAGTTTGCCCTATCAAAGGGACAGAAATCGAGAAAATAGCTAGAATTAGCCAGTATCTCAGACTAGTTGCATAATTGTCTTTCATACGTTGTTAAGTTTTGTTGAAGAATGTATTTGTGGTGGCAGCCTTTCACTTGGTTTGGAGAAAGGCTGCCTATTTTTGCAAATCTTTATTTATGGAAGCCAGTTGATTAGGCGTTGAATGCCTTCGATAACCTTTGGCGCCAAATCCGAAGCCTTAGCAGTCGGATCCTTGGCGATCAAACTCAAAGCCTCAGTGCCATCAAAGTCTACATAGGACAATCGAGCACCTAAGAAATCATTTGGCATGCCAAAGTCACTTAATGGTAGCAGCGCTACGCTGGTTTCCTCCAATAGAGTTCTACATAGCTCTGCACTAGTGGATATTCCTTTTTCATTTAAAAAGGCACGGTAGTGATTGAAATCTGGCATCAGGTAAAAGCCTCCTTTCGGTACGGGACACCCCACCTTTTTTTCTTCCAACAATCGATGTACCTCCTGTCCCACTCGACTAAGAACCAAGCGGGATTCCCTTAGATACTGTTCTATATCTGGTCCACCTTCAAAAGCTTGAATAGCTGCATATTGGATCGGGGCGGAAGTGCTTGTAAATGTTTCACTTGCTACCACAGCCATTTGATTCAGTAGTGCTGAAAGTTCAGTAGGGAAAAGGAAAGTTCCTAACCTCCATCCGCCTGCTCCACACCATTTACTCAGTCCACTACTAATAATCGTACCGGACGGATGGTATTGGGCAATTGTTTGATGGGCTCCCTGGTGATGCGTATCTCCGTATATTTCATCTGAGATGATCAAGACATCATACGCCTTGGCTATCGCCCCTAATTCACTCAATTGCTTTTCATCAAAGGTGCTTCCGGTCGGGTTGGCCGGGTAATTCAGCATCAAGATCTGTTTCCGATCAGTGTGCGCTAGACAGTGGGCTTCCAATGTCTCTGGGCGGAGCAAATAGCCGTCTTCTGCATAGGTAGGCAACCAGTGGAAGCGTTTAGAGGCTAATTGCGCCTGAGGTGCGTAAGAGACCCAGCTCGGTTGTGGCAATACTAGGTCTCCATCGTAGATCATTTGCACCAGAAATAGAAGCTCCTTCGAGCCAGGACCTATCAATACTTGCTCTGCTTCGCAGTCCAACTGATAGATTCGCTGATAATATGCTGCCACGGCTGCTCTCAGTGTCATTAGCCCTTTCACTGGAAGATAATCCTTCTGAAAAGCATTGTCCCGAAGAGCATCCACCACGGAAGGTGGTACAGGAAAAGGAGATTGTCCAAAACCTAGTTTAATGACATCTTTTCCTTCTGTCTTCAGTTGCTGGCAATATTCATTAATTGCCAGGGTTGCCGAGGGCTTTAGCCCTGCTGTTGGTAGTGTAAATGCGGTATTCACGTCTACTACTTCTTTGATTTAGTTGAAGAATGATTGATTTCATAAATAGCTTTCACCAGCCATTTCCTTCCTCCTACTCCAAATTGCTGGACTCTTCGGCTATAGACCAACACACCATGGTGTGTATTGGCATAGTGCTGATGACGATCCGGGTATACATTGAATACATTAGAAATTCCTAGGCTAAGTCGAAACATCGAATTGATTTTCCAACCGACATCCATATCACACAGCCACTTAGCAGCAAAGAGCTGATCTCGACTTTCCAACTGTCCGCTAAACTGGTTCACGATCCAATTCGATGGATCTCCATCCATCGGATGCAGGTAGCTGACGCTACCAAAACGTGTAAAACGCAATACACCTTCCCAAGTCTTACGCTGGATATTGGCTACTAATATTAGCTTGCTGTTGGGTTGTCCACTTTCCAGTCGCGCTACTTCTTCTCTGGAAAAGAGGGCTTCCTGATATTCTTGCAGAAAGGGAGACGGAGATGCCCTGGCAATTACCCTCGTTTTGTTCATATTGAATCCTGCCATGAGCTGTATCCTGGTATCATTCCATTGTCGACGATATCGGATTTTACCATCTAGGCCACGTGTCTGGGTGTTGATAGCATTCGTAAAGAATTGAACCCGGTCGACAGAAGAACTTGACAATATTTCATGCAAACGATCATCAGTCCGAGCCGCTACCTGACCACTGAGCACGATTCGATCTGCTATCGCAATCTGGTAAACATCAACCGAAAAGAACCAATTCTTTTCAACACTACCCGTCAAGCCCATATTGTAGTTGCGAGAGCGCTCAGGCTGTAACACGGGAATATCCAAGCGTTTGACGATGGAATTATTATGATGAGCATGAGCTACAGAAATGGCGCTCAATTCACCACCTACTGGCAGAAACTGTAGACTGTGACTACTAAAGCCAATTTGCTGCAATGAAGGCGCTCGAAAGCCGGTATTGAAACTTGACCGAAAGTTAAGGTTTGGTTTTATTTGATGTCGATAGGCCAACTTCCAATTAAAAGTGGAACCAAAATCTGTATAGTCTTCCAGCCTTCCAGCTAATCCTACAGTAATCTGTGGGGAAAATTCATATTCAAGGTCCCCATAAAATCCGATATTATTTCGGAATATTCGATTGGCGTTTTCCGGTCTGAAACCAGGAAATACCTGAAAGCCTCCTTCTTTTGCAGCCCCTCCTGTATTCCGATAACCATAGTCTTTCCAGGAAGCTTCTACTCCATCTCTTTGGATGTATCGCTCCAGACGAAACTCTGTTCCAAAGGCAAGATGAATTGGCCTATCCCATAAAGATTTTTTGGTTACATCCAGTCCTAATAAATTCTGGAGATAAGAAAAGCCACCAGCATAAGCTGAAGTTGGAGATTGAAGACCTAAGGAAGCATTATTTGAATTTTCGATTTGGAAATCGAAGCCATTTTGGCCCCAGTTATTACTAAAGTCAAATGACCAACCGTCCACCTCCCCTCTCACTCCATTGACCACTGACACATCCTGAATTGTGCTGTGGATTTCAGGAAGAAAACCCAAAGGATAAAGTCCTGACTGCTTTCGATCCTGATAAGGAAAGCGGTAAAAACCGGTGGCCTTACCATCTCTGAAATTAAAATTGCCATGCGTATAGAATTCCAGGTCATCCTGAATAGGTAAACTCGCATTTAATAGCAATCCACTATTAAATATGGCAGAATTACCAGCCTGCATCACCCGCTTACCACCCAATCCAACTTGCTCGAAAAAATCCGTTCGAATGGCTGGGTCAGCATCCCGCTCATCCCCAAATATGGGCCCATTGTAGGAGCCAGATCTATTTACTGCACCTCGGTTTTTGGCATAGAAAGTCAGATTAACATGACCGGAATTCGCTACCTTAAACCCATAGTGTGCCCCCAAGCTTAGCACTTGACCATCCCCTTGTTCAGTCATGCCTTGTTGCAATTTCAAGAAGCCTTCATTCACCGCCTCTTTCAATTGCAAATTGATTACCCCTGCGATTGCGTCCGATCCATACATGGCTGCTGCCCCATCTTTCAAAATCTCAACTTTTCTTACTGCATCGAGTGGTATAGCATTCAAGTCGATGCCAACACTTCCTCTTCCAACAGTTCCATTTACATTCACCAAGGCTGAGGCATGCCTTCGTTTCCCATTGACCAAAACCAAAACTTGATCTGGCCCTAGGCCTTTCAAAGAAATAGGGTCTACATGGTCCGTCCCATCACTAACTGTTTGGTGGGTGGAGTGGAAGGAAGGAGTTTCGTATTGCAACAATTGGCTAATATCCGACTCCAGGCTTTGATCAATCTGTTGCTCCTCCACTACATCGACGGGAGCTGACAACTCTTGAATGGAAGTAGGGGCAAACCGATGTCCTACCACTAATACCTCCTCTAGTTCTAAGAAGTGCTTAAACTGTACATTTAGTTGAAGATCATTATAGCCATCAATTTCACAGTTCGTTCTCACTGTTTCATAGCCAACATAACTCGCGATGATTTCATGATCTCCCCGCTCTACCTCTAATTCGAAATACCCCTCTTTATCAGTAATCACACCACATTTTTTTCCTAAGATCGAAATATTCGCACCTTCCATGGCCTTTCCTAGGCGATCTCTGCAATGGCCCGACAAGCGTACCTTATCTCTTCTTATTTTCTTGATTAGAAAGGTCTTATCTCGAATTGGCTTGAATTGAAGATGGGTCTGCCGGGAGATCTCCTCCAGCAGAAACTGATTAAATCGTTCCACCGCCTCACCTTCAAAAGAAAAAGTCTCCTTCCCTACCACTTCCTCGTCAAAAATGAATACATAGCCTTCTCGTTGTTGCAGCATCTGCAACAAATCCAAAAGGGCCATCTCCTTGCTGGATCGTTTCTTGGCCAACTTCGCCCTAGCCAATTCTTGTGCTTGAGCAAAGGAAGTCAATAACAAAGTTCCAATCAATAGGAGGCTCACTCGCCCTAAGTGACCCAAGGAAGCCTTGTTCTCCATTAGTGATTTGAACACGGTCTAATTATTTGGCAGTTTGATGAATCTCAATTAAATGCATCAAACAGTGTCAATTCATCTTCTTGCAATAGACTACTTGGCCCTTTTTTTCTAGTTGGACCTCATAAATCGCTGCGATGTATTCCATAAGTTCATTTGGGGTACGGATAGGAATAAGACCTACAGATGTTCGTTTTTGGGTTTGATCCACTTCATCCGCGAAGCGAACCTCGAAGCCGTAATTGTCCCGGAGCATCCGGGCCATTTCTAATAGAGGAGTGTTGTTCAAGAGTAGTTGGCCTTTGGCCCATGCTGTATATTGATCGGATTCGACCTTTGTTTTTTCATACTGACCCTTATCAGGAGAGAAAGTGATCATCTCATCTGGTGCCATTAAAATGCGATCTTCATCTTCTTTAATGAGTTGTACTTTCCCTTCAACCAGAACGACTCGCTGATTTTCCTCTCGATCAAGCACATTGAACTGCGTGCCGAGTACCTCTACCTGAAAATCTTCTGTCTCCACGACAAATTTGACCGGAAAAGTACCTTTGCCTTTCTCCACCGAGAAGAAGGCTTCTCCCTCAAGTTGAGTCAGTCGGACCGCCGCCGCTGTCCAATCCTTCGCCACTTTCAATTCGGAGTTGGCTTGCAAAATCACAATTGAGCCATCTGGCAGTTCGATGGTTTGGGTTTCTCCAAAAGCTGTTTTGTAGACTTGGAAGGGAGTATTTGTCAATTGCCAAGCCGTCAAGGAGGCTGTCAATAAAAACAATACTGCTGCCGCAATGCGCAAGGGCCGAGAATACCTCTTCCACAAAGGAACCGACTTACTAGCCGGCGTTTCATCGATTTTCTCCCAAACCTGTCCTAGCAATTCTTCGATTTCTTGATTGCTTGGCTTAGCATCTACAAAAGAAAATGCCTCTAAACACCTCTTAGCTTCTTCCAATAATTCCTCTTTATCAGGATTCTCTTGTTTCCAGGAATTCCAAAAGTTCGAATGTTTTTCCGCTGTAACCCATTCTACAAATAATGGGCTCTCTAACAGTTCTTCTATTGTATCAAATTGCTCCCGATCCATGCAAACCTGCTTCTTTTCAGTTTATGGTAAAAGGCTCAGATAGCCTTCATTTTTAGGCACGCCAACAATTTTGTGTTAAACCGATAACTTTAAAAGTTGTCAAAGCCTGCCTTCGTAAACAAGACAGAACATCTTCAATTTTGTACTCTACTTTTTTAATATTTTTTTAGGATGGTGAGATAACCGGCTCCTATTCAGCCTATTAAAATTCAAAAACCATGGATACACGCCTTTCAAAATTCCTTCCATTGCTTGATTAAAGCTCGAATGGCTTTAGATCCATAATTGCGGACCGTCTGATAGTTCATGCCCATGATTTCAGCTATTTCAGGATAGGATAAGCGATTATAAAAACGAAGATAAATGACTTCCCGCTGGTTTTCTGGGAGTTTCTGCAACAGCATCGAAATCTGTTCTGCTTGCTTTTCTTGTTCTTGCTGATGGATTTTGAGATCTTCCGGAGAAAGTTGGAATGAAAAAGGAGCTGTTGTAGCTAAAGTGGTTCTCTTTTGCTCGGCGGTAAGTAGGTCGATTAAGGTACGCCGAAAGGCTTTCAATATATACCCCTTAACTGATTGGACACTTCCCAATCTCTTCCTCCGCTCCCACAGTTTGATAAAAAGTCTTTGAACAGCTTCTTGAACCAAATCCTCTCGCTGGCTGATTTTCAGACCATAGGCCTTAAGTTCAGGGTACAATGACCTAAACAGGCGATTAAAGGCGTCTTTATTGCCTTCTTGAATTTGAGTCCAGCACAGCTTGTAATTCAATGATATCAATTTAACTCAATCGTGTAAGGCCAGCTTTGAGTATAGTACTTTGGTCTCAAGCGGCAAGATTGCAAGCGAGAGGATATAGGCTTCAATCAACTAAAATAGTCTGAAAAATGGGATAAAGAAAAACTTTCTGCCATCTAAGTAGTATGGAATCATGGCTAAGACACCACTAATGGGGTAAGAAAACTACCTAAAAGAAGGGATTGGCTACCGGTTCCGGCCGTATCAAATGAAGTCATCTCACACCCTAGCACATAAATAGAAAAAGCCCCGAATCCTAAGTAGGTCGGGGCTCCTATATTTCTAGAAACTTCTATAATTACTTAACAATGGTTATATCCCCGCGAATAATATCGCCATTCGAAATATCAAGTCGAAGGATATAATAATAAGTACCATGTGGTAAATCTTGACCACTATCTGTTTGTCCTTGCCAATCATTCAAATAGGGCTTCGCTTGATATACGATATCTCCCCAACGATTGAAAACGATCAATTCATTATCAGGATATTGATCAGGCTTGCCAAAGAGCAATTTGTCAAAAACAAAAGTATCATTCAGACCATCTCCATTTGGTGTGATCGTGTTAGCCACTTCTGGCTCCTTGTCGAATTCGATAAAGATAGTCAACAATCCAGTATCACACTTATCTGGACACAAGGTATTGCAAATTTCATACTCAATCGTCGTCTGTCCGGCAGCTCCAGTGAAAGCTCTAAAGGTTAGATCTCCCTCTGGCGTAATACTCTCGACGACACCCAGTTCTGGATCATTGAGCAAAGTTACTGAATAACCAGAAACAAAAGTTAGGTTATCATTAGCCCGCAGATTGATGTTTCCAACTCTAGAATCCTTACCGATTTCCAACACATCATTGTTCGCAGCAGGTGCAGTTTCGACAGTAACACTTACTGTATCGGCACTGTAGTCGGTACAGGTGCCCGGAGCAGACAAGGTCCAAACGAATTGATTTTGTCCGTCTGCTAAGCCAGAGGCTGTGACCGTAGCTTGATCTGTAGAGCTCAAAGTTCCTACGGACAGGTTCGTCCAACGTCCCGTCGTACCTGCAGGAAGATTAGCTGTCAAGTTTGCTTCAGTATTACAGATAAACTGTGGATTTCCAGCAGAGGCTGCCTCAGGCAACTCCAAAGTAACTGTTACCTCATCCATGGCCGTACATCCATTATCTGTGTTAGTTACCAAAAGTTGAAATACGCCTTCCCCACTAATCATAGGTTCAGTACTGGTAGCAGGAGATGGGGTCTCGGTTCCTTCGATCGTGGTCCAGCTATAGGTAAAGTTTGCTCCGGAAGAAGAAGCCGTAGCATCTAAACTACTGGTTTCTCCACATTCAAGACTAAAGTCAGCCCCGGCATTTGCTACTGGTGCATTATTATCAGCAGGAACATTGATGATCTGAGTAGAAGGGCAACCCGTAGTATTCGATACCACAGTTAGTTCATAATCTCCAGGGCCAGTTACATCTACATTTAACTGTCCCGTAGCTGGTGTAACGGTATTATCGGGATTCAAACTTGCCCAGCTTATACTTCTAAAATCGCCCGCATTTCCTGTAGCAGAAGCATCGATGGGCATGGTTTCAATTAAGCAACTGAAAGGTTCTGGTTGGGTAAATTGTATTTCCGGTGCAGATTCATCGGCTACAACCTCAACGGAACCCGTAGATGAACAGCCATTACCGTTACTTGTGATCATAACCTCATAGATACCTGGCGCACAGACTTCCGTTTGTAAACCTTCTACAGGGTTTGGTGTACTACCAGCTGGTCCAGTCCAACTAGCGCTAAGGTTAAGGTTCGGAATAGTTCCAGTAGCATCCAAAGTTACACAGGAACGATCACAGTTGATTAATTCTGGTGTAGCAATAACTACCATTGGTGCAATGGTATCTATATCCACAACCACACTATCTAAAGCCGTACAACCATTTCTGATGTTAGTTACGGTAAGGAAGTAGGTTCCAGGGATATTAGCCTCAGCCACCAAAGTATCACTTCTACCTGAAACAGTAGCCCAACTATAGGTAAAGGGCTCTCCAGTTGACGATCCATCGCCGTTAAGCGTAACAGCAGGAACCGAACAAGTAATGGTTTGGGCAATGCCTGCTTCAGCAGTAGGTTCTTCCACATCGAAGGCAACAATCACTTCATTTTGGCTTGTACATCCCGTTACTTGATCCGTCAATTGGATTTGGTAGGTTCCAGGCTGATCTACATCGATACTAAGGGTACCAGTGGTAGGTCCAACGATATTACCTTCTAATCCTAAAATAGACCAAGCTATATCATAGGCTCCGGGAGGGTCAACCGTGGCTTCTACCGTCAAAACAGTGGTTTCACAGGTGAGGAATTGTTCGGGTATAAGAATCGGCGTAGGAGGTATGCCTTCTACATCAATTTGAACGGAATCAATCGCTGTACATCCATTTATCGTATTAGTTACCTCTAGGAAATATACTCCTGGAGAGCCGATCTCAACCATTAATGTATCTGTAGCGATGCTAGTCTCAAGATCAGGGAAGAACCACTCATAAGCAATAGTATCTCCTGTGGAAGATCCCGTTCCATCCAAAGTAAAGAGATTATTATCGCAGTCCAAGGTGAAACCTGGGCCTGCTTCAGCCAATGGTGGGATAGTATCTATCAATACGAATGCTGTATCATTGGCAGTACAACTGTTAGCCGTATTTGTAGCTGTCAGTACAAATCTACCGGGTTGTACAATTTGTGGGTTCAATCCAACATCAGTACCAGCCACAATCTCTCCCCCATCTAAAGCCGTCCACTGAAAAGTAAAGTTGATGTCATCTGGACCAATCGCTGCATTCAAAGTGATAGTATCCACTGCACAGGTTAATGTTCCGCCATCGTCTACATTGACATCAGGTGCTTCCGAATTAGGGACAACTACCCCAATTGCCATCGTCTCACAGCCACCGGCTGTTTCTGTAGCGATCAAGGTGTAGGTACCTAACTGGTTGGTTTCCAATGTTAATCCCGTAGACTGAATTTCGCCACCAGCTTCCCAGCGGTAGGTTACATCCAATCCTGCATTTTCATTATCGAAAACAGAAGCAGAGCCATCAAGGGTTACCGTACTACCATCACAAGGGAGCTCAATCTCTTCTGGTAAGACGCGAGCAATTGGGAAAATTCGTTCGTCTAATATCTGCACCGTATCTGTTGAAGAACAGCCTGTCTCTGTATTGGACACCGTCAACTGGTAAGAACCTGGTCCTGCTACTTCCGCATTCAATAACGTTTCCTGCCCTGGTACAACCAGGCCGGAATCCAACGGTTCCCACAAATATGAAATGGTATCACCAACAGCAGATCCAGGTCCTCCAATGGTTACCGTTTCCGCCAAACAATTGAAGATACCATCTTGCCCCGCATCAGCCGCTGGCAAAGAGGGTGAAAGCACTTCCACTGTATCAGAAACCACACAACCTGTAGTGTTATTACTTACATCTAAAATATATGTTCCTACACTACTCGCAAATAATTGCGGCTCATTGTCATTAGGTAAATTCACCTTTAGGCCGTTCGACAATTGGAACCAGCGATAAGTATGCGTAGTCGGATCTGAACCTTGACCGGATAAGAGGGCCAGGGAAGTTTGACAATTCAACACTTGGTCCAGACCTGCATTGGCTTCAGGCAGTTCACCCGCCACAGGAATCTCAATAGTAAACTCTTCAATTAGAGCAGGATTCGCCTGATCAAATAAGCGGAAGGTGACCATACCTGGAGCAAGGTTATTTGCCTCCAATGGAGTAAATTGTTGTGGTGTAGTCAACCAGGTAGTTCCCACGAATCCTTCTCCCCCTTCAACGACCAACTGTACAGATCCATCAGAAGCGTTTGGACAACTAGCCGGGGTGATAATGGTATCTACAATTATGAATTTGTCATTTATACAAATTTCTCCAGCGGTGATAATCATACTCCCGTTACCATTCACCGTCGTCACTGGAGGGGGTGGATCATCTACAATACTAACCGGATAGCAATCGTTGGCATCCCCAATCAAGGCAAAACATAATTGTAACACAACTGTACTGTCGCCTAAGGTCACGCCCGCTCCGCCAGAATTCCAGTCCACATTAAGCAAACCAACATCAGAATTATCACTGATATTACCATCTGCCAAACCAGTCCAGGTACCAGGATTTACAAATTCCACAAAATCCAAAGAAGTAGGATCCCAATTAATATTGAAATTTGCCGAGGTTATATCGGTAAAAGAGACCACCTTCATATCTACACAAATAGTGTCTGTACGGTCTCCCGCTATTGTATCAAATACTACACCAAATCCTTCCGGAAATAAGGTACACACTTCTGCTCCATTGGCGGATATCCCAATATTCTCGCCATTGGAACTCAGGCTTATAGCTTCCGAAATCAGAGGTAATTCTACCATCTCTAACTGATCACAGTCCCCTGGGGCTCCAAGCATCTTGAAACAGATCTCGAACAAGGCTGTTCCATCCGGGAGTGAATAGGCTTGAGAAGGTTCCCAGTCGAAAAACAGGGTTCCTGATTCGACTCCAGCAAACCCACCAAAATCATTGGCGGTAGGTTCCGGATAAGTAATATTTCTAATCTCTCCGAACTCCATGGAATTGAAGTCCCAACTCAATGAAAACTGGTATTCCAAGATGTCATTAAAGTTGGAAACTACCACCTCAACACAAGCTTGATCATCTCCAGCTTGTTGGAACGGTGGAGCAGAAGCATCCATCAAATCCATCACAACTCCGGGAGGCTGCGCTACTTGAATTTCACAGTTGCTCGGGTTGATACCAATGGAACTGCCATTGACACGCCCTATCCATGGCTCACTAATCTTGAATGGGCTATTTCCGCCCAGACCAACGACCTCAAAGCAAACCTCAAATAGTTCGCTACCATTGGCTACGGTTTGGGGAGGCAATGGCGCCACATCCCAATCCACGCCCAGGATTCCGTTAGCAATATTCTGCTCATTAAAATCATTGGTGGTTAAACCTCCAATAGTAGTATTTACTCCCGTGTACTGAACAATACTTGGGTTCCACTCCATCAGGAATGCCATTTCTGTTACACTTGTGAAATTATCTCCAGCCGTCACTGATACACAGAATTGATCTGTAATATTCACTTCTCCACCACAATTGGCAACAATCTGCAAACCTGTCGGATCACAATCTCCGGTAGCGACTTCTCCTTCGGTAGGATTGAAGAATAAGCTAAACCCTTCTTGATCATCATTTGTAAATTCGAAAGGGGTTGGCGACTCTCCAAAAGTGATCGAGGCCGTTTCATCACATTGGGCTAACACCCTAAAACAAGCCTGAAAGAAGAGGGTTCCATCCGGTGCCGAATAGCCTGGTTCATTCGGAATCAAAAAAGACCAGGATACACTCAATGCTCCTGGATTAGTCGTTCCAAAATTACCCTGCGACAAGTTTTCAATATCATCTCCTGGAATTACATTCACCAATTCCAGCATCGTCTCATCCCAGAGTACCGAAAACTGTGCACTCCGTAGACCATCAAAGCCTTCTACCGTAAAGTCGACGCAAACTAGGTCGTCTGTATTCGCAGTTTCTTTAGACGCGCTAATCGTAAATGGCCTGACACAGGAGGAGAATAGAGCAGGGTCATGAAACAGACCGATGTTGGCACAACCAGTATTTACCCTGAGAACTTGGGGAGTAGGTGTATCTGGAATGGCGATCGTAGTTCCTTGACCGTATGCCCCGAGCACCGTAAAACATACCTGGAACAGGATTTCACCATCTGGTAAAGTAATGCCTTGCGCATTTGAAGTTCCACAATTCGCTGCCTCATCGTCCCAGGAGAAATTGATCTCACCATTGACCACTCTACTTACGTCGAAATCGGTAAGATCCAGTGTCGGAATGCTGGCATTCAGCGCTCGGATCTCTTGAAATTGCAATATTGATGAATCCCATTCAATGAGAAATTCAGTAGTCAATATATCTGTAAAATCTTGTACGGAAACATCCATACAGAAGGTTTCCCCTTCACATGGGGCATCACCAGCCGGCATTTGAAAAGTCATAGTAGGCTGTGCGATTGCACATAGGTGAAGCCCTAGACCTGCTACAACGACCATGATCGATCTTCGCAAAAAGCCCTTAATTCTTGGCTTGGAAAGCTGTGCATTCATGGGATATGATATTAATTCTTCTAATGTTAAAATACATAACATGGGGTATCCTCCTCACACGAGGATATCCATCATTTACTTGTCTAAATGAATAAAAATGTAATCGACTCCATCTCTAGTTATCAAACGAAAATGTCAAGTTGATCTCATGAGTAGAGCCAAAATATGGGCCTCCAGAAGTAAAAGAGTAGTCGAAGCCATAGCCAAAACGGATGGTGTTGTCAAAGCCGGCATTTTCTCCTAAGGTAACGCCTGTTTCCAGGTGAATAGCCTTAGCAGTAGAGCCGCCCGCACCTATCCATAAAGCACTAGGCAATTGATAACGCAGATTAAAATCTGCATTGATGGGAGCACCTGGAGTATACTTCAACCAAAGGGAAGGCTCCAAGAAGCTATCATCGTTTAAGAATTTATAGAATCCTAGTTGGCCATAAAAGTGCTGAACTCTTTGTACATCGAAGTTTCCGAGTTCATCCTGAAAGCTGAGGTTCAGGCCGAAAACTTGTGGTACAGAAAGGCCAGCATAAAAATAATCGCCATCATAGGTAGAAGAGTAGAAATAAACCCCAAGTCCAACATCCGGATAGATCTGATTTTGGTCCTGGCTGCCAATGGCATCACCTGGATCTCGCAGTTTGATTTTGTCAGCATCAATTCTATATTGGACAATACCTGCTGACAGGGCAAAAGCAAGTCCACTATATTCCGGGTCACTTCCGATCACACCTCCAATTTTTCCGTACATACCTGTAAAACCAGTAGGGCCTGTCTGGTCATTAAACAAATGCGCACCTGCTGTTAGTGTCACACCGGTCCAATCGGTATTAATGTAGTTAACGCGCACAGTCTGTGTTTTAGGTCCATTTGGTATACCCACCCATTGAGATCGGTAGGTTGCACCAAAACTTAGATTGTGTCCATATGCCAGAAAATCCGCCTCCATAGCGGCCGGATTAATGATACTAGCATTTTCTCGGTATTGCGTAAACAGGGAAAGTTGCTGTGCCTGGAGGGCAAACGGGAACAATAGTAAAATCGGTAGTAATCGAATTACAGTCATGGGATATGATTTTAAGCTGCGCAAAATTAGTAAAATTTAGCGCGGAAAATTAAAATCCTGGACAATTCATTTAGCAAGACAATTGCAAAAATTGGCCATTCAATAAATAAGATCGTCGTCGTTGAAAAACGAATTCAAGGCCTTTTTCGTGGAAATTTGAAACATTCGGGAACGTGGAAACTAACCCGGAAGAAAAGAGTAAAATCAGTTAGGTGGTCACCGGTCATTTCTCGTTTACCCAAGGTTGCTATGTATCGCCGGATGGATTATAACTAGGGATAGACTATAGTTTCGTTTTGAGGTATACAACTATAACTATTGGCGATTTTCTAAAAATTACTTATCCAGTGCACTCTCGCACACTGGATTTTTAAAACGGTTTCAAAGTTAGTGCTTTGAATTGGTTTGCCTGCTAAGATCGCTCTACATTTTTCCACACACGCCTGTTAAATTTAGCGAATGGTAGGTCTTCACGAGCGTCTGGATGGTTTCTACGGGTAAGCGAAATTCCGCAGCAATAGCGCTTATTGCTGACGCATCGCATCTACTGGGTCCATTCTGGCTGCCTGCAAGGCTGGAATAAACCCAGAGAATACCCCAATAAAGACGGATATGCCTAATCCCAGAAAAACATTACCAAAATCGATATATAAAGCAAAACCAATAGCATTGGTGAGAATCTGCATAATGGAGTAAACAAGTAACAGGCCAATCGCACCGCCTAATAGACACAATATAATGGCCTCAATCAGAAATTCCAGAAGTACCATATAACTCTTGGCCCCTAAAGCTTTCTTTACGCCAATAATGTTAGTTCGCTCCTTTACGGAAACAAACATAATGTTCGAAACACTTACAGCCCCAACAAGAATTGCAAATATTCCGATGACAATGCCCAATAGATTTAAAACAAAAAAGAAATTATCAAAGAAGCTGGCTACCATGGAGAGTTCATTCAAAGAAAAGTCATCATCCTGAAGTGGCTTTAATCGACGATGTCCTCTCAAAATCCCTGTCACCTCATCCTTCACATTTTCCAGTGGTACACCATCGGAAGCCTTAATAGTTACACTGGTATCAAAAATATAACGAGCCTTTAAGTTGGCTAGGCTACGACCATTGGTGTAAGTAACGATAATTGTATCATCAAAATCCAGTGGATTAATCAAATCATCCCCCGCCTTCTCTATCACACCTATTACCTCATATTTCTTGCCTTGTATCTTGACTGTCCGGCCAACGGGCTCCAAGCCAGCGAAAAGCTCTTCTGCTACCTTAAACCCTAATACCACTTTGTTGGAACCGTAAAAGTATTCAGCTGGAGAGAAGTATCGTCCCTGATCAAATTCTAGTCTAAACATCTCATCAAACTCCTGAGAGGCAGCAATTAAGACTGTACGCTCAACACTGCTGGAGTTGAATTTCACGGTTCGGAAACCAATAGCTGCATGATAAGAGGTAAGTTGCACCGTATTAGACCTTTCACTGATCGCCTCATAATCGGCATAGTCAGGATTAGGTCTCTTGATATAATCCCACCAAGAATCAGAAATATCTCGCCAAGGCCATTTCTTCACATATACGACATCATTCCCCAGCTTTTCCAAACTACCTCTAACATTATCTTCGAGGGAATCTACAGCCGACAATACGCCGATAATACAAAAGATCCCGATGGAGATACCCAGCAGGGATAAAAAGGTCCGCAATTTGTTTCCACTTAATTGCCCGAAGGCTTGTAGAATACTCTCTCGGATGATCTTTAAAATCGTTCTCATAAAATAAGGGTGATAATGAAAAACTTTAGGCGTATGGAATACGTTGAAAATTGTATATTCCGGCACACGCTAATGTAACAGTAGGATTTTGCAGGGCGCAATCCTTTCGATAAATATTCACATTTTATCTGCCAATGGCTTATTTCTTAAGTCGATTCAGGATAAAGCAATGCCTGCACTTCGATTTCCTACCATAATTATTATCTTTGCCGACAATTTTTTTGAAAACATTTACAATGAGGACAAAGCTGTCACACTTTGGGTTTGACTTACCCACGAATCTTATCGCGCAAGAACCTACCGAAGCTCGAGACGAATCACGCCTAATGGTGCTTCACAGAGACACCGGGAAAATTGAGCATAAAATATTTAAAGAAATCTTGCACTACTTCGACGAAGGGGATGTGATGATCTTTAATAATACTAAGGTGTTTCCGGCTCGCTTGTACGGTAGAAAAGAGAAGACTGGAGCTAAGATTGAAGTTTTCCTACTAAGGGAACTCAATAATGAAGCTCGGCTTTGGGATGTGCTAGTTGATCCTGCCAGAAAGATTCGTGTAGGTAACAAGCTTTACTTCAGTGATTCAAATGATCATGATGTATTAGTGGCTGAGGTAGTTGATAATACCACTTCTCGGGGACGGACGATCCGATTCCTTTATGATGGCACGGACGATGAATTCCAAAAGGAGCTGAATTACCTTGGAAACACCCCCCTGCCCAAATACATTGATCGGCCTGCCTCTGCACTAGATAAGGAGCGATACCAGACTGTGTATGCAAAGGAAATTGGCGCGGTAGCTGCCCCAACAGCAGGTTTGCACTATAGTCGTGAACTCTTGAAGCGGTTAGAAATCAAGGGAGTTGACTTTGCTGAATTGACTCTCCATGTTGGTTTGGGAACCTTCCGTAGTATTGATGTAGAAGATCTTTCTAAACATAAAATGGATGCGGAATACTTCCGCGTCAAGGATGATTCTGTAGAAATTGTTAATAGAGCCACCCGGAGTAAACATAAGGTTTGTGCAGTGGGTACCACCTCTATGCGAGCCATTGAATCGGCTGTTTCGGCAGAAGGGATGTTAAAACGAGCAGAAGGATGGACGAACAAATTCATCTATCCACCTTATGAATTCCACATTGCCGATGCGATGGTAACCAACTTCCATTTGCCAAAATCCAGTTTGTTGATCATGATCTGTGCATTTGGTGGGTTTGATATGGTGATGGAGGCCTACCAGCAGGCCATTAAGGAAAAATATCGATTCTTCAGTTATGGTGATGCCATGCTGATTCTGTAGGTCTTTTCCTGCAGTACATAATAAACAGAGCTTAGAAAGCGTATCTTAGAAATAAAAGATACGCTTTCTTTGTTTTAGGGCAAATTGAACGAGTTCAAAAACTAAATTTTCGCATTCTTACATGTAACCCATATTGCTACTTTGGTAGCCGGTGTTAAGTAATAGTCAAATATTTTTGATTATTACAAAAGAAAAACTTTATTAACCTCATGAAATTGCGACTCCTATTTCTTTTTCTATTGTCTAGTACATTTCTGTATAGCGGGTATGCTAGTTCTCAGCAAACCTTATCACTTACAGTTCGGTATTTTTCAGAGGAAATCGAATTGCAGTACCACAGCTCCATGTTGGTGCCTCAACAGGTTAGTGTTTCGGAAAGGAGTATGGTCAGCTTTTACAAAGCTTTAGAAAGAACCAATTATCAGGTATTCCTGGAGTCTATCCTCAGGCAAAAGGAGCAATTCCAACTGAATGATTGGCTGACCTATAGTCTACTGACGAAAGCCTTAGATGGTCTATTTGACCAGCGACAAACTGTCCGTAAGAAGTTGACTAGTTGGTTTATTCTGTCAAAGATGGGATTTGATACTCGCTTGACGTACCTCAACGAAGAAGTAAATATCTATGCTTACTCCATGGATGAGGTATTTGAGGTCCCGATGATTGAAGATAAAGGTCGCAAATTTGTCAATTTAACCGGGATTCGCCAAAAAACTAAAATGAACAAGGCACTCTATTTGTTGAACTTTAGTCCAACGCCTAAAGGAAGTTCATTTTCATTTTATTTGGATGATCTGCCTCAGTTACAAGCTGATCTTGTAGAGCAGAACTATAGATTCTCCTATAGGGATAGCGTTTATCAATTGAACATCAAGGCTGACAAAACTATCCGCGACATCATGCTTTCATATCCCATCTTCGCGGAAAACAAATACCTGGAAGTCCCTTTTTCTTCTGCTGTGAAAAGTTCGCTGCTACCACAACTGAAACAATTGTTGTTGCACAGAACGGAAAAAGAAAAACTGGAACTTTTAGCTGCCTTTACCCGTTCTTCATTTGACTACCGTGAAGACAAAAAAGTTTTTGGCAAGAGTAAACCTATGATTGCCGACGAACTGTTCCACTATCCATACTCTGATTGCGAAGATCGATCTGCCCTGTATTATAGTTTAGTAAAACAACTCATTGACCTCCCGATGGTCATTGTGGCCTTCTCTGATCATCTTACTGTGGGAGTTGCCACTAAGGAGTTGGAAGGGACCGCGATCTCCTACAGAGGCAAAAAATACTACATATGTGATCCGACTGGGCCTGCCAATTCGTCAGTGGTGGGACAATTTCCACAAGGGTACGAGCGGAAGTCATTTCATATAATTGGGAGTTATAAATAATTGTCAATCAACCTCTTATAACAAATGCCAAAATAACATTTGAATTAAAAAGAGCTTGTGGCTTGACTTTTGTGTAGCAGTTTTTAATAAAAGCGCAGAAAGAGTGTTGACTTAGTTGATGCATTTTTTTACATTTGCCCGAAATTAATCGGAACCTATTTCTGCGAAAATTATTTCTTTATATAGGTACTTTGAAGAATTTTTGAAAGTCATAAAACGGTTTTGAAAAATTTTGTAACCAAAGCGTTAAAATTTTAATTATTTAGTTTCGTATGTATTGGACACTTGAACTTGCTTACCATCTGGAGGATGCACCATGGCCAGCTACCCGAGATGAGTTAATCGATTATGCGATCAGATCGGGAGCCCCATTGGAGGTCATTGAAAACCTTCAAGCGATGGAAGACGAAGGGGAGATTTATGAGAGTATGGAAGATATCTGGCCGGATTATCCCCGGAAAGATGATTTCCTCTTTAATGAAGATGAATATTAACCGATTGGGGGATACCCCACTCTGCATATAGGATCATCCCGGATAAAGATTCACGTATACAGCCAAAAGATAGCCTCTGAGATAGCATCAAAAAATAGTCTATCTAAAAGTCATCACCTTTCTTTCTGCTGTGTCCTTTTATCCGGGATGATTTTCTTTTGTACTCTTCTACCCGCTCTGTTAGCACAGCTAACTCTTCTTCCTTCCTCAATTCAATTTATGGTCTTATCTGCGTATCAACAGGCGCAGTGCTTCCGCTTATTTGACTAGAAATAGCTAGTAAGCTCAAAGCGCTTTTTCTGTTTTTCCTCTTATTTGTGACATGATAATTTGGACAAAATTTATTTTTTATCCATATTAGATGAAACTTATGTCGTTCAATTATAGTAGTGAATGAAGAGGCTTCATTCACTGTCGTGTCCGAAATTATAGTCCATGAAAAATCTTTTAGAGATCATCAAGATCGTCACGAAGAAAAAGGTCAAGAAGATCGAAATCTTTGATGATCAGGCCTTGAAAAATAAAAGCGGGAAATTCAACGAGTTCTACGAGGCTCTGTCTGGAGGGCGACTTAGAAATGACCGAGATGCCGCGACCCTACTTTACGATTGTAGTCCACAGGATCCAAAATATAGACAGCTAAAGTCACGCTTTCGTAAGCGCCTATTGAATACAATTTTCTTCCTTGATATCAACAAACCTTCCTCCGGAAACTACAATCGTGCTTATTTCAACTGCAATAAGGAGTGGGCAATGGTTAAGATTTTACTTCACTATGGTGCTACTCAAACAGCCACTTCAATGGCAAGGCATATTTTAACTACAGCCCAAAAGTACCATTTCACTGACCTGATTATCAATTGCTGTCGTATCCTACGACAACACGCAGCAGCTACCGGACAAGACAAGGATTTCCTACACTATAATAATACCATCAAAGAATTTGAGCCCGTGCTACTTGCCGAGTTAAAATCGGAGGAATTATACCAAACCGTTATTCTTGATTATCAAAAACCCTTAACGAGCAAAAACCCGCTACCCCAAGAAATCGCAGGCATTTCTGATCGCTTGATCACCTTATCAGAAAGACATAACTCACCAATTATCTTTTATAATTTGTATCTGGTTTGGGCCATTCGCTACGAGTTGGGGAAAGAATTTGATACCATGCTGGAAGTTTGCAACCAAGCAGAACAGTACATGGATGAAAATCCTGACTTCTACCAAGAAGAGAAGCTCATCGCGATTCAAAACAAGAAGATGTCGGCCTATTTGCATAAGCAGGAGTATCGAAAAGGAAAGGTAAATGCTGAAAAATGCTTGAATCGATTCCCGGATGGCAGCCAACCATGGTTTAATTTCATGGAACTCTATCTACTTCTAGCCCTCCATACCGAAAATTACATCAATGCAATAGCGATTATCAACCAAGCCACCGCTCACCCCGGACTTAAGAAGTTAGATCAACACGTTCGAGAAAAATGGGCCATCTATGCCGGCTACGTGGGCTTCTTTGCCTCCATCCAAGGATTTGGGGCAGCTTTACAGATCAAAGCTACTAGCCGTATCTTCCGCCCATCGCGCTATTTCTCCGCTCCCGAATCTTACCCAAAGAGTCACCGCAATTATGCTATCCTTCTACTAATTCTAGAAGTATTGGAGTTGGCAAATAAGAAAACCTTCCTTGAACTTGATGATAAGCTCGAAAAACTCAAACACTTTGCCTTAAGACAACTCAATAAAGAAGAGCACAATCGACCTATACAATTTATCCGCCTCCTGCAACAGCTCAGAAAGGCCGAGTATGAAGTCGATCAGGTTAAAAATACAGAGAAATACCTTAGTGCCCTGCAAGAAGAATCCTTTTTCTACCGCGGAGCTATCTCTGAATTAGAAATCATTCCTTACGAGAAATTATGGGAAATCGTTCTAAAGCAGTTTCAGTAAAACAGTCTTGGAAAATCGTAACTCTTTTTCTCTTTTTCAGTAGGTAGAAGTATGAAGTCGTTCAAAAGTAGCGCTTCAATTTTGTTGTCAGAGCTCGGCATTCAAGTCCAAGTTCATTTCCAGAACCGTATGGGGAAAATACAATTGCTGAACATGGATGACATGTAAATAAATCAGCTATCTATTTTTAAACAACTTCTATATATTTGCCCCTCAAAATGTACAGTCTGTGAAAAAGATCATAATTGCCATTGATGGCTTCTCCTCTTGTGGAAAGAGTACACTTGCCAAAGCACTAGCAAAAGAGCTGAACTATGGTTTTGTAGATTCAGGTGCAATGTATAGAGCGGTAACTTTGTACTTAATCCAGCATAAGATAGTTTTGCAAGATCTTCCGGCAGTAGGTAAAGCGCTAGAGGCCATTCGAATTCGCTTTGTTGCAAGTTCTAGTGGTAATAGAACCTATTTAAATGGCCAAGATGTGGAGGACCAGATCCGTACCATGGAGGTCTCTGAATGGGTCAGCCCTGTGGCCGCCATTCCTATTGTGAGGAGAGCCATGGTAAAACAACAACAGGAAATGGGCAATGAAAAAGGCATTGTCATGGATGGCCGTGATATTGGCACCGTTGTTTTCCCGAAGGCCGAATTGAAACTCTTCGTTACCGCTGATCCTGAGGTAAGGGCCCAACGTCGCTTTTTGGAACTCAAAAACAAAGGGCATGAGATCGAATTGGCAGAAGTAAAAAAAAATTTACAAGAGCGTGACCATATTGATTCCACTCGAGCAGACAGTCCACTAAGACAAGCTGAAGATGCCCTTGTTCTGGATAATACCAACTTCACTCCAGCACAACAGCTTAAAGTAGCCCTAGATTTAGCTCAGGCAAAAATTCACGATCAGGTCATGTAAGCCTTCGTCCGAGATCCAAGCGGGTAGATTTGGTAAAATTAGGGCCAAATACTACCTTCACTCCCATGACCAACACAACAAACACCCCTACCCTGCTATTACTTTTGGGTCTATGCCTCTATGCTTGCCAACCCAAACCCAGTGCCTTTGATCGATGGCTTGCCAAGTATGAATTGGATGAACCACTTGCTTATTTCGAACAATCCCCTGATTCCTTTTATGTAATTGCACCAACTGAACTTTTAGAGGAGATTCGTAGAATGGATAACACCGCCAAGCAATTAGAAAATCTGGGAGATAGTATTCTACCAAGCAGCCACTGGACTAAACGTAAAATATACCAGCAAGAAATTGCGCAACTGCGAGACAAGTGGAGCAGTTGCCGGCAGGATCCTTCCCTTTATAATTTGCCAGGTTATTGTAAGAAGATATTGATAGCCGAAGGAACAAGTCTACCTGAAAGACTGGGATTCATACAAGAGTATTTGGTCAATAGTGAAGCCTATTATGAGGCCGCTAAAGAATTAGTCACAGAACCTCTACCCAACAAAACTTTGTTGGCCATCCAAAAGCACCTGCTTGGTTTGAACTTTCTAGCCCAGGAACTTCCTGATTCCCTATCGAAAGCCGGCTATGTGCCGCAGTTATCCCAGCGTTTTAAAACCGACCTCAATCGGACGCGTATAGTCGTTAAGGACTATCTAGCTTATTGCGAGAGTCTCTATTTTGAATTGAATGACGATTGGGGCAGAGAGAATTAATCCGTGAACAATAGTTTTTTATTGCTGGACAAGTAATACTGAGAGTTGTCCAAAAGAAATAAGCGTACCAAAATCAATTGCCCAAGTAATGGAAGAACCTCGCTACCCTATGCGACGCCTGTTCCGCTTTATCGACCATTATCGACGCGCTTTCTGGTTCTCCATCGGATCTAGTGTCACCAATAAGGTCTTTGATCTCATGCCGCCTTTTCTTACGGCCTGGATCATCGACTCAGTAAGTGGTCAAATTCCTGCCTGGATCCCTCAACTGACGGGTTGGGATGAGCCTTGGTCAGTTGTCATTTTTCTAGCCATACTTACCTTAGCTATTTTTGGTTTTGAAAGCTTTTTTGAATGGCTTCATAAACGAGGATTCATGCGATTGGCACAACGCATTCAGCATGATCTGCGGCTGCGAGCCTACGGAGCTTTACAGCAGCGGGAAATGGCCTACTTTGAATCGCAGCGAACGGGTAATTTAATGGCGATGCTCAACGACGATGTGAATCAGTTAGAACGCTTTTTGAATAGTAGTTTTAATAGCCTTGTGCAGTTAACTACTTTGGTCATCGTAGCTGGATGGTCCTTAATCAGTGTATCCTGGCAATTGGGACTTTTGAGTATGCTTCCCATCCCATTTATTATATGGGGGAGTATTTACTATCAAAAGAGGATTGGCCCATACTATCGGGAAGTGCGTGAAGGAGTCGGTGCACTGGGCAATCGATTGGAAAACAACATCTCCGGAATGTTGGTCATCAAAAGCTTCACCGCAGAGCAGTATGAAATGAAAAGGATTGATCAGGTATCTGCTGATTACCGAGACGCAAACTTTCGAGCCATTCGCTGGAGTGCCATCTATTTCCCATTAATCAGGATGCCGATCGCCATTGGTTTTGCAGGTGCTTTATTGTTGGGGTCTTATTGGGTCCTCTTTGAGCCTGGGCGTTTCACGCTGGGTAGTCTGGCCTTCTTTGCAATGATGATCCAGCGGCTGCTATGGCCTGTTACAATCTTGGGGACCGTATTTGATGAATACCAACGTGCTAAGGCCTCTGCGCGCCGAATTTTTGGGCTTATAGATACCCCCACGCAAATACAGGACCCTGCCGCTCCCACCGAAGTGGGACGTCTAGCGGGAAACATAAATCTGGACGAAGTTAAGTTTCACTACTTCTCGGATCAACCCATCTTAAAAGGGCTCAGCATACAGATAAAGGCTGGCCAAACGATAGGTATAGCAGGTGCCACCGGAGGAGGCAAAACGACCTTAATCAAATTACTACTTCGTTTGTACGATGTGACAGGTGGCAGTATTCGAATTGATGGAGTTGATGTAAAGGAAATGCAGCTACAAGATCTTCGCCGGAACATCGCACTAGTCAGTCAAGATGTTTACCTCTTCCATGGTACGATTCGGGAAAACATTGCCTATGGTTCTCCAGAAACTTCAATCGAACTGGTACAGCAAGTTGCCCAAAAGGCGCAATTGGCAGAATTCATCGAAGCCCTCCCCGACCAGTATGAAACCATTATTGGAGAGCGAGGCGTGAAACTCTCAGGCGGCCAACGGCAACGGCTCAGCATTGCTCGAGCTTTATTAAAGAATGCTCCTATTCTTATTCTGGACGAAGCAACTAGTGCTGTCGATACAGAAACAGAAAGAGCTATTCAAGATAGCTTGGATGAGCTCACCGCTGAAAAAACAGCTCTGATCATTGCTCACCGACTCAGTACTATTCGGAATGCCGATCAAATCATTGTACTCAAGGAAGGCCAAATTGCTGAAGCTGGCTCTCATGATGACCTGTTACAAAAGAGAGGCATCTATTCTGGACTTTGGGAAGGCCAGGTGCGGTTGAAACATGAACCATAAAGGCAACTTTAATAAAACACTGAGATAGTCTTTACATCGCTACTAAATAATTTTATAGACAGCCTATTTTTTGGTCTAATGACGTTCTCCAACAATTATTGTCGTCAGCATTTTAGCTGAAAAGGTGAATCCAAAACATAAAAATGGTTAGAGGCCCCTTCTAGGATAATGCTTCTATAGAGGTAAACTATCACCAGTCTATAATCTTACTCACTGGGCTCTATCATTTTCCGATTTTCCAACCTTAACATTTTTATAGTTTGATACTTTGAGATTTCCAAAATTATAGGTCATCGAAAATCGCACATAATTGGTGTTAAACCTATTGTTATAAATTATATTGGTAGTTCCTGAACGATAATTACCATCCGCACGGATGGTGTGAAAAATATCGTTGAAATCGAGCTTGCATTTTAAGCTATCTCCAAAAAACTTTTTTTCAATTCCTATATTAAGAGTAGACTGATTTTCCCGTAAATAAACCCCATCTTGCAAGTCACTTAAATACCAAGCCGTAAGATAAAGGGCAATCCCCTCACCTATATTGAAACTATTCTGAGAGTATAAATAAAAGCTTGGTTTGTTCTGTCTGATTTCAAAAATACCCGAGCCATCGATTAAATCATTGAAACCTACGATAATGCTATTGGTAGACTGGTACCATTTCAAATTAATACTTCTGGCTATTGACGTATAAAAAGCATGTTCTTTATCAAAATTGATGCTTTGTAGAACATATTCTCTTGATGTGTTTTCGAGTTGAAAGGCTGCTCTTGTAATTCTATCGATGCTATAGTTATACCCCATTTTTAAATTCCATCCCTTATGGCTTCCGCCTAATTCAAAACTATGTATTCTGGAGGGACGCAAATCGGGATTGCCTCTAATTGAGGTAAACTCATCCTGATAAATCACAAAAGGATTTAAGGATTCATATGAAGGCCTTCGTATCCGAGAAGAATAGGTAAAGAAAATATTGGTCCTGTCCGCTAACCTGGCCTCAAGAGAAGCATTAGGGAAGAAATTGAGGTAACGATCTTCAATAACTGCGCCTCTGCCAACACTGGTGAACAAAGCATAATCAGTCAATTCAGCTCTAAAGCCAAAGCTGTAATTTGTATTCTTATTCAAACGTCTTCTAAAATTAGCATAAAGCGCTGAAGCCTTTTCGTCGTAGTCAAAATTATTCGATAGATTATCGTCCCTTTCAGGTATTCCAGGGTCCTCCAAATAGAAAAAATCAGTAAATGATTTGTTGCTTACATAAGAGAATTTCCCTCCTACTTCCAAACTACTGTTTTCGTAGAATTTTGTGTAATCCACTTGAACACTAGCAATTTGGATATCTCCCTCTCCATTGTTATTGATCTTTGAAATAGTTTCAATACCACCAATTGTACTTGATTCGTTGATACTGTTATCAAAGTCATTCTTATATGAGGAATACTGACCTCCAATAACATGAGTCATCCCGAATTTTGGAGTTATCCAAGGTTCGGGATGATCATTTGATGAGGAAACGTAAAAAACCCCTT
>ENA-OWNT01000187-OWNT01000187.1-seawater-metagenome-genome-assembly--contig:-NODE-187-length-177382-cov-13.648425_pt1 | contig 177382 bp, 146 predicted proteins | sample MGYA00238136_ERZ651165 | MGnify/ENA primary metagenome ERZ651165 (study PRJEB26861, sample SAMN08777766) | seawater metagenome | isolation source: coastal seawater | place: USA: Florida | collected...
GGGGGGGGGCTGGGGGGCAGGGGTGGGGGCCAGCTCGACGGGCGCGGGTTCTGGCGCGGGCTCCACAGTGGGTTCTGGCCCTGGCTTGGCGGGTTCGGGCGGGGGTGGGGGGGGCTCCGGGAGGGGGGCAGGGGCCACCGCTGCAGGTGCATTGGCTTGGGGCGGGGGGGCGTCGGGCAGCACCTTGGTGGCGACCCACGCTCCGCTGGCCATCCCCACCAAGCCAATCAAGGCGCCCACGAGCCTGGACGCAGTGCGCCGTGGCGGAGGAGGAGGGGCAGCCTCTGGCTCGGGCTCTGGCTCGGTTGGTGGGACGGGCGGGGTGGGGGCGACCGGCTCTGTCGGAGGCTCGTCGGCCACGGCGACCAAGGTGGGCGCGGTGTCGTCGGTGCGTTCCTCGGCGACCGCAGTCAAGGTGGGGACGGTGTCGTCCGGTGAGGCGTCGGCCACCGACGGGAGGGAGGGGGCGGTGTCGTCCAGATCCTCGGGGGACTGGGTGAGTCCGGCTAGAACCGCGGCGACGGCGTCGTTCTGGTCGGCGACAAGCGCCAGAACCACGGGCAGCTGGTGGGAGTCCAGCGCTTCGCGGAGCGCGCGGGTCCACCGGTGTTCAAGCGAGGGGTCGGGAGACGTCGGCAGCCCGATGGCCGACTCGACCTGCGCCACCATCGACCCGGGACAGACCTCGGCGAGCCAGGATGAGAGGTCGGCGATGCTGTCGTCGACGCTGTTCAAGCCGAGGTCCTCCGCCGCGTGGAGCACGGACCCGCAGCCTAGCGCATCGCCCGTGGCCGCGTCGATCCAAGTGCACCTGTACGACGTATCCACCAGCATCGTCGGAGGCTGTATGCGGGCACTGTACTTCTTTCTGGGTTGGGCAACGGCGTGCGCAGCTGAAGCGCCGGCCGACGGGGACCGGTCCCAGACCTGCCCTGCGCCAGACACCGACGGGGAGGGGACTCTGGACCCGGTCGCTCGGGTGGTGACCGATGTTCGGGTGCCCGGGCACACGGGGCTGGTGCAGGTGCGGGTGGAAGCGGGACGGGTGACGGAGCTCGGCGAGTCGGTACGGCTGGACGATGCTCAGGTGACCGATGGGGGCGGTCGCTGGCTCACGCCGGGATGGATCGACTCGCATGTGCACCTCGCCTACCTTCCCGCGGCCACCGAGATGGCGGGGGCGGGGGTGGTTGCGGTGGTGGACCTGGCTGCGCCCATCGACTGGCTGGCCCACCCGCCCACCGCGCTCCGGATGAAGGCCAGTGGACCGATGGTGACCCCGCCCGGGGGCTACCCGACGCAGTCTTGGGGGCGGAACGGGTATGGGCTCGAGGTGGCCACGGCCGAAGCCGCAGAGGCCGCGGTCGATCAGCTGTACGACGCCGGTGCCCGGGTCATCAAGGTGCCGCTCAACGGTCCTCCGGACCACAGCGACACGACCCTGCAGGCCATTGTGGCGCGTGCCCACTCGCTGGAGCTGCCAGTTGTGGTTCATGCCCTCGACAGTTCAGGTGCGCAGCGTGCGGCCGAGGCAGGGGCGGACGTCCTGGTCCATGTGCCCACCGACTCGCTGTCGGATGCGGCGGTGAGGGCGTGGGCCGGGCGGGCCGTGGTTCCCACCCTCGCTGCCTTCGGGGCGTCGGACGTGGCCATCGACAACCTGCGGCGCTTGCATGGTGCTGGCGCCACGATTCTGTATGGCACCGACTTCGGCAACGCGCGCACGGTGGGAATCTCGACCCCCGAGCTCGAGGCGATGGCGGCAGCGGGAATGAGCCCGGCCGAGGTGTGGGCAGCGGGGACGTCGGTGCCGGCGTCGTTTTGGGGATGGGACGACCTGGGAACCGTGGCGGTCGGTGCGCTTGGGGTGTTCGTGTTGACGGACGTAGACCCGGCGCTGGACCTGTCGACCTGGGCGCGAGAGGTGGTGCGGTGGCCGGGGCAGGGGTGTGGATAGGGCTCGTGGCGCGGAGACTCAGAAGCCCACTCCATCGACGATGTAGAGCACGCCCTCGTCGTCGGTGCCGCCGTAGGATGAGCCGACCATGACGTCGGGGACGGTGTCTCCGTTGACGTCGCCCGCGAACAGGGATGTCAGGTAGACGTCGTTGTTGCTGTCGGCGGCCATGGAGACGTCGGCGTCGGTGGAGGCGCTGTAGGTTCCGGCGACGGAGAAGGGGCCGAAGTAGAGGTAGGCGCCGGAGGTGAAGCCCATGGTGGAGGTCACCCCGAGGTCGTTGTGTCCGTCGAGGTTCAGGTCGCCCAGGTTGCGGACCCCCCATCCGAAGGCCTGGTCTGTGAAGTCGCCACGGATCTTCACCTCGGCGTCGGAGACCGTCACATCGGAGATGGAGGTGCTGCCCCACAGCAGGTAGGCGTTGCCCACGCCGTAGGTGGTGGTGCTCTGGTTGCCGCACAGCACGAAGTCATCGAGGCCATCGCCGGAGACGTCGCCCATGTTGTCGACGGAGCGTCCGGTGAAGCCCCCATCGCCGAAGATGTGGACGTCGGCGTCGGCAGCGGTCATGTCTCCGCGGACAGGCCCGAGGAAGATGCGGCCGCCTCCCGCCCCGGTGGTTCCGATCTGCTCGCCGACGAAGAGGTCGAGGAAGCCGTCGCCGTCGACATCGAGGGAGTCGAAGTCGGTGCCGAACTTCTGGTTCTCTACATCGCCGGTGAGGGTGATGTCGGCGGCGTCGTCCACCCACTCGGTTCCGGAGCCGATGTGGGTGAAGATGTAGACCGCACCCTGGCCGTCTTCGGGGGCGTACTCGTCTTCGCTGGAGAGGCCGAACTCAAGCTGGCCGTCGCCGTCGAGGTCGCCGATGATGTGGGCGGACATTCCGACGAAGCCGTAGGTGCTCGGCCCGTACAGGAGCCATGCGGCGCTCGACGGCAAGGTCATCGCCGACAGCGGGCCTTGAAAGACGTAGCCTCCTCCGCCGAGGAAGGCGCCAGCCTGTTCCGTGGCATTTCCCGTCAGCAGGTCGTCGTAGCCGTCGCCGTCGATGTCGCCGATGTCCATGCCGTAGCCGATGCCGTTGTAGTTGCCGCCGACGGCCAGGTCTGGAGCCAAGGCATCCGGCGAAGACGGAATGGGTGCCTCCCAACCGACGACAGCACCGTAGGCGCCACCGGTCGTGGGGTCGTAGCCCACTGGTGCACCGGTCCAGAGCTCGAGCAGTCCATCTCCGTCCAGGTCACCACAGACCCCGCTGCGGCCGAGGAACGCGTTCTCATCGTCCCCTTCTACGACGGTGTAGTCCTCCATGTCGAGGCTGCTCGGCCACGAACAGGGGGCGGGTGTGCCGTCGCAGTTGTTGTCGACGCCGTCGTTGCACACCTCGCTGGCATCGGGGTTCACCGCGCTGTCGGTGTCGTCGCAGTCGCCGCCGCGGTCCACCATGCCAGGCTCGGGTGAGCAGGTGGTCTCGCTGCTGGCGTCGTCGCCGTAGCCGTCGTTGTCGGCGTCGACGTACCAGGAGCCATCGCCGGTGGTGGGAGGGTCGTCGACGAGGTCGTCGCAGTCGTCGTCGCGGTCGTTGCACCACTCGGGCGCGCCCGGGTAGACCTCGGGCTCGGTGTCGTCGCAGTCTCCGCCCTCGGTGACGAAGCCCTCGCCGGGGGAGACGCACTGTTCCACCGCGGTGGTGTCGCTGCCGTAGCCGTCGTTGTCGCCGTCGAAGGTCCAGGTGAGGGGGTCGACGGTGGGCTCTTCGTCGACGAGGTGGTCGCAGTCGTCGTCGCGGTCGTTGCAGGCCTCGTCTGCGCCCGGATGGACGGTGGGGTCGGCGTCGTTGCAGTCGTCGCCGTCGAGCACGTAGCCGCCGCCGGGGTCTGCGCAGATGGTGAGGGGGGTGGCGGGGTTGCCGTGGCCGTCGCCATCTCCGTCGGGGTACCAGCTGCGTGTGGCGGGGGCGCCTTCGTCTGCGGTGCCGTCGCAGTCGTCGTCGCGGTCGTTGCAGGCCTCTTCGGCGTCGGGGTGGATGGCGGGGTCGGCGTCGTTGCAGTCGCCGTCGGATGCGACATGGCCGTCGGGCGCGGCACATGCGGCGACGGCCTGGAGAGGGTCTCCGTGGCCGTCGTGGTCGCCGTCGAAGAACCACAAGGGGCCTTCGGGCGACTCATCGATGGCCTTGTCGCAGTCGTTGTCTTTGCCGTCGCAGACCTCGGGTGCACCGGGGAAGGTGGCGGGGTCGTCGGGGGCGCAGTCTCCGTCCCACTCGGTGATGCCGTCGCCGTCGCCGTCTTCGAAGCGTGCGCGGGCATCGTCGAAGGCGTCGGGGGTGAGGAGGCAGCCCGGTGCTGCCAGGAGGAGGCAGGCCGGGAGGATGAGGGAGCGGAACGGAGCCATGGGCTACTCCGCCGGGAGGGTGAACTGGACGGGGGTGCTGAGCGCGCCGCCTTCGTGGCCCGGGTCGCCGAGGCTGAATGCGGTGAGCGTGACGTCCAGGCCCGATGCGGTCTGCTCGACGGAGCCGCCCACGGTGCGACCACCGGTTTGTGTGTTCACGGTCCAGCGAGGCACGTCGGCGGGGTTCGTGACGCTGCGGAGGCCGGACGGGAGGTCGGGAGCGATGGGGAGCTTCGCGAGGGTTCCCACGCCGGCGACGTCGAGGCGGAGCCAGGCGCGGTCGGGACCTTGGAGGAACCTGTCGGGCAGCTCGAGGCGCACGCGGAAGGGGCTCTGGTCGAGGTCGGTGAGGGCGGGCCACAGAGCCTGTAGAACGCCGGTCATGCCCAGCTGGGAAAGCAGCTGGTCGACCTTCTGGTAGGAGAGTGTGTACCCGGGGACCGAGACGGGGCCTTCCGAAGGACGGTCGGAGCCGGTGCAGGTGTGCTCGACCTCCAGCTCGGGGTCTTTCATGCCACCGAGCTCGGTGCGCTCCACCCGGAAGTCGGTCTCGGAGAGCAGCCAGCCGGAGCCGGGGAGGGTGATGCGGTCGGTGGTGGCGTCGAGCACGACGCGGGATCCATCGGGCTGGACGAGGTGGAGGGCGCTGGCGCCGTTCCAGCTGCGGACGCGGATGCGCTTGGCGCGAGCATGGGCGTACCGGGATGTGCCGGACAGCGGGATGGGACGGGACCGGCGGCCGTCGAGCGCGAGGAGGGCGAAGCGGGTGTGGCCCGTGTGCCCGGGGGTGCAGCTCTCGGTGGCGCCCGGGGTGGTGTAGGACGGGGGCAGCATGGCCATGGCGCTGACCAGGTCGACGCGGAACTGGAGGCCGTTGGACAGGGCGCTGTCCCACTCAAGCTCATCGCAGTCCGAGATCTCGTGCGGCTGCCCAACACTGTCGTCGGGCGTCATGATGCTGACCCGGAGGTCGACGGTGCCCGTGGGATCGGTCGAAGAGGCCGTGGTGCCGTCTGGCGTAGATGCGGTCTCGTAGAACGCTGCCCAGACTTGGTCTGCACCGTCGGTTGCGCTTTCGTCCACGACGGTGTCGGTGGTGGAGTAGAGCGCCTGTGCGCCGGTGACCCATGCGGTGGACACCACCACGCCGGCCGGGACGCTCTTTGTGGCCCAGTTCGCTTGGGTGGCCCGGCTCGTGTACCCGGTGGTGCCCGAGTAGTAGCTGACGGCGTGCACGTCATCCTCGGCCCAGACGGTCACGCCTGCGATGTCAAGTGGACCCACAGTCGCGACGAGGACGTCGTCGACACACCTACACTCGGTAGACACGAAGGTCTCTGTTCCCGTCGAAGGATCTGTGTATGAAGCGTAGGTACCGTAGTAGGTGGGATTGCTCGGAAACGAGGTGAGCTCCCCGCCGGAAGTGCCTGCTCCGGTTGGCGACACGCTGATCGCCTCCACATCCGAGCACTGCCACACATCCCCCGCCGCCGGGTCGATGAAGTCCACCACCGAGTTCTTGTCGTTCGGGTTGGTGGCCGTCTTCCCCCCTGCCGTCTTCAGCTCCAGCATGTCGCTCATGCCGTCACCATCTGTGTCGTCGTCGTCGCAGTCGATGCCCTCGTCCACCTCGAACCAGTCGTTCAGGCCGTCGTCGTCGGTGTCTTCGTCGTTCGGGTCGCAGCCCTCGTCGTAGTCCCTTTTGTCGTTCAGGCCGTCATCGTCGGAGTCCGCGTCTGCCGGGTCTGTGAAGTAGGGCGGCCACCGCTCCTCGCCATCGAGCAGCCCGTCGTTGTCGGTGTCGCTGTCGCAGGGATCCAGTCCGTGGCCGGCTTCGCTGCCGTCTGGGACCAGGTCGTCGTCGGAGTCGCTGTCGTAGGCCAGCAGACACGCGGTCGCGCATTCGGTGACATCGTCCAGGCCGTCGTTGTCGGTGTCGTGGGGGTCGTGCGAGGTCCCCAACGCGAAGTCCGACGACCCACAGTCAAGCTCCTCTTCGAGGGTCAGCCCGTCGCCATCGTGGTCGACCAGCAGGTCGTCCGGGGTTCCTTCTCCGTCAGACTCCAGGCAGTCTGGTGTGGGTTCCTCTGTCAGGTCGGGGTCGTTGGGATCGGTGGGGTCGGTGAAGAGGGTCTCGACCTCCTCGTCGTCGCGGTAGCCATCCCCGTCGGTGTCGGCGCACAAGGGGTCGGTTCCATGGATGTGGATCTCGTCCCCATCGGGGAGGGAGTCCTCATCGGTGGTCGGGTCGTGGGGGTCGGAGCCGATGTACTCCTCGACCGCATCGCTCAGGCCGTCGCTGTCGGCGTCGTGGGGGTCGCCTCCTCCGGTGCCCCCGCCGCTGTCGTCCCCGGTGTAGGTGCCATCATCTCCGGTGGAGCCACTGCCGCCGTCGTCGCCAGATCCGGAGCCTCCAGTGTCCTCGTTGGGGTCGACGCCATCATCGCCCGGGTCGGCACCGTCATCACCCGGCGTGACCGGCTCCTCCTTGCCGCCCGAGGAAGAGACACATCCGGGTGAAGATGCCCAGCAGAGGCTGAACATCGCGAATTGTAGGAGGGTGGTGGACCAGGGGCGGGACATGGGAACTCCGGGGGTCGAGGTGGTGCACGGCGGCCGACCCTTGAGCACATTCCCTCATCGAGGGTGTGGAGTCAAGGTACGTGCCGCGTTTCCGCCCGAGCATGGTCTGTGCCACCGAAAGTGCCGATGGTGCGGGACGGGGGGGGCCGACGTCCGTCGCTGCGAGCGCCCTTGGGTCTCGGCCGACAACATCGCAGCAGTCACCGTCTTCGACGAGTGTTCGGGGTGCCGAAGCCGACGGACGTCCGTCGTCGGCACCCGTCCCCCCCCTCCCGACTCCTCCCGACTCCCACCGGACCAGCTACACTCCGCTGTCTCCCGCTCTCGGACCGACCATGCGCCGCCTCTTCCTCGCCGCCGCCCTCCTCGCAGGCTGCGGCTCCGACAAGTCCACCGAAGACACCCACACCGAGCCCGCCCCCGAGCCCGGCGACCTCCAGGCCGGCTTTGCCCGGGCCGCCATCCCGGCACCCGTCGGCATCGGCACCGTGGGCTATGGCTCGTTCGGTGCGCCCAGCTCGCCCACCCCCTTCTCCACGCTGTACCCGGGCACCACAGCGGCCTTCATGCCCCCCGAGGTGCGGGTCACGGCCATCAGCCGCGGCGATGGCTTCGAGGTGGTGTTCATCCGTCTCGACACCGTGGGTGTGTTCCAGCAGTTCCGTCGGGCCGTTGTGTTGGAAGTCTCGGAGCGCCTCGGTCGCGACATGGACGACGCCCTGGTGTTCGGCGCCACACACACGCACGCCGGGCCCGGTCGCATCATCGACGGCGGCGGCATCTTCGACATCATCGCCGACTCGTACTTCCCCGAGTTCTACGTCCTGTTCATCGACACCATCGCCGACGCAGTGGAAGCCGCGCTCGCCGACCTCCAGCCCGCCCGGCTCGCCACGAGCGCCGGCTACTCGGCCGAAGCCCACTCCGACCGCCGCTGCGAAGATGGTGGCGCCGACTACGAAAACGGCACCACACCCTTCATCGCCATCGAGCGAAACGGCCGCCTGGAGGGTGTGGTTGCGGCATATGCAGTGCACGGCACCGGCCTGTCCATCGACGACCTCACCCTGTCGCGCGATGTGTTCGGGGCGATGGAGCAGTCGCTCGAAGACCGCTTCGACCACCCGGTCAACGTGATGGTGCTCAACGCCTGGGCGGCCGACATGGCGCCGTCTTCTGGCGAGGTGCCCTACCAGGACGGCGGCGAGGTCCCGAACCCGCACCGCTCGATTGCCGAGACGGGCTGGCAGTTCGCCGAGGATGTGGCCCCGAGCCTGACCGGTACGTTGGCTTGGGAAGACGAACCCACGGTGCAAGCCAAGGTGTACCGGGCGCGCATCGACCGCGAGGTCATCGGGTATGCCGAAGAGGAGTTCCCCTTCGAGTACGGCGGGGTGTACTGCGAGGGTGAGGGCGAGTGCACGGTCACGGCGCCGCTCGAAGGCCTCGACCAGGTGTGCCTGCCCTTCAACGAAGACTACCCCGCGCCCAACCAGACGGTCCTGTCGGCGGGGCAGGTGGGCGGGCTCCACCTCATCACCTTCCCGGGCGAGCCGGGGACGCGGCTGGCGGAAGGCATCGTGGCCGACATCCAGGCGGCCCATCCGGAGGTCGAGGATGTGCTGTTCGTGGGGTATGGCCAGGACTACCTGGGCTACTCCATCGAAGAGGATGACTGGTGGCAGGGGGGCTACGAGGCGGCGGGAGCCCTCTGGGGACCGCGGCAGGGCGACTACCTGGCCTCGGTGGCGGTGGCTGTGATGGATGCGTTCATGGGCGGTGACGTGGCGTGGGCCGAGGCCGACCCCATCACACCCTTCGACGACCCCACCTACACGCCGTACGAATCGGAGCAGGCCGTGGATGCGGGCCAGGTGGTGGTCCAGCCTGCAGAGACGGTGGTGGCGACGGACACCATCGAGGTGGCGGTGACCGGTCTGGCGGCGTGGGAGGGCATTCCCGAGGCCACGCTGGTGGGTGCGGATGGCTCGGTGCTGTCGCGCCCCAACGGAGAGCCGTGGACGTCTGTGCACCAGCCGTTCTACTGGACGTTGGAAGCCGACCCACCCTACACAGACTCGGTCGACCCCACGCCGCGCACCTTCACCTGGACGCTCCGCTTCCCGGTGCAGCACGTGGTGCCGGACGTCTTCTCGCTGCCGGAAGGCGAGTGGACGGTGGATGTGGTGTTGCCCGACGGCACGCAGGTCACGTCAGACACCTTCACCGTGGTGGCGGACTGACCCTACTGTGCGGTCGGGCTGCCCTGACGGCGGCTCCAGCGCACGGGTAGGTCGACCTTGGCAGCGGACCGTAGGATGGCCTCGGTGAGGGCATCGTTGGACCGAGCGGCGCGAAGGCCCCCCAGGAGCGAGCCCCGCAGCTTCATCTGGGCGAAGCCTTCGAGCAGCCACAGCTGCGCCTGCCGGTGGGCGGGACTTGCGAGAATGACCACGAGTACGTCGATCTGAATGCGTCCGGGGCCTGGCCAGGTGACCTTGCGTTCGGTGGTGAACACGCCGAGGATGGGGGCTTCGAGGCCGGCGAGGACGGGGCCGGTGAGCGCCACGCCTTCGGCGAGGGCGGTGGACTGCTCGCGCTCGCGGGCGGACAGGGCCTTGCGGACGGTGGCGGGCTCGAGGCCGGCGACTTCGGCGAGGGTCTGGGCGGCCCGGTCGAGGAGGTCGGTGTGCTTGGTGACCGGCACCTGGCAGGCGGCTGCGGCGTTGTCGACGAGGAGGGTGAGGTCGAGGGCTTCGTCGGTTTCGTCTTCGTGCACGGAGAGGCGGTGGTGGACCCGGTGGCGTGGGGCCTTCACCTTGAGGACGGAGCACTTCACGGCATCGGCGATGCGGTGGGCCTCGGAGCCGAAGAACACGGTGCGCAGGCCCTGTTCGGGCGGAGCGCCGATGACGAGGATGTCGAAGTCTTCGCTGGCGCGGGCCAGGGCGGCGATGCGGTCGGCTCCCCACTCCACCCGGCTGCGGGTGGGGGAACGGCACAGGCCGCCGAGCTGGCGGTGGTAGGCCTGGAGCTCTTGGAGGTCGGAGTCGGACGCACCTTCGGGAAGGATGTCGATGAAGGTGATCTCACCGTCTTGCTGGGTGAGTGCGAGGCGGTCGCCGACGTGTGCGAGCAGCGAGTCGTAGGGGCCGGGGCGGGCGAAGATGGCCACCCGCGGGAAGTCGTCAGACGTGTCGCCGTCGAAGGCCCCCTGGCGGTCGAGGAAGATGGCGAGGTCGCATGGGGGGTGGTCGGTCCACCAGGCCATGGGATGGCGCACGAGGTACCGCAGGTGCTGACGGTCGGGCCACTCGAGGACAATCCACTCGGTGGGCGTGGCGAGGGCGTGCCGCTGGAGGGCTTCCTTGGCGTTGTGGGTGACGACGTCGTGGAACTCGACGGTGATGTTGGCGTCGTGGGCGAGGTGGTCGGCTTCGCTGGCGAGGTGGTCGGCGTCCTTGTCCTCGACGAGCCGGGACTTGAGGGGCGCGGCCTCGGGGACCTCTTCGTAGCGGATGACGTCGAGCACGCCGTTGTCGACGAAGCCGGACGCCACGCGCATGAGGCGCTCGGGTGCGGGCTCACCACCGAAGACGGGCACCACCACACGCTCCTGGGCATCGGGGCGCTGTTCGTCGATCTCGGCGAGCTCGGTGGCCCGGAGCGACCGGACCTCACCCATGAGGTACTGCACGGCGCTGCGGCGGCTCACCCGCTTGCGGGCGTAGGCGAAGTACCAGCCCGAGCCCACGAGAACAGCGGCTGCAACGCCCATCATCGCGAGGCCACCCAGCTGGGAGAGCAGCCACACACCGCCGATGATGCCCACGAGTTGGGTCCAGGGGTACAGCGGGGCCTTGAACGACGGGCGGTACCACTTGGGGCCGGTCTCGCGCAGCACGATGACCGTGATGTTGACCACGCAGAAGATGAAGATCTTGAAGCCCGACGCGAGCTTGGCCAGCTTGGTGACGGGAAGGGCCACCACGAGGGCGATGAGGAGACCGCCGGTGAGCAGGATGGCGGGAAGGGGGGTGCCGAAGCGGGGGCTGATCTGCTGGAAGCGGGGCGGGAAGATGTTGTCGCGGCTCATGGCGAACGGGAACCGCGTGGTGGCGAGGATTCCGGCGTTGCACATGGAGATGAGGCCGACGATGGCGACCACAGCGAAGACGACCTGACCGGTGGGGCCGAGGAACGCACCGGCGGCGGTGGCCACGGGTGTGATGGAGGTCTCGAGGGATTCCTTGTCGAGCACGCCCACCATCACCCACGACAGCAGGGAGTAGAGCGTCATGACCGTGAGCTGGGCGGCGAGCATCCCGAGAGGGATGTTGCGGTCGGGGTCTTTGACCTCTTCGGCGACGGAGCACACCTTCGTGACGCCGCTGTACGACACGAACACGAAGCCTGCGCCGGTGAGGATGCCGGCGGCACCCTTGGGGAAGGCGGGGTCGAAGTGGTCGAGGGCGACCTTGGGAATGCCGAAGGTGGCGAAGGTGACCAGCGCGACGAGCGTGGCGCCCACGATGATGACCTGGATGCCGGAGACCTTGCCGGCACCGATGGTGTTGAGGGCGAGGAGAGCGACGAGAATGCCCACAGCCACGGGCAGGGCAGGGGCGGACGAAAACAGTACGAGGTAGGCGCCCAGGCCCACGAGGGCGAAGGCGGTCTTGGATGACAGCGAGAACCAGGTGCCGATGCCGGTGATGGTGCCGAGCCAGGGCCCCATGGCGCGGTCGACGTAGACGTAGGTGCCGCCGGCGACGGGCATGGCGGTGGCGAGCTCGGCCTTGCTGAGAACAGCGGGCATCACGAGCAAGCCAGCGAGCATATACGACAGGCTCACCCACGGGCCGGCCATCCCGGCGGCGAGCCCGGGGAGCACGAAGATGCCGCTGCCGAGCATGGCGCCCACGGCGATGCTGAACACCGAGAAGAAGCCGAGGTTGCGGTCCAGCTCTTTGGTGACGCCGGGGGTGCCCGTAAAGGAGGCCATGTGGTCGTCCTGACTGCAGGGGGTCGCGGGGGCAGCCAGTCCGAGCTCTGTCCCGTCTGTGCGGAGGAGGTGAGCCTGTCAGCCGAGTCGCGGCTCAAAATACCGCAAGCGGACGCCCGGTAAAGTCAGTCGGTGGATTCGAGGGTGCTCGCACGAGGGGGTGCGTAGGGGTTGTCGACCGCGATGGAAGGCGGCCGGGTTCCCGTGGTGGAGGCTTGTTTCGCTGTTGGGGCAGCGGACACTCGGCGCTGGATGGCTGCGCGCAGGGCATCGGGGTCGTCCATGGCCTCGAGGGGAAGGGCGACCACCAGCCCGTGGTCGTGAAGGACGATGTGGCCGTCTTGTTCGACCACGGGTGTGTCGGTGCGGAAGGGGTGGATGGAGCGCTGCTCGGGACCGACCGCAAACCAGGCCCCGGGCAGGAGGCCGAAGGTGACCGGGTAGGGCTCCAGTGGCTTCTGGCGGGGCATCAGCCAGCGTGCCCAGTGTTCGACGGTGGATGTGGCCAGCACGAGCGCTCCCAGGGCGCCCAGCCCGATGGCGGCGACGACACTGCCCATCACCAGCCGGAAGCCTGCGAACGCCACCAGGAGAATGCCCGTGACGAGGGCCTTGCGGAAGATGCGCGGGGTGTGGCCGACGGCTCGCTGGGCGACCGCGACGGTGTGGGTGTCGAAGGTGAAGCGGACGAGGTGGGCGGCGTGGTCGGGGAGTGAGAGGTGGGGTGGTGTGGCGGGGGGCTGTTGGATGGCGTCGAGGAGGGGGTGGCCGAGGGGCGCGGAGACGAGCGGCAGGACCTGTCCGGGGGAGCGGAGGTGGACGACAGGACCATCGGGCTCGACGGTGAGGCCGGACCAGGAGACCGTGGCCGAGCCGGGGTCCCAGTGCACGCGCAGGCCTTCGGGGAGGAGGTCGACCTGCACGGAGCGGAGGAGGCCTGTGCCCGAGGCGCGGTCGGCTTCGAGCTGTTTGGCGACGGTGGCGTCGAGGCCCACCTGTCGGCGGGTCCAGGCGGTGAACAGGGTGCCGAACACTCCCCCCACGACGGCGTAGCGGAAGTCGCCGGTGAGGCCGAGGAATGCGGTGAAGCCGCCGCCGCCAAACCACGCCAGCGACGACCACAGGCTCAGGCGTGCGTTGAGTCGGAGGCGTCCGCGCAGGATGTGTCGGGCCTGGTCTTCCGTGAGGTGGACGGTGAACGACCGCATGTCCTACAGCGCAACTTCGGCGACAAGGTGCATCTCCACAGAGTTGTCGGCGAAGGGGAAGATGATGAGGGTGTCGGGGTCGTTGTACTTCATCGAGAACGTGACGTTGGATGCAGCGGCGTCTTCGTCTGTGAAGACACGGATGTCGCCCGATAGATAGGGCCGTGGGCCACCGGGGACGCCGTACCAGGTGCGGGGAGGCTGGTTGACGATGCCGATGGCGGCCGAGGCGGTGGTGGCGGTGTCGAGCTGCCGACCGCCGCGCCACTTGGGCTGGAGGTCGGTGTGGTAGCCCTTGGTGTGCACGCGCACGCCGAGCTCGTAGAGCTGCGGGGTGGGCGAGAGCTGGTACCGCGCCGAGACGTCGACCAGCTGGTAGATGTTGCGCTGCTGCAGCTGGGTGAGCGTGAGGCGGTCGCCGGAGAGGGGGGCGGACTGGCTGGTGTCGGCGCCCCGGAGGACCTGGCCGGTGGGGCGGATCTGTTGGTAGCGCGAGAGGATGGCGTCGGTGGCGCCCACCTTCTTGAAGGTGTCGCTGCGCTTCTTCTGGAACCAGGTGAAGCCGGAGGCCCCGGTCTTCAGGTAGCGGAGGAGGTCGGCGCCGGTGGTGTCGGACAGCGAGGCGAGGTCGCTCACAGAGTCGAAGAACAGTCCGGTCTGGGGCTGACGTGCGTTGGCGAACAGGCCCTTCGACCCCACATAGCCGAGCCCACCTTGAGCGTACTTTGTCTTGCCTCGGACACCGGCCACATAGTCGAGCGAGATGCCGCCGATGGCGCCGTCGCCGCTGGAGAGGAAGGCCCAGTCGTCGGTGAAGGCGTCACCGCCGATGTCGTCGGCGTTGATGACGCGGGAGCCCCACAGGGGTGCGGTGAGCGAGTAGAAGTGCCCCACCAGCAGCCCGCCGCCGTGCTTGAGGGTGCGGTCGGCCCAATGTTGGGTGGTGAGCGCGTAGGTTGCAGCGGCGCTGTAGAAGACCTGGACGTGTTCGTTGCCTCCGCCAATGCTCATGTTGTACGAGCCGACGTCGTAGACCTGCGTGGCCAGCTCTCCACAGGCGGTGCTGGGCAGCTCGGTGACGTGGTAGAGCGTGTTCCAGCCAATGCGCCAGACGGCTCCTTCTTTGCGGGCTTCGAGGGCGGGCAGCAGGCCGTTCTCGAGCTCGGACAGCGCGCTGTAGGTGCGTGCGTTGGACCGGCGGGCTTCGACGGCCACGGCCCAGGGCACGGTGCCCTCGATGACCCGCACCTGGTCGTCGTCGCAGTGCCACTCGAGGGGCTGTTTGTTGTCGTCGACGGTGAAGGCCCACAGAGGCTCGCGGGCGTGGGCGGTGAGGGCGGTGAGCGTGAGGAGGAGGCTGGTCACTGTCCACCTCCAACGGACACCACGTCTGCGCAGGCGGCATGCAAGCCAACCCAGAACGCGGGGTCGTCGCCCTGGTCGCGGACGTCGTCGCAGTCGGCCTTCCGTGCGGCGCGGACGCAGTCGTAGAGGGTCTCGAGGCGCTCGGTCTCTTCGGGGTTGTCGTTGGCGGGGAGGATGCCCTCGGGGTTGTAGGGGTCGTCCACCGCGTCGGACAGCAAGCACTTGGTATCGTCGACAAAGGCGTCGTGTCGGTCGTTGGCGAGGGCTTCGTCTTCTTCACAGACCAGCGTCCGCTCGCTGACCGCGTAGGCGAGGTCGTCGCAGATGCGGGCCTCGGGGATGAGGTCGTAGCGACATCCGGCGACTGCGAGGGGAACCCACAGGACTCCGCGAAACATGAACTGGCGCATGGAGCCTCCCGCGCAGGAGTGTAGCGCTGTCGAAGGGGTGTGTGGCCGGGATAGAGGCCGGCCATGTCCAAGCCGCCCTCGATGTTCCGTTTTGCCGCCCTCGCCCTCGTGCTGTCCGGAGCCATCGCCTACATGGGCTTGAAGCTCTCGGGCACGTCTGAGCGGGTCCAGCCCGGGATGCCGGGCTTCGGCGACTTCGAGGTGCAGTCGGGGGATGCCTCCGTGCGGCTGTCCGACTTCAAGGGCAACGTGGTGGCCGTCTACTTCGGCTATGCGGGGTGCCCCGACATCTGCCCCACCACGCTGTCCACCGTCTCGGCTGCCTTCAAGCGCCTGTCGCCCGCGCAGCTCGACCGCGTCCGTGGCCTGTTCGTGAGCGTCGACCCCGAGCGAGACACGCCCGCCCAAGCGCAGTCCTACGCCCAGTTCTTCCACCCCAACATCCACGGGGGCACGTCCGACCCCACCACGGTAGCCACCATCGCCACCGACTGGGGGGTGCGCTACGAAAAGGCCGAAGGGGCCAGCGAAGCGATGGGCTACACGGTCGACCACACCAGCATCGTGTTCCTGGTGGCCCCCGACGGCCGGATGAAGAAGGCCCTGCCCCACGGCAGCGACCCCGAAAAGCTCGCCGAGGCCATCATCGAGGTGATGGGCGGGCCCGAAGGCTGACCGCTACAGCGACAGCACGAACTCGGTGAGGGTGGTGATGGTGTCGTCGTCGAGGCCGTCTGCAGAGTCGTGGGCCCGGATGGCGGCTTCGGCGGTGAGTGCGCTGCCGTCGTGCAAGTAGGGGCCAGACTCCCACAAGCCGAGGAGGGTGGGGGTGTCCAGGCCGTCGAGGGTGCCGCCGAGGCGTCCGCCCGAGGACTCGGACAGCGTGCCGACGTCGTGGCGGAGGGGGGTCTCGAGGGTGGAGTCGGTGTAGAGCGGGGCCGGGTGACAGTCGTTGCAGCCGGCGGCCTCGAAGACCACGGCGCCGTCGGTGGGTGCGGCATGGGGCGATGGGTCGTTGGAGGCGAGGCTCGTGACGTACTCGGCGAGGGCGTCGAGGTCGGCGCTGCGACCGGCCTTTTCGGTGCCGAGGGGGTCGGACGTGCGGTCCCAGTCTTCGTCGGACAGCAAGCCCGTGCCGCCCTGGCCGTTGCGGATGTCGCCTTCGAAGTCCTGGATTTCGTCGAAGTTGCCCGACCAGTGCACGCGGCCCATCTCGGTGCCGCCCCGGTCGAGCAGCGAGGTGGTGTTGCGCAGGCCTTCGCCGCGGTCGGTGAAGTCCCAGGTGAGGCCGTCGTGGTGGCCGTCGGGGTGGCAATTCGAGCACGTGATGTACCCGGACTTGGCCATGCGGGTGTCGCGGGAGGTGTGGAAGAGCTTCTTGCCCACGAGGAGGGCTTCTCGGAGGGGTTCTTCGGCGAGAACCGGGGCGGAGCCGAGCAGTGGGGGTGTGGTGGAGAGGTCGGTGACGTCGTAGGCGTGGACCATGCGGTCGAGGCTGGCCAGGACATACAGCGTGGTGCCGTCGGGGGACACGGCGAGAGACGTGGGGGTGTGGCCGCAGTCGAGGATGGAGCCCGACAGGTCGAGGCTGTAGGCGTCGAGCACGGAGATGGACTGGAAGCCCGGATGGGCCACGTACAGGCGCTCGCCGAGGGGGGAGGGCACCACGAAGCCGGCCCGACCGCGGTCGTCGATGATCTTGCGGTCGTTGATGTCTTCTTCGCCGGTGTCGAGCGGGACGGCGGACACGATGGCCCGCATGGTGGTCTCGAAGGTGAGGGGCTGGCTGTCGCGCCACATGCCGCGGCTCACGTTGGCCTGCAGAGCGGGGACGTACACCCATGCGCCATCGGGGGAGGGGATGATGGCGTCGAGGATGTTGGGCACCCCGCGGTTGGTGGTGTCGCTGTCGGGGCGGGTGTCGAGGCCCAGGACGATGTCGTCGCCGGCGGGACGGTAGATGCGGGCGGTCTCGTCGGGGGAGCGCCAGCGAGAGACGAGCAGCTCGCCTGCGGGGGTGCGGGCGAGGGCGCGGGGGTCGGCACCCACATCGGTGGTGTCGAGGAGGGCGCCGGTGCGGTCGATGTCGGCCACTTGACCGGTGCTGGTGAGGGCGACGGTGAAGTGGTCGCCGCCCACGACGTGTCCCGGGGCCAGGTGGGCGTCGAAGGTGTAGCTGTAGCGCTCGCCACCGGTGGCCTGCTCGAGGATGACCAGGGCGTTGCGGCTGCCCACCGACACCCCCACTGTGTCGCCGGACAGCGCGAGCCCACGGATGGGACCGCCCACGGGGAAGTGGTCGACGGCAAAGGTGGTGGTGTCGATGCGGGCGACGGTGGTGCCATCGTCGACGGCGGCCCAGAGCGTGCTGCCGTCGGGGGTGATCTGCATCATCGCCGACCAGACGGCAGGGGTGTCTGCGATGGGGCGGTGGGCGGTGACCCGGACCTGGTCGGACTGCTTGGAGCCGTCTTCGCCCGTGACCTGCAGGACCGCGGTGTAGTTGCCAGGGTGGGTGTAGGTGTGGGACGCGGTGGGGGTGTCGGCCGTGGTGCCGTCACCGAAGTCCCACAGGTACGACACACCGGTGGAGGCGCTGCCGTCGAAGTCGAGCGCGGTGCCGATGGGACCGACGAGGTCTGGGCCGGCGTCGGCGGTGGGGGCAGACAGCGGGGGGGCGGTGTCGATGGGGTCGGTGGTGCCGGGGTGTGCGGAGTCCCGGGAGTCCTTGCCCGAGCACGCGACCAGCAGGAAGGCGAGGAAGGCAAGGCGGTTCGGTGTGGTGTCCATCAGGGCTCCGGTGCCGGTGCATCTTGCCGCATCCAGGGGGTAGGCGCATCCGCTTGCGGCCGGGCTGGCGGCAGGGGAACGGACCACGGAGTCCTGTGCGCGGGGTTGGGTCGATCGGCGGGTCAACCGGGGGATCTACCTACGAGATGACGCTTGTCTGGCGGATCCTGGAAGAGCGGCACGCCGCGCGGAGCCACCGGGAGTGCCCGTGGTTGGGAGATCTCCGCAACTTTGCCTCAACCGCACCCCGTGTGGGGCGAACGAAAGGCCGGAGGCAATCCAACATGACACTCGGTGAACTCTTTCCAGGTAAGGTCGGTCGCGTCGAACTGACGCGCGTTGCTTTGCGGCTACGTCGCCCCGACCTCCTTCGTATGAAGCCAACAGCCCAGCTCGATTCCGCCACGCAAGCGAAGCTCGAGTCTGCACTCAACCAGGTCCGGAGGGGATGATGACGCGTGCACTGATGCCCGTTGCGAACGCTGCGCACGGAAAGACACTGATGGGCGGCGAACCGCTCATCTTCCACTGCAACTTCTACAACTACTTCCTGCAGAAGACGATTCTCCTCGACGAGACGCTCGGCATGGAAGAGGTCATTCGTGCAGCTGCTGCCGAAGTGGCCCGCGGTGTGTTGGCCGACGCCAAGGGCAAGTCGCCCGAGGAGGTCTTCCAGATCGCCACGGACACGTTCGCGGAGCTTGGGTTTGGCACCATCGACTTCAGCGGTCTCTCCGCGGATGGCGGCAAGGTCCGCGTTCCCGTCAGCCACTACGGCACCTGCCTCCGACAGGCCTCGGGCGCAGACTTCGCCAACCCCCAGTGCTGGTTCGACGCCGGCTTCTCCGTGGGTGTCTGTGAGGTCGCCTTCGGTCTCGAGCCGGGCAACCTCGACGCCAGCATCCAGGCCTGCCAGTCGCAGGGTGCCCCCGAAGGTCTCCTGACCGTCGAGAAGGGTTCGCTCACGGTGTATGACAGCCCCGGTCAGGGGTGGCACGTCTCCGGAGCCGATGTTCCCCAGCCCAAGTCGGCGGTGGACGCAGGCACAAGGGTCGACGAAGCCGCCATCAAGGGCGCGCTCGCCACGCTCGACTTCTCTGGCAACGAAGAGGGCCTGCTGCCCCGCTTCGGCGTCATGCTCACCAACCACCTGGGCAACTTCTACAACCGCATCTCGTTCGAGTTCGTCGAGCGCATGGGCGACTCGGGCATGCTCGAAGCCGCCGAGATGCTGCTCGTCGAAGCGGGCTACCGGTGCGCCTTCCACACCTTCGGTGGCATCATGTCGAGCCCCGAGTGGGACGCCGTCATCAAGCCCTCGTGCGATGCCTGGCAGGACTGGGTGCACGGCATGGTCGCCTGCATCAACGTGCTGGGCTGGGGTGAGTGGCGCGTCCACGAGCTCTCCGACGACAAGCTCGTCATGCGCATCTACGACGACTACGAGTCCTGTGGGTTCAAGGGCATGTACGGCGACGCCGACCGACCGGTGAGCTACCTCGCCGCGGGTGGCTGCGCGGGCATCATGAACCTCATCCGCGTGGGCGAGATCAAGAACAAGCCCACCCTGGACTACGACTTCTACTGCAAGGTCTTCGAGTCGCCCGACTCCTACGAGGCCATCCAGTCCAAGTCCATCGCTCAGGGCGCCGACTACACCGAAGTGGTCGTCGAGCGGGCCGCCTGATGGTCGCCCGGGTGGCCGAGTCGGCCGACACCACCGCCTGGTTCGAGGCCAAGCTCGACGCCAAGTGTCAGCGAGGTCTCCACTGGCGGTACACGCTGGTCGGTCTCGAGCCACCCGGCGATGCGTCCGCCGACGCATCCATGCATGCGCGCCTCACCGCGGAGCCGCGCATTGTGCATCGTGCAGAGTCGTGGGGGGAACACACGCTGAATCGGTATGTGTTGCCCTTTCGATTCGAGCTCCGCATCTGGACTCGGCCCGGTGAGCTGTCGTTCATCCATCGACAGACCGCATCGGCCGACCAACGAGAACAAGACCGCGCTGCGTTCGAGAGGTTGCTGACCGCCTGGTGTCAGCAGCACGGCGCAGCCGGCACCTGACTGCCGACTGGCAGAATGGGGGAACGTCGATGAGCACCCGCACCGTTCTCGATTGGGCCGCGCGCCTGGCATCGCCGCAGTCGACGGCGAGCCTGCACGGCACCATCGTGAACCTTGGGCAGTCCGCCTCACCCACCGGACGCGCCTGGTTTTTCGCCGATGAATTCGGCGAGCTGACACCAGCGTCGGTCGAGGACACGGACACACCCACGTGGGTGTCGGACATCGACCTTTCCTGTGCCCCCGAGTCCGGGCTGGTCCAGTCCGGGCCATGGCAGCTGGTGGGCATCGAGGCGGACATGATGCGCCTCGGGGTCGTCGCGGTCGAAGGGCCCGAGACCAGCTCGCCCACCGGGGTCGTGGCTCTGAGCGCTCACATCGCGCACGCGCTCAACAGCGCGGCCAACTACGCGATGATGGAAGACCTCGTCCAGCAGGAGATGGCCACGGCCGTCGCCCGTGAAGCCGCCATCCAGCTCATCTTGGACAATATGACCGAGGGGCTGATGGTGGTGAACCTGGAGGGGGAGGCCACCGAGGTTCGCTCTGCCATGGTGGAGAAGTGGCTGGGTGCCATCCCGGAAGACGGCTCCATCTGGAGCTGGCTGGCGGAAGGCGACCCCAGTCTCACGGCGTCGTTCGAGATGAACTTCGACCAGATCACCTGGGATGTGTTGCCCTTCGAGGTGTGCGCGTCTCAGATGCCAGAGCGAATCCAACGTGGCGAGCGAACGTTCGGACTGCGCTACACAGCGGTCTACGAAGACGACACCTTCACCAGTGTGGTCATCGCCATCGCCGACATCACCGCCCAGCTGCAGGCCGAGGCCGACGCGGAAGCGCGACGCGAGATGGAAGAGATCATCGCCGCGCTCATCCAGAACACCCGAGGCTTCAAGGACGGTGTGGACGAGCTGCAGCGCCTTGTGGAGTCGGTGAAGGAGCCCGAGAGCGCGGTGATGCGCGACCGGGTCCTGCACACCATCAAGGGCAACTCGGCCATGCTCGGCTTCCGGCGCTTCTCGCGGCTGGTGCACGACCTCGAGACCGCCCTGGCAGACGGGCATGCGTGGGACGACAACCTGCGCATGCGCCTCGAGGTGGCGTGGGTGGAGGCCTACACGGCCATCTCGGCGCTCATCTCGGGCGGTGAGGACGGCATCACCATCTACTTCGAAGAGCTGGAGCGCTTCCAGGCCGTGCTCCGCGAGAGCAGCGACTCCCGCCAGCTGGAGCGCCTCATTCGGAGCTGGACCGCACCCACGGTGGGCAGCGTGTTCGACCGCTTCGGTCGGGTGGCGCAGCGTCTGGGAACCCGCTTCGGTCGCGACATCTGCATCGAGATGGACGGCACCAAGCTTCGCCTGGTGGACGAGGGCCACGACAGCTTCCTGTCGACGCTCGTGCACGTGGTCCGCAACGCCGTCGACCATGGCATCGAGCCGCCTGAGGAGCGGGTCGCTGCGGGCAAGCTGGCCGAAGCCACCATCCGGCTCGGTGCGGTCGACCTGGGCAACGCGCTGCAGTTCACCATCGCCGACGACGGCCGCGGCATCGACATCGAGAAGGTGCGGGCCAACGCTGCGAAGAAGGGCATGCCCGCCGATGCACCACTGTTCGACTGCCTGTGCGCCGGGTCCACCAAGGATGTGGTCACGGAGCTCTCGGGCCGGGGCGTGGGCATGGCAGCGCTTCGAGATGTGCTCGTCGAGGTGGGCGGTGCGGTCGACGTCCAGACCGAGCCCGGCAAGGGCAGCACCTTCATCTTCACGGTGCCCACCATGAACTCGAACATGTTGGACGTCCGCCAGGCGGTGTAGCGCTGGCAGTCGTGTCGCCACCCCGTGCCGCTCGGTGCGGGGTTCGGCGTTCTCGGGGAACCGAGATGTCAGCTGGTTGTCAGCGGGGCTGCAGGAGGCCTCCGTGGACCAGCTGGCAAAGGACACAGGCGAGACGGCGGACACCGGGGGCTGCCCCAGCGCACTGGGGGGCGGATGTGGGCCACCACCGACACCACCCGCCTGCGTCTCGGACACGGGGGCGTTGGTGGACTCGGGACAGGCGTTCTCCGCGATTGAAGGTGGGGGCTGTGGGTGTACCGTCAGCTCGGTGGTGGGCGGTCTCCCGAGCGTGTGGCTCGCGCTGCTGGTGGGGCTCCTGCGGCGAGGCGCCTGGGTGGTGCTGCTGGTCGTGGCTCGGCCGGCGCTGGCGCTCGATGTGGACCTGCTCCATGTTGGCGATGGTGGCGCGTTTGTCAGCCTGCTCGACACCAACCCCGGGCCAGCCTGGACCCCGCGTGTGGCGCTGACGGCCGGGGTGGTGCACGACCCGGTGCTGGTTCAGGACGGCGGCGTGGTGACGTCTCTGGTGGATGACGTCCAGAAGGCGGAGGCCGGCGTGGCGGTTCCGTTGGGCGACCACCTGCGGGTGGCGGCGTCGGTGCCGTACATCTGGAGCATGGAGTGGGCGGGCTCGGGCCAGCCTCCGATGGTGGGGGTGCCACGGGGTGCGATGTCGGTGCACACGGCGGACCGGGCGACCCGCCAGGCGTGGGAGGTGGAGGTCACTTCGAACCGAGCGTCGACCGAAGCGGCCCGGGTGTTGCTGGCCGACCCCGGTGCAATTGGCGTGACGTGGGCGTTCTCGCGGGAGCAGGGACCGGTGGTGCTGGCCGGAGAGGTGGGCGCATCGATGCGGGGGGAGACGGAGCTGCCCGGTGTGACCGTCGCCCAGCAGGGGCACTTCGGCGCCGGGGTGTCGTGGCGGCCGTGGGAGCGGGTGCCCACGTCGTTGGAGCTGTTTGGGCGAACGCCGATGGCTTCGGGCACCGGGCGGGTGGGCTGGCCCGCCGAGGTGCTGGGGTCGGTGGGGCGGCAGTCGCGCTCGGGCTGGGAGGTGCGGGGCGCGGCCGGGATGGGGGTGACGAAGGGCGTGGGGTCGGCCAATTGGCGGGCGCTGCTGATGGTCCAGCGCACCCCTGGACTGCACGGCGACCGAGATGGTGATGGCATCGCCGACCTGCGGGACCTCTGCAGGCGCGAGCCCGAGGACCCCGACGGCTTCCGAGATGGCGATGGTTGTCCTGATGAGGACAACGACCAGGACGGGATTGTCGACTACGCCGACGGCTGCCCGGATGAGCCCGAGACCTTCAACGGGCACGCCGACCGAGATGGGTGTGCCGATGAGCTGGTGGTGGTGACGGCCCGCGTGCGGCTGGCGCTGCTGCAGGCGGACGCGCAGGCCTGGCTGCGGGTGACGGGCGACGGTCGGGAGGCCGAGAAGGTGGTGCTGCACGACGAACCGGTCGAGCTGCGGCTGCCGGACGGGATGTGGACGCTCACCGCGGGTGCGCCGGGCCATGCCGACGCGCACACCCGTGTGGCCGTGGCCCGCTCAGGACGCCGGAACGTGGTGCTGGAGCTGGTGCCGCAGCCGATGGGCACGCTCGTGCTGCGGGTGGATGACGACAAGACCGGCGAGCCCGTGGCCGCGCAGGTGGAGCTGTCGCCCATGGACTGTCCGCGGGATGCGGAGGGTGGGGTGGTGGACCTGCCGGCCGGCACCGAGCTGGTGGTGGACCGACCCGCCTGTGGATGGGCTGTAGATGTGCGTGCTGAGGGCTTTGTGGATGCGTCGGAGGTGGTGGAGCTGGGCGCCGACGTGCAGGTGGCGCTGACTGTTCGGCTGCAGCGCCAGTCGGTCCACACCCGCGGCAGTGAGGTCAAGCTCGGTGGGCCGCTTCGGTTCGACCACAACAGCGCCGCCCTGCCCCCTGGTTCGGCCGAGCGCCTGGATGCGTTGGCACGGTGGCTCACGGCTCGGTCGGATGTGGACCTGCTGCGGGTGGAGGGCCGCGCCGATGAGCTGGGCGGTGCGGCCTACAACCTGGCTCTGTCGACGGCGCGAGCCAAAGCGGTGACGCGGGCGCTGGTCGCACGGGGGGTGGACGCAGACCGGCTGCAGCCGCTCGGGTCGGGGGAGGCGTTTGCGGGTGGGCAGGTGGTGGCCGATGGACTCGACCGACAGGTGCGCTTCGTCCTGCTCGTGTGGGACCGACAGGCTGAAGAATCCCCACCGGGTCTGTGATCTGGACGACCCCGCGGTGTAGCCTCGCCGACGCTCCCGCACCCACAGGACCGTCGCATGGCCATCTTCCAGCCCGCTCCGAAGTCCCGCGAAGAGGTGGACGCCTCCCGTCCGCTCGACATCGGGCCCGAACAGGTCCTCGAGATGGACGAAGCCACCTGGTACGCCGAGGTGTATCGCGGCGACGGCGTGCCCCAGCTCACCGTTCGCGCGGTGTTGATGGGGTCGGCGCTGGGCTTTCTGCTGGCGTTCACCAACCTCTACATCGGGCTGAAGACGGGCTGGGGCCTGGGTGTGGCCATCACCGCCTGCATCCTGTCATACGCCATCTGGACCACCCTCGAGAAGGCCGGCGTGGCCAAGACGCCCATGACCATCCTCGAGAACAACTGCATGCAGTCCACGGCGTCGTCGGCCGGCTACGCCACCGGCGGCACCATGGTGTCGGCCATCGCGGCGCTGCTGATGCTGTCGGCCACCCCCGAAAACCCCGCCGGACAGCACCTTCCCTGGCCCGTGCTCACCGCCTGGACCCTCTTCCTGGCCATCCTGGGCACGGTCATCGCCATCCCGATGAAGCGCAACCTCATCAACCATGAGCGCCTGCGCTTCCCGTCCGGTGTGGCTGCGGCCACCACCCTCCAGTCGCTGTACTCCGAGGGCAAGGCGGCCATCAAGAAGGCCAAGATGCTGCTGGTGAGCGCGCTCTTCGGGGGCGTGTTCCCGCCGCTCATGGAAGTGGCCCTCCGCACCGACGCCGACGGCAACAAGGTGCCGCTCCTGCCCGCCGACTCGGCCATCTTCGACTGGCTGCCCGCCCGCGGCTCGCACGTCACCGAGTCCGGCGCCACCGAGGCCTGGAAGCCGTCCGACTGGACCATGGTGATGGACAACAACCCCGTCATGATTGCGGCGGGGGCCCTGGTGGGGATGCGCGTGAGCAGCTGGATGCTCTTCGGGGCGCTGCTGCTCGTGTACGTGGTCGGGCCGCTCGGGTGGGAGGCCGAGTGGGAGAACGCCGCCGGTGACGTGGTCCGCGCCACCACCAAGCCCTGGAAGACGTGGAAGGAAATCGGCTTGTGGCTCGGGGTGCCCATCCTCGTGGCCAGCGGTCTGCTGTCGTTTGCGGCCCAGTGGCGCACGATGCTGCGGGCGTTCAAGGGGCTCGCGGGGGGCAATGCTGCGGCCGGCCAGCCCCACGAAGAGCAGGCCAAGGAGGTGGAGGTGCCCCAGAGCTGGTTCCTCGCCGGCGGCATCACCTCGGGTGCAGGCGTCATCGCGGTGGCCGCCATCTACTTCGATGTGCCCGTCATCTACGGCATCCTGGCCGTGGCCATGACCTTCCTGCTGTCGCTCGTGGCCTGTCGCGCCACCGGTGAGTCCGACATCACCCCCGTGGGCGCCATGGGCAAGCTCATGCAGCTCACCTACGGCGTGCTCATCCCCCAGTCCACCACCGCCAACCTCATGACCGCCAGCATCACGGCGTCCGCCGCCGGGTCTGCTGCCGACCTCCTCAACGACCTGAAGAGCGGCTACCTCCTCGGCGCCGACCCCCGCCGCCAGTTCCTCGCCCAGTTCATGGGCATCTTCGCCGGCACGCTGGCCACGGTCTCGGGCTTCTACCTGCTGGTCCCCGACGCCACCGTGCTCAATGGCGTGGGAGGCAAGGCGCCCGAGTTCCCCGCACCGGCCGCACAGGCGTGGGCCGCGGTGGCCGAGCTGTTCCGCATGGGCATCGAGAACATGCATCCCATGCACCAGCAGGCGATTGTGGTGGGCCTGCTGCTGGGCGTGGCCATCACCGCCCTCGAGATGGCTGCCCCCAAGGACTGGAAGAAGTGGCTGCCGAGCGGCACCGCGGTGGGCCTGGGCCTCATCCTGCCCTTCCAGTACCCCCTGTCGATGTTCATCGGCGCTGTCATTGCGGCCGTGCTCACGAAGAAGATGCCGCAGCTCGCCAAGGACACCATCGTGCCGGTGAGCTCCGGCATCATCGCCGGAGTGAGCATCATGGGCGTGGTGGTGGCCTTTGTGAACAATATGGTGCTGGCCGGATAGCCACGGGTGGGCAGGGCCTGCGCATGCGGTAGAGGAGATCTGGCCCGCCCATTGGTCCAGGAACGGAGGACGGGGTGACGGACCTCTTCGCGGCACGCTCGCAGATGGCGATGTCGCTGGCCTTCCACATCGTGTTCGCGGTGGTGGGAATGGCGATGCCGCTGCTCATGGTCATCGCAGAAGGCATGTACCTGCGCACGAAAGACGACAGCTGGCTCGAGCTGGCGAAGCGATGGTCGAAGGGCACGGCGGTGATGTTTGCCGTGGGCGCTGTGAGCGGCACGGTGCTGTCGTTCGAGCTGGGGCTGCTGTGGCCCGACTTCATGGAGCGGGCCGGTCCGCTGGTGGGCATGCCGTTTTCGATGGAAGGCTTCGCGTTCTTCCTCGAGGCCATCTTCCTCGGCGTGTACCTGTACGGCTGGAAGAAGGTACCGCCCAAGCTGCACCTGGCTGCGGGCGTGGGTGTGCTCCTGAGCGGGGTGTCCTCGGCGGTGTTCGTGGTGGCGGCCAATGCCTGGATGAACACCCCCACCGGGTTCACTCTGAAGGCCGGCGCGCTCATCGACATCGACCCATGGGCGGCCATGTTCAACCCGGCCTTCCCCACCCAGGCGCTCCACATGGTCATCGCAGCCTTCGCCACGGTGGGGTTCGCGGTGGCGGGCATCCACGCGCTGATGATTCTCCGCGGCGACCGCAGCCAGTTCCACGTCCGCGCCCTGGGCATCGCGATGGTGGTGGGTGGGGTGGCGGCGTTCCTCCAGCCCTTGTCGGGCGACCTGTCCGCCAAGCACGTGGCCGAGCACCAGCCGGTGAAGCTCGCAGCCATGGAGGCACACTGGGAGACCGAAGGGTGGGCACCTCTGCGCATCGGCGGCATCCCCGATGAACAGGCCGAGACCACCGCCTACAGCATCGACATTCCCGGCGGGCTGTCCTTCCTGTCATTCATGGACCCTGCCGCCGAGGTGCGGGGTCTCAAGGCGTTTCCCCGCGAAGACCGCCCACCGGTCACCGTCGTCCACATCGCCTTCCAGGTCATGGTGGGCTGCGGCATGGCCATGATGGGCGTGGCGGTGCTGTTCGGCTGGCGGTGGTGGCGGGGTGGAAAGACCGTCCCCACCGACCCCCTCACACTCAAGCTGCTGGTGGCCTCGGCACCTTTGGGCCTCATCGCGCTCGAAGCGGGCTGGACCGTCACCGAGGTCGGTCGCCAGCCCTGGATCATCAAGGGCGTGCTCCGAACCGCCGATGCCGTCACCCCCATGCCCCACCTCGCCGTGCCGTTCATGGCCTTCAGCGCCCTGTACCTGATGCTGGGGGTGGTGACGGTCGTGCTCCTGCAGCGCATCGTCTTCTCGACGCCGAAGGAACCCGAGGTGACCCATGCTGGAGGTCAGCACTCTGGTGGCGGCCGTGATGCTCGTGGCCCTGGTCGTCTACACGCTCACGGGCGGGGCGGACTTCGGTGGGGGCGTGTGGGACCTGCTCGCATCGGGGCCTCGCAAGCTCGAGCAGCGCCGGCGCATCGCGCACGCCATCGCACCCATCTGGGAAGCCAACCACGTGTGGCTCATCGTGGTGGTGGTGTTGATGTTTGTGTGCTTCCCGCCAGCATTCTCGGCCATCAGCACCGCCCTGCACATCCCCCTCACGCTCATGCTCTTCGGCGTGGTGCTGCGGGGGGCAGCGTTCGTCTTCCGGGCCTACGACCCCCAAAACGACGACGAAGCCTCAGGCCCCTGGCGCCTGGTGTTCGCGGTGTCGAGCACGGTCACGCCCATCATGTTGGGCATCGTGCTGGGTGCGGTGGCGAGTGGTGCGTTCCGCTTCGAGCCGGCCTCGCTTCGGGTCCAGACCGACTTCCTGTCGGAGTGGGCCGCCGCCTTTCCCGTGATGGTGGGCGTGTACGGCCTCGCCCTGTGCGCGTTGCTGGCCGCCGTCTACCTCATCCACGACACCGCCGACGTCCCGGAGCTCCAAGAAGACTTCCGCAAGCGGGCGCTCGGCGCAGCCATCACCACCGGACCGCTCGCGTTCCTCACCTTGGTGGTCGCTCGGCTCGGGGCACCCCACGTCTACGACACCCTCGTGTCGTCCGCGGTCGCCTTGCCGCTCCATGTCCTCACCGGTGTGGCGGCGGTGGGGGCCATCGCAGCGCTGTGGACCCGTCGATACGGCCTGGCCCGTGTGCTCGTGGTGCTGCAGACCGTGGGCATCTTCACGGGGTTCGGGGCCGCGCAGTTCCCGTTCATCGTGGCCCCGCGGCTCACCTTTGCCGATGCCGCGGCGCCCGACCACGTGCTGTGGGGCGTGCTGGGCATCCTGGGGGCGGGCGCGGTGCTGTTGCTGCCCGCGTTCGTGTGGCTCTACACCGTGTTCAAGGGGAAGGGCGAGGGATAGAGCCGGGGCATGTCCGCAGCTTCGCCGTCGCCATCCCCTGTCCGCGAGCTGTGTCTGGTGGGGCTGGTGGCGGTGGTTGTGGCGGGCGGTCTGCTGTGGCCGCTGCCGCTGCACCTCACCGATGCGCTGGTCACGAGCCCGATGGCGGAGGGGCCCGAGCATGTGTGGCGGTGGTGGGTGGCCCGCGAGGTGGGCGTGCCCTGGGGCGGGTTCTTCTCGGGTGTGAACCATCCCGAGGGCCTGTCGGTGCACGTGGTCGACCCCTTGCATGCGCTGGTTGCGCATTCCTTCGGCTGGTGGTGGGGAGGACCGTCTGCGGGACTGGCGGTGGTGCAGGTCTTTGGGCTGGTGGTGGGCGCTCTGGCGGGGCACCAGCTGGCTGCGGAGAGCGGGGCCGACCATGGCGGACGGTGGCTTGGCGCGGCGGTGGGGGTGAGCGTGCCCACCATCGTGGCGTCTGGGCTCGACGGCATCACCGAGGGCCTTGGCTTGGGTTGGGTGGGGCTGCAGCTCGCGATGTTGTTGCGCTTGATTCGAACGCAAGACCGGCGCGATGTGGGGCTGTTGGCGGCTGCACTGGCGGGGGCCGCGTGGTCGGGACCGTACAATGCGGTCTTTGCTGCCCTCGTGGATGTGCCGGTGGCGCTGTGGGCGCTTCGACGCACACGGCTACCAGTCGCGGGGGGGCTCTTGGGCCTGTTGTTGTCGAGTCCTGTGGTGTGGTCGGCCTTCACGCTGACAGCCCATGGTCCGGGAGGGCGGGGCCGCGTGGAAGCGGAGCGTCCGCTACCGACGGAGATGTGGCGCGGTGCGTGGCGTGAAGGTGCCGACCTGGTCGACCTCCTCGTGCCGGCTTGGATGACGGGACACGCCGCCCCCGCGCCCACGACGGCCTACCTCGGTGTCGTGTTGCTGGGACTGGTGGTGGCGGGGGCGGTCCGAAGCCGCAGACAGGTGGCGTGGCGGCCTTGGCTTGTGGGGGGCGTGCTCTTTGCGATGGTGGCCCTGGGACCGTTCCTTGTGTGGGAAGGACACGTGGTGACGGTGGGGACCGCCGAGCTCCGTCCCCCTGCAGCCCTCCTCGAAGAGCTGCCGGTGGTGGGCAGGCTGGCCCGCTGGTACCGGGCGGGTGCGGTGGCGGTCTTGCTGCTGGTGCCGGTGGCTGCGCACGCCGTCCGGGGGCTTCGGCGGCGCTGGGTGGTGCTGGCGTGTGTGGCTGTGTTGGTAGACGCACGGCTGGGGTCGCCGGCGGCCTTTCCGGGGCCTGTGACGCCCTTGGCCTCGGGCGACTGGGACAGCGTGGAGGGTCCGCTCGCCGAGGTGCCTTCCGTACATCCGCTCGGGGTCGAGGGCCGCATCGCCGACCGCAACCTCCTCCTCCAGACGGTGCATGGTCAGGCCAACTCCGGCATCATCGATGCACGAGGGGGGACGGCCACCGACCACCCGGGACTGCGTCGACTCACTCGGGTGCTTCGTGCGGTCCCACCGGATGGACCGGAGCGAGTCGCCGACGCAGTGGCGCTCCTGAAGGCAGACGGCTTCCGTGGGGTGGTCATCTACACCCACCACGTGTCGCCGGGTGGCATCGAGCTGCTGGAGCGGACTCTGGGCGCACCACGGAAGGTGGAGGCGGATGTGTGGGTGTTCCGCCTTCCGTAGGGTCTACTGGCTGATCATCTTCTTGAGCGACGCGTACTGGCGCACCTTGAACCAGGTGAGCTCGCCATTCTTCCAGTAGCGCATGGCCACCTTGAACATCTTGGCCGTGTTGGCGGCCCAAGCCAGGTAGTAGACCGGCTCGACGTTCTTCTTCCAGTACTCGCGTTCGTCGAGCAGCTGACGGATGAAGGCCCGCGGCACGATGGACTTGGACGCGAGGCTGAAGATGGCCAGGTAGAAGCGGTCTTCGTCGGAGCGGGGCCAGTCCATGCTCACGCGGAACTGGTACCAGGCCTTGGTGTTCTTCCCTTCGACCATGTTTGGGTCGAGGGTGCCGTCTTCGAGCCCCTTCTTCGTGAGTGCTGTGCCCGGGAAGTAGTTGAGGCTGTAGAAGTAGATGTCGTAGGGCGTGGGGAGGTCGAGGAGGAACTCGGCGGTCTCGAGCTTCATCTCCTCGGTGGCGTGGGGGTTGTCCACAATGACGTCGTAGACGACGTTGAGCTTCATCTCCTTGTTCGCTTCGGCAAAGCGCATGATGGCGGTGTTGCCGGGCGACCGGTTGTGGATTTCCTTGCTCTCCTTGGACGACCCGGACTCGATGCCGGTCTGGACCCGCACGAGGCCGGCCTTCTGGAGGCGCTTGAGCATCTTGGGCCGCATCATGGGCGGGATGAGCAGGCACTCGAAGGGGATGCCGACTTCGCGGGGGTACCGGTCGAGGAACTCCTCCATCCAGGTCTCGCCGAACGCGAAGCTGGTGTCGTCGTCGATCTTGATGCGGGCAATCTTGGGGAAGGTCTGTTGGACCATCGCCAGCTCGCCCAGGATGTGTTCAACCGAACGTGCACGATAAAAGCGCTTGCCCTTTTCGTCATAGACGTCGCGCAGAATCGACACATAGCAATAAGAGCAGTTGTATGGGCAGCCGCGGGAGAAATAGATGCGGTATTCGGCGCCGCGCTTCCACGGTTCTTCGTTCTTGACGACGTCGCGCTCGATATAGAACTTGTTTTCGTCGACGGTGTCGGGGTAGGGCAGCCAGTCGAGGTCTTGGATCAGCGGACGGGGGCTGTTGCGGTGGACCTCGCCGTCGATGTTGGCCCAGATGTTGGGGATGTTGGTGGTGTCGCCGCCGTCGCGCAGAGCCGTGAAGAGGTCGATGGCCGCCTGCTCGCCCTCACCCACACACAGGTAGTCCACGTCGCCGATGCAGTCTTCGGGGATGGACGTGGGGTGGATGCCGCCCCAGACGATGGGGAGGCTTGGGTGGGCCGTCTTGATCTGCTTCGTGGCTTCGAGGGCCATCGGGTAGAGGCTCGACATGAACCCGATGCCCACGGCGTCGGCGCCGCGTTCCCGGATGAGCCGGTTCACGGTGTCGAACTCGGCCTTGGTGGGCATGGTGAGCCGGTTGTGGACCCAGTCCCGCAGGAAGATGATGGAGGTCTCGAAGCCCGCGCGCTTGAGCGCCGCCGAGACGTACCGGATGCCTGCGTTTTCCACGCTGTAGATGGTGAGCAGGGCGATGTGGTACTTGCGGCCGGGCGCCTTGGCCGTGGGAGCGGCGGCTGGCGTGGGGGCGTTCTCGTGTTCGTACATGGAGCTCTCTCAGCCAGCGAGGAGGCGGAGTCCGGCCGTGGCCTTGCGCTTGAAGTCGGTGATGTTCCGGATCTGAAACAGGTTCCGGGCGACGAATTTCGGACGCCAGTAGAACTTGCGGTACGCCATGTCGAGGAGGTCGCGCAGCTCTTCACGGGAGAAGTATTCGTCCCACACCTGGGCCTTGAACTCTTCGTTGGGGGCACGCATGAAGCGCCACCAGGGGTCGATGTCCAAGACGCCGTCGCGCAGGCCCTCGTCGTAGAGGGTGGTGCCCGGGAAGGGCGTGAGGATGTTGTACATCACGAAGTCGGGGTCGAGCTTGATGCTGTACCGGATGGTGTCGAGCACATCTTCGCGCGACCGCTCGGTGGGCGTGCCAATCATGAAGTAGGCCACGGTGTGGATGCCCACTTCGCGACACAGCTTGAAGGCGTGCTCGATCTCGCGCGAGGTGACGTCCTTCTTGAGCCGCAGCAGGCCTTCTTCGGTGCCCTGTTCGACGCCCAGCTGGATGCGTGCGCAGCCGGCCGCCTTCATCTTCTCCAGCAAGGGACGGTCGACGCCCTTCACGCGGAAGCGGACGGTCCAGGAGAACTCGAGGCCGCGACGGATGATTTCGTCGCAGAGCTCGTGCACGCGCTGGTTGGTGATGTTGAAGGTGTCGTCGACGAAGTAGATCTCGCGGATGCCGAGGCCGATGCAGTGCTCGATCTCGTCGCACACGCGGGCAGGTGACGCGACCCGGTACCGGTGCCTGGGGGTGTTGCAGAAGGTGCAGCGGTACGGACAGCCGCGGCTCGAGATCATGGTGGTGAAGATGCCGCCATCCCCCATGACGTCGTAGTAGCGCTCATACTCGATGAGGGAGCGGTCGAGGACGGGGTAGGCGTCGAGGTCGTTGCTGAAGTAGACGTCGTCGGTGGGGACGGGGTCGTCGGGGTGCGCCATGACGCCGGGGATGCCCTTGGCCTCCTCGCCGCGCGCCCACATGTTGCAGAGGTCGAGCATGGGCTTCTGGCCCTCGCCCTTCACCACGGCATCGACGCCGGGGAGGTCGCGGCACTCCTGCGGGAAGTCGTTGACGTGCGGGCCGCCGACCACCACGCGTGTGGCGCCTCCGGCTCGGGCGGCCTGGATGGTCTTGTGGACGTCGACCAGCTGGACCGTGAAGGCGGTGATGCCCACGACGTCGGGGTTCCAGTCGCGCACCTTGCCCTCGAGGACGTCGTAGGCGAGGTCGTCGAGCTGGGCATCGACGATCTTGACCTCGTGGTCGCTCTCCGACAGGAGGAACTGCGCGATGCTGAGGAGCGCGAGGGGGGGGTAGGAGAGGTTCTCGGCTTCGACCGCCTCGGGGACCTCGCTCTCGACGGTGTGCCGGGCGGGCGGTCGGATGAGCATCACGCGCACGGGGGACTCCAAGGGGGCTGGGCGGACGCCGATCGTGGCGGGTGCTGCCGGTCGGTGTCAACCGGGTCGCTAGCCCAATGGACCGGCACAGGCGAGCCCTTCGGCACATTGGGGGGATAGGCCGCGGTGGCGGTGCAGGACCGCACGGAGCGAAGGCATGGCGAGCTTGGCACACCTGGCGGTGGGAGCGGCGGCTGGACGGCTGGCGATGGGGCGCAGACACATCGGGGCGTCGGTGTTGTGTGCGGCGCTGTCCATGCTGCCGGACGCCGATGTGCTGGCGTTCAACCTGGGGATTCCGTACCACCACCCCTTCGGTCATCGTGGCGCGACCCACTCGATTGCCTTCGCGCTGGTGTGCGGGCTGGTGGCGTGGGCGGTGGCCCGCTGGCGTACCGGGGATGGCCGCCGGTGGGGGCTGGTGGTGGGGCTCACCGTGCTCACGCACCCGCTGCTCGACATGCTCACCACGGGTGGGCTGGGCGTGGCGCTGTGGTGGCCGCTGTCGGATGCCCGCGTGTTCTTTCCCTGGCGGGTGATTCCCGTGGCGCCCATCGGCTGGGGCATGCTGAGTCCGCGGGGAGCGCTCGTGGTGATGGTGGAGCTCGGACCGTCGCTGCCGTTTGTGCTGTGGGCGCTGGCTCCCGACCGTCGCCGAGCGCGGCCTCAGCCGTAGCCACAGCGGTGCCACCGAGCCATGGTGGGCGCGACGTCGGGGTGGGTGGTGTAGCCCATGCCCAGCAACACGGTGAGGCTCTGCGCGGCGCCGCGAACCTCGGCGAGGTCGTGGGCGTGGAAGCGGTGAAAGGCCTGTCGGGCGTCGGTGGGCGACAGGGCGGTGAAGGACGCGCCGGCCATCGCGATGGAGCCGGTGTCGAGTGCGTGGATGAGCAGCTTGAGCAGCGACCGCTGGATGTCGGGGAGGTGCGTGAGGGTGAGGTCGAAGAAGCGGTCGAGGCCCGCCTCGGCGCCGTTGGTGGACAGGACGTCGCCGGGGGGGAATGCCGCTCCGGCCCAGGCACGCACGAAGGTGGCTTCGGCGTCTGAGAGGGCTTGGAACGGGGCGGTGGGGGCCTGGTTCCACCAGTGTGCGAAGGTGCCGCCCACCCCGATGGCGCCGGCGGCTGCGGTCGCGGCGCCGAGGGCGAGCAGGTGACGTCGGGTGATGGGCATGGCGGCTCCGGCGGCGTTTTCTAACGCGGGTGCGAGCCGAAGCGGGGGGTGGGGAGATCTACATCCGTCCTCGGCGACGGCTGCTGCAACGGTTGTTGCAGAGGTGTTTCCCTAGCCCTGTTCGCGAGAATTCCCGCGTGCGTCGGATAGTCGTTGTCTTGCCAGTCATGGCGACTTCCGCCGATCCCACGTGCCGACCAATGCGTATGTCACACGAATGGTTTGACCGCCATTGTGGGTCGTAGGTGTGCGCGGCCTGCTCTCGATCACTCACCCCAATTGTACGTTCAGGGATAGTTCCCCGGCCAAATGTCTCTATACGCCAGCCATGTCCTCGGTATGCCCCGTGCTTTGAGCATGTCAAGAAAGCGCGCACGTGGTCGCTTTGGATGGACCGTGACATTTGATGACAGCATGGGGGCCGGGTCGGGACGATACCTATGGTGTGTCGTCGACGTTGCGGTGAGTGTCGAGGATGGGTCCGGTGGAACAACGGGCCGTGGCCACAGGAAGCGTTCCAACTTCTCTGGTGCTTTCCCGCGGGGTGGGCGCACAGGGCGGCTGGCGCATCTGGAGCCTGGAATTCGTTGGAGTGGGCGTAGTGCCATTCGGGCATTGCCCCTTGAGCCACGTGGAGTGGGGGTAGGATGAGTCTCGAGGTTGTTGGAGCAGGGTCCGTGGAGCTCGCCCGGGTGTCGGGTCGAGAAGGCGTGGCCGGTCCGCTCCAAGAAGGCATTGAGCTGGTGGTCATGCCCAAGGCGCTCATCTTGCGCCGAGGCCGCATCCTCCAGGCGCTCCGGGGTGGCCGCTCCGAAAAGCGCATTCCTCTGGCCGACATCGAGCGGGTCGAGCCCGCAGGTGGCGGCGGGGTCACGCTCATCCCACGCAAAGGCACACGGGTCGGACCCGCACGCACGCTGCACGGCACGGCTGCCGTGACGGCCTTGGCGGCATGGTGGGCCACCCTCGGTCGACCAGACGTGCGCCTGGTGGGCGCGCCCGCCACGTTTGTGGGCAGCCTCGGCGTCGCCCGGAGTGGCTTCGCACTGGGCGGTCCGGCCGGCGTCGTCTTCGTTCCCACCGGATGGGCAGGCACGGTCGACGACACCCTGGTCCGCATCCCGCTCCCCACCATCGCAGGTGTGTCCAAGGTCAACGCCACACACGTGCGCATCCACGGCGACTACCCGGGTGAGCTCCGGCTCGACGCCGCAGTGGCCACCATCGACGCCCTGGCCAGCTGGCTCGGTCGCGTGGTCGAGACCCTCGACGAAGCCCCCCGAGTGGGCGGTCTGGTAGCACAGGACGTCATCTGGCAGCTCGACGAACAAGAAGCCTGGCGCAGCTTCCTCTCCGTCACCGAAGGCAAGGTGTCCCTCCGCACCACCCGCGGCCCGAGCAAGTCCATCCAGGTTCCTGTCGGGCGCGTCGAGCGTCTCCGCCTCGACATCAAGAGCCGCGACCCCGTGTTCGTCGGTCGGGTCGACGGCCAGGTGCACACACTGCGTCCGCTGGGCTCGGTGGGCGGTCTCGAGCGGATGGACCGCCTCCTCCGGGCCGGTCGGGGCGACATCAACGTCGGCACGGTCGACCTCTACCGCTGGCAGAGGCTCGCCGGCTCCCATCGCGCAGCTCGCCTGTTCCGAGGCGCCGAGGCCGAAGGCACCCTCCAACAGGTGGACATCAAAGTCACCGCGCAGGGCGTGCGGCTCCGGGGGCGTCCCCGCTCAGGCGCACTGGCCACCCGGCACCTCGAACAAGGCTCGCGCATCCGGGTCTCGTTGCCACAAGGCCGGGGCTGGCAGCACTTCTCCGCCACGGTCCGCCAGCTGGTCCACAAGGTCGGGGATGCCGCCACCATCGACTCGGTCGACCTCCTCCTCATCCCCATCGCCGACACCCCCACGGTCGGCAACGGACGCCGCGCGTTCCACCGGGTCTCCCTCGCCGACTCGGTCCCCTTCACCATCCAGCGCCTCAAGCTCACAGAAGCCACCTGGTTCCAGGGCGAGATGCTCGACCTGTCCGCGGGCGGCTTCGGGGCCACGGTTCCACGTCGGGTCTCGGTCGGCGACCAGTTCCGCGTGGAGCTGCCCATGAAGGAGTGGTGCCCACCGCTCGAGGCCGAGGTGGTGCACTGCCGGAAGGTTCGGGGCACGGCCGGCCACTGGTCGGCGGGCTTCCGGCTGCTGGGCGTGACCGAAAAGCACCGCGCCATGCTGCAGAGAGAGGTGCTTCGGTACGAGCGCGCGCAGCTGGCGGAGAAGCGGCGGGTGGAGCGGGAGCAGCAGAGGGCCAGGTCTGCGGCAGCGTCGAAGTAGAGGGTCAGAACCCCACGCCTTCAACGATGTAGATGCGGCCACCGGTCTCGGAGCCGCCAAAGGAAGACCCGACGAGCAGGTCGGGTACGGAGTCGGCGTCGACGAAGGCGTCGGGGGTGATGAGGCAGCCGGGGAGGGCGGCGACGGCGAGGAGCCCGAGGGTGCGACGCATGGCTACTCCGCCGGCAATGCGAACGTGACCGGTTGAGCGAGGATGCCGGTGGTCTCCTCGTCGGGAGCGATGGCGAAGCGCTCGATGGCGACGTTCAGGCCGGAGTCGGTCTGGTGGAGCGCTGCACGGAGGGTAAGGCTGCTGCTGTGTTGGTCGATGACCCAGCTCGTGACGTCGGACGGAGTGGTGAAGGCATCGAGCTGTGGACTGAGGACCGGATGGATGGGAAGGCTCGCGAGGGTGCCCGAGCCCGCGACGTCGATGCGCAGGCGGGCCTGGCTGGGGCCCTCCACGAACACTTCAGGGACGAGCAGTCGGGCGCGGAACACCCCGACGTCGGTGTTCTCGAGAGATGGCCACATCGTGGTGAGCAGCCCGCCATAGCCGAGCGCGTGCAACACGGTCTCGACGGATGCGGTGGTCATGGCGTAGCCGTCGACCGCAGGGTGGCCTGGAGCCCGGGCATGGGGGGCGTTGCACGAGGTCTGGAGCTCGAGGAGAGGGCCCTCTTCGGGGACTGTGGTGCGGAACGACAGGTCGTGCACGAATGGAGCGTGGTCGCCGAGGGCCAGCGTGTCGTTGGTGGGACGCAGGGTCACCGTGGAGCCATCTGGGAGGCCGACTTCCAGCTCGCTGGCGCCGCGCCACTCGGTGACTCGGAGCTGCTGGACGGTGGTGCCACCGAGTGAGCTTGCGTTTCGAAGTGGGAACGCGACGTGGCGGCCAGCACGGGCGGGGAAGAGGCCCACGGGAATCTGAGCCACGGAGCCGGGACTGCACGACGCGCGGTCTGTGGGCTCCAGGAAGTGCGCTGGAGGGGCCGGTAGTTCGCCGTCGACTCGGAACTTGAGTCCGAGACCGTCGGTGGCGTCGTAGCTCATGATGGTGCAGTCGCTGATGCCTTGGTTCTCGGGGTTTGCGTACGAGACCCGAAGGCGGACTTCTCCGGTGGTCTGGAGTCCTGTGCCGGCGAAGTCGTCGTACAGGCGGCGGTCGGCGTAAAAGGCGGCCCAGATGCGAGCCCGCGTGCTGGAAGCCGTTGCCTGATAGAAGCTGGTCGCAACGCCCCTATCGCTCTCAAGAGCGGTGGCTCCGCCAGGCAACCAAGCGGTGGTGGCCTGCACGGCACTCGGCCGAGGAGTGTCTCTCCAGGGCCACGTATAGCTGGAGTATGCAGACCAAGAGGCACGAGTGGAGGACGCTCCGCTGGGGTCGAATCCGGTGTGGAGCTCTTCCTCGAGCCACACGGTGATGCCGTCGACATCGACTCCGTCGACGTCCACCACCCAGATGGCGTCGTCGCACACGCACTCCGTGTTCAAGTCCGCAGTGTCAGTACCCATTTCGTCGCTGTAGAACAGTTGAGACCAATCAAATGTGGCCCCGGTCTCGGCCACACTGACCGCCGAAACCGACGAACAGTTCCACACCTCGTTCACCCGCACGTATTCGTCCGTTGCAGGGTCATCTCCCGGGTTCGACACCGCGTCCGTGCCCGCTGCCCGTGCGTACGCGATCTCCAGGTCGTCGTTCATCCCCCCGCCGTCGGTGTCTTCTTTCACACAGCTGGTGCCCCAGACGTGTACTTCGTCGGCGTCGGACAGAGTGTCGGCATCCGAGTTCGTCAGCGTGGGGTCGCAGCCAGCGTCGACCGCATCATCGTCTTTCAGGCCGTCGAAGTTGGTGTCGGGTTCCCACGGATCTGAGCCGTACACCCGAACCTCGTCGTAGTCGTTGAGGCGGTCGGTGTCCGAGCTGAGCTGGAAGGGATCTGTCCCGGTCTCCATGACCTCCTCCCCATCGAGCAGGCCGTCTTCGTCTTCGTCGTCGTCGAGAGGGTCGAGACCTGCCGGGATGTCGAACGGCTCGGGGTCGGAGCCGATGCCGTAGGTGCTTGCGAAGAGCTCCTGGTAGTCCGTGAGGTCATCGTCGTCGGTGTCCCGGTTGAACGGGTCGGTGTGGTAGAGGGCCAGCTCGTCGTAGGTGGTGATGCCGTCCCCGTCGTGGTCCTCGTGGAGCTGGAAGAGCTCGCTCACCGTCGTGCAGGTGTCGGGGTCGGGCGTGACCTCGCCGTCTCCTGACGGGGTCAGCGGCTCGTCGTCGACTGCATCGGGTGAGCCATCGCCATCCGAGTCACGACACAGGGGGTTCGTGCCGCCGTTCTCTTCCAGGACCTCATGGTCGTGGAGCGTGTCGCCGTCGGTGTCCTCCATCAGGGGGTTGGACTGGTGCTCGATGACTTCCTCATAGTCGCTGAGGGCGTCGCCATCCGAGTTGGTGTTGTCGACTTCGGTGCCGATGAACTCTTCGTAGACATCTGGGAGTCCGTCGCCGTCGCTGTCGAGCACGGGCGTCTCTTCGTCACCGGTGTACGACCCGTCGTCTCCTCCGTCCCCCGTTCCCCCATCCCCGGAGTCTACCCCTGTACCGCCATCATCCCCGGGATCTGCCCCATCATCTCCGGGCGCGACCTCTTCATCCGGTGGCTGTCCGCCTCCCGGAGACTTCGGGTCGGCCTGGTCTGAGCAGGCCGAGGCAACGGTCAGGAGGCCGAGCAGCACGAGTGGCGTGGGACGTGAGACGGGACGCATGGGGCATCCTCCCGAAGCGGCGATGGGTGGTGAGCCAGGGTATAGCCGCATCAGTGCGACTACGCGGTACAATTGCCGCGTGGTCGGCTTGGGTGCCTCTTCTCGCCCGCCGACGCAAGGGTGACCGGGCGCGCTGACCCGCCCTACCCCTCCGCCACCGACCGCTTCGCAAACAAGATGCCCGTGAGCGTGGCCAGCAGGTGGTCGGCCCGCTCGGCAAAGGTCGACAGCCGCAGGTACGCCATCCGGTCGTCGGCACAGCGCAGGCACATGTGCGCGAGGATGTCGACCACCTCGGCAGGGTCGCGGTCTGTGGTCAGCAGGCGCTCCACCTCTTCGGTCACATCCTCACGACCGTGGACCACCTGGCGTGCGGCCAGGTGGAGCTGCGCCAGTCGTGGCCCGGTCTTGCAGTCGGCGGGGGCGGGGTTGCGGATGTCGTCCAGGCGGCGGCAGCGGCCACTTCGGTAGGGAACGTCCTGGTTGTCGAGCTCTTCCACCAGCTCGGCCCGACCCACCCCGAGCACCACGATGTTGGAGCGGCCATCGGGGAGCGCCTGGTGGCGGACGATGCGCGCCAGTCCCATCACCGGATGGAAGGGTGGGCAGTCGTCGGTGCGTGGGCCGCCTTCCTGGATGGTGGGAATGCCGAAGGTGAGGCCTTCGTCGATGGCCCGGCGCACCAGCGCCCGGTACCGCGGCTCGAAGATGTGCAGCGGGAGGAGGGTGTGCGGTAGGAGGACCACCCGCGGGAGCGGAAAGAGCGGGAGGTCGTCCAAGAGCGCGGCGTCGTGTTCGGGCATGGGAGGGGGCTAGCCCGATGAGCGCGCGACTCAAGCCCGAGAAACTGCGCTCGCCCAGCGGTTCATGTGTTCGGCCACCGCTTCGAGGCCCATGTCGGGCGTGAAGGTGCGGTCGTGGGCCCAGGCGTCGGTGATGGCACCGGTGTCGGCGAAGAGGCCGGCGCCCAGGCCCGCGAGGAATGCGGCACCCAGAGCGGTGGTCTCGAGGACGGTGGGGCGCACGCACGAAACGCCGAGGAGGTCGGCCTGCAGCTGCATGAGCAGGTTGTTGCGGGCGGCGCCTCCGTCGACCTTGAGGGCGGCGAGGGGCGTCTTGGCGTCGGCGGCCATGGCGCGGAGCATGTCGACGTTCTGGAGGGCGATGCCTTCGAGGACGGCGCGGGCGAGGTGGGCGCGGGTGGTGCCGCCGGTGATGCCGGAGACGAGGCCGCGGGCGTCGGGTCGCCAGTGGGGAGCGCCGAGTCCGGCGAGGGCGGGCACGAAGGTGACGCCCCCGGAGTCGGGCACGCTGGCGGCGAGGTCTTCGATCTCGGCGGCGCTCTGGATGAGGCCGAGGCCGTCGCGGAGCCACTGGACGGCGGCGCCGGCGATGAAGGCGCTGCCTTCGAGGGCGTAGGTGGTGCGGCCGTTGAGGCGCCAGGCGACGGTGGTGAGGAGGCCGTGTTCGCTGGCAACGGCCTGCTCGCCGGTGTTCATGAGGACGAACGCACCGGTGCCGTAGGTGCACTTGGCGGTGCCGGGAGCGAAGCAGGCCTGGCCGAAGAGGGCGGACTGCTGGTCGCCGGCCATGCCAGCGACGGGAATGCCATCGGGGAGGAAGTCGATGCCCTTGGTGTGACCGAGAACTTCGGCGTTGTCGCACACCCGGGGCAGCGTGTTCATGGGCACGCCGAGCAGCTTGCAGAGCTCGGGGCTCCAGGTGCCGGTGTGGATGTCGAAGAGGAGGGTGCGGGAGGCGTTGGAGGCATCGGTGGCATGTGCGCCGCACAGCTTCCAGGCGAGCCAGGCGTCGATGGTGCCGAAGAGCAGTTCACCGGCGTTGGCGCGGTCGCGGGCGCCGGGGACGTTGTCGAGCATCCAGCCGGCTTTGGTGCCGGAGAAGTAGGGGTCGAGGACGAGGCCGGTGGCAGCGCGGACAGCGGGCTCGTGGCCGGCGTCTTTGAGCTGGGCGCAGATGTTGGCGGTGCGGCGGTCCTGCCACACGAGGGCGCGGTGGATGGGCTCACCGGTGGCTTTGTCCCAGAAGAGGGAGGTCTCGCGCTGGTTGGTGATGCCGATGGCTCGAATCGTGGTGCCGGGGGCCTTGGCGCGGGCGCCCTGGATGGCTTGGCGGACGCTCTCCCAGATCTCGGCGACGTCGTGCTCGACGTGTCCGGGCTGGGGGTAGTGGTTGGGGAACTCGACGTTGTGGGCGGCGCGCACCCGGACGTGGCGGTCGAGCAGCAGGGCGGTGGTGCCGGTGGTGCCTTGGTCGATGGCGAGGATGACGTCGTTTTCGGCCATTTCGGCGGGGGCGGAGGTGGGGGTCGCCATGTGCTGCTCCCGAGCTGGATGACGGTTCGGTGAGACGCGGGTTGTACCACGGGTCCATGACACGAGGCCGACAGGGCGCGTGCTACCGTGCACCGTACGCCCCGGGTCGTGCGACGGCCCGAAGCCCCTGCGCGCGCAGTGGGCACGATGGAGGATTCAATGCGGCAGATGGTTGCCCTGGCGCTCGCGCTCTCGACGGTTGGCTGTGCCGGCCAGAAATTCGCCTACCCCGGTGAGAAGCTGTGGGAGCGGTACCCGCTCGATGGTCAGCGGATGTGGGAGTACGTCAACGAAGACCCCACGGTCGAGTACTCGCTGCGAATCGACAAGTCGTCGTCGACGCTCGTGGACGGCAAGGAAGTGGCCACGCTCACCCACACCGCCGTGGACAGCGAAGGGGGCGAGACCCTCCTCCACGAGCTCGACTGGAGCACCGACGCCGACGACGGCATCGAGCTGTGGAGCTGGACCGACTTCACCGCCGACTCTGCAGGCGTGACGGTCGACTTCGACCCCCCCATCCAGATGGCCGCCCGCGAGATGAACGCCGGCGACTCCGTCTCCACCACCACCGGTGGGGGCGACTACACCAGCCAGTACCTGGGGCTGGGCGACTGTCCCAACAACTGGTCGAACGACACCTGGGAGTGCGCGCAGGTCGAGCTCACCAGCTCGGTGGGCGGAGAGCCCTTCACGGGCGTGTACTGGATTGCGATGAGCTACGGCACCTCCTGGATGGAGCCGGTCGAAGTGGGCGGCAAGTGGGTGCTGTCCAACGCTGTGTTCGGCTCCGAGTAGACCCGTGCACAACCAGGATCCAGATGGGCTCGCGCAGCAACTCGACCGGGCCCGGGGCGGCTTTGCGTCGCTCGATGTGGCGCCGGAGACGGCCGCTTCGGCCATGCAGGCGCTGGAGCAGTGGCTCACCGACCGCACCTTTCGCAGCTACCGGGCGCAGATCGGCGCGTTGATCGAGGCTGGGAAGTGGTCGGTGCTGCTCGACAGCTTCTACCGGGTGCTTCCGTTTGGCACCGGTGGGCGTCGCGGGCGTGTGGGCGTGGGGCCGAACCGCTTCAACCCCTACACCCTGGGCGCGAGTGTGCAGGGCCACGCCACCTTTCTGCGGAAGCGGCTGGGCGAGGGAGCCCACACGGTGGTGGTGGCCTGTGATGTGCGCGAGTTCCACGACCTCCGTGGCGAGCTGGTGCCCGATGTGGCCAACCCGGTGCTGGGGCTCACCAGCCGCGACTTCGCCCACATCGCCGCCGAAGTGTACGCGGCAGCGGGCTTTTCGGTGGTGCTCCCGCCCGATGGCGAGGTGCTGAGCACGCCCGAGCTGTCCTACGCGATTCGACACCTGGGCGCGGTGGGCGGCTTGCAGGTGAGTGCGTCGCACAATCATCCCGACGACAACGGCGGCAAGCTCTACACAGCCACCGGTGGTCAGGAGGTTCCGCCGCGCGACCAGGAGGTCGCCGACGAGGTGGAGCGGGTCACGTGGATCGACCGCATGAGCCTCGACCGGGCGCGGTCTGCCGGGCTGGTCCAGGCGATGCCTGCGGATGTTGTCGATGCCTATCAGCAGGCTGTTCTCGCGAGTGGCCGAGATGGCGCTTCGCGGGCGGGTCGCATCGTCTTCACCGCTTTGCACGGCACGGGACGACGCACGGCCTACGCGGTGCTGAAGCGGGCGGGCTTCCAGGTGGAGCTCGAGCCCACCCAAGCCGAGCCCGATGGTCGCTTCCCTGCGGTCCCGTTCCTGGCGCCCAACCCCGAGGTGCCGGCCAGCATGAAGGCTGCGGTGGCCCACGCCGAGAAGGTGGGGGCCGACCTCGTGATGTCGTGCGACCCCGACGCCGACCGCATCGGCTTGATGGTGCGAGAGCGGGCGATGGGACCGGGGGCCACGGACCCCGTGCGGTGGCGCTTTGTGACGGGCAACGAGATTGCGGCGCTGGTGGTGCATCAAGCGCTGCGGACCTGGACCTCTGACGGGCCGCCGCCGGTCGTCATCCAGACCCAAGTGACCAGTGGGCTGGTGCGACGGGTGGCCGAGCTGCACGGCGCGCGGGTGGTCGACGACCTCCTGGTGGGCTTCAAGTACATCGGTGAAGCGATGGACCGGATGGCCGACCACGGCGAGCTTCGCGGCATGGACGACGCCCCGCTGTCGGCCTTTGCTGCGGGCGTGGAAGAGAGCCATGGGGTCCTGGTGACGCCCCAGCTGCGCGACAAGGATGCGGCTGGAGGGGCGCTGCTGCTGGCTGAGCTGGCGGCCTTCGAGCTGCGGCGCGGACGCACGCTGGTGGACACCTTGGATGACCTCCAGCGGCGCACCGGCGGTGTGGCCAACCTGCTGGTGAGCGCGGTGCTGCGGGGGGCGCGTGGCCGTGCGGTCATCGAGCGCATCCAGGCATCGCTGCGCACCGACCGTCCTGCGGAGATTGGTGGGCGCGCAGTGCAGGTGTGCTTCGACCGTCGCGACCCCCGCGGTCCGCTGGGTCCCATCCGTTCGGCCACCGACGCCGCCAGCCGAGATGTACTGGTCTTCGAGCTGGCAGGGGCGGCCCGTGTCGTGATGCGGCCGAGCGGCACCGAGCCCAAGCTCAAGGTGTACGTGCAAGTGGCCGGTCGTCCCGCCGAGCCCAGGTCTCCCTCCGACCTCGACCGTGAGGTGCGGCGCCTGGCCGACGCCTTCATGCTGTTGGCGCTGCGGCGGGGCGGACTCGTGCTGCCGCCATGGGCCTTGCGCATCCACGACCTCGTGGGCATCGAAGACAAGCTGTGGTTCGCCGAGCACATCGTGCCGGAGCTGCAGGCGTCTATCGGTCGCGGCGTCACCGAAGCCGACCTCCACCAGTGGCTCGACGTGCACCTGGCGCGCTTCGGACGGGATGCACGCGCGCTGTTTCGGCCTGGTGTGTCGGCCTGGTCGCGCGATGGCTCGCCAGCGTTCGGCTCGGCGGTGTTGTCGCTGTTTCGGCGGTAGGCCTCAGGTTCCGGGTGCCCAGCGCATGCCCCGAGGGCCGTTGATGCCCCGTTCTCGGCGGATGTAGCCGAGGAAGGGGTTGGTCTTCAGCTCGCGCTCGATGGTTGTGTCGGGGCCGTGGCCGCTGTGCACAATCAGGTGGCCCGGCAGCTCGGTGAGCCGGCGCAGGCTGTCGACCATCTGGGCGGGGTCGGACATCGGGAAGTCGGTGCGGCCGATGCTGCCGGCGAACATGGTGTCGCCCACGATGATGTGTTGGTCGTCGTAGAAGCAGCCCTGGCCCGGGGTGTGGCCCGGTGTGCTGATGAAGCGGAGGGTGGTGTCGCCGAGCTGCACGGTGTCGCCGTCGTCGAGCTCTCGGTCGATGCGGCCGCACGGGCGGTTGAGGTGGGGCATGCCGAACATGCTGCCCTGCATGGGGAGGGTCTCGAAGAGCGGACGCTCCATCCGCGGCATGATGGTGGGGACGTCCCACTCGGCCTGCAGCAGGGGAAGCGCGCCGGCGTGGTCGATGTGGGCGTGCGTGAGCAGGATGAGCTGGATGTCGGGGGCAGGCGACAGAGCCTTGAGGCGCCGGACGAGGGTGTCGTCTTCGCCGGTGTCGACGATGGCGGACGCGCCGGTGGCTTCGCAGGTGAGCAGCCACGTGTTGACCTGGAACATTCCGACCGTGAAGCACTGGACCCGCATGGCATCTCCTTGGCGTGGCAGCCGGCCTATCTCGGGTGGGGTCGACCGGGGTGCGACAGATGTGCGAGAGTGCACCTGGAGGCTGGCCCGTGAACCTGAACACCGTTGGACTGCTCGCCCTCGTGGCTGCCGCGCCCCTGGCCTATGCGAGTGTGGTCGACCGAACGTCGGCGTGGGCCCTCTCGGTCGTGGAGCTCGACAGCCAGCTGCCCACCCCGCTGTGGGCCATCTTGCTCACGGTGGGCATCCTGGCCTTGGGCGTCGAGAAGCTGCGGGACATGGCGCGGCCGTCGTCCACCGGGGGTGGGAGCGGGCCGGTGGTGCGTCGTCGGGCTGCTCCACAGGTGTCGTCGGGTCGAGATGGCCTCGTGCAGCGCGTTCGTGCGTTGCCACTGCCCACCGGTGCGCGCCTGCTGGTCGATGACCCTCCCACGATTCCGCTCCACCTGGTCGTTGAAGAGGCGCCCGAGAAGCGCGTGCGTCGGGCGGTGGGGGCGGTGGGTGTGCTGCTGGCCGGGCTTCCGCTGCCGCCGCGGATGCGGGTGTCGATGCGCAAGTGTCCCGAGCCGCTCACGCCGTGGCACCACATCATCTCGGCCGCGCTGTCGGAGCACCTGCCGCGGTCGGAGTTCAAGGTGGTGCCGGGGGTGGATGGGGTGGACGTGATGTTCCACCGCCCCGGACCCGGCTGGAAGCGGTAGTCTTCAGCGGGTGCGTCGCACGAGGGTGGCGTCTGTACGGGCCTTCTCGGCGGCGAGTTTGTCCTTCCGCTCGATGTCGGCCATCGCGCTGAGGCGGGGGCCCTGCTCTTGGGGCATGAGCACGGTGAAGCCAGCCACGGGCCACCAGTGATACCAGCGGTTGTGTTCGACATACCAGCGCAGCCAGTCGTTGCGCACCCGCGGACGCTTGCCCATCTTCGTGGCGTGCCGGAAGAAGGGCTTGTCGGGGTGGGCGCTCGAGACCTTGAAGCCCAGGTGCGTGACGATGATGGGCACGTGGTCTTTGCTCTCGCGCACGGTGAGCACGATGGCGCCGTCGGGAATCTCGGGCGCGATGTCCCAGGCGGTGCCCGGTGTGAGCACGGGAAGTCGGAAGGCGCCGACCGGGAGCAGGGAATCAGGGAGCAGGAAGCTCTTGCGGCCCTTCCACCACTGCCAGTTGCGCAGGGTGACGGTCTTTTCCATCAGGCGGGTCTCGCCGAGCTCGGCCGTGATGTCTTTCACCCAGCCGGCCTCGATGGCGCCGGGCACCCACTGCTGCAGCATGAAGTGCTGGCGGTCTTCGTAGGTGTGGGGCTGGCCGTGGCCGTAGCGCAGGCTGTTGCGGATGGCGGCAGCACCGCGTTCGTCGGCGGCGATGGACAGGGCCAGCACCTCTTCGACGAACGTGAGACAGTCGAAGGCGTCGTAGCGGGCGGGGGGGTCGAAGTCGGGGGCCGTGCCCTCGCCGGTGGCGTCGTTGAGGTACGGCGTGCCCATCATCGCTTCGCTGATGGCGGTGACGCGGGCGCCGATGGGCTTGTTGCGGTGGTCGTGCACGGCCTTGGCCACGGCTTCGGGCAGCTGACCGTCGTCGAAGGGCTGCAGCTCGCCTTCGGGGAGGGGGTCGTGCAGGACCGGCTGACCGGCGGTGGGATCGGGTCCGCCGTCGTCGGATGCGCTCGGAGCAGCAAATGTGTGGGCACCGATGGCCAGACCGGTGGCGGCCAGCATCGCTGTGACGGCGTGCAGGGGCTTCATGGCGCGTTCCATTCTGCGGCCAGAGCGCGGGGGGCGAGCGCTACTGGCGGAGGCGCTGCTGGTAACCGGCGACTTCGCTGAGCATGGCTTCGAGCGCTTCGTCGGGGAGCTCTTCGGCGGCCGTGGACAAGGCGCGCTCGATGAAGTCTTTGAGCCCGCGGTCGAGCAGGGAGCGGCGCTCGGCACGGGGACGCTGCTGGAGGTTGGTGAAGATCTGCTCTTCGTCGAGGCTTCCGTCGCGCTCAGCCCGCACGTTGTGGAAGAGCCGGGCGAAGGAGCCCGCCGCTGCATCGGTGAGCAGCTGAACGGTGGTCTGGCCCACGCCCGGACCGACGGTGAGGTCGAGCTGGCGGGTGAGGGCCATGCCCACTTCGCTGGCCACCGAGATCTTGTAGAGGACCTGGTCGGCGTCGAGGGTGGGGGCGCTGAACGCGAGGGCAACAACCCCGGCTTCGGCTTCTTCTTCGGCCGTGGCCTCGCCCATCTCGATGATGCTGTCTTCTTCGGGAAGCAGCTCGGGCTCGGGCATCCGCACACGCTGGGGGCGCGCGGAAGGCATCAGCTCGACCTTGTCGAGGAGCTCCTTGCCGAGGGTGAACTGGCCGCCTCCACCACCCCGGTAGCGGTCGTGGTCGGCGAACATCGCCATCTCGGAGTCGTCGACGTGGAAGTCGAAGCCCGTGAACTTCTTTGGTCCGGTGGACTGGGCGATGGGCTCGGGTTCGGGCGGCGGGGTGCGTCGGGCCTTGCGGCGTTCGTTGGCTTCTTCGAGGTAGCGACGGGCCGCGTCGACGAGGGCTGTGCCGTCGTTGTCGTCTGCGGACGGGGCGGCCACCGGAGCCGGCTCGTCGATGGCGAGCGCACCGGGCTCGGGGACCGAGTGGGGGTCGGCCTCGTCGTCGGTGAACATGGCCTGCAGCGAGTCGCCGCCGAACAGCAGGGCGTCGTCGCCTTCGAGCTCGGAGTCGGTGTCGTCGGTGGACTCGTGCGTGGCACGAACGAAGACTTCGGTGGACTCCGAGTCGACGTCGGGCTCGAGGGGCAGCGGCACGGCCCGCATCGGTGCAGACGGGGCTTCGTACAGCTCGGTGTCGATGTCGTTGGACCCGAGGTCGGCGGACAGCGGCGGCAGGGCTTCGGCCGGTGTGGCGAGGGCTTCGGGCTCGGGGGGAGCGACCGAGTCGGGGTCGAAGTAGGCCTCGACCGGCTCGACCACCTCGGGAACGGCCTCGAAGGAGTCTTCTTCCACAACGACCGGCGCGGGTGGGGTGTCGGGGTCGAGGGTGGCGGATGGGGCTCCGAAGCCCAGCACGGAGAGGTCGCGCCACGACTCGGGCACGCTGTCTTCGTCGGCGGTGCCTTCGGCAGGCGGAGGTGCCACCAGGTCGGCTTCGGCGGGCGCGGCCAGCTCGACCAGTGGCTCGGCCGGCGCAGGGGGCTCGACTGGACTGCGGGTCTCGAAGCGCAGCACGCCGCTGTCTTGAAAGAGCCCGCCATCCCCGAGCAAGCTGCCGTCGTCGTCGAGGCCGGTGGACTGGCTGTCGTCTTCGAAGAGACCGGTGCTCGGCTTGGTGAGGTCGGCTTGACCGTCGTTGAAGGCCGGGGCCGACTCGACCAGGACGGGCACCGAGGGCTCGGCTGCGGTGGCGACGGGCTCGACCGAGTCTTCGTCGGGGACCAGCACCAGGTGAGAGGTGTTGAGGCGTGGCAGCTCGGCCTCGGAGGCCACGTCTTCGTCGCCGCGGAACGCAGGTGGTGCGCGGCCGAAGTCACCGAGGACCGGGGCTTCGGTCTCTTCGCGGAGCAACGCCAGGTGTTCGGGAACGATGGGCGCGGCCGGAACCCCAGTGGGCTTGGGCTCGGCCGGGCCGTCGAGGGAGAAGAGCTCTTCCACCGCGTAGTCGGCGGTGGGGCCGTGGCCGCGGGTGCGCTGGAGCCGGATGCCTTCGTCGGAGACCAGCGCACCGTTCGACAGCATGTTCATCACATGGTCGAGCGTCTCGCCCGTCTCGAACGGGGAGTAGGTGAGGAGGTCGCGCATCGAGATCGGTGGATCGCAGAGGTCGACCAGGCGGGCCTCGTCGCGGCTCGCGGGCATGGACGGTCCGAGCCGCAACGTGAGCGGGCCGCGGTGCCGAAGGAGGGGGCCGATGCGGTCTCGGAGGGCCACCACTCGGGTGAGCACCACGCGGGTGTCGTGCCCGGACTGGATGTTGGGCACAAACAGGGTGTCCATCGGCTCGAAGTCGATGGGGGGCGGCGATGCCAGGAAGTCGAGGAGGTTCTGGCGGAACCGACCGGCGAGCAGCTCGGCGAGGAGACCGTCGGGAACATGGCCGAGGATCAGCTCCTCGAAGGGGATCCCACGGGTGAGGCGGCGGATGAAGGCCTTGCCCTGGCGTTCGGTGAGTGCCCCCGAGTTGACCAGCCGGCGGACGATCCACGGCCCATCATCGGGACCATGGGCCGCGAGGATCTGGCCCTGCATCACGTAGATCTCGCGGGTGGGGCCGCGGGAGCCCTTGCGGGACAGCCGTCCGGTCACGCCACGAACGAGCGCGCTGCGGAGGATGTCCAGAGCGGTAGGGACGAGTTTGTCGGCCGTGGCGCGCAAGTGTCGGCTCCGTCGGGTTCAGGACACGCTGGCTTCCGGGGATGTCGGCCAGGAGGGTTCTTTGCCCGAGGAGAAAGGTGTTCGAGGGCGTGTCGGTTTCAACGCTACGACAAATTCGGCCTGTGTTCAATGGTCGGTGGCGGACTGCACCCCTGCTCGGCCGGCGACTTGTGCGGCGACATCGAGCTGGACATCCGGCGGGAGCTGGCCGGGCTGGACGGGCATGGGCCGGCTGACCGGCTGGCTGAGGATGTCGGGGACCACGCCGGAACCCGCCCAGGTGCTGCCAGTGGGATCACGCAGCTGGTCGGCCATCACGCGGAGGAAGAGGTGGTCGCCAACGGGGACCCAGCGCGGCAGTCCGTCGCGTCCGGCTGTGGGGCTTCCCACGATGACAGCATGGGCTTCGTGGCGGAGCGCGGCGGCGAAGGCTTCGGCTGTGCCCGATGTGTCGCGGTCGACCAAGATGACCACGGGACCTGGTCCCGGGATCGAGACGGCGGCGCGCGCGGAGTGGGTGGTGGGTTCGCCTTGGCCACTGTCGACCATCACGATGGGACGCCCCTTGGGCACGAACAAAGAGGCCACCTCGACCATCGCCTCGAGGCGTCCGCCTTCGTTGGTGCGGAGGTCGATCACCAGAGGTGCGTTGTCGGGGTGGGGCTCGAGCGCGTGTGCGACCGCTCTGGCGGACCCGGGGCCGAAGAACGGCAGCTTGAGGACGGTGACGCCGTGGTGGTCGAAGGCGCGGGCGGTGTCGAGGCGCCAGGGGCCGCGGGAGATGGGAATGCGCCGCAGGCCTTCGGGGCGGCGGACGTCGAGCACCACCTCGCGCGACTGGATCTCGCTGGCGATGGCCAGGATGAAGTCGGCGGACAGGCCGGTGAAGGGGCGGTCGTCGAGGGCTACGACCAGGTCGCCCACCTGGAGGCCTGCGCGTTCGGCGGGACCGCCAGCGTAGACATCGGTGATGACGATGCCCTGACCCGGCACGATGGCGAACTCGGCTGCGATGCCGTGGCGGTGCCCATCGAGCCAGCGCTCCACCTTGGCGCGGTCTTTGGCGTCGACGACGGCGTGACCGGGACGACCGACGGTGCGGTCGAGCTCTCGTGCGATGCCGTCGAGCGCTGCACGGAAGAGGTCGGTGTCGCCCAGCTGGTCGCCGTAGGTGTCGTGGAGGACCTGGACGGCGCGGCCGACGTCGTCTTCCTCGGCACCGCGCGCGGCGGACCCGAGGAGGAGTGCCCCCAAGATGACGAATAGACGGGTGATCACGAGGACGTGGTGCTCACAGGTGGCCACGGCCCCGGGTGTACGCCGCAGTCGTGAAGCTGCTGGACCGCTGGGGCAACGGCTTGGGGCTGGCCTTCAGGCGCTCGGCCCGTTCCAGCTCGACACTGAGTGCCTGCACCCGCGCTTCGGCAGATGCAGCAGCTTCGTGGCGCCAGAGGCCGAATGCCACCGCCAGTCCGAGGAGGGCGGCGTAGGCGTAGATGGCGGTGCGAGACAGGCGCACGTTGCGCGGCGGCGGTGGCGCAATGGCGGGCTGAGGTGCTGGAGCGCGGGCCTCGAAGGCGTCGAGCTCGCGAGCGAGGGCGTCGTCCATTCGGCCCCACATGTCCTCGGCGAGGTTGCCGGGAAGGGGGGGCGGAGGGAGCGCCGCGAGGGCCTCGCCTTGGCTGGACAGGAGGGCGACGGCCGCACTGCAGTCGTCACAAATCTCCCGATGGGCGTCGATCCAAGCCACCTGAGCGGGAGCAAGCTCTCCGTCCAGGTACGGGACCAGCAGACTGCGAACGGTCTTGCAATCCATGTCGTGGAGCTCCACGCGACGAAATCGGGGGCGGTGGACGGGGCCGGCCGTCGGTCGACGAGCGGCGGAAGTCCCGGCGAGGTCGAGGTGGGTCGGCAGAGGGTATCGGTCGCGGCGCCGCTTGTCGCGAGAGGATGCCGCGAAGCCCTCCGACGTGCACCGGGGTGACACGTCGTAGCTGGAGGAACATCCCCTCCACGGCTCGGTCTTCCCGAGTCTGGAGGAGAATGCCAGAGCAGCTCACCCCCATCAGCTGGATGGGGGTGAGGCGGGCTCAGTCGAGGAGGTGGGTGTCCTCGCCCATGGCTCCGAGGAGGCGCGAGCGGGCCCGGGAGAGGCGCGACATGACCGTGCCGAGCTTGATCTCCAGCACGTCGGCGATCTCGGCGTAGGAGAGGTCGTCGTAGTAGCGCAGGAGCAGGATCTCGCGGTGGTCGGCGGTCATGGTGTCGATGGCCGCGAGAACCTCGTCGCGGCGTTCACCGTGGAAGACACGGTCGAGCTGGTCGGCGTGGGCTCGGTCGATCTTCTGCATGCCGTCGAGGATGGCGCCTCGGCGCTTGCGGTCGCGCACCATGTTGAAGCAGAGGTTGGTGGTGACCCGGAAGAGCCACGCCTTCATGCGAAACTCTGGCTGGAAGAAGCGGGTCTCGCGCATGGCCTTGATGAAGACCTCTTGCACCACGTCGTAGGCTTCATGCCAGTCTTTGACGATGGACCCGGCGTGGTAGAAGAGCCGTTCTCGGTACTTGTGGATGACCATTTCCATGGCCAGCCGCTTGTTCTCGAGGGCCAACTGCTTGATGTCGGCTTCCGACCACTGAGCGGCCTGAGACGGTGCGACGAGTCGAAGGCTTGCGGTCATGGTGGCTCCTGTGCGGTTGGCCCGGGGGAACCCGGCTTCCTGGAAGTAGAAACCGGGGGAGTGTGTCACCGAGTGGCAGGGACTGGACTCGACGAGGTGCTCAGTTGGTCAGACGAGAAAAGGCGGGGTGCCGTTCCGAGTTGTGACGTTGAGAGACATCCTGGCTGGGTTCGGGTTCCTGCTTGGTGGTGCGGTCGCGGGACGTTCAGTGTCGCCCCACATTCACAAGTTGACTTTCTCCCGAATTGCACGGGGGTCACCCCCCGGTCTCGCGCAAGCCCTCAGCAGGAATCGTGCAGACAGGGTGGTTGTGGACGAATTGCCCGATCGTGTTCACGTGTGCAGGGAGCTGCCCCTTTTCTGATACAAGGTTGGGGTCGGCGTGGAACATCGCCCTACGCACCGGGTACATGGTGGAAGGGGCCGGCCACGTCGGCAGCAGCAGCAGTGAGCGGGGGTGCCCGCAGCGGAGACCAGATGGAAGTGCGCGAACTGGTGGAGGAGCTTGTCAAGGCGATGGTCGACCACCCCGAAGAGGTGGTGGTGTCCGAGGTGGAGGGCACGCACTCGTGCGTCCTCGAGCTCCAGGTCGCCCGCACGGATGTGGGCAAGGTCATCGGCAAGCGTGGCGTGCATGCAGATGCCATCCGTCGCATCGTGCACGCCATCGGTGGCAAGAAGAAGAAGCGCTACGTCCTCGAGATCATCGAAGACCGGTAGCGCCTCCACGCCTCACTCGGTGATGCCCGGGATCCGCACACCCCGCTCGTGGGCCACATCCACGGCGCGGTCGTAGCCGGCGTCTGCGTGGCGCAACACGCCCATGGCGGGGTCGGACGTGAGCACGCGCTCGATGCGTTGTGCGGCGGCGTCGGTGCCGTCGGCCACGATGACCTGTCCGGCGTGCAGGCTGTAGCCCATGCCCACGCCACCGCCGTGGTGGAAGCTCACCCAGGAAGCCCCGTTGACGGCGTTCACGAGGGCGTTGAGGATGGGCCAGTCGGCCACGGCGTCGGAGCCGTCCTTCATGCCTTCGGTCTCCCGGTTGGGGGAGGCCACGCTGCCGCAGTCGAGGTGGTCGCGGCCGATGACGATGGGCGCCTTGACCTGACCGGTGCGCACCAGCTCATTGAAGGCGAGACCGGCCTTCACGCGCTCGCCGTAGCCGAGCCAGCAGATGCGGGATGGCAAGCCCTGGAACTGCACACGCTCGCCGGCCAGGAGCAGCCAGCGGGCCAGGCCTTCCTTCTCGGGGAACAGCTCTCGGATGACGCGGTCGGTGGTGTAGATGTCTTGGGGGTCGCCGGAGAGGGCCACCCACCGGAACGGGCCCATGCCCTCGCAGAACAGCGGCCGGATGTAGGCCGGCACGAAGCCCGGGAAGTCGAAGGCGTTCTGCACGCCGGCTTCGAGGGCGCCCGCACGGAGGTTGTTGCCGTAGTCGAAGGTGTGTGCGCCCATCGCCTGCAGTGCCAGCATGGCTTTGACGTGCTCGCCCATCGTGTGGATGGACCGGGCGGTGTAGGCGGTGGGGTCGACCTCGCGGAGGTGGTCGGCTTCGGCGAGGGTGAGGCCGCTGGGGACGTAGCCGTGGAGGGGGTCGTGGGCGGAGGTCTGGTCGGTGAGGAGGTCGGGGACCACACCTTGGTCGACCAGTGCTTGCAAGCCATCGACCGCGTTGGCCACCACGCCGATGGACCGGGCCAGGCCGAGCTTCTTGTAGCGGAGGGCCTGCGCGATGCCTTCTTCGATGGTGTCGGCGACTTCGTCTACGTAGGCGGTCTCGAGGCGCCGCTGGACGCGGTGGGGGTCGACGTCGAAGGCCAGGCAGGTGGCGTTGTTCATGGTGGCGGCGAGGGTCTGGGCGCCACCCATGCCGCCAAGGCCCGAGGTGACGATGAGGCGGCCGGTGAGGTCGTCGGTGCCGAAGTGGCGGCGGCCGGCCTCGGCGAAGGTTTCGTAGGTGCCCTGGAGGATGCCCTGGGTGCCGATGTAGATCCACGAGCCGGCGGTCATCTGGCCGTACATCATGAGGCCCTTGGCCTCGAGCTCGCGGAAGTGGTCCCAGTTGGCCCAGTTGCCCACGAGGTTGGAGTTGGCGATGAGCACGCGGGGGGCATCGGCGTGGGTGCGCAGGATGCCCACAGGCTTGCCGGACTGCACGAGGAGGGTTTCGTTGTCTTCGAGGTCGCGCAGGGAAGCCACGATGGCGTCGAAGGCCGGCCAGTTCCGTGCCGCCTTGCCGGTGCCGCCGTAGACCACGAGGTCGTCGGGGCGCTCGGCGACGTCGGGGTCGAGGTTGTTCATGAGCATGCGCAGGGCGGCCTCTTGGACCCAGCCCTTGCAGGTGAGCGTGGTGCCGCGGGCGGCGCGAATCTCTCGCTTCATGGCGAACTCCTCGGTGGCGGTGGGGCCGGTGCGTCGGACGGGCGCCCCTAACGTTCCCCTCGGAGGCGCGGGTCAGCTGGCGCGGGACCGGACGGGCTTGGTGTCGGGGATGCGGGTGCCGAACACGCGGTCCCAGAGGTCGAGCGTGGACGCGAAGTTGCCGGCGTTGGGCTTGGCGTGGTGCAGGTCGTGGGCGCGGACCGTTCCCCAGAACGGGATGTACTGGCCGATGAACGAGCGTGTGCCGGAGTGGATGTCGAGCTCGTGCCACTGGCGGAAGGTGACCCATGCCATCAGCAGCCAGGCGTTCATGGAGCCGGTGACCAGGACGGTGCCGATGATGTAGGCGACCGGGAGGGTGGTGCCGGTCATCCACTCCACGGGATGGGCGTGGATGTACTCGATGGGGACCGGGGCATACGCCTGATGGTGCTGCCGGTGGTACTTCCGGTACCAGGTCTTGTTGCGGTGCAGGAGCCGGTGGACCCAGTAGAAGCCGAAGTCGTCGAACAGGATGAGACCGCCCACCACCACGATGGCTTCCACCAGGCCGGGCTGCGCGAAGGGGAAGTACTCGCCCACGAACGAGAAGCCGATGCCCACGCCGATGATCATGACGGCGAGGTTGGCCCCGATGAGCGGCAGGTGGCGACGCAGGGTGCCGGGCTTGCGCGGGGCGGCTTGGACCGACCAGCTTTCGGGAAGGCCCCAGCGCTCGATGACGAGGCTGATGATGAAGCCGAGCAGGTTGTTGACGATGAGCAGCAGCACGAAGGCGGCCCACGGGGGGACGCCGGGGTCGGTCCAGGTCATGTGGCCTCCGGTGCCACACGGCTGGCGTAGAGGTTGACCAGGGCGGTGTCGACGAAGGCGTCTTCCTTCTCGCGGACGATGTGGGACAGCCCGTGGCGCTCGAGGAGCCTGGCGACGGTGTCGGCGCGGCCGTCCTGGTCGTGCACTTCCACGACGACCTGTCGGATGCGGGGCCAGTGGTCGTCGCGGATGCCCTGGAGGACGTCGAGCTCGAAGCCTTCGCAGTCGATCTTCAGGAGGTCGATGCGGTCGATGGTTTCGTCGTCTATCACGGCGGACAGGGTGCGCAGGGGACACACCACGTCGACCGCACCGAGGCGCAGTCCCCACGCCACCACCGGAAGCATGAAGCCCGGGACCAGGCGGGCCCACCACATGTCGTCGGGCATGGCCCGGAGCTGGCCTCGGACGGCTTCCTTCCAGGCGTTGGGGTCGGCTTCCCAGTCTTCGGGACGGGCCGTCGAGAGGGCCGGAGCGTTGGGGTACCAGGTGAAGCGGGCCTCACCGTTTGCGTTGCTGAGGCCCACGTTGAACACACGGAAGCGACCGGGGCCGTGGTCTGCCGCATTGCGGCGGCATGCGTCGAAGATGGTGGGCACCGGCTCGAAGGCGTAGACCTGGACGTCGGGGTGTTTCTGGCACGCCCGCACCCCCAGGAGCCCGATGTTGGCGCCAACATCGAAGACGACGTCACCGTCGTTGACCTCGATGCCGTGGTCGAGGTAGCCGAACACGTGGTGGTCGAGAACCCGGGCTTCTGCGCGTCGGACACAGTGGACGCGGGTTCCGTCGGCGAGGGTGGTGGTGGGCACGGTGGGCTCGGGTGCAGAAGTGACGCGGCGCGACTGTGGGGGACCGGGGCACCAGAACACCATCGGCGGCTGTGTGCGACACCCTCGGACGACAGAGGCTGACGACGCTCACCGGATCGAGCGCTTCGGGGTCGTCAAATGCGTGAGAAGGGGTGTTCGGGGGCACCGACCGGGGCGCATCGGAAGAGGGATGGAGCCAAGAACGACCACGCCCCGACCGAAGCCGGGGCGCCTGGAACCCGGAGGAAGGGGCTCAGTTCTTGGACTTGTCGTCGTCGCGCTTGGGGGACGCGATGAAGTCCACTTCGCTCTCATCGGCGAGGTGGGCGCAGTCTTCCAGCTCGGTGACGAAGGTCTTGTAGTCGTCGCGCGCCACCACCTTGCGGGCGATGTTGCGGTCGATGATGCGGGTGTCGAAGTTGCGCAGTGTGCGGTCTTGCATGGTGTTCTCGCTCCAGCGCGATCAGGCTTCGGGGGGGAGGTCGAAGTCGTCGTCGGCGGCCGGGGGCAGATCGAAGTCGTCGTCGGCGGCCGGGGGAAGGTCGAAGTCGTCGTCGGCGGCCGGGGGCAGCTGGTCGCCGTCCATCGGGGGGAGGTCTTCCCGGCTCATCGGACCGGCGAAGGTGTGAAGCGCCTCGTTCTCGTCGAAGAGCGAGAGGTCGACACCCACCTTGCTGGCGGCGATTTCGCGAAGGGAGAGGACGGCTTCCTTGTTGGCCTGGTCGTTCTCGACGAGGGGTTCAGCGCCCTTGAGGAGCTGGCGGGTGCGCTCGGCGGCAACGAGGACCAGGGAGAAGCGGTTGGGAAGCTCTTCGAGGCAGTCCTCGACGGTCACGCGGGCCATGGGGCCTCCGACGATAAGAAGCGATGCGGTTCGGGGTGTCCGGCCAGGGCACCTGCGGGCGCCGCGAGAGACCGGGGGGAGTGCCCCGAGGAGGGCCGGGCGGACCGATCCACAGACGCCACCCGACAGACCGGCGAGCACTATGCAATCGGCGGTCCCACGTCAAGACCACACCCCCGCCACCCCTCGCGCCGACACCCGTTCGTCACACTGTTCGGGCCCAGAGGTCAGGCAGCCATGGCTCGGAGCCGCTGCATGCGCTGGCGTCCCGGAGACCGCCACAAGCGGCGCTGGGCGTCGAGGATGGCGCCCAGGTGGGGAAGCTCGCCGAGGTGATGGCACCATGCCCGCGCGAGGCGACCGGCTTCGCGGTAGCGGCTGCGCTCTTCAGACGACAGCCCCGACTGGAGCGAGACATCGTCGAAGATGGCGCGCCGGAGGGCTGGTTCGCGGTCGGGGCAGTGCAGGCGGGCGCTCACGAACTTGTCGATCTCGGCCTGGACCTCGAGCTCGAGGAGGGTGAGGGGCTCGGCGCGTCGGGCGCGTTCGACGAGCAGCATGAAGTGGCTGATGCCTTCGATGACCGCACAGAACGACCGCAGCGAGCGCCGAACCACCGACCGGGTGTCGGGGGCCTCGGCGAAGGTGTCGAGGTGGATCTGGTCGATCCACACCGCGAGGTCGAGTCCATCGTCGGACTCCCGCACGAGCACCCACTCGTCGGCCGGGCGCTGGGTGCCGGGCGGGCGCAGGTGCTCCAGGGCGTCGTCGTCCACCAGGAACGGCCGGATGTCGGGGGTGGCACGGTCGTCGAGACCATAGACCCGATGGAGGTGTGCCTGGAGCTCGGCGATGGCGTCGGGCGCGCTGTTTTCGCTCACGCCGTGACCGCGGCACGTGCGGGGACGAGGCCGTATCGCTGGAGGGTGCGCAGTGCGCGCTGGTTGCCGCTGGCGAGCCAGTCCTCGTAGAGCGCGAGCAGCTCGGCTTCCGAGGGGGGCTGCTGGTTGCGGGCCCGCATGGCGTCGTGGACTTCGCGGAGGATGTCGGTGCACGAGCGGAATGAGTCGGCCAGCTCGGCGAAGATCTCGCCCAGACCCTTGTGTCCGCTGTCGCCGATGGCAGGGGAGGGGCCCCCGAGCATGTGTGCGAGTCGGTCGTAGGCCGTGCGGCCCATGTCGACGTAGTACGAGGTGCGGACGGTCTTTCTTGACAGGCTCTCGGGGAAGAAGCCCGCCACGTAGAGAGCCCGGTCACCGAGCGTGCGGTACTGACGAATCTGGGTGGCCCGCGGTGCGTGGGCCGCCCGAATGTGCAACTCGGCCAGGGTGTCGGGCGACTCTGCGCCGGGCGTGCGGGTCTGCTCCACCAACAGGTTGGTGAGGTAGAACACGCCCTCTTCGCTCACCTCGCTGCCAGTGGCATCCGTGGCTGCATCGACTTCGTCATGGAAGAAGTCGAACAGGTTGTCGTGCGTTTGAAGCACCGCTGCGCCCATGGGCCACCTCCTCGATCAATCCGGCCCGGAATGAAGCGTAGTGAGCGGCGGAGCGGGGCTCTTGTTGATCCAGCCGAACGGGCCGCGCCACAGATTTTCTGGCGTCGAGCCTTGACGGATGGATGGCCGTGCCTAAAGAGCCGGCCGCCGCTGGGATGCGAGAAGTTTCCTGGCATGTCGCAACTGTACCTGTCGATCGATCCAGTTCGGAAGGCGCCTTCGGCCGACCCTCCGACAGACCATTTTGTTCCACTTCCCCCTCTACGGGCCGAGTGAACGGAGATTGAGCAATGACCACGATTCGCCCCCTCTTCGACCGTGTTCTGGTCAAGCGGAACGTCGAGCCCACCAAGACCGCCAGCGGCCTGTTCCTCCCGGACTCCGCCAGCAAGGAAAAGCCCGTGCAGGGCACCGTGCTCGCCGTCGGCAACGGCCGCGTCTCCGACAAGGGCGATGTCACGCCCCTCGCCGTCAAGGAAGGCGACACGGTCATCTTCGGCAAGTACGCCGGCACCGAGGTGAAGATCGACGGTGAAGACCGCCTGATCCTCCGCGAAGACGACATCCTGGGCATCGTCGAGGGCTGATCCGCCTTCGGTCCTGCTACATCGGGCGCGTAGGCGACGGGGCCCCACACCTGCCCCTCCCGGGTCGCGCCACATCCCCCCCTTTCAAGTTTCAACGCAGTGCATCGCGCTGCGAGGAGTGCTGTCATGGCCGCCAAGGAAATCCTCTTCGACGTTCACGCCCGCAACAAGGTGCTCGAGGGCGTCGACACCCTGGCCAACGCCGTCAAGGTCACGCTCGGTCCCAAGGGCCGCAACGTGGTCATCGAGAAGTCCTGGGGCGCACCGGTCGTCACCAAGGACGGCGTCACGGTCGCCAAGGAAATCGAGCTCGAGGACAAGTTCTCGAACATGGGCGCTCAGATGGTCAAGGAAGTCGCTTCCAAGACCTCCGACACCGCTGGCGACGGCACCACCACCGCCACCCTCCTCGCCCAGTCCATCTTCCGCACCGGCCTCAAGCTGGTCGCTGCTGGCCACAACCCCATGGACCTCAAGCGCGGCATCGACAAGGCCGTGGGCACCGTGGTGGGCCGCCTGCACGAGATGAGCCGCCCCATCGCCGATGAGAAGGAAATCGCCCAGGTCGGCACCGTGTCCGCCAACGGCGACGCCACCATCGGCGAGATGATCGCCGAGGCCATGAACAAGGTCGGCAAGGAAGGCGTCATCACCGTCGAAGAGAACAAGGGCCTCGAGACCGAGCTCGAGACCGTCGACGGCATGCAGTTCGACCGCGGCTACCTCAGCCCCTACTTCGCCACCGACGCCGAGCGGATGGAAGTGGTCCTCGAAGAGCCCTACATCCTCGTGCACGAGAAGAAGCTCTCCTCGATGCGCGACCTGATGAAGATGCTCGAGAAGGTGCACAACACCCGCAAGCCCCTCCTCATCATCGCCGAAGACGTGGAAGGCGAAGCCCTCGCCGCCCTCGTGGTGAACAAGCTCCGCGGCACCCTCCAGGTGGCTGCAGTCAAGGCTCCCGGCTTCGGCGACCGCCGCAAGCAGATGCTCGGCGACATCGCCACCCTCACCGGTGGTCGCCTCATCGCCGAAGAGCTGGGCATCAAGGTCGAAAACGTCGAGCTCGGCGACCTCGGCCGCGCCAAGAAGGTTGTCATCACCAAGGACCACACCACCATCGTCGATGGCGCTGGTGAGTCCGACGACATCCAGGCTCGCGTCAAGCAGATCCGCGCCCAGATCGAAAACACCACCTCCGACTACGACCGCGAGAAGCTCCAGGAGCGCCTCGCCAAGCTCGCCGGTGGTGTGGCCCTCATCCGCGTCGGTGCTGCCACCGAAGTCGAGATGAAGGAAAAGAAGGCCCGCGTGGAAGACGCCCTGCACGCCACCCGCGCTGCAGTCGAAGAAGGCATCCTCCCCGGTGGCGGCGTGGCGCTCCTTCGTGCCAGCACCGCACTCGACGGCCTGCAGGTCGAAGGCGACCAGCGCTTCGGTGTCCAGATCATCCGCAAGGCCCTCGAGGCTCCCCTGCGCCAGATCGTCACCAACGCCGGCGGTGAGCCCAGCATCGTGGTCGAGAACGTGCTCAACGGCGAAGGCAACTACGGCTACAACGCCCGCCAGGGTGTCTACGAAGACCTCGTGGCCTCCGGCGTCATCGACCCCACCAAGGTCACCCGCTCCGCGCTGCAGAACGCCGCTTCGGTCTCCGGCCTGCTGCTCACCACCGAAGCCCTCGTCGCCGAGTCCGCCGACGACAGCGACGACGGTGGCCACAGCCACGCCCACTGAGCCTGCGCTCGCTTCACAGCCGGCTGCCCTTCGGGGTGGCCGGCTGTTGTCGTTCTCGGGTGCGGCTCAGTCGTCCGGACCCCCAGCCCACAGCCGCACGCCCACCCCGAAGTCGAGGGCGAAGGTGGGGCTGTCGGCGAAGTGCAGCGCCGGGGCCACCTCGGCGAAGAGGTCGAGGCGCACATCCTCGGGGTACACGCGCACGCCCACCGGAACCCGCACTCCGAAGCCGCTTTGGTCGGCGCTGCGCTCGTCGTCGGGGTCGGACGCAGACCGGAACCGCACCCCTCCGCCCACGTACACCGGCACGATCCAGGACTGGTCGTCGCTGAAGAACGCCCACACGGTGCGGATGTAGTCGGTGTTCAACGCAAAGCGACCTTGCTGACCGCTGAAGCCGGTGGTGGCCTGCACCGCTTGAGCTGCGGACGGGCGCCACGAGACGGCCAGTCCGCTCGGCAGGCCCACGACCGCACCCACACCGAAGCCGGTGGCCGGGCCCTCCATGTTGTTCTGTTGGTTGGGCAGGCGGGACTGTGCGCTCGCAAGCCCTGCGGCGAGGACAAGCCAAGACATCATCGGGGGCTCCCCGTGCGCTGTTCGAGCTGCTGGACGAGGCGGTCGCTGCCATACGTGCGAGCGAACCGAAGGAGGGTGGGGCCGGTGTCGGGGTGGGTCAGGACCGCACGCCAGGCGGGGTCGTTGGCCAGCAGACCGAGGTCGAGGCCGGCGCGCAGCGACCGGGTGAGGGCGTCGGCCATGCCCCGGGCGTCGTGGTCGCGGGCCGACAGGAGCGCCAGCCGGTAGGGGACGGCCCAGTGGTCGGGGCGGAGCTGCTCGGCGCGTTCGAGGTCGGTGCGGGCTTGCTGGCGGTCGGCTTCGGTGCCTGCGACCGCGAGCAGCTCTCCCCGGTCGTACAGAGCGCCGATGTGGTCGGGGTCGAGGGCGAGCACCTGGTCGTAGGCCACGAGCGCCGGACGAATGGACCCGGCCTGGTTGCGGGCGAGCGCGGCTTCGTACCGCACGGCGACCAGCGGACCGACGTGGTCTTCGATCTCGACGGCACGCTCGATGGCGGCGTCGAGGCTCTGGGCGGTGGCCAGCGCACGGACCTCGGCAGCCAGGCGTGCGCCCAGCTCGGCCCGGTAGTCGGGTTCCGGGGCGCCGCCGATTGCGGTCAGCCCGAGGGCGAGCGCGACGATTTGCATGGGAGGCCTCCACGGCCCCCGTAGCCCTCGGGAGGACGGACGACGAGGGCACGAGGAGTCAACCCCGTGCCCTCGTGTGCTGGTCAGTCGCGACGGCGGAGGAAGCCGAGGCCAGCGAGGCCGAGGACCGCCAGCCAGCTGGAGGCCGGGACTTCGTCGGTGGTGCTGCAGGCGCAGCCAGACACCTTGTCGCCGTCGGTGGCCGAGCCTGCGGGGTTGTCGGTGGTGTCGCCGGTGTCGTCGGAGATGTCGATGCCGTCGTCGCCGCCGTCCTCACCGCCGGTGTCGTCACCACCATCATCGCCGCCGCCGTCGTCACCGCCACCGTCGTCGCCGCCGGGACCGCTCATGCCGTACACGCAGACGTCGTCGATGGTCCAGCCACCCATGGTGAGGCCGCCGTCGGTGATGATCTCGAAGGCGAGGGTGAGCGAGTCGCTGTCGGCGGGCAGCTCGACCGTGTGCAGTGCCCACTGGCGGTCGGTGGTGTGTTCGTCGCCGGTGCTGCGGTCGGTGGCGTGGTTGCTCCACACGATGGTGTCGTTGGCGAGGATGTTGGCCTGGTCGTAGTAGCCGTCCTCGACGTTGAGCCAGCGGCGGTACTGGAGGACCACGCGGTCGTAGCCGGCGACGTCGAGCTCGGGCGAGGTGAGCCGGTTGTGCCGGTCGTTCTGGTACTCGCCGTTGTAGTTGTCGTGGCCGAGGTCGTTGGCCCACACCCGACCGCCGCTGTACGCGAAGTCGGGGTCGCCGCCCTGACCGTTGGGACGGCCCCACTGCCAGTCGTTGGCGCCTTCGGTGTTCTCGCCGGCGAGCAGCTCGGAGGTCCAGCCGCCGTCTTCGCTCTCGAAGTCGTTGCAGTAGATCTCGGTGACGTCGCCCACGGCGAACGAGAAGGGGTGGCGGGCGCCGTTCACCGGTGCGGTGATCTCGCCGCCGTCGGTGTCGGCCTTGAGGAAGTAGTGGACGATGCTGCCGGGCTCGACCTGCGGGATGGCGCCCGTGACGTCGCTTCCGGAGATGGAGAGCTCGGTCTCGGTCCAGGTGTCGCCGCCATCGGTGCTCCAGACCACCATGGCGTCTTCGGCGGCCGTGGAGAAGCAGTCGGGGGCGGGGTTGTCGAGCTGGGCCAGCACGGGGTAGCTCGTGGCGTCGGCGGGCTGGTTCAGGACGACGTCGTGGCCGAGCGAGAGGAGGCCGGTGCCGCTGCCACCGGGGCCGAGGCCGTGGGCGGCAAAGGCTTCGATGAGGCTGCAGATGTTGGGGGTGCCGTTGGAGAGGTCGCCGTCGTCGTCGTCGGCGAAGAGCGTGGCGTCGTAGGTGTCGGCGAGCTCGGGGTTCTGGCCCATGGCGTCGACCGCGACCCGGCTCAGGAGGGCCTTGGCGTCGTCGTAGCCCACCTCTGCTTCGACCAGTGCGCGCCAGTCCCACATGGCGCCCGCGTAGATGAGGCCGTCGGCGTGCACCTCGTTGACGAGGTCGTCGGGGTAGCGCCGGTTGGGGGCCATGTCGCGGATGCCCGACCCGTTGGTCTGGAAGTAGGGCGCCATGATGTGGTCGTCGGTCTCGAGCATCGACACGACGTCGGCGATGCCCTCTCCCACGCTGCCGTCCACGTAGCTCGAGCGAGCTGCGTAGTAGTGCATGCCGTGGCCCCACTCGTGGAAGATGACGTCCTTGATGCGGCCGGTGTTGTTGCAGCCGCTGCCCGCCTGGAAGAAGTTGATGTTGCCGTCGTAGTAGGCGTTGCAGGTGCTGTTGAGGTTGACGAAGCCCCGCATGCCGTCCTGCACGATGCCGATGTCGTTGGCGTACAGGCGGGCCCAGTCCTGCACCATCGTGAGGAAGACGTAGGTGTCGATCTCGGCCTGCGTGCCATCGGCGTCGGTCCACACCACGCTGTCTTCGGACCACACGAGCTCGGCTTCGGCGCCGTCGTCGTTCCAGACGTCGAAGTCCACGCCGTCGGTGAGCTGGGCGATGGCGGACGTGCCGGTGATGGAGAAGGCACCGGAGGCGTCGGTGACGTCGGTGCTGCCGTCGTCGCCCACCACTTCGAGGTCGGCGACGGGCGAGATGGTGAGGTTGCCGTCGGGAGCCCGGGTGTCGTGCTCGGCCTCGAGGACGCCGTCGAGGTAGCGCACCTGGTTGTGCACGTTGAACAGCTCGCCGGTGACGACATCGACGAAGCTCACCCAGATGCCGGGGTGCGTGCCGCCGGTACGGGTGCGGACCATCCAGGCGGTGCGGTAGGCGAGGCCGTCGTGGGTGTCGACGGGGACGACCACGCGGGCGGCGCCTTCGATGTGGTGCTGGGCGCCGGGCTTGGGGCCGCTGTCGATGGCGATGTGGATGGCTTCTTCGGCGGAGAAGCGGGGCTCGGCGACCGTGGCGCCGGGGTGGGTCTTCACGGTGACCTGCGTGAGGCGGCCGTGCTGGATGCCGACCTCGAAGGTGCCGCGCCAGACGACGGGCTGGCCGTGTGACACGAAGTGCTCGAAGTCGGCGGCCTTGCCCTGGACGTCGGGGTTGGACGGCAGCGCGCGACCGGGAAGCACCTGGTCGTAGCGGACGATCCAGGCGTTGCGGTCGGCCTGGTGGACCACCGACCCGAGGGCGAGCTGGCTGGCTTCCACGCCGGCGAGGGACGGGTTGCGCTGCAGCAGGCTGCGGACGGCGCGGTCGACCGAGGCGGTGTCGGTGAGGGGACCGAGCGGGATGCCCGGACCCCAGGCCTTCCAGGGGAGGCCGGTGGCTTCGTCGAACCGGGCATTCCAGCCGGCGAAGTCGCCGCTGGTGAGGTTCTGCCAGTAGGCGCCGTTCCGGAGGTTGTACTGCCGCTCGACGTGGAACCGGCGGACACGGGTGGGCTCTTGGCCGATGTGCACGTGGTCGGAGGGCTGGAAGGCGAGGGCGGGCAGGCCAGCAAGGAGAAGAAGGGGGCTCATCGCGGGTCTCCGGAGGTGACGGATGCCGGGGTTGCTTCGCCCGATGCATGTCGGCAGTTGTCGAAATCGATCACGGCCCGCCGGACAAATTCGGCGTTCGAGGCGGTGCGCGCTAGGAAGTCCGGGCCTGGTGCTGGTGGACCGGCGGCAGAAAGGATGTCGAGAATGCCCTGGTGGTGCACACGTCCGGAGAAGCTGCGCAGCGGGTGCGGCGTTCTCGCGGCTCCATTCATTGACATCCTTCGTACAGCGCTCCTCGGGGCTGGCCTCCTGGCTTGCTCGGGTGCACCCATGGCCCCGCCCACTCCGCCAGATCTCTCCGCGCTGCCCACCCTCCCCGAAGCGACCGCCGACCTGGAGCATCCCCGAGGGGTCGAGGCGCCGGTGCGGGAGCTCACGCTCGCGTTTGTGGGTGAGGTGCGGGGCGAGATCGAGCCGTGTGGCTGTCCCACCCTTCCCTACGGCGGTTTTGCGCGTCGGGAGCGGCTGCTCGAGCGGCTGGGCACCCACGAGTCCCTGGTGCACCTCGATGCGGGCGAAACACTCGTGAAGGGCCTCGTCACGGCTTCTTTGGAGGAACGCACCGCCCGGGCACGCGATGTGCTGCGGCTGTCTCGCGAGGTGGGTGTGCAGGCCTGGGCGCCGGGTCCCACCGACCTCCTCGCGCTGGGTGTGGATGGCCTCGACGCCGTGGCCACGGGCCGTCTCCCCGGTCCGCCAGCCATCTCGGCCACCTGGGAAGACGACTCGGGACAGCTGCTCCTCCCGCCCACGCGTGTGGTCTCCACCGGCGAGCTCCGAGTGGGCATCATCGGGCTGTCTGCAGCGCCCACCGCACCGGAAGTGGCCGGGCTGGTGCGCACACGCGACCCCGTGGATGCCGCCCGTGCAGCGCTGGCGACGCTCCCCCCCGACCTCGACCTGGTGGTGGGGCTCGGCTCTGTGGCCGATGCCGATGCCGACCGCATTGCGCGTGAGGTCCCGGGCATCGGGGTGCTGCTCACCACGCGGGGGGTCCAGGCCGACGAACCCCGCCAGGTGGAGCTTCCCGACCAAGGCGCGCTGGTGGTCGAGTCGAGCGACCGCGGCCGATACCTCACGGTGGTGCGTACGCGGCTGGGCACCCACTCCACCACACCCGTGGTCGCCCACCCGTCTCGGCACACCTGGAAGAACCTCCGGACGGCCCGGGAACAGGTCGCCACCCTCCGTGCGCTGCCGCCCGAAGACGCACCCACCGCCGACCGACTCGCAGCCGCAAAGGCCGACCTCGCCCGCCAGGAGGCCCTCTTCGACACCGAAGGACGCGGCCGGAACCTGGGCTTCGTCGCGTCCATCCCGCTCGCCGAAGACCTCGACGGCACCACCCACATCGAGGCCACGGTCGAGCGGGTGAAGGCCGGCACCGAGGTGCGGGCGAAGGTGCGGGCCGAAGAGCCGCCCAAAGTGTCGGCCTACGCGGCATCGTCGGCATGCGTCAACTGCCACATCAGCGAGTTCACCCGCTGGACCTACTCCGACCACGCGAAGGCCTGGCGGTCGCTCGTGAAGCGCAACGCCACCACCAACGTGGAGTGCGTGGGCTGCCACAGCACGGGCTTCGGTCAGCCGGGGGGCTTCGGCGAGCTCACCTCGGCCAACATCGGGCGCTACCAGGCGGTGCAATGTGAGATGTGCCATGGCCCGATGGGTGGGCACCCCGACGATCCGCGCGTGGTGTCGGGGCCGGTCACGGTCGACCGGTGTGTGGGCTGCCACGACCCCGCCAACAGCCCCGACTTCGACTTCGACACCTACATCCGTCGCGCCACCTGCCAGGGGGGGGCGCCGGAAGTGATGGAAGCTGTGCCCTGACACATTTTGGTCGGTCGGGGGGGACCGGGGGCTGAAGGTCGGCGTCTGTCGCGCTACAGTGACGACCGCGGCGGACCCGGAGTCCTGATGTTCAACGCCCCCCACGCCCGATTCCTGCTCTCCGTGACGCTCGGGGCAGCTTCGCTTTCCCTCGTGGCCTGTGGCGCCGACAAGGGCGACGAAGGCACCACGCCCGAGACCGACAGCGAAGGCCTCGGCGGCGACGACGGTGGCGACGACAGCGGCGGCGACGACGGCACCCCCGGCGAGCTGTCCTGTGATGCCCCGGTGGTGGCTGCCGGCGACGTGGCGCTCGACGCCGACTCCCTGGTCTCGTTCTGCGATGAACACAACGCCGTCGAGGGCGATCTGGTGCTGTCGGGCGGAGGCTTCTCCGACATCACGGCCCTGTCCTGCCTGTGCTCGGTCGGGGGCACCCTGGTGGTCGAAGGCACTGAGCTCAAGACGCTCGATGGCCTCGCAGACCTCTCCATCGCCGGTGGCCTTTCGATCGTCGACAACGCCGACCTCAACGACCTCACCGGTCTCTCGGGTGTCACGTCTGTCCCCGGCGCCGTCACCATCTCGGGCAGCCCGGAGCTGGTCCACCTCACCGGCCTCGACCACCTCGAGTCCACCGGCCCCTTCACCCTCGAAGGCCTCGGCATCGCCAACCTCCGCGGCCTGGGCAGCCTCCACACCGTTGGCGGTGACTTCACTGTGCGCGCCCTGACCGGCCTCGCCGACATGTCCGGTGCCGGTCGCCTCGACTTCGTCGACGGCAGCTTCATCGTCGAGAACACCGGCTCCCACGACTTCACCGGCCTCGACAACATCCGCCGCGTCCGCCAGGCCTTCATCCTCCGCGACTCCGAAGCCTCGCTGGTCGGGCTCGACAGCCTGTCCTCCATCGGCGGCACGCTGCTCATCGAACAAGCCACCCGCCTCACCTCGCTCGACGGCCTGTCCGGGCTCGCTGAGATCGGTGGCCACCTGCGGATCGAAGACGCCCCCACGCTCAACTCCCTGAGCGGGCCGTCCAACCTCCGCAACATCACCGGCTCCCTGTGGCTGGCCCAGACCAACGTCACCAGCCTGTCGGGCATCTCGGGCATCATCGCCGTGGGTGGCGTGCACCTCGACACCAACCCCTACCTCACATCCACCGCGGGGCTGCCGCCGGTCATCCAGCTGTCCGAGCTGGTGTTGCACTGGAACGCCGACCTCGTGGACCTCACCCACCTCGACACCATCCGCACGGTGGACGGTCCGCTCACCATCAGCGGACACGCCTCGCTGGCCCAGCTCGACGAGCTGTACACCATCGAAGCGGTCACCGGCGATGTCACCATCGTGAACAACGTGGCCATGTCCGCTGAAGAGGCCCAAGGGCTCGTGGACGCCATCGGGCCCGAGAACATCGGCGGTACCATCGAGGTCTCGGGCAACAGCGGCTGACGAACCCCCGTCAGCGCGCGCATCGCATCGGCCGCACCCGCGGCCGGGAGGCACTCTTGACGCAGCGTTCCCTTTCCCTTCTTGCAACCCTGGCCCTCGGGCTGGCGGTCGGATGCGCCGGCGACAAGGGCGACTCGGGCACCACCACCACCACATCCGGTGGCGGGGGGGACGGTGTAGACGAAGTGGATGCCGACGGCGACGGCTACTCCGAAGTGATGGGCGACTGCGACGACTCCGACGCCACGGTCAGTCCTGCAGCCGATGAGGTCTGGTACGACGGCGTCGACCAGGACTGCGATGGCGCCGACGACCACGACGCAGACTTCGATGGCTTCGCCCAGTCCGACGACTGCGACGACGGAAATGCCACCGTCCACCCCGATGCCGAAGAGGTCTGGTACGACGGCGTCGACCAGAACTGCGACGGCGGCTCCGACTACGACGCCGACGGCGACTCCTGGGACGAAGGCGAAGACTGCGACGACACCAACGCCGACGTTCGCCCCGATGCGGTCGACGTGTGTGGCGACGGCATCGACAACAACTGCGATGGCGAGCTCACCGGCTGCGGTGTGTGGCAAGACCAATCGGTGAGCGTGGCCGATGCCAGGCTGTTCGGCGACTCGGGTGGCGACCGCCTGGGCCAGGGCGACCCCGGTGTTGCGGCTGCAGGCGACCTCGACGGCGACGGCCAGCCCGACCTCGCGGTGTCCGCGATCTTCGAGAGCAGCGTCGAGTCGCGTCAGGGCGCGGTCTACATCGTCTCCGGGATGCCCGCAGGCACCGACAACATCGGCAATGTCGCCAGCGCGAAGCTGATCGGCGACGATGCCAACGACTGGGCCGGGTATGCCGTGGCCGGGTCGGGCGACGTCGATGGCGATGGCAACGTCGACCTCCTCATCGGCGCCACCCGCGACGACACCTCGGGCGCCGACGCCGGCATCGCCTTCCTGCTGCGTGGTCCGGTCGACGCCGACGCCACCATTGCGGCCCGCGCAGACGCCACCTTCACGGGTGAAGCTGCCGGCGACATCGCTGGTGAGGTGGCCTGGACGGGCGACGTGAACGGCGACGGCCTGGCCGACCTTCTTGTGGGCGCCCAGTGGAACGACGGCCAGGCAGGTGCGGCCTACATCATCCATGGTCCGGCCACCTCGGGAGGCTCGCTCGCGTCGGCCGACCTGATCTTGCAAGGCGAACACCCCACCGACGAAGCCTCCTCGAGCCTCTCCGGTGTGGGCGACACCGACGGCGACGGCCTCGACGACATCGTCGTGGCTGCCCGAAATGCCGACCAAGCGGGCGAAAACGCGGGCTGCGCGTACCTGGTGCTCGGCAGCGACGCCACGGGCGAGCAGTCGCTCGGTGGTGCCGACGCGGTGCTCACGGGTGAGGACGCCGGGGCCGAGGTGGGCTGGGGCGTGTCGATTGCCGGCGCGGGCGACGTGAACGGCGATGGCTACGCAGATGTCATCATCGGAGCGCGCAACGACGACGAGTCGGGCACCGACGCCGGAGCCGCCTACGTGGTGCTCGGTCCGGTCGACTCTGGCACCTGGAGCCTCGGCAGTGCGGATGCCAAGCTGCTCGGCGAGACCTCCAACAACTTCACCGGCGACAGCGTGCACGGTGCGGGCGATGTCGACGGAGATGGCCTCGACGACGTCGTGGTGGGGTCGGGCTACTCCAGCCTCGGCGCCGAAGAAGGCGGAGCAGCGTACCTGGTGCGCGGTCCCATCGAAGGCGTCTCGTCGCTGTCCAACGCCGACGGCATCCTCCGGGCGGAGGGTGAACAGGACCGCCTGCGGGTGCAGGGGGCCGGCGACATCGACCAGGACGGCTTCGGCGACATCGTCGTGACGGCCCAGCTGGCTGATGATGGCGACGAAGCCGATGCCGGCGCCATCTACCTCTTCCGGGGCGTGGGGCACTAGTCGCGTGCGTGCCTGGTGGATGGCTGGGCTCGCCGCGGGCCTGGTGGGGTGTGGTCCGAGCCCGGCGCCCGTGGTGGTGTTGGTCTCATGGGACACCACCCGTGCGGATGCGTTGGGCTGCTACGCCGATGTGTCGCACTGGGGCCTCGACCTCCCCGAGAGCCGGCGGCCGGTCCCGCACACCCCCCGGGTCGATGCTCTGGCTGCCCGGGGCGTTCGCCACCAGTGGGCTCTGGCCCATGCACCCACCACGCTGGCCTCACACGCCAGCATGATGAGCGGTCGGGACACCCGAGGCGCACGGGTCCCGCGGAACGGCTTTCCGGTCGAGCCCGACATCCCACTGTTGGCGCCGCGATTCACCAGCGCAGGCTGGGACACCGTGGCCGTGGTGGGGGCCAGCGTGCTCGCCAAAGACATGGGGCTGGCGCGGGGCTTCGAGGTCTACGACGACCGGGTCCGCCAGAAGGTGCGCCGCCGATACGAACGACCCGCGCACAAGGTGGTCGCCCGAGCCCTCCAGATTGTCGACCAGCGGGGTGTCTTCGACCGGAACACGCCGCTGTTTCTGTTCGTCCACATGTTCGACGCCCACAGCCCCTGGGACACCGCCCCCGACACCATCCGGGCCCGCTTCGACGACCCCTCCTACCAAGGCTCGGTGGATGGCAGCGGCGACAGCGTCGACTGGCTGGTGAAGTCCACCCGAAAGGGCACCGTGGGGTCGGCCGACCGTGCACGGGCTCGGGCGCTGTACCTGTCCGAGGTGTCGGCGATGGACGACGCACTGGGCATGTTGCTCGACGGCCTGGGCGAGCGGTTCACGATGGACGACTCGCTCGTGGTGCTGGTGGGCGACCATGGCGAGGCCCTCGACCAGCCGTCGATTCGTCCGTACGGTCATGGGTTGGACGTCGACCTGGTGGCCACGCACGTGCCCTTCGTTGTGGCCGGGACGGGGCGGTTTGCCGACGGACTCACCGAAGGGCAGGTGGTCGCAGAGCCCGTCGGGCTGATGGACCTGGCACCCACCCTCTCGGCCATCGCGGGGCTCTCACCCGACCCCACCGCGCAGGGCGTGGACTTGCGCACCGTGTGGTCGGGGTCTGCCGAGCCTCGGTGGGTGCTGTCGGAAGCCACCAAGCCTGCGGATGTGGAGCAGGCGCCCGACTGGAACAACGTTCGCAAGGAACGTGCGGTGGTGGGACAGGGGCTCGTGGTGACGCACACGCCATGGGCGGACGCAACCCAAGGGGGCACCGGACCCCACGTGTTCGCGCTGGCTCCCGGACAGCCTGCGACTGCCAAAGCGCCCACGGCCACGCTCCAGTCGATGCTTCGGGCGCTGTCGACCTGGGACGACGAGGCACCGGCCTTTCGCGACCCCCACATGACCGACGAGACGAAAGAAGCACTCCGGGCGCTCGGCTACCTGGACTGAACGGCTCAGTCCATGGGCTCGGCGGTGTCGGCCCTCTCGCGGGGCAGGTTGGCCAGAAAGCCCACCGGGTCCTCCACGTCGAGCCAGATGTCGGGGAAGATGCCGCGGCCTTCCACCACAGGTCGCACGGTGGTCCACACAAACTTCGTGTGTCCGAACGAGGCCTGGAACCCTGTGTGCGGCAGAGGGTCCTGCTGGACGATGTTGCCGTACTCCGAGCAGCCTGCGGTGTTCAGGCCCACGTGCACGGCATCGGGCAGCTGGGTGGCAAGCTGCACGAAGGTCTCGCCAGCCGACGCCACCCGGGGGTCGGTGAGAACGTACAGACGCCCCTCGTGCTTGGGGGGTTCATCGGAGTCGAAGTGGCGGGCAGGAGCTGCCATCCATCGGGTCTCTCGTGGGCCGGGACCAGGGTCCAGGTTGGCGCCCGGGCCTCGAACGTAGGGGCCGGTGTGTAGGGTCGACATCCACCTCTCTGCAGGGGTGTCGCTGCCGCCTGTGTTGCCGCGCAGGTCGAGCACCGCCACGCGTTCGTCGGCCACGCCCTCCACCGTGTCTGAGAGGCCCTCCAGTCGGCTGGGGTTCATCGTGGTGACTTCGACGACTGGCACGTCATCTTGGTGGCGTAGCCGCACGGCTGGGGCGCCGCGTGTGTTCCGTACACTGCGCGCGGGGTGCAGCGGCACCGACGCCCCCTGGAGGGTGGGGGTGGGGGGCTGGCCCGGACCTTCGTGGAGGGCGCCGATGAGCCAGGCGGACTCACCCTCCTTGGTGAGCGTGGGGAAGCGGTACAGGGTGTCGGGCTGGGCGTCGTGGGGACCCGGGACCGCCGGGGGAACGGTGTCGAGCGGGGCGCCGTTGTAGTGGAAGCCCTCGGCCGACTCGATGAGCAGGCCGTCGACAAACCAGGGGTGCCAGCTCGCGACATGGCGGGTCTGGTGCTCGAGCGTGGGGCCCTCGGGCTGCTCGGCCGTCCCCTCGAAGGTGAAGTGGGTGTCGATGACCGGGGCGAGGAGGCTGTCGAGCACGTGGAAGGCGTCGGTGCAGGTCCAGGTGTCGTGCGCGCGGATGCGGTCGGCGACCCGGTCTCGGTGCGCCGTCCAGCCGCCGGTGTCGTGCAGGCGATGGTCGATGTCTTCGAGGCCGGCGTAGCCTTGCACCAGCTGGGCTTCGAGGGCATCGAGGTCGGCGAGGAGGTCGGCGGCCGATGGGGTGCCGCGGCAGCCTCCGAGCCCTGTGAGTCGGCCGTCGGGCCCGAGCTCTGGCGGACCGGCATACCAGGGCGCATCGCGAAGGGCGGTGGACCGACCCACGACGAGCTGGGTGGGGCCGTGGAAGACCCGGTTCAGGGAGCTGGCGACTGCGGCGTCCCACGCGGTGTAGACGACGACGGGCCGGGTGGGGTCGTCGGGGTGGGGCAGGGCCGCGATGAGGAAGGGGTTGGCCAGGTCGATGCGGTCGTCGCCGAGGGTGATGCCGTCCTTGTCGAGGGTGATGCGGTGGTGCTCGAGCACGCGGGCCAGCGCTTTGTGGTTGTCTGCGCGCCCGTAGATCACGCTGAGGGTGTCGGTCGGCAGGGCATCGAGGTCCCGGTCGACCGTGCCCCCGAAGCGCTCGGCGAGCGGGACGAGCTTCTTGGGCTCTGGGCCGGCCCAGCGGCGGTTGTCGGGGGACAAGGCTCGGTTGAGGGAGCCCGACCACGCCGGACCGGGGGTGAGCGGAAGTCCGGCATCGCGCTCGAAGGTGTTGAGGGACTGGAGCAGGGCGCGACCGAGCGGGGTGTCGAGCCGCGTGCCGGCGACGGCCTCACGCTGAACCGCGATGGCGTCGTCTTTGTGGCCGTTCTTCCACAGGGCGAGCGCGAGGGTGTCGAGGTGGGCGGGTGTGCGCTCCTGGTCGACGGCTGCACGGGCCAGAGGCAGGGCTTCCTGGTGGGCCGCGGGCGTGTTGGTGCGGGTGAGCAGCTTCCATGCCCTGTCGTTGAGGTCGGTTGCTTCGGGTGATGCCGCAGAGCGCGTGAGCTCGGCGAGCCGTTCCCGGGGGTGGTCGTCCGCGAGTGCGTCTTCGAGAACGGCCCTGGTGAGGGTGTAGGGGAGCTGTCCTTGCCACACCACATCGTCGCCGCGCGTGAGGACCGCGTGTCCGGGCGGGACCGTCCCGGAGTGGTCGAAGCGCACGCCCGGGTGGTCGGCCAGAGCTTGCTTCAAGGTGCGAGACGGGCCGAACCAGTCGGCAGCTTCGATGGTGAGGGTGGTGGGTGGCGCTGCGAGGGCGGCTGCGCAAACCAAGGCGATGAGCATCGTGGGACTCCCTTACGCCACCCATGATGCCCCATCGCCTTCTCTTGGCTCACTCCACGGTCACCGACTTGGCGAGGTTGCGCGGCCGGTCGACGTCACAGCCGCGCGCGCGGGCCATGTGGAGGGCGAAGCGCTGGAGCGGAAGGACGGTGAGGCAGGGCGACAGCGCCGGATGGTGGGCGGGCAGCCCGAAGAAGGTGTCTGCGAGCGACCGGGCCTCGCGGTCGCTTTCGTCGGCGACCATGAGGAGTCGGGCTCCGCGGGCGGCCAGCTCCCGAGCGTTGCCCAGGGTTCGGTCGCGGCTGGCATCGGGCGGTGCCAGCACCCACACGGGGGTTCCGGGCGCAATCATGGCGAGCGGACCGTGCTTTGCGTCGGCAGCCGACAGCCCCTGAGCCGGGACGTAGGCGAGCTCCTGCAGCTTCAGAGCGCCCTCTCGCGCGACCGGTGCGGACAGCCCCCGGCCGATGAACATGACGTAGCGGCTGTCTGCGCAGGACCGGGCCAGGTCGTCGATGGTGTTGGTGGTGGCGAGCATCTCGGTGAGGTGGTCGGGGAGGCTGTGGATGCCGTCCACCAGAGCCCGTCCGTCTGCTGCAGACAGGCCCCGCGCCCGTGCCAGCTGGAGCGCGATGAGCGTGAGCACCGCCACCTGCGAGGTGAAGGTCTTGGTGGAGGCCACGCTCACTTCGGGGCCGCTGTGCAGGTACACCCCGCACTGGCTCTCACGGGCCAGGCTGCTGCCCACGCGGTTGGTCAGGCCTGCCACGGTCATCCCGCGCACCCGCAGCTCGCGGAGGGTCGCCAGCGTGTCTGCGGTCTCTCCGGACTGGCTCAGCGCGATGTGCAGAGTGTTCGGCGTGCGGATTGGGTTGCGGGACCGGAGCTCGGCTGCGTGCTCGGCGCGGGTGGGGAGACGGGCGAGGGTCTCGAGCAGCACCTGGCCCACTTCGGCCGCGTGCAGGCTGGAGCCACACCCGAAGAGGGTGAGGTGTTGGAGCTGGAAGAGGGTGGACCCGAGCTCGGCGAGGCCCCCCAGCCGCGCGGTTCCGAGGACCGGGTCGAGCCGTCCGCGGGTGGCGCGCTGCACTGCGGCGGGCTGTTCGTGCAGCTCGCGCTCGAAGAAGGTGGACCAGCCGCCCTTGTCGCGGGGCGGCGCTTCGATGGTGAGGGGCTCGACGCGTGTGGCCTTGGGTTGGGCGTCTCGGTCGACCACCCGTAGGGTCCCGGGCCCCACCTCGGCCAGCTCACCCTCCGCCAGGACAACCACCTGCTGCACCCGGCCCGCGAGTGCCTCGGCATCGGAGGCCACCCAGCCGGTGTCGTCGCCCAGGCCCACCACCACGGGACTTCCGACCCGAGCCGCCACCAGGGTTCGCGGGTGGGACCGGCTCATCACCAGCAGCCCGGCGGTGCCCTCCACCTGTCCGAGCGTACGGCGGGTGGCTTCCAAGAGGGTGCTTCCCGACGCAAGCTCCCGCGCGATGAGGTGGCTGAGGACCTCGGTGTCGGTGTCGGAGGAGAAGGTGGCGCCGTCGGCTTCCAGCGCTCGACGGAGGGCGTCCGCATTGTCGAGGATGCCGTTGTGCACCACTGCCACGGTGCCATCGGGGTCGAGGTGGGGATGGGCATTGGCTTCGGTGACGCCCCCGTGGGTGGCCCAGCGCGTGTGGCCGATGCCCAGCTTGCCGTGCAGTCCGCCCGGGTGGTGGGTGTCCAGGTTGCCGAGTGGTCCCACCTTGCGAGCCACGCGGAGCTTGCGGCGGTGCAGAGTCGCGATTCCTGCAGAGTCGTAGCCGCGGTATTCCAGGCGGCGAAGTCCGGCGAGAACGACCGGCCACGCGTCGGCATCGCCGACGTATCCCATGATTCCACACATGTTGTCTTTCCGATGCGGTGGGTCACCCGTAGATGCGACGCCGGATCTGGCGGTCGGTGAGCGCGGGTGCCCGGAACCGCCCCTCGGCCAGCTCGGCCTGGAGGCGGGCGTAGATGGCGTCGTTCTGCAAGCCCTGCGCACGCAGCTCGGTGTGGCGCCGGGCGATGAAGGCGTCGACGGTGGTGTCGAACGCATCCATCACCTCGGCAGCCACCTGGTCCGCCATCGCGGGAGAGAGTCCTGCGATGGTGACGAGACGGGAGCGGAGGGCCTGGAGGGGAGACGGCATGGCGCCACCGTAGGGGGTGGGCCGGGGACTCGGGGAGATTCTGTCCGAATTCGGGCAGGAATCTGGGTTTTCTGCCCGAATTCGGGTCAGTCTTGGGGCTGGGCGCACCGACGGTCGACCACTGGGCCGCTCAGGAGCGGGCGCTCGGCCTGGCAGAGCACTTCGCTGTGGGCATCGATGGTGGATGGGCGGCCCCACACGGCCCGAAAGGTGAAGGCCCCGGCGGCCAGCGCGCCGCCCGCAGCGATGGCGCTGGCTCCGTTGGTGGTGGCTTGCTTGAAGCGTGCCCGGGCGAGGGCGTCCTGGCTCACGAGGTCGGCGGTGACTTCGTCGAGTGACTGTTCCTGCACCACAGCGAAGGCGTAGAAGCCCACCGCGGTGGCGGCGAAGCTGAAGGCCAGGTTGCGGTCGGCCTTGCGGTCTTTGCGGATGGCTTCGCTGGCGAGCTGATGGAGGAGGTCGGTGCGCTGTTCGGCGAGCACGGCGTCGGGGAGGCCCACGGGCACTTCTGCGCCAGCCTGGAGCGTGACCCATTGGGCGGTCATGGCGGGCTGTTGGCCGTACTGGAGCAGGTGTCGGCCGGGCACGGCGGGATAGCGCATGCCGGTGGACAGGAGGTTTCCGTCGAGCAGCAGGGTGCCTTCCGCCACGAAGGTGCCGCGGTGGGACTCGGCCAGCTCGGCCTGCACCTCGGCATGCAGGGCGCGTAGTGGACTGTTGGGGGTGAGGTCGAGCTCGGGGTCGAAGGGGTACTGCGGTGCCATGGCCACGGCCGAGCGGAACGACAGTCGAGCCGGAACCTTCCACGCATCGGGGTTCTCGGTGTCGGCAAAGCCCGCGACATACGACAGGGCGGCGGCCGTCTGGTACAGGCTGCCGAGGTCGGCGGGGCTCACGGGGTCGCGGAGGCAGTGGACCATGGCCTCCATCTCGGCGAGCACGGCGTGGCCCGACTCGGCGTCGGCGGTGGCGAGCGCGGACAGCACGCGGGTGCGGGTGTCGCCGATGTGGACGGGTGGGGCGTCGGGGCCGGGACAGGCCGGCGGCTCGGCGTGGGCGGGGGCCGACCATAGAGCCAGGAAGATGGGGAGCATGCGCGTGAGTCCGATGGAATGCACGCGAAGCCTACTCCACCGCGGGCCCGGGTGGGGGCGGCCGGCCGAGCCATCGAAAGCAGGCCCCGCCGAGGGGGCTGTCGGTGACGGTCAGGCTTGCGTGGTGTTGTTCCGCGATGCGGGCGGCGAGCGCCAGTCCGAGCCCCACCCCGCCGGCGTCGTGGGTCCGAGCGGCGTCGAGGCGCACGAACGGCTCGAAGATGCGCGTGCGGTCGGCCTCGGGAACGCCGGGGCCGTCGTCGTGGACCTCTACGGTGGCAGCGTCGAGTCGGACCTCGACGGTTGTGTTGGCCCACCGCGCCGCGTTGCTGACCAGGTTGCCCAGTGCACGTTCGAGCTGGGGTGGGTTGCCTTGGATGGTGTCGGCCGTGCCACGGGTGGTGATCCGAAGCCCGGGTCGGAGGCGTCGAGCATCGCCCACAAGGCGCCAGGCCAGGTCGTTCAGGTCGACCGCCACCACATTCCTGGCCGGTGCGGCTGCCCGCGCCCAGTCCAGCAGCTCGCCCACCAGGGCGTCGAGCTGGTCGATGTCGCCCTGGAGCTCCGAGAGTCGCTCGGCCACCCGGTCACCGTCGGTCTCACCGTCGAGGAGCTCGAGGCCGAAGCGCATGCGCTGCAGCGGGCTGCGAAGCTCGTGGGAGACGGCGTGCAGCAGCTTCTCGCGGTCGGCGATGAGGGACTCGCGCTCGCGGATGGAGGCCTGCACCCGGTCGGCCATGAGGTCGAGGGCACCGCTGAGTGGTCCGAGGGTGGCGTCGGACGGGAGCCGGGAGCGGGCGTCGAGTCGACCGGAGCCCAGCGCATCCGCCACGCGCACCAGGCCTTCCAGCTCGGTCTGGAGCGGGCGGAGCCACACGGACAGCACCACCGCGAGCACCACGAGGGTGCCCACCAGCAGGAAGATGATGATGGGCGGACGGCCGTCGGGACGGGCGACGGGCCCGAGGGTGGCGACGAAGGGCTGGCCGGCGAGCGGCACGTGCAGAGTGGTGTCGCCCAGCTCCGTGACCGTGACGGGCTCGCCGCGGCTGAAGGCGACCCGGTGGGAGTCGGAGAGCGTGGCCTGGACCGCTTCGCGGGGGAGCAGGCGGACCGGGTGCCGGAAGCGCTCGGAGAGCTGGAGGAGGGTGGCTTCCTGCTCGGAGGGGGCGGCCCGTCCCAGCGCAGACGCGGCGGCGCTCGGGAAGCTGCTGAAGGTGGCGATGTCGCGGTTGAACGGAGGACCGTGGCGCTGGGAGCGCAGGGTGCCTGCGAGCAGCAGTCCGATGACGAGAACGGCGGCGAGCGCGGCGTAGATGCGTAGGAACAGCCCCCGCATTCGCTAGGCCGTCGCCACGAGCTGGTAGCCCACGCCCCGGATGGTCTTGATGCGCACGGCGGGGTGGGTGTGCAGCTTGCGGCGGAGCTGGCTCACGCGGACGTCGATGCTGCGGTCGACCCCGTCGTAGGCGATGCCGCGCAGCTTCCGGACGAGCTCTTCCCGGGACACCGGCGTGCCGACCCGCTCGAGGAGCACCCACAGCAGGTCGAATTCGGCTGTGGTGAGGGGGACGGGGGCTCCGTCGAGGGTGACCTGTCGGGTGGTCTGGTCGACGCACAATGGACCGGCCGAGTGCGTGGACGCGGGTGGACCGGCGGCGACCTGGCGACGGAGGAGGGCGCGGATCCGAGCGAGCAGGAGCCTCGGGCTGGCGGGCTTGGCCACATAGTCGTCGGCACCCAGCTCGAGGCCCACCACCTGGTCGATTTCGTCGCCGCGGGCCGTGAGCATCAGGATGGGGGCGGTGAAGCCCTCCGCGCGTAGGCGGCGACAGATGGACAGGCCATCCTCGCCGGGCAGCATCACGTCGAGCAGGACGAGGTCGGGGGAGCATCGCAAGGCGGTGGGAACGGCGTCGCTGCCGTGGTTCACAACGTCGACGGTGAAGCCCTCCCGGCTGAAGTAGTCGGAGACGAGGCGGGTGAGTCGGACGTCGTCGTCGACGACCAGCAAGTGGTGGTCGGCCATGGGGGCTCCGGGGGACACACGGTCCACCATGCGTCGCGGGAGGCGCCGATGCAACGGTGTGCCATGGAGGCTTACGTTCGCTCACGATTGCACTGCGGACCCTCACCGCGAGACCGCGTACATGGTGAGTGTGACGCCGATGCTCCCCCCATCCCACCGGAGGCACCATGGACGCCCGCACCCGACTCGCCCAGCTGGCCATCAGCCCCTCCGGGTTTGTGTTCGACCCGAAGACGGGCAGCACGTTCACGGTCAACGAGACGGGCCGCCTCATCCTGGAGGGTGTGCGCGACGGGCTTGGGCTGTCCGAGCTGGCCGCCAGCCTCGAAGGACGCTTCGATGCGGGGGGCGCCGACCTCGAGCGCGACGTGCTCGAATACATCCGAATCCTCTGCGAAAATGGCCTGCTGCCGGCCGGTTTCGAGCTTCTGTAGTCTCCCTGGTCTCCACGAGGTCCCCATGAAGCTGCCAGGTCCCGTCGTCGCGGTCACCGGTCTCAACGCCACGGACAACCCGGGTCCGGGGGTGGCGGTCATCCGTGCGCTCCGCCAAGACCCCGACTTCTCCGGGAGCGTGGTGGGGCTCGCCTACGATGCCCTCGACCCCGGCCTGTACATGGACGGCCTGCTCGATGCGGCCTTCCTGATTCCGTACCCGTCGGCGGGCCGCGAGGCTCTGTTCGCCCGGCTGGCCTACATCCAACACAAGGTTGGGTTGGATGTGCTGATCCCCACGTTGGACAGCGAGCTTCCCGCGCTGCTCGACCAAGACGACCTGCTGTCCATGATGGGCATCCACGCCTTCCTCCCCACCCGCACCCAATACGACGTCCGCTCGAAGGCCCGGCTGCACGACCTGGCCACCGACCACGGCCTGCCCGTTCCCGACAGCGTCGTGCTCACCGATGTCGACGCCCTGTACCGCCTCCATGAGCGCTTCGACGGCCCCTTTGTGGTGAAGGGTGTCTTCTACGGGGCCAAGGTCTGCTACAGCGTCGACGAAGCGGTCAAGGCCTTCCACGCTGTGGCTGCAGAGTGGGGCTTGCCCGTGATTGTGCAGCGGTTCGTGCGGGGCGAAGAGGTCAACGTGTGTGCGGTGGGCGACGGGGAAGGCGGACTGGTGGGTGCTGTGCCCATGAAGAAGCTCATGCTCACAAAGTCGGGCAAGGGCTGGGCTGGCGTGACCATCGACGACGACGCCTTGTTGCAGCTCACGGCCGACTTCATGGCGGCCACCCACTGGCGCGGGCCGTGCGAGCTCGAAGCCCGCAAAGAGTCCGATGGCACGCTGCACCTCATCGAGATCAACCCCCGCTTTCCTGCCTGGTGCGACCTCACGGCGGGCGCAGGCCAGAACCTCATCTCTGCGGTGGTCGACCTCTCGCAAGGCACCGACCCCGGCCCCCTCCCTGCCTACAAGGTCGGCACGGCATTCATCCGCATCTCGTTGGACCAGATCCTCGACATCTCGGCCCTCGAGTCCATCACAACGCTCGGGGAGGTCGTTCCCGAGCCTGCAGCTGCCGCCCGCTGAGCTTGCCCCCCACTCTGCACGCCCGCATCCCGCCGGCTGCCAGGAGCACCCATGACCACCCGCCCCGCGTACATTCGTCCCACGCTTGTCCGGCACCGCTCGGGCTTGATGAACAAGATGGGCGCGGGCCCCGCCGTGCGACCGCAGTCCGATGTGGCTGGCGTCGACGTCGAGACGTTGGTCGAAGCCTATGGGTCGCCGCTGTTTGTGTACGACGAGCAGAACATCCGCGACACGTGGCGGGAGCTGCACGATGCGTTGGTGCGGCGCTACCCCAAGGTGGCCCTCGCGTGGTCGTACAAGACCTGCTACCTCGACGCGATCTGTCGGATCTACCACCAGGAGGGCGCACTCGCCGAGGTGGTGTCGGGGATGGAGTTCCGCAAGGCACGCGGAAACGGCATCGCGGTGCAAGACATCGTCTACAACGGGCCGCACAAGGATGAAGAGACGCTCACCGAAGCGCTGTTGGGCGGTGCCCGGGTCCACATCGACCACTTCGATGAGCTCGCCCTGTGTGAGCGCATCGCGCGCGCACACAACATCCAGCCCGCGGTGGCCATCCGTCTCAACATCCACACGTCCACCCAGCCCCGCTGGGACCGCTTCGGCTTCAACCTCGACACGGGCCAGGCCCGGGATGCCGTCCGTCGCCTCGTGGCCGGCGGTCAGCTGCGCCTCACCGGCCTGCACTGCCACCTGGGCACCTTCATCCTCGACGCCCGAGCCTACGCCGAGGCCACCCGCAAGCTGGTCGGGTTCGCCAACGGGCTGCGCTCCGAGCTCGGCATCGTGCTCGACACCATCGACCTGGGGGGTGGGTTTGCTTCGAAGAACCGCCTGCGGTCGCAGTACCTGCCCAGCGAACAGGTCGCGCCCTCGCTGTCGCAGTACGCCGAGCAGATTGTGGATGGGTTGGCCGGCCTCGACTACCGCCCCCATGAGCTGCCCACCCTCATCCTCGAGACCGGACGGGCCCTCATCGATGAAGCGGGCACCCTCATCACCACGGTGGTCGCGAACAAGCGCCTCGCCGACGGTCGGCGCGCGATGGTGGTGGACGCGGGCGTGAACGTGCTCTTCACCGCCTTCTGGTACCAGCACCGCCTCACCCCCACGAAGGAGCCGGCGGGTGCGCCCGAGCCCACGATGGTCTACGGTCCGATGTGCATGAACATCGACGTGGTGGGCAACAACGTGATGATGCCGCCCATCGCGGCCGGCAACCGGATGCTGGTCACGCCAGTGGGTGCCTACAACGTGACGCAGTCCATGCAGTTCATCGAGCTGCGGCCGGCGGTGTGTGTGGTGCGCCCGGATGGATCCCACCACATCATCCGCCGTCGCGAGGTTCTCACCGACCTCACCGGTCCCGAGGTGGTGCCGGACTGGCTGGGCGGTGATGCATGAGGTCCGCACAGCACGACAACGTGGTGAGCTTCCACAGTGTGGTCCCACCACCGCCCGCCTCGGACGGGGTGTCGGTGCCCGGTGCCGAGACGCTGCCTCCTTGGCGCCAGCACCTCGACTTTGCGCTGGACACCATCCTGCACAGCTACAGCGCCGTGTTGTTCGCGCGCTCTCGGGTGATTGGGCTGTTGCTGCTGGTGGCCACCTTTGTGGTGCCGAGTGTGGGCCTGCCGGGGCTCGTGGGCGTGTGCGTGGCCAGCGGTCTGTCGCTCGCTCTGCAGCTCGATCGGGAGTCGGTGCGGAACGGACTGCTCGGGTACAACGCGCTGCTGGTCTTTCTCGCGATTGGCGCGCTGCTTGACCGCTCGGCAGCGTTCTATGTGTTGGCGGTCGCGGCGGCGCTGCTGACTGTGTTGGTGCACGTGGGGCTGTCGGGTGCGATGCGCTACCACCTTCGGTTGCCTGCGCTGTCGCTTCCGTTCGTGTTGGTGTCTTGGATCCTGGTGGCCGCGGTGCCCCACCTCAAGGGGGTGGCGCTGGTCGGCCATCCGCCGGCGGTCGACCTGCCCGCCCTTCCCGGACCGGCTGTGTTGGACACCTTCCTGCGCAGCCTGGGCGCCATCTTCTTCCAGCCCCACTGGGCGGCTGGCCTGCTCGTGCTCGTGGCGCTCACGCTGTGGTCAAGAATCGCCGTGGTGCACGCTGTGGTGGGCTTTGCGGTGGCATGGGCCGCCGACACCTGGCTGCTCACGTTCCCCGCCGACTTCTTCCACGTCTATGCAGGCTTCAACATCGTGCTCACCGCCGTGGCGCTCGGGGGCATCTTCTATGTGCCCGGACCGGGCTCGCTGCTGTTGGGTGCCGCCGGTGCCCTCACGAGCGCGTTGGTCACGGTCGGAGGCCTCGCCTTCCTGGCGCCTCACGGCCTCCCGGTTCTCGCCTTGCCTCTCAACATGGTGGTGCTCGTGACCATCTACGCATTGCGCATGCGCACCGCCGACAGCCAGCCGCGGTCGGTCGAGGGCATGGGTGCGAGCCCCGAGGCCAACCTGGCGTGGTTCCGCCAGCGCATCGCCCGGTTCCGGACAGGGGTTCCGGTCCGTCTTGCATTGCCTTTCCGTGGTGCATGGGTGGTCACCCAAGGCAACGACGGTCCCCACACCCACCAAGGTGCGTGGCGCCACGGCTTGGACTTTGAGGTCCGGGGCAAGGACGGGCGGCTGTTTCGAGGCCAGGGCACGCGGCTCACCGACTACCACTGCTACCGGCTGCCCGTGACCGCGCCGTGTGCAGGCACGGTGGTGCGCGTGGTGGACGGGATTGCCGACAACCGGCCCGGCGAGCTGGACACCGCGCAGAACTGGGGCAACCTGGTGCTGCTGCAGGTGGCTCCCGAGCGGTACTTCATGTTGGCCCACCTGGCGCCGGGGTCCATCCGGGTCCGCGAAGGCGAGACCGTGGTGGTCGGCCAAGAGGTCGCGCGGTGTGGTGCGTCTGGTCGGGCCCCCCGCCCCCACCTCCACGTCCAGCTGCAGGCCCGGCCGGAAGTTGGCGCCCCCACCGTGGCGCTCGGCTTCCACGACGTGTGGGTGGACGCTCCGGAAGGCGCTCGGGTGGACCGGTTCCTCACGCCCGCGGAGCACACGGTGGTGCGCAACCTCACGCCCAGCGACCAGAGTGCAGCGTGGGCGCGCCTTCCCGTGGGTGCGCGGCAGCCGTGGACCCTCACGGACGGCTCCGGCGATGCCCGCCCGGTCGAGCTGGTGTCGGGCGTCGACCTGCTCGGTGCCCGGAGCCTCCAGCTGGCGGGTGAGCCGGCCCGGTTGGTCTTCGAAAACCGCGGCGTGTCGTTCTTCGCCTATGGGGTCGACGGTCGCTCGCCGGCGCTGGTGGCCGTGTACGCCGCGTTGCTCAAGGTTCCGCTCGACGCCGAGCTCCTCAAGCCCGACGCCTGTCTCACATGGGACGACACCATCGACCTGCGCACTCTGCGCCCGGGTTGGGGAGCCTGGCTGCGCGATGTGTTGGGTGCCTTCGTGCCGGTCGGTGGACACCCCGTGCGCTTTGTTGCGCGGCGAGAGCACGGCAGGCTCGTGGTCGAAGGACGGGGAGACGGCCTCCACACGGTTGCCCATGTGGGTGACAGTGGCCTGGAGCGCGTCGTCCTCACAGACTCGGGCCGCACCATCACCCTCGAGGCCCAGGGAGGGTGGGCATGATGTGGGTGCTGGCCCTGGCCACAGCGTTCGGTGCGGACCTGGGTGTGTTGGAACGCAACTTCGACCGCTTTCCGGAGGACTACGCCACGGCGATGGCTCTGGGGGAGGCGGCGCTCGCCGCGGGTGAGGCCGACGTGGCGCTGCTGGCCTTCGAGCGCGCTGTGGGACTGTCGAAGGGCAACTTCGAGAGCCGCCGCGGGCAGGTGCTGGCGCAGTCGCTCGCCGGTGAGCACGTGGCTGCCATTGCGGCTGGAAACGCCCTGGTGGCAGACTTTCCCGACCGACCCGACGCCCACGCCGCGCGCGCCTGGGCCTGGCGGTGGCAGCCGGTCCTGCCGCAGCTGTCCGCTGTGATGGCCAGCCGCGGCTACACCCGCGCCCTGTCGTTGGGGGGCGGGGCTGACCTGGCGTGTGGTCTCGGCTGGACCCGCTGGGGCCTGGGTGATGCGTTCGGGGCCCGACACGCGTTCGACGCCACCGATGCGGCATGTGCAGAGTCGGGTCGGCGCGCGACGCCCCGTGGTGTGTGGATGACCGGTGCTGCACTTGGCGGTGCCACGGGCTTCACCGACCACGCGTGGCGCCAGACAAGCAACACCTTGGGGGCGCAGGTGGGGGCGTCGTGGTCGTCCCTCGTGGGTGTGGATGCCACGGTCCGGCGGGTCGGAGTGACCGGCGAGACGGACACACTCGACCCGCTCCAGCCCCCTGGTGTGCCGCCTGCCGAAGCGCTCACCCTGTCCGCCCAGCAGTCCGAGCTCTGGCTCCGTGCACGCACCCGAGGTCGGCGCTTCGGTGGGGAAGGCCTGTTCGGCATCCTCTCGGCAACGGGCGACCTGGAACAGTCCGGCACGTTCTTCGGCGCACGTGGCTGGGCCCAGCTGGCGCCGGTCACGGTGGGGCTGTCGGGGGTGTCCGCCACCTACGACGACGCCGACCACCTGCAGCTCGGCATCGACCTCGACCTCCCGCTCACCCCGACGGTGGCGCTGTCCGGAGGGGTGCAGAACACCCGCCTCACCACCACCGAGACCGCCACCATGGGCTGGGGAGCCGTGCGCTACCAGTCCCCCGACGACCGCTTCCAGGCCCAGCTGGGCGCCCGCTTCGGGTCGGAGCTGCGGCCCGTGCGGATGGCCGAGCCGTCGGTCTGGAACCTCGACGACACCGTGCGCCAGAGCGCCTTCGCCACGCTCTCCTGGCGCATCGACGACCGCTTCACACTATTCTCGGGGGCCGAGCGACTTCGCTTGGAAGGCACCTCGTCCACCAACCCGGTGCTTGCCTCCGAGAGCACCGCGACGACAGGCCATGTTGGCTTGCGTGTAGACCTCGGGCCCGTGCCCCGGGAGGACCGATGACCGCCCTGTTCCGTGCCACCCTCTTCGCCGTCGTGGTGGGCTTGTCCGCCGGAAGCGCCCATGCAGCGGGTGTTCCCGAGCTGTATCAGGCATCCTACGACCTCGAGGCCGTGCAGGACTACGCCGGTGCGCTCGCCAAGATGGACGACATCGCCCGGTCTGGCGAAGACTACGTCTACCACCTGCGCCGGGGCTGGCTGCTGTATCTGTTGGGCCGGTACGGCGACTCTGCAGAGGCCTACCGAGCAGCGGTGAAGGTAGCGCCTGGCAGCATCGAAGCCCGACAGGGCCTGGTGTTGCCGCTGATGGCGCTCAAGCGCTGGTCGGATGCACAGGGCGTGTGCCACGAGCTGCTCGAACGCGCGCCGGCCGACTACCGCGGAAACAGCCGCCTGGCCTACATTCACTACAGCATGGGCGACTACGCCGGAGCCGCCGACCGCTACCGCAAGGTGCTCGAGCTGTACCCGAGCGACGTGGAGATGCAGGCTGGCTTGGGTTGGGCCCAGCTCAAGCAGGGCAAGGTGGCCGACGCCAGGCAAACCTTCGAAGCCGTGCTTCGGGTCGCGCCCAGCCACGTGTCGGCGCAGGAGGGGCTGGACGCCGCCGGGTAGGGCTGCGTGGTGGGCTCCAACGGCCCGACCCTACCCCCGCCGCCGTCCGGCCAACACCGGCACCACCAGCCACACCAGCCCGAGGGGCGCCAGCCCACCGGTCATGCAGCCCGAGCCCTTGTCGGTGTCGGACGCTTCGGGCTCCACGGGGCTGTCGGAGTCTTCGTGCACCTCGACGTCGTCGGCTCCGTCGCAGTCCTGGTCCACGCCGTCGCCCGGTGTGTCGTCGGCGCCTGGATGGGTGGTGGGGTCGGTGTCGTCGCAGTCTCGTCCGCCGTTGTCGCCCACCGGCTTGTCGTGGCCGTCGCCATCGGCATCGTGGTCGGATGCGCCGTCGCAGTTGGCGTCGATGCCGTCGTACCAGGCATCTTCGGCGCCAGGAAACACGTCTGGGGCCGTGTCGTCGCAGTCGGTGCCGTCGGTGACCATGCCCGAGCCGCCGCAGCCGACCACCTCGGTGGTGGGGTCGCCAAAGCCGTCGCCGTCGAGGTCGAGGAACCAGCGCGTGGCGTCGAGGGCGTCCGACCCGTCGACCGTTCCGTCGCAATCGTTGTCGATGCCATCGCAGAGCTCGTCGGCATCGGGGTGCACCGAGGCGTCGCCGTCGAGGCAGTCTTCGGAGCTGGAGAAGCCGTCGTCGTCGTGGTCTTCGACGGTGGCGAGACGTCCTCCGAAGGCCCCGATGTCGGCCGCGCTGCCGTCCAGATCGATCTCGGAGGGGTCGGCGGCGTCGATGAGAACCGAGCCCGCCATGGGGTGGACGTCTTGGGTGGCACAGTCGGCGCCGGGTGTGTAGGCGGCGAACATCGGGTCGCCGGTGATGTTGCCGTCGTCGCCGAGCTCCACCCAGAAGTAGCCGGCACCGTCCACGTCGGCGTTGTCGCCCCAGGCGCCGTAGCGAACCGGTGTGGCCGCGGCAGTGGACGCGAACTCGGTGAAGATGGCGCCGCCCGAGTTGTGAAAGAACGCGGAGCTCAGGAGGCTGGAGGCACCCCACTCATCCACGTACGCGCCGCCCCATGTGTCGGCCGAGTTGCCCACGAAGGTGTTGTAGCTGCTGTGGCCCGCGTAGCTCGCGTACCGGAACAGGCCGCCGCCTCGAACCGCGGTGTTGTCGATGAACTGGGTGTTCTGGACGGTGTCTTCGCCCGCCCACTCCAGCTGCGCCCCCCCACCGAGTGCAGCTTCGTTTCCGCAGAAACGACTGCCGGTGATGTCGATGGTGGTGGCGACGTAGACCGCCAGTCCGCCGCCATTGCCCGCTGCGACGTTGTCGTGGAAGGTGGTGCCCTGGACGGCGATGCCTTGGGCCTGGTTGCCGTACACCGCGCCGCCCCAGCTGCCCGAGGTGTTGTCCTCGAAGTGCGACCGCTCGATGTAGAGGTCGTCGACGCGGCCCTGGTAGGGGTTGAAGTACACCGCTCCGCCGGAAGCCGACGCCGTGTTGCGCGCAAACGAGGAGCCGGTGATGGCCAGCGAGGTCTCGTACCATTGGCTGATGGCGCCGCCTGCGGCCGTGGCTGTGTTGTCTTCAAACGTAGAGTCCGACACGAACAGCGTGCTGGCCCATTCGTTCTCGATGGCACCGCCCCAGCCGTCCAGGGCGTGGTTGTCGACGAACGTGCTGCCGCGGACCTGGAGCGTCTCCCCTGCCACATAGGTGTAGAACGCGCCGCCGCTCCCGGCTGCAGAGTTGCCGGTCCAGTCGGTGTTGTCGAAGGTGACCGCGGTGTACCAGTTGGCGACCATGCCCCCACCGTGCCCGGCCGATGTGTTGGACGCGAACGTGGTGCCGTCGAGCGTGACCGTGTGGTTCCAGTAGGCGTAGATGGCGCCGCCGCTGCCCGAAGACGACGTGTTGCCCGAGAATGTGGAGCCGGCGTCCGCGAAGGTGACCCCATGGTAGAGGTAGACGGCTCCGCCTTCGGTGCCCGTGTTGTTGGTGAACGCCGAGTCGGAGAGTGTGAGGGTGGCGTCGGAGGCGTAGATGGCGCCGCCAGCGTGCTCGGTGCCGCCCAGTCCATCGAAGGTGACGCCTTCCACAGACAGCGTGCTGTTCGCCAGGTAGACCCCCCGGCCCGTTCCATTGGCGAGCTCGAGGTTGCGTAGAGTGACCGTCTCGCCGCTCTCGACGACCACGGCCGACGTACACGCGCCCGCTCCGTCGATGACCGCTGGGCTGCCCGAGGAGGGGCCTTCGAGCACAACGTCGATGCCGCCGGTGTTCACACACTCGGTGTGGGTGCCTGCCGCCAGCGACAGGGTGTCTCCCGATGCCGCCACTGCCAATGCATCGGCGATGGTGGGGTAGGCCGACGAATCGGAGGGGTCGACCACGAGGGTGGCGCTGTGGGCCACGCCAACCCACAGAAGCAGGGGGCTCATGCGCGCCTCCGAGCGACCGGAAGCACCGCGAGGAAGCCCATCAGCAGGCCGGTTCCCATGGCTGGAGCGGACACCACCGCACAGCCGCCCTTGTCGACGTCGGAGCTGCCGTCGTCGGGGGTGTTGTCCGGGTCGTCGTCTTCTGGGATGTCGTCGTCGGGCTCGGGCTCCAGAGGGTCGCAGTCCAGGTCGGCGCCGTCGCAGTCCTCGTCGATGAGGTTGCCGCAGATCTCTTCAGCTTCGGGGTGCACGCCGGCGTTGTGGTCGTCGCAGTCGGCACAGGCCGGGAAGCCGTCGCCATCGGAGTCGGACTCGTCGAGGTCGGTGGGGTCGCAGTTGTGGTCGATGCCGTCGCATTCCTCGGGCAGGCCCGGTGCAAAGGCGGCGTCGTGGTCGTTGCAGTCCTCGTCGCACATCACGCCGTCGCCGTCGTAGTCCTGGACGGGGAAGCAGCCCTCGTGGTCGGGGTCGAGCTGGTAGTCCCAGATGCCGCGGCCGTAGGTGCCGAAGCGCATGGTGTTTTCGTGTTGCAGCGCTTCGACCGACCAGTAGATGGTGACCGGGGCGTCGGTGCCGGTGACCTCGAGCCACTCGCTGTCTTCGGTGTCGCGTCGGAAGACGGTCTGTTGGGTTCCGGCGACCAGGGTGCCGCTGCCGTCGGGGGCCTCTCCAATGCAGTACACCATCGTGTCTTCGATGCCGTCGGAGAAGGGCTCGAAGGTGACGCCGCCGTCGGTGCTTCGGTAGATTCCGGGCACGCCGTAGCCGCTGCCGCCGATCCATACCGTGTCTACGTCGGTCGACGATGCCAGGATGGCCTGGCCGTACAGCCAGTTGTCGTCGGGGGCCATGTTGAGGCTGCGGGTCCAGGTCACGCCGCCGTCTTCGGAGTGGTAGGCCCGGCCGTCGGAGGTGGCGGCGTAGGCCCGGCTGCTGTCGACGGGCGAGAAGGTGAGGGCGCTGATGTAGTCGCCGCCGCCGTCGGAGAAGTCGTGCTCCGACCACAGCTCGTAGGTGGCCCCGCTGCCCGGGGTGTAGGTGAACCGGTAGAGCTGCTTGCCCGGGAAGAAGAAGGCGTAGGAGTCGGTGGGGTCGGCCACGATGGGCGGCATCCACGGGTGGCCTTCGCCCTCGGGGTAGTCGAGATACTCGAGCCACGGGCTGTATTCGTTGTTCTGCACCAGGATGAAGCCCGGGTACACCGAGTACACCACGTTGTGGCTGCCGTCGGACGACGTGAGGTGGCCGTAGTCGCCGGACAAGATCTGGTCGAAGTTGTGGAGCTCGCCCGATGCGGTCATGCCCTGCGTGACCTGGTAGCCCTGGTCTTGGGCCCCTGCAGCGATGTGTTCGGGCTCCACGACGCTCGTGTGGACGTCGTAGTACTGGCTCACCCGGAGGCCTTCGAGGGACAGGTTGAGCACCGAGCGCAGGCCGTCGGTGGACTCGTACAGGCCGCCGTCGGTGTCGATGTACCAGTGCTCCAGGCCGAAGGCGTCGACCTCGACGTCGAGGCCCGGAATGTCGGCGTGCAGGATGTTCTCGGGGTCGTCGTAGTAGTCCCACCAGCTGTTGACGATGCCCCAGCCCGTGCCGCCGTTGAAGGTGCGGTGCACGTGCACGCCGCCCCAGGCGAAGAGGTCGGCGTCTTGGATGGAGGCGTTCAGAGTGCCCCAGTAGTCGCTGACTTCGGTGATGTAGGTCCAGGTCTCACCGGCGTCGTCGGAGCGGTACAGGGCCACCCGGTCGAGCACGAGCCACAGCCGCGGTGCCCCGGCCTCCGAGCCCGTGAGCTCGGCGCGGGAGGTCTCGACCGGGAGGGCGCCCATGTGGGTCCAGGAGTCGCCGTGGTCGGTGCTGCGGTGGATGCCGTCGGCTGCGGCCACGTAGAGGGCCTCGGTGCCGTCGCGGGTGGACCAGGCGTCGCCTTGGAAGTCGCCGAGGTCGAGGGTGAGGTCGAAGCTGTCGCCGGCGTCGGTGCTGCGGTAGACGCCCAGCCCGCCGCCGTTCTGGACGACAGTGGTGAGGATGTCGGAGCCGTCGCGGTGCCGAAGCAAGCGGCGCACCCACGACACGGTTCCGAGGCCAGTGGGGGCCACCCAGGTCTCGCCGTCGTCGTCGGAGGTGTGGATGAGGCCGTCGTCGGTGGCCACGATGAGGATGGGAGGGTCGGATGTGGTGGCGGCTGCGATGACTTCGAGCCAGTGGGCGCCGCCGTAGAGGTTGTCGCCGAGCGGCTCCCAGTCGGTGCCGTCGAGCTCGCCCCGCCACAGGCCGCCCTTGGACGACCCGGCGTAGAGCTGGGTGCCGTCGGGAGAGGTGCGGGCCACGTGCATGCGGCCAGCTTGGTTTTCGCTGCCGCGTTCCTGCCAGCGGGCCGTGCCGTCGTCGGCCGGAGGGGCGATGGCCATGCGGTTGCGGCGGGCGAGGCGGGCCAGGCCGTTGGAGCGCTCGATGGTCTTCCAGTCCAGGTCGGGGGGCGTCCGGTGGATGCGCTTGTAGAAGGCCTTGCGCCGGGACTTGTTGTCGGACTCGGCGTTGGCCCCCAGCCAGTGTTCGGTGGGGGGCGGGAAGAACGGCCGCCTGGCATCTGGTGCGACCGCGGGGTTGGCATCGGCTCGGATGCCCTCGGGCAGGGCGTTCATGGCGACGACACCGGCGCCAACGAACAGCAGTGCTGCGGGGATACCGACGAGGGGGGACGACTGGGACATCGATGCCTTCCCGGGGGGGTGTGCGTGGGGGGAAAGTGTACTCGGTGCCGCCTTGGAGCGCGGTGTGGAGCGTGCCAAGCCCGGCCTCGGCGGGGGCGACGGGATACGCGCGGCCACAATGTCTACTCGTCTACTGACCGCTTCCGGGGTGGAAAAGGCCTTCGGCGACCGCCACGTGCTCCGCGGGGCCGACCTCACGGTCGACCTGGGTGAGCGCGTGGGGCTCGTGGGTCCCAACGGCTCGGGCAAGTCCACCTTCCTGCGCATCCTGGCCGACATCCACGGCCTGGATCACGGGCAGGTCGACCGCCCCGCCGCTGCCGCCTACCTCTCCCAGCATCCCGTCCTGCCGGGCGAGACCGTCGCCGACGCCCTCGACCAGGCTGTGGCGTGGCACAAGGCGCTGATCGCCGACTACGAGGCGGCTTCCATCGAAGGGGAGCTGGAGCGCGCGGCCCGGCTGCACGACCGCCTCGACCGGGTGGGGTGGGAGGTCGAGCACCGGGTGGCCGCCATGGCCGACCGCCTGTCGTGTCCGCCCCGAGATGCCCCCCTGGAGCGGCTGTCGGGTGGCGAGAAGCGCCGCATCGCCCTCGCGCGCGCCTTGCTGGGTGCCCCCGACCTCATCCTCCTCGACGAACCCACCAACCACCTCGACGCCGACACCATCGAGTGGCTGCAGGACTGGCTGGTGGGCTGGCGGGGCGGTCTGGTGCTCGTCACCCACGACCGCTACCTGCTCGAAGCCGTCGCCACGCGCATCACCGAGGTCGAAGACGGTCAGTGTGTGCACTACCAGGGCAGCTACGCCGACTACCTGCTCGCCCGTGCCGAGCGGCAGGCCCAGCAGAAGGCCGCCCACGACCGCCACCTCGCCCTGCTGTCGCGCGAGGCCGAGTGGGCCAGCCGGTCGCCCGCTGCCCGCACCACCAAGCAGAAGGCCCGCCTGCAGCGCCTCGACGCCCTGCGTGAGGTGCGTCCGGTCAAGCCGCAGGAGGCCTTCTCCCTGTCGCTGCAGACCACCTCCTCGCGGGGCGGTCCGCTGCTCGAAATACACGACGCCCGCCTGAAATTCGGCGACCGTCGCATCCTCCACGACGCCCGTCTCATCGTTGCGCCCGGCGACCGCATCGGCATCGTGGGCCCCAATGGTGCGGGCAAGACCACCCTGCTGCGCATCATCCAGGGGGTCCAGGAGCTCGACCGGGGCCAGCGCCTGTGTGCGCCGCGTCTGCAGCCGGCCGTGCTCGACCAGCACCGCACAGGCCTCGACCTCGACCAGACCGTCTTCGAGGCCGCCGGAGACGGCAACAGCCACGTGTTCGTGGGGGAGCGCCCCATCCATGTGGCCACGCTCCTCGACCGCTTTCACTTCCCCCGTGAGAGCTTCGACCAGCCGGCCCACACGCTGTCCGGCGGTGAGCGCGCGCGTCTGCTGATGGCGCGCTTGATGCTCCGCGGCGCGAACCTGCTGCTGCTCGACGAACCCACCAACGACCTCGACCTCCTCACCTTGCGCATCCTCGAAGAGGCGCTGCTCGACTTCGACGGAGCGGCGGTGGTGGTCACCCACGACCGGGCCTTCCTCGACCGGGTCTGCAATGCGGTGGTGGCCTTCGAAGGCGACGGCAAGGTGGTGCGCTATGCCTCGCGGCAACAGGCCCGTGCAGCAGCCGACCAGCGTGCCGCCGCTGTTGCAGCGGATGAAGAGGCCGAGCGCAGCCGCCGGCGGTCGGAAGCGAAGGCCCGCGAGGCCAGCCGTGCCCCGTCGAGTCGGCCCAAGAAGCTGTCCAACAAAGAACAGCGCGAGTATGCCGCCCTGCCGGCACAGATCGAAGCGTTGGAAGAAGAGCTCGAAGCGCTCCATGCGCGGATGTCCGACCCCGCCACCTGGAAGTCGGGGGCTGCCGACCTCACCGCCCTGTCTGCGCGTGCGGAGTCGCTGCCGCTGGAGATCGAGACCATGTACGCCCGCTGGGAGGCGTTGGAGGCCCGCGCCAATGTTTGAGTCACTGCGTGTCTGCGCAATGCCGCTCGTGGGCTTGCTGCTTGTGGGGGCCTCGTCGACGGCGCATGCTGCCGACCGCGTTCGTCAGGCGGGCAACATCGGGGTGGGCCTCGGGGCCAACAGCTTCAGCTTCGGGCTCACCGGCAAGTACTTCGTGAACGACGCCAACGCCTTCCAGGCCACGGTGGGCGGACGCGAAGACGGCCAGGTGCTCCTCGGCGTGGACTACCTCTACAACTTCGACCCCCTCTGGTCCGACGAAACCGCTGCCCTCGGCTGGTACGCGGGCTTTGGTGGGTCCATCTCGCCCGGGTCCCAGCAGGGCTCGCTCATCGCCGCCGGCATCGTGGGCCTCGACTTCGACATCGATGCCGCCCCGCTCGACATCTTCGTCGAGCTCCGGCCGTCCTTTCTGCTCGCGCCCGTCGGCGACCTCAAGCTCTTCGCGGCGGGTGGCGGCGTCCGCTACTACTTCTGAGGCGCCTGTGGCCGAGTCTCTCGACCCCCTCCCCACCCACCGTGCCGAACGCTACCGCCTCCTCGCCGAGCAGGTGGCGGCGGTGGTGGCCGGTGAGCCGTCTCACACGGCCCGGTATGCCACAGCGGCGTGCATGCTCTCGCACGCGTTTCGCCCGCGGTTCTTCTGGACCGGGTTCTATGTGGTCGACCCCCACCAACCCGACCAGCTGGTGGTCGGGCCCTACCAGGGAACCCTGGGGTGCCTGCGCATCCCCATCGGTCGCGGGGTGTGCGGGACGGCGGCTGCGCGTCGACAGACCGTGCTGGTGCCCGATGTGCACGCCTTTCCCGGTCACATCGCGTGCGATGCGGCCTCGCGCTCGGAGGTGGTGGTGCCCGTCTTCGACGCCCGGGGCGCCTTGGCCGCAGTGCTCGACGTGGACTCCACCGAGCCCGATGCCTTCGATGCAGTGGATGTGGCGGGCCTCGAGGCCATCTGCGGCCTGCTGCTCACCACCGCCTGACCCGCCTACTGCAGAGTGGGGGAGTCCCAGTCCTGCATGGAGCCGGCCACCTGGCTCCACACCGCGAGAACGTCGTCGGGGCGGGTGAAGACGGGGGCGCCTACAGCTTCGACGAACGCGGGGTCGGGGGCGTCGCCCACCCACGCGTGCACGCTCATGCCCAGGCGGCGAGCGGTGTCGCCGGTGAGGTCTTCGGAGAGGATGAGGATGTCGATGTCGGCGCCTTCGGGGAGCAGCTCTGCCACGAGGGTGTCCAGCAGGGCCCGACCATCTGACAGGGCGCCGTCGCGTCGGGCGTCGTGGCGCAGGCAGAGGGTGACGTCGGTGCGCCCGACCAGCGGGGCCATGACGTCGTGGATGAAGCGCCGGACGCTGGTGGTGTCGGTCCAGCTGGGCCACGCGAGCAGGCGGACGGGCCGCGACACATCGAGCGGCCAGGGGGTGAGCGGTAGCGGGCGGATGGCCCGGGTTCCGGTGACACGGGCGTGCAGAGCCCAGGCTTCGCCCTGGAGCCGGTCGACGGGGACCCAGGCGCTGGCCGGCGCCAGCATTCGGATGGCGCGGGGGGCGGTGAGCGAGGTGGGGTGCATCACCAGCTCGGAGCCGGCCAAGGCGGCCATCAGCTCGAGGCTGTGCCACTCCCGACCGAGTCCGCGTCGCAGGCGGCCGCTCGTGGTGGGGCCGGCCACCAGCGCGAGGGTGCACTGGGTGGAGATGCCCGCGCGGAAGAACCCCGCCACCGCCTGACGGAGGCCACGGGCGTCGTCGCGTTCGACCGGCAGCAGCACCGTGGTGCCCCGACCGATGCGGATGGGGTGTCGGCCGAGGAGCTCTGGAATGCCCTCGGCTTCGACGCTCTCGAGACCACGGAGCAGGCCTTCGAGCACCCAGCGCTGCTGCTGTTGGCGCAGGCCCACGAGCATCCGACGGAGCTGGTCGCGGGCGACCGGGGCCCACTCGGGGAGCCGGGCCATGGGGCGCATGTCGAGGGTGCCGAGCTGTTCGAGGATGCGCTGGCGGTCGTCGCCGCGGGGGTCGCGGGCGAGGGCCGAGCGGAGCGCGGTGCGGGTGGCGAGTGACCAGCCGGGTTCCAGCGCGGTGTCGGGGCGACGGGCGAGGCGCTGGATGCGGCCGGCGGTGAGGTTGCGGATGCCGTCGGCGAGCTCGCGGGTGGTGCAGCGCCGGACCGACCACGGGACCTGTGGAACCTGCACGGGCTTGCGGCGACGGGCGAGCCGCAGGCACGCATCCTGGAGGGCCAGCTCGAAGTGGGTCTCGGGGCCTTCGAGTCCGCCCATGGACTGGAGGGGCCCGGTGGGAAACAGCACCCAGAAGGCGCCGGGCACGGTGCTCCACCGGTTGGGCGCCGAGTACACGGCGTCGGTGGGGACCAGGTGCAGCATGAGCATGTCGAGGGCGGTCTGGGCGACCCCTGCGGGCGGGGCTCCCGGGCCGATGAGCAGAGCATCGGCAGGTGCGTTGACCTCGCCCACCATCTCCACGAAGTGGTCGGGGGGCAGGCGGGGCTGGTCTTGCAGGAGGACCCGCGGTGCGGAGACGGCCTCCAGGCCGGTGTTCAGGGCCATCGACACCGTGCCGCGGTGCCCTTCGACCACCCGCACGCTGTCGGGCGCTGCCGCTTCGATGTCGCGGCCCGGGCTGAGGTCGACCACCACCAGCTCGACGGCTGATGACTGGCGGCGCCACTCCCGCACCCACGTGCGCGCCGCACCGTCCCAGCGTTCTGCGACCAGGACGACGGCAAAGGGCGCGTCTGTGGCGTGTTCGATGTCGGGTCCCGCCATTGGGCCTCCAGGCGTCCGCCCCCCTAATCCACCCGAGCCCGGTCGGTGGACCCCGAGGTGCCGGTCTTCGACTCCGGCGATCGGTTCGGCAGCACCCGTGTCGGCCGGAGGATAGTCAGCCGGTCTGCCACGAGAGGTCCCATGTCTGGTCCCAGCCGCCGTTCCTTGCTCATCGGGCTGGCTGCGGCGTGGGCGACTCCGGCCGCCGCGTGGGATCAATGGCCGGCCCCCAGCCTCCCGCCCATGCCCGGCCTGCGCCCGCTGAACCACCATGTGCTCGATGTGGTGCGCACCTACCCCTTCGGCGACGCGCACCCGTACACCTGGGTCCCCGGCACCCACACCGATGGCACCACCCGCGACCTCTTCTACCAGGGCATCACCGTCGCCCACCGCGCCGCCGACGACGGCATCCACTGCTCGGGCATCACGTTCGAGGTCTGGCTGCAGGCCCTCGAGCGCGTCGGAGCCCCGGCCTGGCTGTCTCCAGCCGATGTCCTCCGGATGAAAGAGACCTGGTACGTGCGTGACGGCGGTCGCCTCGGACCGGTGGCCGCCCTGTCGTCACGGCGCCTCGGCCTGCGCCTCGACCGCATCGAAGACCTCCAGCCCGGCGACCTCGTCCAGTTTTGGCGCAACAGCGGAAAGGGCCACAGCGCGGTCTTTCTCAACCATCGGCGTCGGCGTGATGGGTCGGTGCGTGGGCTGGCCTTCTGGAGCGCCCAGAGCTCGTCTTCGGGCATCGGGATTCGCTACGCCAGCTTCGGCGCCGGAGAACACCACCTCTCCGCCATCTACGGCGTACGACCCATCTCTCCGGTGGCCTGACCATGTCCGCCGACCCCCCGTGGTGGGCCCGGGCAGCGGTCTACCAGATCTACCTGCGGTCGTTTCAGGACAGTGATGGCGATGGGGTGGGTGACCTCGACGGTGCGCGGTCCCGTCTTCCCGACCTCGCCGACCTCGGCATCGACACCGTGTGGCTGTCTCCCGTGCATCCGTCGCCCGACCGCGACTTTGGCTACGACGTCGCCGACTACGACGATGTAGCGGCTGTCTACGGCGGCACTCCCGCCCTGCGCCGGTTCGTCGATGTGGCCCACGACCTCGGCCTGCGGGTGCTGCTCGACGGCGTGTTCAACCACACCTCCGACCAACACGCCTGGTTTCGGTCGTCCCGCTCCCAGCCCGACGGCCCCCACGGCGACTGGTACCACTGGCACGACGGACCCCACCCACCCAACAACTGGGCCTCCACCTTCGGCGGTCCGGCCTGGACCCACGACCCCACGTCCGGGCGGCTGTACCTGCACAGCTTCGCCCCCGAACAGCCCGACCTCAACTGGGCCAACCCCGACGTCCAGCAGGCCATCTTCGACAACCTGGCCCACTGGTTCGACTTCGGCATCGACGGCTTCCGGCTCGACGTCTTCAACAACTACGCCAAGCACCCGCAGCTCGCCGACAACCCCTGGCGCACCGACCTCCTCGGCCGTGTCGCCCGGTTCATCTACCCCTTCCTCGCCCAGGACCACATCCACGACCGCGACCGCCCGGAGCTGGCCCATCTCCTCGCGCGGATGCGGGCCATCGCCGACTCTGCAGACCGCCCTCTGGTGCTGGTGGGCGAGACCCTCGACGAACGCTTCGAATACGACCGCGCCGCCACCTGGTGTGGGCCCGACCGCCTGCACCTCGCCTTCCACTTCCGCTGGCTGCACACCCGGTGGTCTGCGCCCGACTTCCACGCTGCGATTCGCGACCAGCTGGCTGCTTTCGGCGGCGGACTCACGCCCACCTGGGTGCTGGGCAACCACGACTTCCCACGGCTGGCCACCCGCTGGGGCGCCGGCCGCCACACCGATGCCCGCATGCGCCTCGTGCCCCTCCTTCAGCTGGGGCTGCCGGGCATGGCCGTGGTCTACCAAGGCGACGAGCTGGGCACGCCCGAAGCCCGCATCCCGCGCAAGCAGATCCAGGACCCTCCCGGCAAGCGCTTCTGGCCTCTGTACCGAGGCCGCGATGGCTGTCGCACACCGATGGCCTGGGATGCCCACCCCCACGGTGCCTTCACCACCGGTACCCCCTGGCTGCCGCTCCACCCCGACCACCCCACCCGCAACGTCGCGGTCCAGAGGGCCCGCCCCGGGTCCATCTGGTCCACCTACCGGGCCATGCTCCACCTCCGACGCACCCATCCCGCGCTCGTGGAGGGCCAGGTCACCCTCCCGCTGTCGCCTTCGGCCGCCGTGGTCACCTACTTGCGGCACACGTCTCGGCAGGCGGTCCGGGTTGTGGCCAACCTGTCGTCGAAAGAGGTGTCCTGGCGGCTGCCCCGAGGTGAGGTCGCCACGGGCACTCTGCTCACCACGGGCTTCTGTGCGTCCAGCGCCCGGAGCATCACGCTGGGCCCCTACGCCGGAGCGGTCGTGGAGGTTGACCAACCGTGACATCGTGATGGGCGGCATCTATGAGACCGTCGAGGCCCGTCCCCCTGGTGGAGGTCCGATGCTCAACGCCGTGTTTGCCGTCGCGATGGTCGCCCAGACCCAAGCCCGCGACCCCTTCGCCACACTGGCCTTGCCCGGTCCGCCCGCCGAAGTGGAGCGGGTGGCCCACTGCGGCTTCCACATCACCGGTGTGGCGCGCGATGCCGATGAGACCGTCGCGCTCGCGGTGGTCCCCACTTCAGGGGCGGACTGCACGCCACAGGTGGTGCGAGTCGGAGACCAGGTCACGCCCCACTTCGGCCGGGTCGAGCGCATCGACGACACCGGCATGGACGTCATCACCGAGTACCTCAACCTCGACGGCGACCTCGTGGTGCAGCGGCAGAGGGTGCGGCTGGGCGAGCGGGTGGACTGGTAGGCCCACCCGCTCAGACCGTCACGCCATCGCCGCCTTGTACAGCTCGTGCGACGCACCACCGGACTCGGCGTGGGCGTGCATCGCGTGCGTGCGGACCTGGAACTCGGCCACGCCCACCGGGGTGTGCACCGCCGCGTGCAGCGACTGGTACCCATTGGCCTTGGGCTGTGCGATGTAGTCGTCGGTGCTGCCGTCGACGACGGAGAACCGGTCCTTCAGAGTGTCCATCACCGCGTAGCAGTCGTCTTCGCGGTCGACCCGGATGCGGAGGGCCAGGCGGTCGAGCACGGCGTCTTCGGAGATGCCCTTGCGGGCGGCCTTCTTGGCCAGGCTGTCGGGGGACTTCACCCGCGATGCCACCGCGCCGTCGATCCCCAGCTCGGACAGCACCGCCCGGGTGTCGGCTTCGAGCAGGGCGAGCGCCAGAGTGTCCGCGTCTTCGGCATCCAGGACGGCCCGCGCTGGATTGGCGACCGGCACAGTCGCCGGCATGGAGGACAGTATGAGGCCGAGAAGCGTGGCGGTCGTGACGCTGTGCATCGGGGCAACTCCGTGGCAGGGGGCTTCCTTCACCACGGAATTCGACGGGACAACCTGTAGGGGCTCATGGGGGTATGTGGATGGTTGGCGTCAAGCTCATGGACGGATGGGCGTCCCGGTCTGCACGGCCCAGAGGCGGGAGTAGGCGCCGTGGTTTTCCAAGAGGGCGTCGTGACGACCTCTCTCGACGATTCTGCCGGCGTCGAGAACCACGATTTCGTCGGCGTGGCGCACGGTGGACAGGCGGTGGGCAATCACGAGGGTGGTCCGACCACGGCTCACCTGTGCGAGCGATCGCTGGATGGCCGCTTCGGTCTCGTTGTCCACAGCCGACGTCGCTTCGTCGAGAACGAGGATGGGGGCGTCTTTCAGCACCGCGCGTGCCAGGCTGAGGCGCTGGCGTTGGCCGCCGGAGAGGTTGCGGCCGTCCTCGCCGATGCGGGTGTCGTAGCCGGCGGGCAGAGCGGCGATGAAGTCGTGGGCTTCAGCGGCCTTGGCAGCCTGCACCACGGCGTCGCGCGTGGCACCCGGACGCCCGTAGGCGATGTTCTCGAGCACCGATCCGGGGAAGAGGAAGGTCTGCTGGTCGACCACGGCGATGTTCCTGCGCAGGTCGGCGAGCTTGAGCGACGGCAGGGCGTGGCCGTCGAGCGTGACCTGGCCCTGTCGGGGGTCGTGGAAGCGGTTCAGCAGGCGCACGAGGGTGGACTTGCCGGCCCCGGTGGCCCCCACGACGGCGACGGTCTGCCCGGCCGGCACGGTGAGGTGGAGGTCGTGCAGCACGGGGGCACGGCCCGGGTAGGCGAAGGTGATGCCCTCGAAGGAGACGGTTCCCTCGGCGCGGTCGAGGGTGTCGGGACCGTCGACCAGGCGCACCTTCACGTCGAGGAGGTCGAGGATGCGCTGCGTGCTGGCCATGGCGCGCTGGTAGAGGTCGAAGGTCTGGCCCAGCTTGGTGAGGGGCCACAGGAGTCGCTGCGTGAGGAAGACGAGCAGAGAGTAGGTGCCCACGGCCATCTCGCCGGACAAGGTGCGGTGGCCGCCGTCGACGAGGGTGGCGGTGAACGCGACCAGGATGAACATGCGGACGATGGGCACGAAGGCGGCGCTCACCCGGATGGCGTCGGTGTTGGAGCGCCGGTATCGGTCGGAAGCAGCCTGTAGGCGGGCGATCTCGCGTGCCTCGCCGGTGTAGCTCCGGACGGTGGGCTGCCCGGCGAGGGTGTTGTCCAAGATGCCGTTCATGCGGCCCACATCGGCGCGCACACGGGCGTAGAGTGGCGCGATGCGAGACTGGAACCAGAACGAGCCCACCAGGATGAAGGGGATGGGGGCCATCGACCAGGCGGCCACACCGGGCGACAGGATGAAGAAGACGGAGCCCACGGTGAGGGCGGTGGTGGTGACCTGGATGAGGTCGTTGGCGCCGCCGTCGAGGAAGCGCTCGAGCTGGTTGACGTCGTCGTTGAGCACCGACATGGCCTCGCCCCGGCTGCGCTCGGCATGCCAGGTGAGGTCGAGGCGCTGGGCGTGGGCCCAGGCATCCAGGCGCAGCTCGTGCTGGACGGTCTGGGCGAGGGTGCGCCAGGCTCGGGCGTAGAGGTACTCGAAGACGGACTCGGTGGCCCACACCACGACGGTGAGGACGGCGAGCACGGTGAGCTGGACCTTCGCATCGACCACGCCGAGCCGCGCCAGCATGGAGGTCTCGCGGGCGACCACGGTGTCCACCGCCATCCCGATGAGCACGGGTGGGGCGAGGTCGGCGAGCTTGTTGAGCACGGAGTAGGCCGTGGCCACTCGAACAGCGCGGCTGTGGTGCCGCACGTGTCGGAGCAGACGAAGCAGGGGAGGGCCGCGTCGAGCCATGCGCACCTCGGGTGTGGAAGGGGTGTGGCCCTACCCCGGTGAGGAAGAGTCGCCCGGACGCGTCGAACGGATAGGCCCTCCGCCGTGCAGCCTCCTGTCCGCCAGAAGTCGGCTCCCTTCGCGGCCTCCCTCGATCTTGCGCTGGTCGCCGGGTGTGGGGCCTACCTGCTGTCCTGGCTGCCGTCGGTGGCGTGGCCGCTCGAAGTCCTCGGGAACTTCGTGGTGCAGGCGGCTCTGGGCGGTGGAGTGGTGGCCGCCTTCTTCGCGCTTCGTCGGCGCTGGTGGCGGGCGGGCCTGGCTGCTGTGTTTGCCGTGCTGTGGGCCATTCCCCGGCTGCTGCGCCCGCAGGAGTCTCCGCCGCCGTCCGCCGGGCCCACCGTGGTGGTGTCGCTCCACAACGTCCTGCGCACCAACACCACGCCCCACCGTGTGGCCGATGAGCTCGACGCCTGGGCCCCCGACCTCGCGGTCCTGGAAGAAGTCTCCGAGGCCTGGACGCCCACCCTCACCCGGCTGTCTGCCGACTGGCCCCACCAGGTCTTCCAGCCCGCAGACCACAACTTCGGCATCGCTGCCATCAGCCGGGTGCCGCTCGCATCGGCCGAGGTCCGTCACTTCGTCGGGCCACCCGCCGAGACCTTGCCTGCGCTCGACCTCACCGTGCCCACCCACCTCGGACCGGTCCGCGTGGTGGCGGTCCACTTCGTCCCGCCCGTCGGCCGCACCGCTGCCCGGGTCCGCGACGCTCAGATCGACGCCCTGGTCGACCTCTTCCGCGACCGAACTGCCGAGCGCACCATCCTCGTCGGCGACCTCAACACCACCCTGTTCGCCGCCACCTACCGGCGCCTGCTGGACGGCACGGGCCTGGTCGATGTGCGCCAGGGACGGGGCCTGCTGCCCACCTGGCCGGCCGGCATGCCCGAGCTGCTGCGGCTGTCGCTCGACCACATGCTCCTGTCCCCCGACCTCGTCGCCCGAGACGTGCAAGTGGGCGGGCTGACCGGCTCAGACCACCGCGGCATCCGTGTGGAGGTGGCGGCCAGGCGGTAGCGCTACTTCGCGGCGGGCCACCACGACACCAGCACGATGTTCCGGCGGTCGGCGCGTGCCGGGCAGCATCCCAGCTCCAGGCGGCTGGTGTCGGGGAGCATGTAGGCCTCGACATCCCACTTGCGGCGGGTGTCGATGGGCTCCTGGGTCTTCCAGTGCTTGCTACCGGCTTGGGCCTTCAGAGCCTCCCAGGTCTTCGTGGCGTCGGTCTTGTTCTCGAACACGAGGTCGACCGACACCTGGCCAGCCCCTTCGGACCGCGTGATCTTTCCTGTCTCCCCTTCGAGCACGAGGGGAAAGTCGGCGGGGACAGCCTCGAGCTCGACGAGACCGGCAGACTGCGCGCAGCCGGCGGACAGCAGGGCAACCAGGACGATGCGGTTCACGGGGGGCCTCCAGGGGCGGCTACAAGTAGCGCATCCACGGAGCGCGCCGGGTGGACTTTCGGTGGTCGTAGGCCCGGCATGGCCAGTACAGCACCGCGGTGGCCAGCAGCCAGGCGCCGTAGATGAGGGGGAGGCTGAGGGGGGCTGAGCTCGGGATGCGCTCGGCGTCGTACACCACGGTGGCGTAGACCGTCCCCAACAGGTGCAGGAACGGCAGGTGGAGCAGGTAGTAGAAGAGAGGCACCCGGCCGAAGGTGCGCAGCACGCCGCGAACGCGTTCCGGGAGGTGGAGCAGGAAGCTGCCCATCACGAACGAGGTGCCCAGGGTGGCCGCCAGGTAGGCCATCGACGGCGGGTACTTGGACACCCGCAGAAACGACAGGGCGGTGACGACCGGCCCCCGCTCATGGGCGGACCAGGGTGCGGGGTCGGCCAGGTTGAGCGCGCGGAGACCCACGAAGGCCACCAGCAGGCCCAGACCAATGCGCCGGAGCTCCGTGCGGCGTTCGTCGGAGTCGAACAGGCGCGCCGCGGCCATGCCGAGCATCATCACGGTCCACCAGGGAATGATGACGTAGACGGAAATGACCTGATGGTCGGCGACCTCGAAGCTGAATGGGCGCACCAGGGCGCTGAAGAAGCCCACCTTCGCAGGCTGCACAACGGTGAGCGCGAGGAGGGTGAGTCCGCCAAGAACCGCCTGCCAGCGGGCCGACAGCTTGGCGAAGGGCGCGGCGAGCACCATGGCCCCGCCGATGCCCCACAGCACGCCGAGGTGGGTGGGGGCCAGCGCGAAGAACCAGCTCCAGCTCACCCAGGTGACCTCGAGCGCCATCAGCCACAGGCCGCGCTTGGCGAAGAAGGCCATCAGCTCGGGCTTCGGACCCTTGCGCTGCACCTGCATGCCCATGCCCACGCCCGCGAGGAAAACGAAGGTGGGGGCGCAGAGGTGGGTGATCCAGCGGGTGGCGAACAAGGCCACGGAGGTGGTGTCGAGGTTCTCGGGGTTGGTGCCGGCCGGCTGGAAGAAGTCGCGGGTGTGGTCGAGGGCCATCCACACGATGACGGCCCCCCGGAGGAGGTCCAGCAGCTCGACTCGGCGGGGGGACGACATGACGACGAAGGATACGCATGGGAGGCCCCGCCGGTGGAACTGACGCGCGTCAGGTTTTCGTGTGCGTCACGGGGTAGGGTGGCGGCGCCGGTGGAATGGAGCTTCGCGCCGGACAAGGAGCGGGATGGTCTCGGCGGTTCTGGCGGTGGCGTCGGTCGCGCATGCTGCGACCATCGCGTTTGTGGGCGCCACGGTGCACCCGGTGGACGGGCCGCGGCTGGACGACGGCGTGGTGGTGGTCGACACGGGGGTGCTCACCGCCGTGGGCCCGCGTGGGTCGGTGGTGGTGCCCGACCACGCCACGGTGGTGGACGTCACGGGCAAGCACATCATCCCGGGGCTCATCGACCTCCACAGCCACATCGGCGGGGGCCGGCTGCACGAGGCCCTCGACCCCGTCCAGCCCGGCATCTCCGCCGCCGATGCCATCGACCCCTCCCACATCTCGATCGCGCGGGCCCGCAGCGGAGGCATCACCACCGTGAACGTGATGCCCGGCTCGGGGAAGCTGATGGGCGGCCAGACCGCCTACCTGTCACTCCGTGAGGCCGCTGTGGTGGACGACCTCCTGCTGTGCCGCGACCCCGACACCACGGTCTGGAGCCCGGCCTCGGCCTTCGATGCTGCCACGCCGGACGCCCCACCCGCCCGGCATCGGCTGGTGTGTGGTGGCGTGAAGATGGCCAATGGCACGAATCCACAGGGCAATGGCTCCGACCCCCGCACGCGCATGGGCAGTGCGTACCTGCAGCGCACGGCCCTGATGAAGGGGGTGGACCGCCTCGAGCAGCGCGCTCTGCGGGCGGACTGGGAGGCGCGGGGCTGGTGGCATCGGTGGCGCAACGACGCGCCTGAGCTCCCCGAAGACGACCCATCTGAGGCCATCTTGGAGCAGGTCGTGGCCGGTGAGCGCGCGGTGCACTTCCACAGCCACCGGGCCGACGACATGGTGACCGCGCTGCGGCTGCGAGAAGAAGTGGGCGGCACGCTCGACCTCGTGCTCCACCACGGCTCCGAGGGCTTCAAGGTGGCCGAGGAGGTCGCGGCAGCAGGGGTTCCGGTGGCCATCAACGTGCTCGACACCCCCGGTGGCAAAGAAGAGACCCTCGAGCGGCGCCTCGAAAACCCTGCCCACCTGGTCCAGGCCGGCGTCACCATCGCCATCATCACCGACGACCCCGTGCAGGACTCGCGGCTGCTGTTGCGGTCGGCCGGGCTCGCGATGCGGGGGGGCCTCGACCCCGATGCGGCCCTGCGTGCCATCACCCTCACCCCCGCCGAGCTGTTGGGCATGGCCGGGCAGACCGGGTCTCTGACACCTGGCAAAGACGCCGACCTGGTGGTGCTTTCCGGCCCGCCGCTGTCGGTGTGGTCGCGGGTGGAGCAGACCTGGGCGGACGGCGACAAGGTGTTCGACCTCGCCACCGACCGCCTGGTGCAGGACGGCGGGGATGCGGTCGACGCGCCTCTGGGGGGCCGATGATGTGGGCCTGGCTGGCACTGTCCGCCCATGCTGCGCCGGTGGCCTATGTGGGCGCCACGCTCCATCCGGTGGACGGTCCGGTCGTGGAAGATGGCGTGCTGGTGGTCGAAGACGGCAAGATCCTGGCCGCCGGCACCGGGGTGGTGGTCCCTGCAGGGGCATCGGTCGTCGACCTCTCCGGGCGGCATGTGATTCCGGGCCTGGTCGACACCCACTCGCACGTGGGCGGTGGCGGCTACAACGACGCCCTGAAGCCCGTCCAGCCGGGCCTGTCGGTCATCGACACCATCGACGTCTCCCACGAGAGCGTCCAGCGGGTGCGGGCCGGCGGCGTCACCACGGCCAATGTGATGCCGGGCTCGGGGAAGCTGATGGGCGGACAGACGGCCTACCTGAAGCTGCGCGACGCCTCCACGGTCGACGACATGCTGCTGTGCACCCCGCGCACCGAGCCCCTGGAGGTGCCCGACGACGGGCCGCTTCGCCGCACGCACGTCTGCGGGGGCATGAAGATGGCCAACGGCACCAACCCCCAAGGCGCCGGCTCCGACCCCAAGAGCCGCATGGGCGCGGCATTTCTCCAGCGGACCGCGCTGGCCGAGGGGGTGGAGGCCCTGGCGGATGGTCCACCCGATGCCCACGACCTCGACGCTCTGGGGCTGGCCGAGGTGGTGTCGGGGCAGCGCACGGTGCACTTCCACACCCACCGCACCGACGACATCGCCACCATCCTCCAGCTGCGGCGCGAGTTCGGCATCGACGTGGTGCTGCACCATGTGAGCGAGGCGTGGAAGGTGGTGGACATCCTCGCCGCCGACCCCGTGCCCTGCTCGCTCATCATCATCGACGCCCCCGGGGGCAAGCAGGAAGCGCAGCAGCTCGCCCTGCACAACGGTGCGCTGCTCGAACAGGCCGGCGTGCCCGTCGCCTTCCACACCGACGACCCCATCACCGACTCTCGGCTGTTTCTGCGGTCGGCAGGCCTGGCCGTGCGGGCGGGGATGTCGCCGGAGGGCGCTCTGGCCGCGGTGACCCTGGTGCCGGCGCAGATGATGCGCCTGGACGACCGCATCGGCTCGCTCACGCCGGGCAAGGACGCCGACTTCGTGGTGCTGTCCGGGCCGCCGCTGTCGGTGTGGTCGACCGTTGAGCAGACCTACGTGGAAGGGGTGGCGGTGTTCGACCGCCGCACGGAAGAAGGGCAGCGACTCGCCACCGGAGGCGCGCCCGAAGTGACCGACCCCGACCTTCTTCACGCCCATGGAGGCGACTGATGGGCCCCTTTCTCGTGGCCAGCCTGATGGTGGGCGTGTCCCATGGCGCCGACATCCTCCGCATCGAGGGGAACCGGGTGCACACCATGGCTGGGCCGGTGCTCGATGATGGCGCGGTGTTGGTCGAAGACGGCCGCATCGTCGCGGTCGGTCCGGCGGCCGACGTCCCCACTCCCGAGGGAGCCACGGTGGTGCGGGGCGCGGTCGTCACGCCCGGTCTCATCGACGGCTGGACCACTGCCGGGCTCACGGGGCCCCGCAACCACGGGCCCGACCAGGACCACGCCGAGCCGAATGCTCCCGTCCGCCCCGAGCTGCGTGCGGTGGATGCGTACCACCCCCGCGACCCCCTCCTCGACTGGATCCGGGGCTACGGCGTCACCACGGTCAACGCCGGTCCGTCCCCCGGGCAGCCGGTCTCCGGGCGGACGTTCATCGCGGAAAACCGCGTGGACCGGGTGTCTGCCATCGCCCTCGAGTCCGACGCCTTCGTGGTCTTCTCGCTGGGAGACGGCCCCAAGTCCCGGTTCAAGAACCAGGGCTCCGCGTCGCGCATGGGCGCGGCTGCCACCATCCGCCAGGCCCTCACAGACGCCCGGGACTATGCGGCGCGTCGGTCGCTCCCCGCTGCCGACCGTCCGGCCCCAGACCTTGGGAAGGAAGCGCTGGTCGACCTCCTCGAGGGGCGGCGGTCGGCCATCGTGCACGCACATCGCGCCGACGACATCGACACCGCCCTGCGCCTCGCCGACGAATTCGGCTTCTCGCTGGTGATTGCCGGTGGGGCCGAGGCCTGGCTCATGGCCGACACGCTCGCAGAGGCCGAGGTGCCGGTGCTGGTCGGTCCGGTGATGGCCCGCTCCTGGCGCGATGGAGAGCAGCGCAACAGCAGCTTCGCGTGTGCGTCCATCCTCGCCGACGCGGGGGTGCAGGTGGGCTTCATGTCTGGCTACGAGGGCTATGTGCCCAAGGTGCGGGTGGTGCTGTGGGAGGCGGCCATCGCAGGTGCCCACGGGCTGGGCTCCGACCGCACCCTGTCGGCCCTCACCATCGATGTGGCGCGCATCCTGGGCATCGACGACCGCACTGGCTCGCTGGAGGCGGGCAAGCGCGCCGACCTGGTGGTGTACGACGGCGACCCCTTCGAGTACGCCTCGCACGCCTGCACCGTGGTGGTGGGCGGCACGGTGGTGAGCGACACCTGCAGGTAGGCCCTACTTCGAGAACCGCATCGGGTAGCCGAAGGTCTCGCCGTCGGGGAGGTCGTGGGCCGGGAAGGGGGCGTAGCGCAGGGTGTCGGACACGCAGCTGGCGAGGGCGGGGTCAAGGCCGCCAGAGTCGGTGACCGACACGCGCGACACCCGGCCGGTGCACGCCACGGTGATGGACAGCTGGAGGGTGCCTTCGGGCCACTCGCCGTCGATGCACCGCTGGAGCGTGGGCAGGAAGGCGTTCATCGCCCCCCGCACCTGTTCGCGAGACAGGCCGGCGCTGGCAGCGAAGGCGGGCTCATCGCCAGCCCCTTCGACGGAGGGGCCGGCCAGGCAGGGCTGCTCGGGCGGGAGGGTGAGGCCCGAGACGGGGGCAGGTGCGGTCGCAGGTGCGGAGCGCCGCGTGCGCTTGGGGGTGGTGGACTTCGGGGGGGCCGAGGGCGCCTCGGGGGGCGGTGCGCCGGTGTAGCCGACCACCAGCGCCTGGCCGACGTCGATGCGGTCGGAGGTGAGTCCGTTCCAGTCTTTGAGCTGGTCGACGGTGGTGTGGTGGGTGCGGGCCAGCTTGGAGAGGGTGTCGCCGCGGACCACGGTGTGGTGCACGGGCTCGGGAGGCGGTGGACCGAAGAGGCCGTCGCAGGCGGCGCTGGCGAGCACCGTGCCCAGCAGGAGGAGGCGGGCGAGGCGGGTCATTCGAGGTAGCCCAGCGCCTTGAGCGCGGCTTCGGTCTCGGCGTCGTATTCGGATGGACGGTGGGGCGGGGCGGCGGCGTCCCAGGCCTGGAGCAGCTTCACTTGCTGCTTGAGGAGGGGAACATCGTCGACCGTGGGGGCTCCGGGGGCCACGCGGTGGAGGGTGGCCAGGCCGCGCTGGAGGGGGCGGAAGCGGGCCATGGTGCCGCCTTCGACCACGCTGCGCTCGAAGGGCAGGTTGTTCCACTTCTCTTTCGACTCGGCCTTCATGGGCTTGGTGGCTTCGGAGAAGATGGGGGTGGTGGGGACCGTGCCTGCGCGGGTCCAGAGAGGGGACTGGTCGACGCCATCGCCGAATGCCGTGCCCAGGCCGGCGGTGGCGGACAGGGTTGCGGCGACATCGAGCAGGCGCACTGGACGCTGCACAACGGCGCCCTCTGGAATCCGGCGGGTGTCGCCGTAGCTGCGAATCAGCCAGGGGACGTGGATGTCCCACAGCGCGACCTCGGGGCCGTGCGAGTAGGGGGCGACCGCGGACTCATCGAGGGTCTCGCCGTGGTCGGAGACGACCATCACCACGGTGTTGTCGAGCAGGCCACGGGCACGCAGGCCGTCGAGGAGCACGCCCACTTGTCGGTCGGCGTAGGCCACCTGGGCCAGGTACAGCGCGCGGGCCTGGCGGGCGTCGCCGTAGCGCAATGTGCCGTCGATGCGCTGGCGGGTGAGCTGGCCGACAGCCTGCATCGAGCCGTCGACGTAGCCACTGTAGGTGGGGTCGACGAACTGGGAGACGAGGTCGGGAGGCGCGAACAGCCACGGCATGTGGGGGTCGTAGTAGTGCACGAAGAGGAAGAGGGGCGACGCGGTGTCGGGGCGGGCATCCACACGGTCGAGCGCGCGCTTCGTGACCTCTTCGGCGGGCAACATGTACATGCCCCCGGGCGGCTGGGGGCCTGGGTCGTGGTAGTCGCGGAAGCCCCGGTTCATGCCCATCTTGACTTCGAGCGCGCTGCTGCCGAGCACCGCCACGGTGTCCCAGCCGGCCTCGGCGAAGCGTTCGGTGACCAGCGGGACATCTCCGGGCACCGAGTACCCGTTGCGGACCACGCCGTGGCGGTGGGGGTCGCGGCCCGAGAGCATCGAGGTGTGGCTCGACAGGGTGGTGGGCGCATGGGCGAGGGCCCACGAGAACCGCACGCCGTGGGCGGCGATGTCGTCGAGCACGGGAGTCTGGGGCACTGGACGAGACTTTGCCGGGAAGGACAGGCCCCAGTGGTTTTCTGCCGAGTAGCAGGACAGGGCGTCCGCGCGCGTGGTGTCCAGGCTGATGAGGATGACGTTGGGGCCGGTGTTCTCTGGCTCTTCGGGCGGTGCCTCTGGCGGTGCGGGAGCATCGGTGGCACAAGCGACAGCGAACAGGGCGGTGGCGAGGAGGCGTCTCATGGTCGCCCCCTAATCGGGCGTCGGTCGTCAAGATTGTTTCGCAACCAAAGCCGGCAAAGCCCTCGATTCCATGGGAGGATGCCGCACAACGCCGGGACCAGCGGTTAAGCGCCGGCTGACTTTGAACCCCTCCAAGCGAGGTCAGACCCTGATGAAGAGACTTCGACAGCTGTTTGCAGCAGCGCTGGCGGCCGGCATGGTCGCATTCGCTCCAACCTCGTTCGCGCAGGACGACGCACCGGCTGGTGACGCCGCCGCGGAGGTCGTGGAAGACGGCGCCGTGGCCGAGGAGGCACCCGCCGACGACGCCGCAGCCGAAGAGGCCGACGCCGACGGTGAAGCATCCGACACCGGCTCCGCAGCCGACGACGACGCCGCCGCCGAGGCCGACGTCGAGCTCGAGGAAACCCCCTCGCCCTGGTCTGGTGGACTCATGATGTCCATCACCGCCATGTGCATCGGTGGCTTCTCGGCCGTCCTCGGCATCTGGGTCGACCGCGACACCTCGCGCCCCACGGTCTTCGCCTACTCGATGTCCTTCCTCATCCTCTGTGCCCTCGTGGTCGGTGTGTCCCAGGCGTACCTCGACGAAGTCGACGGCATCAAGAAGGACCAGGACCTCGAGCGCATGCTCGACATGACCTACGAAATCGCAGTGTCGTCGGGCGACCCCGAGCTCATCAAGCTGGTCGAAGAATCGAGCGGCGTGAAGATCGACGCACCGCCTCCCGCCGAAGAGCCCGCCGAGCCGGCTCCCGCCGAGGACGGCGCTGAAGAAGGTGCCGAAGAAGGCGCTGAAGGCGACGCCGCTGGCGACGCACCCACCCCGGAAGACGGCGCCGCCCCCGATGGCGAAGCCGCTCCCGCTGAATGAACCTGAGCGGAGGATAAGCCAATGAATCTCGGATTGATGGTCACCTTCGCGGGCATCCTGGTGGCAGGCGTCGCTGGTGTGCTCGGTGTGTGGATGGAACGGGACCGCGATGCGCCGCAGCGCTGGGCCTGGGTCTTCTCGGCGCTCATCGTCGTGGCTGTGGGCATCGAGATGGTGCACTCCGTCTCGGCCGCCGCTGGCGACGCAGAGACCGAAGAGCGGATGGCGTCGGTGCTCGAGCAGCTCGCGTTCATCTCCGAAAACAGCGACAACCCCGCCCTCAAGAGCTTCGTGGGCTCCGAGCTGGCCGCACAGGCCCGCAACAACCCCGAAGTCATGAGCAAGGTGGGCGAGAAGATTGCAGCCAAGGGCGGAGACCCCAACAAGCTGCGTCGTCAGGCCGCTGTTGCACGTCGTAAGGCCGCTGGTCTTCCCGCGCGTCGTCCCCCCGGTGCAGCTCGCCCCGGCTCCAAGGCTGGCAAGGGCAAGGGCAAGGGCAAGGGCAAGGGCTCGAGCAAGGGCAAGGGCAAGGGCAAGGGCAAGGGCAAGTCCAAGGGCGGCAAGAGCAAGTCCAAGGGCGGCAAGTCCGGCAAGAAGGGCGGCAAGGGCAAGGGCGGAAACTCGAAGAGCAAGGGCGGCAAGTCTGGCGGCAAGTCCGGGAAGTCCGGCGGCGGCAAGAAGGGCGGCTCCAGCTCCAAGGGCAAGTCCGGCGGCAACAAGTCCAAGTCCGGCGGCAACAAGTCTGGCGGCAACAAGAAGTCGAGCGGCGGCAACAAGAAGTCGTCGGGCGGCAACAAGGGCGGCAAGAAGGGCGGCAAGAAGAAGCGCTGATGCCTTCTTCGGGCTCGCCTCGGGGCGGGCCCGGTCCCCCTCTTCTCGCCAATCGGTTCGGCGGCGGTGGTCACATGACCCCGCCGCCGCTTGCGTTCTCGGAGGTCAGGCGAGCGGCGGTGGGTCGTGCGTGAGGCGCACCTGGTCGCGTGGCTCGCCGCGCAGCAGGCGGTCGATCTGGGCTGGGGTCCACATCTCTTCGTACACCGCGCGGACGATGGGCACGCGGTCGGCGGGCGAACGCTCGAGCAGGCGAGAGAACATGCGCTTGCTGGGGGCGTAGACGTGGATGTAGCCGCGGTGGAGCGGGCTTCGGCTGCGGTCGCGGAGGCTGGCGCGCAGGGACATCGAGCCCGACAGCGGGAGGTCGGCGTCGAGGTCGGCCCAGACGTCGGACATCGAGTCGCCGCCTTCGACGTCGAGCTGGGCATTGCCCATGCGGTCGCCGCTCAGGTTGCGCAGGCTCTCCATGAGCTGGTGCTCGATGGGCAGGGGGGCGGCGGTGGGACCGACGTCGGCAAGCACGTGTAGGGCCACTTGGGCGAGCCCCTCCATCTGGAAGGCGTCGCACGCGTGGACCGTGAGGTTCAAGGTGTTGGCGTCGACCAGACCCCGCTCCACGCTCTGCCGCAGAGTGGTGACATGGGCGGCGTGACCGGCAATCTCGTGTGCAGCCAGAGCCCGCGCGCTGGTGGTCATGTAGTCGTGGCGTGGATGGGTGTTCACCCGCAACACCACGCCATCATCGAGCGCTCCGTCGATCCAGTTGCACCAGTAGGCGTCTTCTCGGACGACCTCGATGCGGTACGCGGGCTCGGGGAGGTCGGGGAGGAGCAGGCGCAGGCGACCGACCTCATCGGTGGCGGCGGCCCGCAGCTCCGCTTCGAAGCCGTCGAGCCCGGGGCGGCCCAGGCGACCCCGCAGGACCGCGCCCCCTTCGGGAGACCAGGGGATGCCGTAGCGGGCACACACGTCGACGGCCGCGGCGCGCCGCTCAGCCAGAGCTTCCGCCGAGATGCGGTGCGCCTGAATGCCCATCGTGGCGGCCAGGTAGTCCGCAAACGGCATGCGCTCGCCGGTGAGGGCCCAGAGGTAGGCGAGTGAGCCGGCCAGCTTGGTGTAGGTGTAGGACGGGTTGGTGGGGCCGAGGGGGTCGCCCGCGGACGGAGCACCCGGCAGAAACTCCGCGAGAATATCGACCAGTGCGATGCATTCGCGCAGGGCTGTGGCGCGGCTCGTGAATGCATCGGTGCCCCAGCCGCCCATCGGACGGGGGGCCATGTCGAAGTCGATGACCAGGCCCTTGTGGGCGCCGAGCGTCTCTTCGAGGTCGTGCCACCGCCGGTAGAACCGGCTGATGCGGGCGTCGAGCGTGGCGTCCATCGCTCAGGCACCCCTCTGCAAGGTGGCGAGGGCCTCTTTGACGTGCTGTTCGCCGTTCCGGGCGTTGGTGAAGGCGAGCTGCACGATGCCGGAGCGGTTGATGACGAACGTGGTGCGTCCGGGCAGCACGAAGAGGGTCTTGGGCACACGGTAGGCCGCGCGGACAGAGCCCGTGGTGTCGCTCACGAGGGTGAACTGCAGCCCGTGCTTGTCCGCGAAGCGACGGTGAGAGGCCGTCTTGTCGCTGCTGATCCCGATGACCGTGGCGCCCGCTTCGACGAAGTCGTCGTAGGCATCCCGGAATGCGCACGCCTCCCGGGTGCACACGGGCGTGTCGTCTTTGGGGTAGAAAAACAGCACCACCGCGGACTTCTCGAGCACCGCCGACAGGGTGACGGGCTGACCGTGTTGGTCGGTGAGGGTGAAGTCCGGGGCCCGGTCGCCGGGCTGGATCGAGGCCATGCGCGCTCCATGGATGGGTGCCCCTGTTCTACCGCCTTGGACCCATCCCACACACCCACGGGGCGCACCAGGATGCGCTTGCCCCGAACCAGTCACCGTGTGCGCCCGGGCGGACGTGCCCCACGACCATAGAGGCTGTCCCTGTGGGCGCTGTTCTTGCGTCAGCAGCCACTCCTCGATGCCTGCGGATGAAGCGCTCGTGAGTCGCACCTCCATCGGCCCCGTCCCCGACCAGGTGCGGGCCTACATCACTCAGCTCCACACCCTCACCGACCAACTGCTCGAGCCCCTCCAGGTGGCCCACGCCGACCGCCTCCAGTGCCGACTCGGCTGCTCCGAGTGCTGCGTCGACGACCTCACCGTCTTCGAAGTGGAGGCCGACCGTGTGGCGGCTGCACTCGGAGACCACCCTGGCCCCGCAGGTCCGGTCGGCGGGTGCGCGCTGCTCGATGCCAGCGGTGCGTGCCGGGTCTACGGTGCGCGGCCCTATGTGTGCCGGTCCCAAGGACTGCCGCTGCGCTGGGCCGACGACACCCCCGAAGGCCCGGTCGAGCGCCGCGACATCTGTCCGCTCAACGATGGCGAGCCCGACCTCGATGTGCTGCCTGCGGAAGCCTGCTGGACCATCGGGCCCGTGGAGTCTCGCCTCGCCGCCGCGCAACGGATGGCCCAAGATACCCGTGGTGAAGCCAAAGACGCCCCCCTCCGACGCGTGGCCCTCCGCGACCTCCTGCCCTCGGCGCCGGTCTGAGCGTCCCCACGCGAGCGCGAGTCCCGGGGGGTGGATACAGTTTGCATCCCTCGATCCGGAGACTCGATGTCGCGCCCCGCTGATTTCTTCGTCAACCGCCGTGGTTCGGTGCTCGTCCTCGCTCCGTCGCGCGATGGCCGCCTCGCCCACCTCGCCGAGACCCGCCGCGTGGCGCTCGAGCGCGACGGCGAGCCCATGAACGCCCTCTGCCGCTGGATCTTCGCAGACCTGCCCCGGCTCACGCTGCGCGATGCTTGGGGCAACCCCTACGACCACCAGGCCCACACCCTCCTCGCCGGCTCGCTGGCCGATGGCGAAGAGCTGATGCGCGGTCTCATCGAACAAGGCTTCAGCGTCGAGGATGCCCCGGACTTCTTCGTCCCGTTCCAGACCCTCGCCTTCACCGACCCCGAAGACTCCGACCAGCTGCGCCTCCGCCACCCGCGGGCGTTCGCGCTGGCCCGTCGCGAGCGGCCCACGTCCGCCCAGCTCGTCACCTGGATCCGCGACACCATGGTGGTCGGCGAGCGCTAGCGTTCACACGGTGAACCGGGGTGTGGCTTCGGTCCACGGACGCGGCACCTCTCGCCATCCATCGGCGCCCTTCACCACCACCGCCTGGATGGCGCCGTCGGTGGCCCGCAGCTCGAAGACGGCCTCCTGACGCTCCAGGCGGCCGGTCTCGCGAATGGTGCCGCCCACCACATGCAGCCCCCCCTTCGCCTTGGGCAGCGTGGACCCGGGCGTGGGCTGGTGCACCGGCCCGGTGGCTTCCATCACCCACGTGGGATTGAGGGCGATGAAGTTCCACCGCTGTTCGCGTGGGCTGGCCCGACGACGCGGTGTGAATGCAGCGGTGGCCTTGGCCTTTGCGGCGGCCCCGTCGGTCCGCCACCACTTCTTCATCGCCGGGATGCGCGCATCGACGGCGTCGTGGTCGATGTGGCCCTTGTGGATGCAGCGCTCGATGATGCGGAAGCGCTCTCCGGCTGCGAGGTCGAGGCCGCAGGCGGCCACAAAGCGCACGTACTCGTCGCTGTGGTCGACGGCTTCGGCGTACACGGGCCAGGCCAGGGGGTCGCCGCGGTCGGTCAGAGCGAGGATGAGCACGTCGACCACACACGGTTCGTCGTGGCGGAGGTAGTGCGTGGCCGCAGCCACGAGGGCGGGGGTGTCGGAGGGGGGCAGGGCCACCAGGCGGTCGCGGATGGTCTCGCCTTCCATGGCGCGGTCGCCGGTGTTCATGGCGAGCAGGTCGGCGAGCGGTGCGAGGTCGAAGTCGGTCGAAGATGGCGTGGCAGAGGGTGTCTTCACGGTCTTTGCGGGAAAGTACACCGGCCGCAGGCGCGCTTCGAGGTCGGACAGCACGCGGTGGTCGTCTCCAGGTGAAAACCGCGCGGGGAGTCCGTTCTCGGTGGGCTCCACCTTCAGAGTGCGGTCGCCCGAGAAACGAAACTCCAGCAGCCATGCCTGACGCTCCACGCCCTTCATCACCCGCTTCTCGGAGCGTAGCGCCATCGCTTCGAGCTCGGCCACCGGGTAGCGCTTCCAGCCGATGGAGCGCAGCACCCCCACATGGGTGGCCGTGAACTCCCAGCGCCACACGAACTTCGTCAGCACCAACCATGTGAACAGCAGGGCGAACAGGCCGCCGAGGGTGCCCATGCCTGCGCCGGTGAGGGCGTCCACCCACTCCTTGTCGAGCGCACTGTCGACCGCGTGGACCGCACCTGCCACGGCCAAGAGGCCCATCATTCCGATGATGACGGCCCCACCCACGAGGTTGGTCCAGATGTTGTCGGACTGCGGACGGAGGGTGGCGGGAACGCCGGCGCTGCGGGCGGCTGCTCGGGCGGTGGCCAGCGCGGTCGACCGCTGTTCCACCTCTTCGAGGACCCGGGTCTGCAGGTCGCGGATCAAGAAGCGGATGGCCAGCGCCTTCGGCCGGTGGTTGTGTGTGTAGTGCAGGCGCAGAGGCCCGCGGTGGGTGGCTTCGACGAGCTGGTCGAGAGGGGCCCGCTTGGAGAGGAGCAGGTTGCGCACCACCACGGCGTCGTCGCTCACGGTCACCCGGCGGAGGCCCACCCGGAGCATCCACGCCCACCCGAGGGTCATCGGTCCCAAGATGCCCCCGGTGAGGGCCAACAGGGTGAGGTCGCGCTCCCAGATGCTCGCGCCGATGCCCAGCAGGCTCAGGCCGATGGCAAACAGCATCCCCAGCACCAGCAGGATGCGGGCCCAGATGGGGAGGGCGAAGGTTCTGGGGGGTCGGGGCAAGCGGACCTCGCGGTGGGGCTCATGCAAGGGGGCCCATGCACCAACGTTTCGGTCGACCGCACCCCGAAGTGTTGGTCGCTACTCCAGCGAGCGGGCGAGCGCACACCCCGGCTCGTGTTCCATCAAGCAGGCTTCTCGGGCGCCAGCGAGGGCTTCGCGGGGGCGGCTGTCGCCGAGGTAGCAGCGGGAGCGGATGGTCCAGGCGGCGCCATCGCGGGGCTGGGCCCGAATGCGAATGGTGGCGACGTCGATGCAGTCGGCCCAGTCTCCTTGTGCATGGTGGACCCGGGCCAGGGCCCGCTGGCCGGCTCCGTTGTCGGCGTCGAGGTTGAGCGCTTCGCGGGCGTCGGCTTCCGCTCCGAGGAGGTCGTCGAGGCCCAGCCGGGCTGCGCTCCGGACGGCGTGGGCATCAGGGTTGTCGGGGTCGAGGTCGACGGCCTGGTTGGCGATGACATCGGCCTCGGCGAAGCGTGACTGGGACAGCAGGTGGCGGGCGTCTGCCAGGAGGGTGGTGCGGCGGGTCTCGGTGCGGGCCTCGGCGGCATCGGCATTGCGTGCCAGCACATCCACCACGTCGTCCTGGACGTCGAGGAGCACCGACGTGGGCTGCCACCCGTCGTCGGTGGACTGCAGGGTGGTGTACAGCGTGCCCCGTGAGAGCCGTCCCGAGACCCGGGACCGCACCCGCAGCTCCAGCGCACCGGTGTCGCTTCGTGCCAGCTGGAGGCCCAGCCACAGTCCGTCGTCCACCGGGCTGCCGAGGACGGTGTGTTCCGCCTCGCGCGCTTCGAGGGATGCCACCGCCGCCTGGTAGCCCGACGACGTGCGCACCATGAGGATGCCGCCCGCGTACGCCGCCACCCCGAGGACGACGAGGCCCACCAGCAGCGCAACCGCGGCGCTGCAGCCCATCAGCGCAGTACGGCCGGTGCGGTCGGTGCGGCGGCTCATCATCGCTCCCGTGGGGCGGGGGAGCGTAGCGCGTCCGATGGGTGTGGGGGGGGGCTACTCGACCAGCTTGAGGGTGCGGCGGCGGCCCTTTCGGTCGAGCACCACGAGCGACTCGGGGAGCTCGGAGATTCCGGTGGCGCGGGCGGGAACGCTTGCCTGGAGCGGGACCCAGCGCTCGCCGAGCACCACGGTGATGCCGGGTGCGCCGCCGCGTTGGGTGAGGACCAGGTCGCCACCGTCGATGTGGGCGGCCACGCGGAGCTTTCCATCGGCGAACATGCGGGTGGCGGGTGCACCCGAGCCGTCGTCGGCAGCCAGGCGGACCGTCTGGACCACGGGCTCGGACACGTCGACGTGTGCGCCCAGCAGATGCTCTTCGAGAGCGAGCGCACGAGCGGCTTCGCGCAAGCGGGCCTCCATGCCCAGCGCAATCAACAGATCGACGCCCATGTCGTCCTCCGCACCGCTTCCGTCCAGGACCTCGGCCCAGCCGGGCCCGAGCTTCTTCCATGCACTCATCGGGACCCCCCCTTCGGTCCGTCGACCGCATCCGGAATCACTTCCACCAGGACCTCGAGCACCAGCTCGATGAGGTCTTTGGGCCGCATGCCCTTCGGCATCGCGGCGTCGTCGAGGCCCGCTTCACCTGCGAGGCGCGCCATGAAGTGCTTGCCACAGCGGGTGACCGCCCGCGTGACCGCCACCTTGTGCTTGAACCGGGGGCACCGGGCCACCAGTGAGTCGTAGCCCTCGCCACGTGCAATCGCGCCGAGCAGCTCACGGTCGTCGTCTTCGAGCTCTTGCCAGGCGGTGAGCACCGCGCGGCGGATGCCCACCTGCGTGCCGGCGATGGCGGGCAGGATGGGGGCCGGGGCTTCCTCTTCTTCGGGCGTGCCGAGCACCGCTTCCGCGAAGTTCGTGAGGCGGGAGCAGGTGAGGGGCCCGGCTTGCTTGAGGGCGGTGAGCACGATGGTGCGCACGTCGCGCTCGCGGGCGCGCTTGAGGTGGGCTTCGACCGCGCCGAGGGGGCGCATCGCACGGATGCCGGGCGAGACCAGCTGCCACCGGGGCGGAAGGCCTTGGCCCTGGGGGACCTCTTCGGCCACTTCGCGCAGGAGGTCGCGGATCTGACGGTAGAGGTCGGCGCGCCAGCGGAGCACGGGGTTGCGGGCCAGGTTGCGCGCGTAGTCGTCGCGCATGATCTCGCGTGCGATGGACAGCTTGGCGTAGAAGCTGTGGTAGCGCACGGTTCGGCCGTCGAAGCGCTCTTCGATGAAGCTGTTGAAGGGGGTGCGGCCCTGGAAGGGGAAGCGCCCTTTTTCGACCCGTGCGCAGGTGGTGAAGGCCCGGTGGGCGAGGTCGAGCACGGCCTCGTCGTCTTTGCGGGCGTTGGTGAACCAGGCGTCGGGGTACGTGCGGGTCATGTGGCGCACGTGTTTCTCGAACCGGTCGAGCAGTGCGCTTCCCGCCGAAGCGGCGTCGGGAGAACCCCCGGGCCGGTCGCTGTCGACGAAGGTGCGCACCAGCTCGGGGAGTGCGTCGGTTCCGACTCTTCTGTCTGCCACGATGGCTCCTCGATGGATCGCTCTCACGATCGGACGCCGCACCGCGTTGCTTCCCCGACTTTCTGCAAAAGTCGCACTTCCACGCGATGCCCTCGAGAGGAACACACGTGTCGTCGCCGGGGTCCGCCGCGTTGGAGCGGTGGGGTGGTCACGTCGCCGCCTTTGCTGGCGACCACGCAGCGTTTGCGTCGTCGTGCCCGAAGACCGCAGAACGGTCGACTCGAGACCTAACCAGACACAAGGCGGCGTGGGCGGTGCCAGACGGGGCGTGGCGCACATCGAAGACTCCGGGCCGGGGGGGCGACCTCACTCAAGGGGGCCCGGGCTGTGGCGTTACAGCGGGGCCTTCGTGACGGCTCATGTGGCCTGCGTGAATTTGTCTGTGACGACGTGTAGGAGGGTGTTGTCGTTGAGTGGCGCGGGATTGCCGCAGCCGTTTGTGGCGCCTGTATGACGGTGTCGGGGAGACTGTGTGTCAACGCCCGCCTGCCCGGTGGACCGGGGGGATCTACCGCTTACGCGGCCCTCCATCGTGCACCTGGATGGCGTCCATGGCCGAGTCCGAGAAGGCATCAACACAGCCGCAGCCGGTCTCAATTCGTACGTTCTTCGAGCTGCTTCGCCAGGAACGGGCCTTCCTGATTGTCCTGGGGCTGGGCTTTCTCACCGCTGCGCTGGCGTACCCGTACGCGCAGGTGGCGATGTGGGTGGGCTTCGCATTCGCGGGCTACTCCGCCGTTGCCAACGACAGCATCCAGACCATCGGCACGTTCCTGTCGTCGAACAAGCAGCGCCCTTGGTGGGTGCTGTGGCTGTTCATCGGTGGGGTGTTCCTGGCCACCGTCGGCTGGTCGTGGGTGGCCTACAACGGCGACGTCTCGTACGGGCGCCTGGCCTCCAAGGGCTTCGAGACGGCGCCCTCCTCTTTTGAGTTCCTTCAGATCGCGGCGCCGCTTTTCCTGCTCATCCTCACGCGTCTGCGGATGCCGGTCTCCACCACCTTCCTGCTGCTGTCGAGCTTTGCCACCACAGGCAAGGGCATCATGGGGGTCATCACCAAGAGCGTGTCGGGCTACTTCATCGCGTTTGTGGTGGCCATTGCGGTGTGGGGCTTCCTCGGACCGTGGATGAAGAAGCGCTTCAAGGGTGCGGTCCATCCCGCGTGGCACGTGGCACAGTGGGTGTGCACGGCGGCCCTGTGGTCGGTCTGGCTGCAGCAGGATGCCGCCAACATCGCGGTCTTCCTGCCGCGAAGCCTGTCGGCTCTCGAATTTGCAGCCTTCGCGGGCACCATCTTCCTGGGCCTGGGCATGCTGTTCTACATGGGCGGCGAGCGCATCCAGGAAGTCGTCGACGAAAAGAGCGATGTGGTCGATGTTCGTTCGGCCACGGTCATCGCGCTGGTCTACGCCGTCATCCTCTACATCTTCAAGATCCAGAGCCAGATTCCCATGAGCACCACCTGGGTGTTCGTGGGCCTGCTGGGCGGTCGCGAGCTGGCCATGGCGTTCCGAGGGGCGGCCGAGGGCAAGCACCCGAAGAAGCGGGCCATGAAGATCATGGGACGCGACCTCCTCTACGTCACCATCGGCTTCGTCGTGGCCCTCATCCTGGCTGCCGCCATCAACCCGGTGGTTCGCGAAGGCTTCTTCGGCAGCTGATCCGCCGACCGGATACGCCCGCGCACTCTCTTGGAGCACGTGATGCGGGTGTTGGTGACCGGTGGGACCGGACAGATTGGCGGCGCGGTCGCGCGGGCCTTGGTGGACCGGGGCGACGATGTGCGCTGCCTCGTGCGCGACCCGGCGCGGCTCGGAAACCTCGAAGGCGTGGCTGTAGAGGTTGTTCAGGGCGACATCACCAACCCCGGGTCCCTCGCGGCTGCGATGGACGGTGTCGATGCGGTGGTCCACTCCGCGGGCGTGGTGTCGTACTGGACGAAGAAGGCCGACTTCCAGCACAAGGTGAACGTCGACGGCACCCGCTACATGCTCGATGCCGCCGCGAACGCCGGTGTGAAGCGCTTTCTCTTCACCAGCAGCATCGCGGCCCTGGGCTACGTCCCGGGCGATGGCCAAGGCGACGAGTCCACCCCCTTCAACTGGGGCGGCCAGGGCCTCGCATACATGGAGACCAAACACGCCGCCCAGACCATGGTTCTCGACGACGACCGCCTCGAGACCCTCGCCGTGCTCCCGGGCATCGCCTTCGGCCCTGGCGACCTCTACGACAACGGCCTGCGCCTGCTCAAGCAGGTGGCATCGGGACAGCAGAAGGCCGTCCCCGGTGGCTCCACCACCGCTGCACACCTTTCCGACATCGTCGACGGGCACCTCGCAGCCCTCGACCGCGGCAGGCCGGGCCACAGCTACATCCTGGGCGGCTGGACCGGTTCCTTCCTCGAGCTCTTCGGCCTGGTGGCGGATGTCGTGGGCGCCGAACCTCCCACCAAAGTGGCCGGTGGCGCGCCATTGTGGGCCTTTTGTGCCTTCCAGGAGTTCAAGGCCTGGCTGGCCGGCACCGAGCCCAAGCTCACCCGTGCCCTCGCCCGTGTGTCCGCCGAGAACCGCCAGTACGCCAGCACCCGCGCTGCATCGGAGCTGGGCTACAGCCCCCGTCCCCTTCGCGAGGGCATGGTGGATGCCGTGGCTTGGGCCAAAGAACACGGACGGTGGGTCTGAGCGTCAGAGTCCGCGCCTGTGTGAGAGCGCGCTGTTGGGCCCACCCCGCTTCCGGCGACGTCCCCACCCAAGCCCCAGGGCAAGCAGCAGGAAGCCCTCGAAGGTTTCTTCTTCGGTGCCACAGCCAGACTCCCGTGTGAGCGCCTGTTGGTCGTCCAGATCGGCGTCAGTGTGGTCGTCTTCGCCGTCGTTCCAGCCCACCACACGGTCGCCATCGTCGGCCCCATCGCCCAGGCGGTCCACCACCAGCAGGCTCTCATCGGCCAACACGTCGGCGAGCTCGTTGGCCGCCGCACTGTCTCGGTCGAGGTACCACACGGACAGCTCTCGTTGGGTGGACCAGTCTGGCGACCCGAGCCACACCGCGAGGTCGTCGCCCGGGTTCGAGCCCGCCTTGCCGTAGAGGTCGATGGACCAGATCTCGAGGGTCGGCGGTGCATACCGGGTGGCGTCGACCTCGACGTCGGTGTCGACGAGAACATCGTGCAGCGCGACACCACACCACTCGCCCCTCGGCACCTCGATGGGGGTCTGGCCGTCGAGCAACATCACGAGGTCGGTGCCCACGTCGGTCCACACACCATTGCAGCCTTCCAGTGACAAGGACCCGATGAGGGCCTCACCGTCGACGAAGCGGGCGCCGTCCACGGGCGCAATGGACATCCGGAGGTTGCCGGGATTGCCGACAGCCACGCCACTGTCGCGACGGACGACCGCGGGCTTGCAGGCGGAGGTGAGCAGGACTCCGAGCAGAGCCCACCGGGGGACATCACGGAGCTGGGTCATCGGGGAGCCTCGCTGCCAGAGGAAAGAGCTGGAGGTTGACCTGACACACGCGGCCGGGGCGGTCGGCGGTGGAGTCGCAGAGGTCGAGCAGGCGGGCCTGCATGGCGTTGAGCTCACGCTTCAGCTCGGGGAGGAGGTCGGGGGGGACCGTCACGGTGACGCTGAGCATGTGCCGCTCGGAGGCATCGAAGCCGGCCACTGCCTCGCTCGCGCGGGCGCACATCTCGCGGTGGTAGTTCGAGACCGCCAGGCCCTGGACTTCGTTGGGCGTGACGATGCTTGCCTGAGCCTGCACCATGCCGCCGTCGGGGGTGTCTTCCACCAGGCCGAGCTCCCGCAATGTGCGCAGAGCCTGGCGGGCTTCGGAGTCGGTGATGCGGGGCCGGAGCGTGCGGGCAATCCAGCGGGGGTCGGGCCGGAAGTCGGGGTGCTTCACCAGCTCGAACACCGCCACACACCACCAGTGGGAGAAGAAGCGGAAGGCTTCGCCCTCGATGCGCCGAGCATCACGGAAGCGCTTGGTGGCGGAGATGGTGGCCCACGCCTCGTTGCGTTCGGTGTCGGTGTCGGCCTGGTCGAGCTTCACGAGTGCGGCGAAGAAGGCGGCTTCCCCATCGGAGTGCCCTACGGCTCGGCTGAAGGCTTCGCAGGTGGCGACCGTGAGGTTGCGCTTGCCATCGATGACGGCCTTCAGCAGCGAGGGGCTCTTCTGGCCGGCGCGGCGGGCGAACAGGCGGTGGGAGTAGCCGGGGTGGGTGGCCTTCTTCCAGGAAAACCAAGCGGCGAGCCACGCGCGGTAGTCGAGGGTGGCGAACAGGTCTGGTGGGGAAGGCTGCACACCATATGAGTACACGCTGGGCGCGAGTGGCGCCAGTGATAGGCGCAGGAATGCGCAATTCGACGATAGATCGGTGCGGTGTGTGTACTCGGTGCGGGTACGATGAGTTCAGGAAGTGCGCGACATGTGAGTACGGGCTGCGTACAACGGATGCGTGAGGTCCGCGCTGCACCACGGGGGTGCGGCCCACCTCTCTCCACGCCCCCTCCGCTCTCAGGAGTCTCCATGCGACACACCATCCTGCTCGCCCTGCTGTCCACGCTCGCACTGTCCGGCTGCATCGTTGAAGAAGAGGTCATCAAGGAGGTCTCGGAAGACGAGGCCGAAGCCGGTGAGGGAGGGGACGACCACGGTACCGACGATGAGGAAGGCTCGGGAGAGCACGACTCCTGCGAAGACGAGTGGGAGGAGCTCGCCGATGCTTGGGACGAGCTGGCAGACGACTGCGAAGACGCCGCCGAGGAGATCGAAGACGAGCTCGAGGACGTCGAAGACGAGGTTGATGAGGCCGAGGAGGCCTACGACGACGCAGTGGCCGCGGGAGACCGGGAAGCTGTGGTGGAAGCCGCGGAGCTGCTGGAAGACCTCGAAGAGGAGCTCGAAGACCTCGAAGAGGAGCTCGAAGACCTCGAAGAGGAGTGCGAAGACGCTGCCGACGAGCTCGAGAACTGGGCGGATGCCTTGGACGACGAGTGTGAAGACGAAGACGAAGACGAAGACCACGAAGACGAAGAGTGCGACGAGGCTCGCGGCTCCGACGAGGACCGTGGCCTGGACCGGGACGAAGACCGGGGCTCTGAGCGCGAGTCGGAGCGCGACTCTGATCGCGAGTCGGAGCGCGAGTCGGAACGGGACTCTGAGCGCGAGTCGGAGCGGGACTCTGAGCGCGAGTCGGAGCGTGACTCTGAGCGCGAGTCGGAGCGTGACTCTGAGCGCGAGTCGGAACGGGACTCTGAGCGCGAGTCGGAGCGCGAGCGCAGCTGAAGCGGGGGTGGCACGCCGATGGTGCGTTCACCCGCTACATTGCCCCCGGGAGCCCACCGACCCGGCTCCGGGGAGGCACTGTGTCCACCGATCTGCACACTCTGCTCGACGAAGCGGCCCACGGCTCCGTCGTGTTCCTCACGGGCGCCGGCATCTCCGCCCCCAGCGGCATCCCCACCTTTCGCGGACCGGGGGGCTACTGGACCGTGGGCTCGGCGGTCTACCGAGCACAGGAAATCGGCACCCTGCGATACTTCAAGAAGGACCCCTGGGAGGTGTGGGCCTGGTACCTCTACCGGGCAGGCGTGTGTGCCCGCGCCGAGCCCAACGCCGCCCACTTCGCGCTCGCACGGCTCGAAGAAGCCCTCGGTGCGCACTTCCACCTCATCACGCAGAACGTGGATGGGCTGCACACCCGCGCGGGCAACTCCCAGGACCGCATCTACGAGGTGCACGGCTCGGGCCGACGGATGCGGTGCGCCATCCCTTGCTCCCGCGACGTCTACCCCATCCCTCCCGACCTCCGCGGTGTGGCCCCGGGCGAGACCGCCGTGCACGCCGACGACAAGGCCAGGCTCGTGTGCCCCCGCTGCGGTGGCATGGCCCGACCCCACATCTTGTGGTGGGACGAATACTACGAAGAGGGCTTCTATCGCTCCGAGAGCGCCATCGCGGCCGTGCTCGGCTGTTCCCTCTTCGTGACGGTGGGCACCAGCGGAGCCACCTCCCTACCGGTGGCGGCGGCCGGGGATGCAGCGCGGGTGGGGGCCGTGGTGGTCGACGTGAACCCCAACCCCAACCTCTTCCGCGAACACGCAGAAGACTACTGGCGTGGGGTGGGCATCGGAGGGGATGCGCTGCAAGCCATTCCCGAGCTGGTCGACCAGATCATCCAGCGCTGGAGCTGAGCCCCTCGGGCGGCTACACCGGGGCCCGCTCTGGAGCACCCATGGGTCTTGTCGCCGACATCCGGGCCAACTGGTCTGCCGACGCGCCGCTTCTGTTCTGGTCAGGCCGGTGGCTCAGCCGCCACGAGCTGCTCCACCGCGCGCGCCAGGCCGCGGGGCTTCTTCGGGACAATGGCCTCCAGCAGGGTGATGTGGTTGGTCTGCAGGCCCATCGCGGGCCCGACTTCCTCGCAGTCTTCCTGGGTGCCCTGGGCTCGGGCGTCACCGTGCTGCTGCTCAACGGTGCCTACACCCCGCGGGAGGTGCGCTTCCTCGCCGAAGATGCCGATGCCCGCCTGGTCATCGCCCAGCCTCCCGTGGTGGAGGCCCTCTCGGTCCCGGCGCTGTCGGCCGACCAGCTCTCCGACAGCCTCGACGCTGCATCTGCTGTCCTCATCGACGGGGATGCCGGTGTGGCGCCCATCTCGACCGATGCGGTGGGAGCGCTCGGGTACACATCGGGCACCACGGGTCGGCCCAAGGGCGCGGTCATCCGCCACCGCAACATCGCGGGCACGGTCACGTCTCTGCACACGGCCTGGGGCTGGTCCGACACCGATGTGTTGGTGCACGGGCTGCCCCTCTTCCACATCCACGGGCTGTTCGTGGCGATGCTGGGGGCGTTGTGGGCCGGGGCGCGGGTGGTGCTGCTGCCGCGGTTCACCCCCGAGGGCGCGGTCGATGCCATCCAGGCCCACCACGGCACCGTGTTCATGGGGGTTCCCACCTTCTACCACCGCCTGCTAGCCCTCCCTCGGCCCCCACCCCTGCCGTCGATGCGGCTGTGGACCTCGGGCTCGGCTCCGCTCCCGGCGCCGGTCTGGGCAGCCTTCCACCAGCGCTTCGGCTCCGAGATCTTGGAGCGCTACGGCATGACCGAAGTGGGCATCGTGCTGTCCAACCCCCTCGACGCCGACCGCGTGCCGGGCACCGTGGGCTTTCCGTTGCCGGGTGTGCAGGCGCGGGTCATGCATCGCGAGACGGGCGCCCCCGTGGAAGCCGGGACGGTGGGCGAGCTGCGCATCTCGAGCCCCGGGCTGATCACGCACTACCTCGGGCTGCCCGACAAGACCGCCGAGGCCATCATTCCCGACGACCAAGGCACGCGGTGGATGCGCACGGGCGACCTGGCCCGCTGCGACGCCGATGGGCGCTTCTCCATCGTGGGCCGCATGGGCGACATGGTCATCACCGGCGGGCTCAACGTGTACCCGCGCGAGGTCGAGACCGTGCTGCTCGACGTGGACGGTGTGGCCGAAGTCGCCGTGGTGGGTGTGCCCGACCCCGACTGGGGTGAGCGGGTGGTCGCGCTCGTGGTGCCCGACGGGCCTCTGTCGGTCGACGTCCTGATGGCGCATGCGAAGGCCTCTCTGGCGGGCTTCAAGGTGCCCAAGGACGTACGCCTGGCCGACGCCCTGCCCCGCAACAGCATGGGCAAGGTCCAAAAACACCGCATCCGCAGCAGCTGGGTGTCTGCATGACCGAGCTCGAGCTCACCACCAACACAGGCCTCGAGTCGTTCGTGCTCGACGAGTGGTCGGAGGTGGCTGCCCACCTTCCCGGAGCGGGTGGCGGCCCCACACCAGCCCACGCACAAGGGCGGGTTCGAGTGTGGGCGGAAGCGAGCCAAGACGACGTGGTTGCCGCCGCAATGCAGCTGCGGACCATCCACCACGTGCTGCGCATGGTCGATGAGTTTCCGCTTGCAGACACGGCTCCGCTCGAACACATCCGTGCCCGGCTGGCGACTCTGCACTTTGCCGAGCTCGACCCCGAGGGCACATCCTTCCGCATCACCTCGGAACGCAGCGGCAGCCACGACTTCACCAGCCCCGAGGTTCAGAGAGCTGCCGGTGCGGGTGTTCTCGACCGTCGCAAGCGCCCGGTCCGGATGAAGGGCCACGACGTCGAGCTTCGCTGCGATGTGCGGGTCGACCGAGTGAAGGTGGCGGTCCAATACACCCGTCGGTCGCTCGCCCAGCGCTTCATCCGCCCGTTCCGTCCGCGCACCGCGCTGAAGGCCAACGTGGCCCGCGCGATGCTCAAGCTCGCCCGTCCGCCCGAGCTTCCAGCCCCCCAAGCCATCCTCGACCCCTGCTGTGGCTCGGGCACTCTGCTCCTCGAAGCGGCCCACGCCTGGCCCGATGCCCTGCTGGCCGGCAGCGACACCTCCGAGATGTGTGCGAGGGGAGTCCAGGAGAACGTGGCTGCCGAGCCGTTCGACACGCCGGTGCAGGTGCGTCGGGGAGATGCCCGCCTGCTCGACCACGTGTGGGCGGGTCAGCGCTTCGACACCGTGGTGGCCAACCTGCCCTTTGGCCTGCGCCTCGGCGCCCGCATCCATCCCTACTGGTTTGCGGTCGACCTGCTGGGTGCCATCGCGCGTGCCATGGACGAAGGCGGCCGGGTGGTGCTGCTCACCACGCATCGGCGCACGCTGAACACGGCTGTGTCGCAAGGGGGCCACTTCCGCGTGCGGTTCGTGCGGGTCATCGAGATGGGTGGGGTGCACCCCGGGATGTTCCTGCTGGAGCGCACCGCGAAAGAAGCGGTCCCGCCGAGAGAGCGGCTGCTCGAGCTCGGGCTGAATGCGGACGCCGTCGACGGCTGATAGCGGCTGCAATTCCCGCGGGCGTGTCCGCTCGGACCACAGCCACACAGCGAAGCAACCCTCGCTGGAGTCGATGTGTCCGCTTCGCTCGCCTTGTTCGTCCTGTCCGTGTCTGCATTTGCCCAAGACAAGTCGTCCACCGCTGGAACCGCAGGTGTGGTCGGCGGAGATGGGGTCTACCGCGCCCCCCTGTCCACCACGGCCTACCGCGGAACGACGGCGCTCACGGTTCGACTGGCTGGACCGCTCAAGTGGCACCACTGCGCCTCGGATGGCGACGGCGACTGCCTGAACGACTTCTACGAGGACGAGCTGGCCGCACTGGTCTCGCCGCTCATGTTCTTCGATGCCGACGAGGAGTGCGCTTCCGGCACGTGGGAGTTCCACGCGTACCACCAGGTCCGTCCCCGCACCGACCGCACGGGCCCGGTGTCGGCCTGGCAGGATGACGGCCAGACCAAGTCCGTGGTCATCACCTACTTCTTCAACTACCCCCTCGACTGTGGGCACGGCTTCGAGGGAGACCACATGGGCGACAGCGAGCACGTGGTGCTCACGCTCGAAGGCGAGGACCTGCGCTCGTGGCGGCTCGTCGACATGGCCTACTACCACCACGGCACGTCCGAGCGGCGCGACGGCCAGTGGCTTCGAGACCGTGCCGCTGCCTTGGGGACCACCTTTCCGGTGGTGCTCGTGGAGGACGACAAGCACGGCTCCTGGTGGGGGGCGGACGTGAACAGCGACCACTGCGCTGGTTCGGAAGACAACTACGCCTTCGGGTCGGTGGACTGTCTCGACCAGACCCTCGCGCAGGACTTTGCCGCCGGGCGGGCCTTCCTGCTCGACACCTCGCGAAATGTGGGCGAGCCGCCCGATGTCGACGGTGACGGTGTGATCGAGAGCTGCGTGCGCTTCAACACCGATGGGTATCCGACCGGTGGGGCTCTGGTCCGTGACCCCAACGGGGCGGTCTACACGGAGCTCGACCTCGGGCTCGGGCTCGGGAGCGTGCGCGAGTACTGGTGGAATGCGCCGGCGGGTCAGGAGCGGTTCTGCGGCTGGACGTGCACCAACAGCAGCCGCAACGCCCACGGGGACTGTCCTGCGGCCCGCTTCACCATCGCCAGCGGCGCCGACACCTTCGAGAACTGTGCGACCGGTCTGTCGGAGAAGGTCGACACCACCTCCTTCGACACCTCGGGCATCGACTGGTGTGCTGTCCCGGCCGACCCCCCGGCACCGGCCGACGATGCGCTCATCGCCCTGGTTCGGAAGGTCCAGGCGTCGCTGGCCGCCCGCATCATGGAGCAGACAAGCATTCGGTTCACCACCCCCGCCTCCGATGGCAGCACCTCGATCCACGAGCGCTACCCAGACCTCCTGGCTCCCGACGACTCCGACTCGAGCGACCAGGCCGGAGAGGGCAAAGACACCGACAGTGGGGCCGTCTTCGCATATGTGCAGCGCAGCTCGAAGGACCGCCGCACCTTCGCCCTTCAAGCCGACCTGCCCGATGGCACGCTGGCCTGGGAGACCGCTTGCGATGCAGAGTCGTGCACGGGCACCATCCACTTCGCCGACGACACCGCCCACTACCGCTGGGACTGCACCCGCACCGCGAAGGGCACCCTGGAGTGCGTCGAGCGGTAGGTCCTGTGCCGAATGGGATAGCGGGGCGCAGCGTTCGGAGCGTCCATGTCGCCGGTCTCTCGTGTCCATGATGTCGACGGTGTGCGCGTGCATGTCGTCGACACCCACCCCGGCTCGGATGCCCGGCCGGTCTTCCTGCTGCACGGCAACCCCGACTCCCACACACTGTGGGACGACGTGGTGCGCCTGCTGTCTGACGACGCCCCACCCCTCCGCTTCATCCGCCCCGACATGCCGGGCTTTGGCAGCTCGCCCGAGCCGCCCGAGCGATTCGACTACCTCTCCGACTCCACCACTCCCTTGTGGACCGGTCTCCTCCACCAGCTGGGCATCGACCAGCCGCTGACGGTGGTGCTCCACGACTTCGGCGGACCGTGGTTTCTGCCCTGGGTGTCGCGCAACCCCAACCAGGTGCGGGGCCTGGTGGTCTGTGACTCCCCGTACCACCCCACATTCCAGTGGCATGTGTGGGCCCGCATCTGGCGGCTGCCTTGGGTTGGGGAGCTGTCGACTCGGTTCTACAGCCGGGCCCTCGTTCGCTGGGAGATGCGACGCGGCTCCAAGGGCCTGCCGCTCGAGTACTGCGACCGCATCTACGAGGAGATGACGCCTGCGATGCAGCGCTGCGTGCTCCGAACCTACCGGTCACACGGCGACGCGGAAGCTATCTTCCGTGCCGAGTCGGCTCGCTTGAACACCGTGCTGCAGCAGATTCCCGCGCGGGTGGTGTGGGGCGGCAAGGACCCCTACCTGTCCATCGACCAGGCCCACACGTTCGGCGTGCCGGTCGAGCTGGTGGATGACGCGGGGCACTGGACGCCGGTGGAGGCGCCCGAGGTGGTGGCGCAGGCTGTGCGGGCTGTGATGGCGTAGGGCTGGCCGGTCTCTGGGTTGGACGACTTCGGAGCGCCGGGCGCACACGCGATACCGACTGCCCGGAGGTGTCGAGTCAAGGCGAACCTCCTGCTTCGGGTACCCAGTATCCCCGCTGTTGCAACGACTCCCGCAGTGCTTCGGACACGGGCACACCGGTGGTCCGGGCCGGGGTGAGGCCAGCGCGCCAGGCTCGCAGGGTCGACCACAGAGCCGCCGCGTCGGAGTGTTGTCCGGCTGTGTAGGTGACGTGGTCAGTGGGCAGTGTTGCTGGCAAGACGCGCGCGCCGGTGGCCAGGCCGGCGTCGTGCAGTGTGAGGCGTCCGAGGGTGGGGTGGGCGACCGACAGCTCGTCCATCGTGCCCTCTGCGAAAGCAGCGGTGCTCGGGTCGATCGAGTCGAGCGGCGGAGCGGTGGCGCCGGCCAGTGGGGAGATGCCGGCATGCTGCAGAATCGTGGGCACAACGCTCCGCAGCTCGACCGGGCTGTCCACCACCTTGCCCGCTGCCACTCCGGGACCGGCGACGACGAGTGGCACGTGCAGCGTGGAGTCCCAGAGGCCCGCTCTGTGGTTGATGAAGCCGTGGTCGAGGAGGTCTTCGCCATGGTCGGAGACGACGATGACCAGGGTGTTGTCGAGGTCGACCCGAGACAGCAGCACGCCCAGCCACACGTCGGCATAGTGCACGCCGGCGTCGTAGTGGTCGCGGATGTGGTTCACCTCATTCTGAGACAGCAGCTCGACCGCTTCTCCGGGGTATGGCTCGGCGGGCAGGCGGTAGAAGTCGGTGCCCAGGACCGTTCGGCCGACCGCATGGGTGAAGTCGGCGGGTGTGCGGGAGCGGAACCACAGCCGGCCGCGGAGCTGTTCCAAGGCGAGGTCGTCGGCCACGATGCGCTCGATGCGGTCGGAGTTGCCGGTCTCGCCGAACGGGTGGAGGAACGGGCCGCGCTGCACGTACGGCGTGTGGGCGTCGTAGCCGTGCACAAACGCGAACCAGGGCTGGTCTTGGTTGGCCATCCAAGCCAGGGCGGTGGGCACGGTGTCGAAGAACGAGCCGAAGGTGAACCGACCGGCCACCGCCTCGAAGTGTTGGAAGCCCTGGTGCAGGCCGAAGTCCTCGACCACGTGGCCGCCGCCGGTGAAGGCTGCGGTGGCCCAGCCGTGGGCGGACAAGGCGCCGGCGAGGGTGGGGGTGCCGCTCGGAAGGGCGAAGGTGCCGTACTCGGCGATGGCCAGCTCGCTGGGGTAGCGGCCGGTGAACAGGGCGGCGTGGCTGGTGACCGATTCGTTCGCCACAGCGTAGGCGCGTGTGTAGGTGGTGCCCCGGGCCGCGAGGCGTGCGAGGTTGGGGGTGACGTCGCGACGGCCGGCGAGGCTGGTGGCGTCGAAGCGGGTGGTGTCCATCGACACGAGCAAGATGCCCTGAGGGGGACCCGAGGCGCACCCGAGGGCCAGGGGGAGCAGACAGGTGGTGGGTCTCACTCCGAGCCGCCCGACAGGAAGCGGTGGCGCTCGCCGCAGAATTGGTCGGGGTCGTCCATGGGGCCCTTGGGGGGCGTGGGGGTGTGGGTGGACGTGGCGACCGTGGTGGGGGGCGGTCCGCCGGCTTCCCAGTAGCCGTGTTCCCGCATGGCCGCGGCGGCCTCGGGCGACACCTGGTCTTGCGGAAGCGTGTAGGCGCCGGTCTTCAGGGAGCGCCGCCACGCCACCAGGCGGTCGCGCAGCTCGGCCACCACCGCAGGCTGGTCGGAGGCGATGTTGGTTTGTTCGGTGGGGTCGGAGCGCAGGTCGTAGAGCACGAGCTCGCTCGCGTCGGCCGCGGCGAGCTGGTCGGCGTAGTCGGCTTCGGCGAGCGAGGGGCCGCGGTAGAGCAGCCGGTGGGTGGCGGTGCGCACCGAGACGTCGTGCATCACACCTTCCATGAACACGGCGTCGATGGGGGACTCGCCGCGGGCCACGGCTCGGAGGTCGCGGCCGCCACTGCCGGCAGGGGGGAGGGCGCCGGCCAGAGCGAGCACGGTCGCGGCGACATCGCGGGCCTCCACCAGACTGTCGACCGTGTGCCCCCCTTCGAAGCCGGGGCCCCACACCACCAGGGGAACGCGGGTGCAGGTGTCCCACAGGCCGGTGCGGTGGTTCATGTAGCCGTGGTCGAGGAGGTCTTCGCCGTGGTCGGAGGTGACGATGACCACGGTGTTCTCGAGCTTGCCGGCGGCCTCGAGGCGGGCGAGCGTGGTCCCCAGGAGGGTGTCGGAGTACCGCAGGCTGCCGTCGTAGTGGGCCTGGATGTGGGCCTTGTCGGCTTCGGTGACCGGCACGCGGACGGTGTTCTCGGGGGGGTGGGTGAGGCGGTCGTAGGAGGCCGGGTCCATCACCTGGGCGCCGCCCTTGTGGCGGAACCAGCTGGGGACGAGCTCGGGGTAGAGGGTGTCCCCGCGCACCATCTCGGAGAGGCAGGGGCTGCAGGCGAGCAGCTCGGCGACGTCGGAGCCGGGCCCGTCTGCGAAGAGGTGGTCCCAGAAGCCTTCGCGGCTGTAGGGCCGGTGGGCGTCGTAGCCGTGCACGAACACGAAGTAGGGTTGGTCTGGGCCGCCTTCGATCCACTTGGCCGCGGCACTGCCGGACGCCCAGATGGACCCGAAGCCGGTGGCGAAGCGTGCGTGGTCCCAGCCTTGGTCGAAGCCGTAGTCGCGGGTGACGTGGCCGCCGGCCGAGAACATGCCGGTGCGGTAGCCGTAGGCGCGCAGTGCTTCGGAGACGAGGGTGGCCTGGTCGGGCAGGCCGTAGGTGGCGTAGGTGGGCTCGGCCAGCTCGGAGGCGTACCGGCCGGTGAACATGGCGCCGTGGCTGTAGGCGCTCTCGTTGGACTGGGAGAACGCCTGCGTGAAGAGGGTGCCTTGCTCGGCGAGCCGCGCCAGGGTGGGGGTGGTGTCGTGGACGGAGCCGTAGGGCGTGGTGTGGTCGGCGCGGGTGGTGTCGAGCGACACGAGGATGATGTTGGGCGGACGGACCGGTGTGGGCGGGGCAGCGGGCTCCGTGGCGCAACCGACCAGCACAACGAGGGGGAGGGCTCTCATCGGCGTCGCCTGCGTCGGCCGCTCCGGCTGCGGCGGATCAGGAGTCCGCCCAGTAGCGACAACACTCCGAGAACCACGACAGCACCGGCAGCCCAGCGAAGTGGGGATGCACCGGCCGGAGCCGGGGGCGCGGATGTGGAGGGGGTGGCGGCCGGCGTGGCGGGTGCCGCAGCGGCGCTGGGCGGCGGCACGCTGGCGGATGGGGGCGTGGGAGGTGCGGTGGGTGGGGCCGCATCGGGCGCGCGGATGAGTGCAGACTGCTCTGGCCGTGGCGGCGTGACCCGCACCCACTCGGCCAGCTCATCGACCGTGATGGCGCCGTCGTGGTCGAGGTCGATGGTGGCGAAGTGGCGGCTGTCGGCCTTCCGCTCGAGCTCGGCGGGCGAGATGCTGCCGTCGCTGTCGAGGTCGAGGGTGGCCATCAGGTCGGCCCACACCACGTCTTCCGAAAACGCGGGACCAGCCGTCGCAGGTGCGCTGACAGCGGCGACGGCGACCAGGAAGCCGATGGGCCATGAACGGGCAGTGGAGGGCATCGGCCCGGTCGTATCGGTCGGAGCGGGGGGTGAGCAAGGTCGCCCCCCCCCGGTGGCGGGCTCAGAAGTGGACCACCAGTCCGGCCGTGGCTTGCAGGGCACCGTCGGCCAGCGGGTCGTCGCTCAGAGCGTCCATCCGGGACAGGTACCGGGCTTCCACGTCGACTGCGACGCTGCGCCCGATGGCCAGCTCGAGCCCGAGGCCGGCGTGCGGGCTGAAGCGCTGGCCGCTCTCGGGGGCGTGTGCGCGGGAGGCCGGTCCGTCAAAGCTGACGCCGGCGCTCACGAAGGGGCTCACGCGGGTCCAGGGGAAGGCGAAGAGCTGGCCCGAGATGCCCACGGGGTCGGCGATGAGGGCGCCGGTCTCGGTGTTCTCGACGCGCATCCAGCTGCCTTCGATGCCGAAGGCTTCCACGGGACGGTAGCGCGCCATCAGGCCGTAGCCCGTGCCGGCGTTCATGGACTGTTGGAGCATGGAGCCCTCGACCATGGCGCCGCCCTTCACACCGAGAGCGAAGCTGCCGCCGCGGTCGACCGCTCGCCGAGGCGCCTTGGTGCGGTGTGACTCGCCGGTGATGGGGTTCTTCTCCACGTACCGGACGTTGTGGCGCTTGGGCGGCGGGTTGTAGAGGAACACGCCAGCGCCCAGGTACTCCGGGCTCCACTTGGGCACGCCCTTGAGGTGGTAGCGGTGGGCGCGGGGGTTCCAGCCCTCGGGAAGCAGCGCATTCTGTTCGAGGCGGACGTTGCGTCCCTTGCCGCGGGGCTTCTTCACCTGCGGACGGCCATCGTGGATGGCACCGTTCACGCCGGGGTCGCGGGGCTTGCCGCCTGGAAGCGTCTGGCCGCGTGGGGTGCCGGCCTGGCCGGGGCGGACGCCGGGACGGCCTTGGGCGCGTGGCTTGCCCGGTGCGCGGGGGCCGGTCTGGGCCAGTGGGCCGGTGCCCTGTCGCGGCTTGTCTGCCCGAGGCTGGGTGCCGGTCCGGGGCTTGGTTCCAGTGCGGGGCTTCACACCGGGCTGGGTGTTCAGTCGAGGCTTGGCTCCCGCCCGAGGCTTGGCACCTGGCTGCGGCCTGGCTCCCGCCCGAGGCTTGGCACCCGCCCGAGGCGTCGCGCCGTTGCGTGGCTTTGCGCCCACCACCGGTCGACCGTCGGCTGGGCGGACGGTGCCGGGTCGAGCGCCGGGCCTGGCTCCGGGGCGGACAGCACCCGTGGCCGGGCCCGACACATCTGCAGCCGCTTCCTTTCGGGCCTTCTTCCGCTTCTTCTTCTTGTTGCCTGCAAGCGCCGGTGTCGCGGTCATCCCCACGACAAGGGACGTGCACACGAGGCGAGACAGCAACGACCGGGCCATGCATCCTCCTTCTTTGCGGGACCGCTTGCGCCGGGGGGCACGGTCTCGATGCGGGAGGGCGACGCCGGTGGGTGGATGCTATTCGACGGGAATGTCGACAAATCGGGTATTCCCGTGGAGTCAGACCTGCGGCGTTTCTGCGACAGCCTCACGGTCCGGCGGGCAGTGACGGCAGTGGCGCGTGTTGGAGATGTGCGCCCAGAACAGCGTGACCCCGCCTGCGATGGACAGGACGGTGGCCCCCGGGAACAGGTGGGTGGCCTCCCCGAGCCGGCCGAGCATCAGCAGGCCTGCGCCCACGACGAAGAACGTGAGCACCCGCTGGGAGCGGTGGGTGCGGTAGCCACGCCAGGCGGCGATTCCCGCGATTCCGAGGGCGGTCAGCACAAAGAGCCACTCCACCCACCCATTGGTGAGCGCCCGGAGGCCCAGCGCGGGGAGGAGGCTCGGGACCGCCGCCATGGCCAGGCAGTGGGTGGCGCAGGTGGCGCTCGCGAGGCCGCCGAGCTTGTCCCAGATGCGCGTGGTGACGGGGGGCTGCGAGTCTGCCGCAGACGTGGTCATGCCGATGCCGGGACCGCCTGTGTTGTGTTGGCTGGCAACAGGCATGCAGAGTCCTCCGCGGGGGGCGCGGTCGATGGCCGATGGGCGAGAGGGCCCGCCCCCCCGGTGTCCCTGCTCGAGAGACGGCGGGCCCCGACGCTCCGAGAGAGAGCCCGCCGGGGGGCGGTACCCGGTCGGTCTAATGGTGGTGGTGGCTTGATGCAACTGAATTGCGATAAGTGCCGTCGGCCTGTGGGGCGACTGTTGCCGTGAGGCATGGTTTGCGGCGTGGGTTGGGACGAATAGACGCAACCGCCGCCCGACCGGTCCCCGTGGGTGGACCTCGCCAGGCGCGGGGCGAGACGTGTGGAGGTTTGGGTGAAGATCAAGATGGAGCGCACACTCCCGGTGTCCAGTCGCCGGGAGGGACCCGGTCCGGTCCCCGTCACGCTGGTGGCGGGCTTCTTCGGGAGTGGGAAGACCACCCTCCTCGACCAGACCATCTCCGGCCGACCGGGCATGGGTGTGCTTTCGCTCGCTGCAGACGGCAGCCCGATGGGGGTGGATGCCGCGCCAGACGAAGACATCATCGACGTGCTCGGACGGCTCATGGCCGCGGGCCGCCCCAACCACCTGTTCATCGAGCTGGACGGGGATGGCGAGCCGTTGCACGTGGCCGAGGCCCTGGTGGAAGCCACCGAAGAGGGCGACCCCTTGGCGGGCGTGGTGCGCCTCGACCGCGTGGTGACGGTGGTGGACTGCCGGTCGTTCGTGGCCGACCTCCAGCGCGCCGAGACCTTCGCGGTGCTTCCGGCCTGCGACGACGATGATGAGCGGGGGGTGGCCCTCGTGCTCGCCCAGCAAGTCGAAGCGGCCGACGTGGTGGTGCTCGGGCATGTGGACGCCGTGGGCGCTTCCGAGCGGGCCGCGGTCGAGGCCCGGGTGGCCGTGCTCAACCCGAGCGCGGCGGTCGTCGCTGGCCCGCTGGAATGGGAGGACACCCTCCAGCAGGGTGTCTTCGACATGGACCAGACCATGGCCCGGCCCGGATGGCTGGTCACGCTCACCGCCGACCCACCGGTCGAGCCGAGCAGCTCCGGACTGGTCTTCCGGGCCCGTCGCCCCTTCCACCCCACCCGCCTGCGCGACTGGCTGGATGCTGCGTGGCCCGGCGTGGTGCGCGCCCACGGGTGGTTCTGGGTGGCCTCTCGACCCCACCTCACCGCGGAGCTCGACCTCGTGTGCAATGCCTGGGAAAGCGATGCATCGGGCGTGTGGTTTGCTGCGCTGCCTCCTGAAGAACGAGACGCCGAGCCCGACCTCCTCGAGGAACTGGAAGCCCTGTGGCACCCGGTCTTTGGCGACCGCCGCAATGAGCTCTCGGTGGTTGGTGTGGGCATGGACCCCGACTTCATCCGAGCGGGCTTCGAGCGTGCCTTGTGCACCGACGACGAGCTGGCGCTGCTGGCCGACCCCTCCGTCGTTCCGCATCCCTTCCCCTGGCCAGAAGCCCCGGATGCGGTCTCACCGGACTGACCGCAGAAACGCCCGACCCTCATCGCCGGTCCAGTCCCTCGGGCCCCCCATCCGCCCCACCACCCGGTCTCCTTCGACCACGAAGGTGTCGGGCAGTCCGGACACCTGCCAGGCCGCCACAGCATCGGGCGAGACCGTGTAGATGGCGTGGGGCACGCCGTTGTCGAACCAACGCTCCAGCGCGGGCCACGGCTCGTCCGACACCGCCACCAGCGGCACCCCCTCGTCTGCACACGCCGTGAGGAGGGCGGGCAGCTCGGTCTGGCACGGACCGCACCACGTGGCCCAGAAGTGGACCAGGTACGGGCTGTCGGGCAGAGCCTCGCGGTGGCCCGCCCGCTCGACCGCCAGGGGAGGCGCAGGCTCATCGAGGGCTTCCACGTCGAACGCATCCGTGGACGCGTCCCGTCCCGACTCCACCATCCACCACCCGATGCCCAGCCCCACCTGGAGCCCCACGAGGAGCCCCACGGTCTGTACCGTTCGGTTCACCGCCGTCCTCCGGTCCACGTGTAGAGCACGGGTAGCACGAAGAGCGTGAGGACCGTCGACGACACGAGCCCGCCGATGACCACGGTCGCCAGCGGCCTCTGGACCTCCGCGCCGATGCCGGTCGACAGAGCCATCGGCACGAACCCGAGCGCCGCCACCAGTCCCGTCATCAGCACCGGTCTCAAGCGCTCCGATGCCGCCCGCTCCACAGCCTCCCGGACGTCCATCCCGTCGTCGAGGTGCCTGCGAATGGTCGACACCAGCACCATGTCGGCGAGCACGGCCACCCCCGACAGCGCCACGAACCCGATGGCGGCCGACACGCTGAACGGCAGGCCCCGCAGCCACAGGGCCACCACACCGCCCACCGCAGCCAGCGGCACGCCCGAGAAGACCCGCACCGCGTCGCGCAGCCGACCATAGGTGACCGTGAGCAGCAGCAGGATGAGCCCCAGCGCCACCGGCACCACCACCATCAGCCGCGCCCGGGCCCGCTCGTAGTGCTCGAACTGGCCGCCGTACCGGATGTACCAGCCCGTGGGCAGCACCACCGCGGCGTCCACTTTCTGACGCACCTCGGCCACGAAGCTGCCGAGGTCGCGGCCCCGCACGTTGGTCTGCACGATGATGCGCCGGCGAGCCCACTCTCGCTGCACCGCGGCCGGTCCCTCCGTTCGGGTCACCCGGGCGAGCGTGCCCAGAGGCAGGCGGACGCCGTCGGGGCCGGTCACGAGGAGCTGTTCCACCTGCTCGGGACGGTGGCGTGTGTGCTCGGACAGGCGCAGGGCGATGGGGAAGCGTCGCTCGCCTTCGAACAGGGTGCCCACGTCGATGCCGCCGATGGCCTGAACGGCCCGCAGCACGGTGTCGGCGCGCAGTCCGTGGCGCGCGAGCACCGGTCGGTTGACCTCGGCCCGGAGCACGGGCAAGCCGGTGACCTGCTCCACGCTCACATCGGCCGCGCCGGCGACGTCCTGCACGATGCCCTCGATCTGGCGGGCCAGCTCGCGCATCCGGTCGAGGTCGTCGCCGAACAGCTTGATGCCCAGGTCGGAGCGCACACCGGCCACCATCTCGTTGATGCGCATCTCGATGGGCTGGGTGAACACGAGGTTCATGCCGGGGAGCACGGACAAGGTGCGCTCCATCTCGGCCACCAGCTCGGGCTGGGTGTCGGCGCGGGTCCAGCGGTCCTTGGGGTGGAGGGTCACGAAGAGGTCGGACTGTTCGATGCCCATGGGGTCGGTGGCCACCTCGGCGCTGCCGGTGCGGGTCCACACCTTGTCGACTTCGTCGGGAAAGGTCTCCAGCAACACCCTCTCGATCTGGGTGCCGTAGCGGATCGACTCCTCGAGGCTCACGCTCGCCAGCCGGACGGTGTTGATGGCCACCGTGCCTTCGGACAGCCGGGGCACGAACTCGGTGCCCAGCTGAGTGGACAGCAGGGCCGCGTTCACGACGAGAAGCAGCGCACCACCCAGCACGAGACCCGGCGCATCGAGGGCCTTTCCGAGCAGTGGTCGGTAGCGCTCGCGCGCCCGCTTCACGAAGGACACCTCGGTGTGGTCGCCGCGGACCACGAGGCTCGTGAGCACCGGCACCAGGGTGAGCGACGCCAGCATCGACCCCAGCAGCGCGAAGATGACGGTGAGCGCCATCGGCCGGAACAGCTGCCCTTCGGTGCCTTCGAGGGCCAGCACGGGGATGTAGACCACCAGGATGATGAGCTCGCCGTACATCGTGGGCTTGCGCACTTCGAGGGCGGCATCTCCCACCACATCGAGGATGTCGTCGTGGGGGCGCTCTCCCAGGCGTCGCACGGCGTTTTCCATCTGCACGATGGCGCTGTCCACCACCAGCCCGAAGTCGATGGCCCCCAGGCTCATCAGGCTGCCGGCGATGCCGAGCTGCAGCATCAGGTTGGACGCGAACAGCAGCGACAGAGGGATGATGAGCGCGACCACAAGGCCCGCGCGCCAATTTCCCAGGAAGACGAACAGCACGGCGATGACGAGGGCTGCGCCTTCCAGGAGGTTGTTGCGGACGGTGTCGAGAACCTCGTGCACGAGGTCGGTGCGGGCGTAGAGCGTCTCCACGCCCATGCCGTCGGGGAGGGCCCGGGCCGCCTCCGCGAGCCGGACCTCCATGCGGTGGGTGATCTCAGCGCTGTTCTCGCCCCGGAGAAGAAAGCCCAGGCCGAGCACCACCTCGCCTTCGCCCCGGGCGGTCACGGCGCCGCGTCGCAGCACGCGTCCTTCGGAGACTTTGGCGACGTCGCCCAACAAGATGGGGACCCCATCGCGGGTGGCGACCACCACCGAGCGCAGGTCGTCGAGGGTGCCCACACGGCCCACGGCCTGCACGAGGGTGGTCTCGCCGGCACGGTCGATGTTGCCGCCGCCCACGTTGCGGTTGTCGTCCTGCAGTGCGTCCACCAGGTCGTCGAGGGTGAGGCCGGTGCGGATGAGCGCGGCGGGCTCGACGAGAACCTCGATGCGTCGCTCGTCTCCCCCCCAGCTGTTCACCTCGGCCACGCCGGGCAGGGCACGCAGCTGAGGTGCGAGGATCCAGTCCTGGGCGGTGCGCAGCTCAGCCAGCGAGTGGGTGTCGCTGGTGAGCCGGTAGTGGAAGACCTCCCCCAGTCCCGTGGCCACCGGACCGAGGGTGGGGCGGGCCACGCCTTCGGGCATCACGACGGCGGACAGGCGCTCCGACACCACCTGTCGCGCGTGCCAGATGTCGGTGTCCTGGTCGAAGACGAGGGTGACTTGCGACAAGCCGAAGCGCGACAGCGACCGCAGCTCGGTCAGCTCGGGCAGGCCGGCCAGAGCTTGCTCGACGGGCCAGGTGATCTGCTGCTCCACCTCTTCGGGCGCGAGTGCTTCGGCGGTGGTGTTGACCTGCACCTGCACGGGTGTGGTGTCGGGAAAGGCATCGAGCGGCAGCTGCGACAGCGACAGCATTCCCGCCAGCGCGATGAGAACCCAGCCCACCACCACGAGCCCGCGGTGGCGCAGCGACCACCGGATGACGGCATCGAAGAGCATGTCTACTCCACGTCGCAGCAGCCGGCGCCGATGCTGTCCTTGAGGGTTTCGGTCTTCAGCAGGAAGCTGCCGGTGGTGACCACGGCCGCTCCGGACTTCACGGCTCCGGCGATGCGGACGCGGTCGCCTTGTCGGGCGAGCACACGCACGCGGCGGGCCACATAGGTGTCGATGGTCTCGCGCACGAACACGAGGTGCACGTCGCCGGCGCGCTGGACGGCGGCCTCGGGCACCACGAGGGCCTCGGTGGCGGTGGTGCCGCGAATCGTGGCGGTGCCGGTGAGCTGGGCGCGGAGCCGGCCGTCGGGGTTGTCGAGCACCACCCGGGCGTTGGCGGTGCGGGTGTTGGGGTCGACCGCGGGGGACAGCGTGGCGATGGTGCCCTCGAAGATGTCGTCAGGCAGGGCATCGAGACGGACCTGGACCGCCTGTCCGGCCGCCACATGGGCGAGGTCCCGCTCGGCTACGTCCACCGCGGCCCACATCCGGGATGGGTCCACCAGCTCGAACACCACGTGCGGGTCGTCCACCACCTGACCCACCCGGGCGTTCCGGGCGATGACCACACCGTCCATCGGCGCCCGGAGGACGGCCCGGTCGCGTGCCCCTCCGCGCACCACGCGCAGCTCGGCCTCCACCGCATCTCGCTCGGCTCTGGCCGCGGCCACGGCGGTCTCGGCCTCCTGGACCGAGCGCTCGGAGACCGCGCCCTGGTCCAGCAACGCGCGTTGGCGCTCCAGCAGCTCTTCTTGGAAGGTGAGCGCGCGCTGGGCGGCCCGCAGGCGTGCCCGGTCTCCGCCGGCTTCGGGACTCTGCAGGCGGGCCAGAGCGTCCCCCCGCACGACCCAATCGCCGACTTCGGCCTCGATGCCGGTCACCACGCCGGAAGTCGCTGCGCTGACCGCTGCGGTTCGGGTGGCATCCCAGACGATGCGAACCACGGCGTCGGTGCCGTCCACCCACGCCACGGCCTCGGCCTCGACCACCTCGATGCCGGCTTGTTCGGCCGTTGCGCGGGTCTTGAAGCGCACCTTGGTGCCGTCGGCAGGCGCGCCGTCGGTGGCCGTGGGCTGAAGGCTCGGTCGGCCCTCGGCTTCGGGGCTGCACGTGGGGCAGAACGACTCGGGGAAGCCGTGCTCCGGGCACCAGTCGCCCTTCGCCTGAAAGACGGGCGCGAGGCTCGGGTTGCACTGGGTACACACGGACTGGAGCACCCCGTGGGGGGCGCAGAGCTCGGCATCCGCCACCAGAGCCGCCGGCGCACCTTCTTTGGGTGCGTCGGGACCGCAGGCGACGAGAACACCGAACCCCGGGAGGCATGCGAGGAGCAGCCTCCGGAGCTGGGCGGGCATGTCAGCCTTCCTTGGGCGGTCGCTCGATCTTCAGGTCCGGGTTGCACGTGAGGCACTGCGACTCGGGCAGGCCATGCTCACCACACCAGTCGCCCGTGGCCTGGAAGGCCGGGATGAGGGCGCTGTTGCAGCGGGTGCACTGGGACTCGGGGACGGCGTGCTCGCCACACCAGTCGGCGTGGGAGCCCGGCTCGACGCCCTTCGGGGCGTGGGCGGAAGACGAGGCGGGGGCGGAAGACGTGGATGTGCCACAGCCGCCGGCCAAGACGGCCAGGAAGAAGAGTGTTGCGCGGGTCATGGGGATCTCTCTGCACGGTGAAAACGGGTGCGTGGACAGGGAGATCAACCGATGGGAGGGGGGGTGGGCGGCGGACCGGTGGCCAGAGGGTGGCCCACGACCGGAGCGACGACCACGCGGGTGTTCAGACCACGACGCACACCCGGCAGCATGTGCAGCGCGGGCGTGGGCAGAGCCGCGCCAGAGACCGCGCTGACACAACAGACGGTGCAGCCGGCATCGCAGCAGTCGCCCTCTTCGGAGGCGTCGTCGCCGGGGCAGCGCGCACAGCAGTCGTCGTCGAGGGCGCTGATGGTGGGGCCCACGGCAGCCTGTGCAGCAGCCCGGGCTCCGGTGGGGAGCAGGGTGCAGGCCACGAGCAGCAACATCAGCAGGGCGCGAATCATCGCTGCCACCGTAGCGCAGTTTGGCTCCGCCGGCAGACGCTCAAGGCTGGATGAGCACGCCGGCAGGGGTCTCCGAGCGCACGTTCACCACGCCCAGGTCGAGCGCCTCGCCGTCGATGCCCATCATCACGTTGCGCAGGCCGTAGATCTCCGACACGAGCGTGTGCCCGGCCAGAGTGCCCCGCTGGACGGTGACCATGCCGCCGGGGAGCTGGGGGGAGCCGCCCGATGTGCTCAGAGTGCCGGCCACATCGACCGAGGTGCTCAGGGCCAGGCGGATGATGCTGTCGGCGTACCCGCTGCTCACCACGGCGGTGGTGTTGTCGGGGCCCATCGCGATGCCTACGCCGTCGAAGAGCCCGGAGCGGCCGGCGAGGGAGAGGGTGTCGCCGTCGATGGTGACCGCTGCCACGCTGTTTTCCTCCTCGGACCACACGCTGGTGTCGGTGAGGAGCAGCAGGTCGCCGGCGGGGTTGATGGCACCCACGGACAGCCAGCCGTCGTCGCCGAAGACGTCGAGCTCGTCGAGCACCGTGCCGGTGGTGGTGTCGATGAGGGTGACGTCGTGGCCGTCGACCCCGCCCACCATGGCCAGGCGGTCGAAGCGGCCGGGGATGGCCAATGCAGCGGCGGGGAGCTTGGCTTCCACCAGCCGGCCGAGGGAGTCGAGGGGCAGATCGGTGGGTGCGCTGGGCAGGCCGGTCTCGCAGTCGAGGTCGAAGACGTACAAGCCGCCGCCGTTCTCCTCCCAGTTCTGGTCGACCACGTAGATGCGCTCGCCCGAGGCGTCCATGCCCACCGACACGGCGTAGAAGCCGGTGGTCCAGCCGGCGTCCACCACGGTCACAGCCCCGCTGTCGTCCACCGCGAAGATGGTGAGGGTGCCGTCGTCGAGGGCCACCACGCCCAGAGAGCCGTCGGGGGTGAACACGCCGGGGTTGAGGTAGGTGCGGCCGCCGCTGACGGTCTCGCCGGTGTCGGTGAGCGTGCCGTCGGCCGACAGCGTGAGCACCGCCCAGTTCTCGCCGGTGCCCTGGAAGGACAGGTTGGCGAGCACGGTGCGGTCGGCGTCGGGGTCGCGATACTCGGACCGGCAGCCTTCTCCCTCGATGGGGTCGTCGATGCCGTCGTCGGTGGTGCCGGAGTCGCCCGAGTCACCCTCGCTGGCGGTGTCTTCGTGGTCTGCCGGGGGGGCGGTGGACTTGCCGGTGGGGTCGCAGGCAGCGAGCAGGACGGTGCAGAACAGGAGGGTGCGCATGGGAGGTCCGGGCGGTCAGCGATGCCAGATGGGGCCGCCTTGTCCCGAAGGTGGGGTGGGCGGACCGGGCACGATGGGCCGTAGGTAGTACTCCACGCCGGCCTCCTCCCGCCAGTGTCGGGGGTACCCGAGGGCGACCTCTTCGAAGCGGGTGCCGTCGACCCAGTCGGTGGCCCGCATGTGCAGGTGGCCGCTCACGGCGACGGAAATGCCGTAGCGACGGTGCCAGTCGGCGGTGTGCACGCTGCCGCACCAGGGGGTGAAGCGGGGGATGCGGTACAGGCGGATGAGGTCGGGTCGGAGCGGGAAGTGGCTGACCACCACCTTGGGGAGGTCGTCGGGAACAGCGGCCAGGCGGGCTTGTGCGCGTTCGCGGAGCACGTCGGCCCACGCCACGATGTCGGGGTGGGGGTCGGTGCGCAGGCGGATGTCGTCGACCGGCCGGATGCCGGATGCGCGGGCCCACGCTGCCACCTTGTCGCGGGAGATGTTCGGGGGCCGCAGGGTGAAGTCGTAGAGCATGAAGAGCGGCACCACACGGGCCTTGTCGTCGAACACCGCCGGCGGGTCTTCGGGGGTGACCACGCCGAACTGTCGGCAGACGTCCACCATGGCGGCGTAGCGGGCCTCGCCGCGCAGAGGGTCGGACGGGGCGGCCCAGAGCTCGTGGTTTCCAGGCACCCAGAACACGCGCCGGAACCGGGGACACAGCCGCGACCACGCCTTGGCCAGGTCGTCGGGACCATCGCCCACGTCGCCCGCCACGATGAGCTCGTCGTGGGGGTGGTCGGCCAGTGTGTCGAGGGCCCGCAGGTTGTGCGGTCGGTTTACGTGGAGGTCGGACAGGGCAAGGAGTCTGGACATTGCGCGAGGTCTACCCTCCTCGGGTGCCCGTGTCCGCCATACGCCATCGGCAACGCCCCGAGGTCTACATGCCCATCATCGACGCCTGGATCCAGCACCCCACCCCCGACTTCGTCAGCCACGACATGTTCGCCACCTTGCGGCGCTGGCTGGGCCTTCCCGACCGCATCGACGCCTTTCCCATCGAGCTCACCCTGGGCGCCATGGATGCCGCTGGCGTGGACCGGGCCCTCACCTGCGCCTGGAGCGGTCCACACGGCTTCCTGCTGTCCAACGACCACGTCGCCGAGACGGTCGATGCCAGCGGCGGGCGCCTCATCGGTGTGGGCAGCGTCGACCTCTCCGACCCCATGGAGGCCGTCCGCGAGGTGCGGCGCTGTGCCGAGCGCGGCTTCAAGGCCATCCGCGTGCTGCCCTGGATCTGGGGCCTGCCCCCCGACGACCGCCGCTACTACCCCGTGTACGTGGCCTGCATCGAAGCCGGCCTGCCGTTCTGCACCCAGATCGGTCACACGGGTCCGCTGCGGTCGAGCGAGCCGGGTCGACCCATCCCGTACCTCGAGAACGTGCTGCTCGACTTTCCCGAGCTCACCGTGGTGGGCGGCCATGTGGGCGAGCCGTGGATCCGCGAGGTGCTCACGCTCTGCCACAAGTTCCCCAACTTCTACGTGGACACCTCGGCCTGGGCCCTGCACCGCCTGCCCGTCGAGCTGGTGCAGTACATGAAGGGCCGCGGCCTGTCCCGCGTGCTGTTCGGCTCGAACTTCCCGATGCTCCAGCCCGGCGCCTGCCTGGCCCGCCTCGATGCGCTGGGCCTCGACGACACCGCCAAGGCGTGCTTCCTCCACGACAACGCGGTGAAGGTCTACAACCTATAGGGGGCTCCGGCAGCTATGCTCCGGCGGTCGAGGTGCCCCGTGCTGCTGCCCATCCTCCTCTCGTCGGTCGTGTCTGCTCAGGAGACGCCCCCGCGCGTGCTCCACCTGGGCAACAGCTACACCTTCTTCAACGACCTCCAGTTCCGGGTCGCCGATGCGCTCCGGGCCAGCGTGCCCGCGATGCACGACGCCGAGGGAGAGCGCCTCACCGCGGGTGGTCTGCGCCTTCCCGACCACGTGGACCGTGTGGAGCGTGGCGATGCCGAGTGGGTGGACAAGCTCACCGGTGAGCCCGGCCGGTGGACCTGGATGGTGCTGCAGGACCAGAGCCAGATCCCGGGCTTCCCCGAGACCGAGCGCTACTGGCAGGAAAGCGCCGACGCCGTCTCCACTCTCGATGGCTACGCGGTCGACCAGGGCGCCGAGACCGTGCTCTTCATGACCTGGGGGCGGCGCGACGGCGACAGCACCAACCCGTCGATGTACCCCGACTTCACCACCATGAACGACCGCCTCGACGCGGGGTACCGGTCATACGCCACCCGCACGTCGGTCGACGGTCGCACCATCTGGGTGGCCCCCGCCGGACGGGCCTTCGCAGCCGTCTACAACCGCATCCTCGCCGAGGGCGGCACCCCCGAAGACGCCGGCTCCGACTTCCACCGGCTCTACGACGGCGACGGCAGCCACCCCAGCGCACTCGGCACCGCCCTGTCCGCCAGCGTGTTCGTGCGCACCTTCACCGGCTGGCCGCCCGCCTGGGACACCACCCCACCCGGTGTGGATGCAGCCGACCTGGACTGGATGCTCGACGCTGCCAACGCCGCCGTGGTGCCCTTCGACGACCTTGCCTACCCCTGGGCGGTGATGGTGGCCGACTACAGCGCGCCCACCGACATGGACCCGGGCCTCGGGTGGGTGGCCTCGGGCGACCAGCTGTGCGTGACCGTGGGCGTGGACTCCGCGCAAGACGACGTGGAGCAGGTCACTCTGGGAGCTCTCCACGACGCCACCCCGGGCTGCGGACGCGTGTGGATGCTCGACGGCGGCAGCTGGAGTGCCGAGCGGGTGGACGCGGAAGCGGGTGCCACCGGTGAGCTGGTGGTGGCCGGCGGTTCCTTCACGCTGCGGTCGGCTGCATCGGTTCCGTTGGTGGTGGCCGGTGGCACGCTCAGCCTCGCCGACGGCACCACGGGCACCACGCTGGACCAATCCGCCGGCACGGTGGTGGTGTCGGTGGCCGGTCCCCCCACATTCTCCGACACGGTGTCGCTCGCCGGGACACTCCAGGTCGACGGCACCCTCGCGGATTCCGCATCGCTGATGGCTTCGGCGAGCATCACGGTCGCCGACGACCTGGCCCACAACCTGCCCGATGACTGGGCCCTCGAAGTCCGCTCGGAAGACGGCACCGACACCCTGTGGGCCGTGGCCCCGGATGCCGGTGGGGATGACGCGGGCGGAGATGGAGACGGCGGTGGTGCGGTCGACGAGGGCACCGCTGGCGAGACCACCTCGGGCGGTGGAGACGGGGGCGAAGACGACCCCGAAGACGAAGCCTCCTCCTCGGGTACGTCCCCGGCCGACAAGTCCGGATGTGCCGTGACCGCGGGTGCAATGGGCGGCCTGACCCTCGCCCTGTTCGCCGTGTGGGGCCGCCGCCGCGACACCTGACCCCTATGGGTCGGGCACCAGGATGACCTTCCCCAGGTTTTCGCGGTCGTGCAGGATGCGGTGGGCTTCCTTGGCGTTCGAGAACGGCACCGTGGCGTGCACCCGCGGCCGCAGCACGCCTTGTTGCCAGAGCACGAGCAGCTTCTCGAGCCAGCCCGACACCCGCTCGGACTCGTGCCACATGTGGCCCATGTTCACGCCCATCACGCCCACGTTGTCGTTCATCAGGGTGATGGGATTGAACTTGAGCCAGGGGACTGCGGCCAGGTTGCCGATGGCGCCCAGGATGTTGCGGGTGTTGCCCGATGCGTTGGCGGAGAAGCCGAAGCACACCATCCGGCCGCCTGCGCGGAGCAGCGAGAGGCCCTTCTTCCAGTAGTCGCCGCCGATGGGGTCGAGCACGAGGTCGAGGCCGGGTTGGTCTTTCAGGACCTCGGCGAAGTCCTGGTTGCGGTAGTCGATGAGCTGGTGGTAGCCGCGTTCCTTGAGGAATTCGTGCTTGCCGGGGGATGCGGTGCCGATGGCCGTGGCGCCGCGCCACAACAGCAGGTCGAGGGCAGCCAGGCCCACCCCGCCACCTGCGGAGTGCACCAGCACGCGGTCGCCCTTGCGCACCCGGCCCATCTCTTCGAGCATCATCCAGGCGGTGAGGGCGTTGACCGGGATGGCGGCTGCGGTGACGGCATCGAGGGAGTCGGGGCGGACCACGGCCTGAATCTCGGGCACACACACCGCGGAGCTGTGGCCGCCGAAGCGGGTCATGGCCACCACGGGCTCGCCGATGCGCTTGCGGGAGATGCCGTGGCCGACGGCGTCGATGGTGCCGGCGACTTCGTAGCCCATGACGCAGGGGAGGGCGGGGCGGTCGGGGTAGATGCCCATGCGGCCCATGAGGTCGGCGAAGTTGAGCCCGGAGGCTTCGACGCGGATGCGGACTTCGCCAGGACCCGGCTCGGGGTCGGGGTCGGTGCGGACCTCGAGGACATCGGGTGCGCCTTCACGCGGGATCCAGATCTGTTGCATCAGGGAGTCTCCAGGGGGTCGAGCGCGATGACGCCTTCGAGGTACCGCGCACAGGGGCCGATGAGCGTGACGCGGTCCCCCTGCACACGACAGCGCAGGGTGCCACCCCTCTTGGAGACCTGTCTTGCGGTGAGGACGTGCTTTCCGAGCTCGGCTGCCCAGTACGGTGCGAGCGTGCAGTGGGCTGAGCCGGTGACGGGGTCTTCGGGCACGCCGGATGCGGGGGCGAAGAATCGGGAGACGAAGTCCAGGCCGTCCGCTCCAGGGGCGGTGGCGATGATGTTCATGCCGAGGTCGCGCCCCATGCGCACGGTGTCGGGGTTCAGGGCCAAGATGGCGTCCACGTGGGCGAAGCGGGCCATCATGTAGCGGGCGCCGTGGGTCTGGCGGACGGCGAAGAGGGCGTCGGGGCGGGCGCCGAGGACAGCGGTGACGTCGGGGTCGGGGTCGACGGGCTGGAAGGGGATGGCGGGGAGGTCCATCGCGAAGCCGGTGCCGTCGCGGGTGACGAACAGCGGTCCGGAGCGGGTGTTGAACTGTGCGCGGTCGAGGCCATCTTCGGGGAGCACCACGCTGCCGGCTGCGAGGGTGGCGTGGCCGCAGAGGTCGACCTCGAGGGTGGGGGTGAACCACCGCAGGCCGTAGACGCCCGGGGTGTCGGTGTCGGTGACGAAGGCGGTCTCGGACAGGTTGTTCTCGGCGGCGATGCCCTGGAGGATGGCGTCGGGGAGGACGGTGCGACCGAGGCGCACGACCGCGGCCGGGTTGCCCGAGAACACACGCTCGGCGAAGGCATCGACTTGGACCATGGGCAGGCGCATCAGGACTCCTGTGGGACGTCGGGAGGGGTGGGCAGGGGGAGGCCGCGCATGGATGCCACGCCCCAGCCCACGATGGCGAACATGCCCCACGACAGGCCCACCACCACGCCCACATCCACCAGGCCGCGCCACGGGGCCGGCAGCATGCGCACGCCCACGATGAGCCCCACGACCATGGCGGTGATGGACCACGACACGATGAGGCGCTTGCGGGTGGCGTGGAAGAAGCCCATGCAGAAGGCCGGGGCCAGGAGCACGCGGAGGGGCGTGGGGTGGGCGGCGAGCCAGGTGGCCCGTGCGATGACCCGTGGAGAGAAGGCCTTCTGGAAGCCGCGGTAGCCTTCGCCATAGGCCATGAAGAGGGTCCAGCCGGCCAGAAACGCCCACTGTACGCCGGTGAGGGGGCCTTCGAGCGCGGTCTGCGCCACGGCCGACAGCCGCACCACGGCCGAGCCGAGCAACAGGATGACACCGGCGATGCCCCACGCAGCCGCCAGGGTGCCGAGTGGAGACACGCGGGCTGGGCGCGTGGCCTCGGATGATAGCGGGGAAGGCATCGGGCTCCGGGGGCAGGGACGAGGGGCTATCTCGCAATCGCCCATGCGCGACATTCGGATACTGTTGCAGGCACCGCCCCGCCCCGGACCTTGCATGGCCTTGTCCACCGCGAAGAAAGCCATCTTCGGCTCCATCACCACCGCCATCGTGCTCACCGCGCTCGAGGTGGGCGCCATGTGGATTGCCCCACACCGGCCGCTGTCGCAGGGCGGGCAGCACACCGCCGAGACCGCCATGCGGGCGTCGGATGTGCTCGGCTGGGAGGCTGTTCCCGGTCGAAGCCGAGCCTTCAACGTGCCGGGCGGAACCGTGGTGGGGCCCGAGGGCACCCGCAATCCCCCGGCGAAGCAGAAGCCCGACAACGGCCTGCGGCTCATGACCTTCGGCGACTCCACCATCTACGGGGTGATGATTCGCGACGGCGAGGTCTTCTCCGACGTCGCGGCCCAAGCCCTCTCCCGCAGCCTGCGACGGCCCGTGGATGCCGTCAACGGGGGCATTCCCGGCTACTCCTCCGAGCAGGCCCGGCGGCTGTATGAACGCCGGCTCCGCGACTATCGGCCGGATGTGTTGGTCATCGCCACCCTGTGGTCCGACAGCCAGCTCGGCCCGATGCCGGATGCGCAGCTGTACCCCGAGCGCGGCGCGGCGGTTCGTCGAATGCTCCAGAGGAGCGCCCTGGTGCGGCTCTTCGGGGGGCTGATGGCCGGCTGGGTGCCCGGACGGGATGTGGCCTGGAAGCTGTCGGCCGAGCCCGGGGTGCGTCGGGTCCCGCCGGCAGCCTACCGCTCCAACCTGCACAGGCTCGCCGAGCTGGCCCGCGAAGATGGCGCCCAGCCGGTCTTTCTCATGCTTCCTTGCGACCGGGATGTGCGCCGGCAGCCCCTCGAAGCTCCTCGGCCCGAGTACCGTCAGATCATGACCGAGGTGGCGGATGAGGCCGGTGTTCTACTGGTGGACGGCGTGACGCCCTTCGTGGGCGACTCCCGTGGCATGGGCCTCATGCTCGACGATGTGCACCCGTCGGCCTCCGGTCACCGCATCCTCGGCGAGACCCTCGCCGCAGCCCTCGCCCCCACGCTCTCGGCCCGCACGCCCTGACGCCCCCCGGAGTCCCCATGTCCCCCGTCGAACCGCGCGACCCTCAGGCCCGCGTCGTCCGCACCCTCGTCGACCGCCTCCAGGCCCGCTACGCCGACGGACTCGCCCGGGTGGCCGCAGCGTGGGGGCATCCCGAGACCCTCTCCCCGGTGGACTGGTTGCGGGATGGTGGGGTCCATGGCGGTGGTCGCAGGCTCCAGACCCTCGACACACCCGTGTTCGACCGCGCCTCGCTCAATGTCTCGGGCGTGCACTACGACGACCTCCCCGACAAGCGCCTCGCGTCGGCCACTGCCCTGTCCTGCATCGTGCACCCCCGTCATCCGCTGGCCCCGTCGATGCACATGCACATCTCGTGGACGGCTCTGCGCAGCGGCCGGGCCTACTGGCGGGTGATGGCCGACCTCAACCCGTCCCACGAAGATGCCCACCACAAGGCTCGCTTCATCGACGCCATGCGCGCCGCCTCGGCCGACACCTGGGCCGAAGGCCGCGACCAGGGCGACCGCTACTTCGCCATCCCCTCGCTCGGGCGCACCCGTGGTGTGGCCCACTTCTACCTGGAGGGCTGGAACACAGGCGACTTCGAGGCCGACTTCGCGCTCGCCGACCGCTTTGGCTGCGCCGTGATCGACGAATACTGCGCCATTCTCGTGGATGTGGCTCGCGCGGCATCCGCGCCCACGGAGGCCGAACAGACCGCCCAGCGGCACTACCACAGCCTCTACTTCCTGCAGGTGCTCACCCTCGACCGGGGCACCACGTCGGGCCTGATGGTGCATGGCGACAACGATGTGGGCATCCTGGGGTCGCTGCCGTCCACCGTCGACCGGGCCTGGCTGCAGAGCAAGGTCGACTGCCAGACCTCCCCTCAAGACGCCCTGATGCGGGGCCTCATCGACGCACTGAACCCCGGTCCCACGCCCACGGTCGACATCCCCACCAAGCGGCGGCTCGCACAGGTGGTGCGCGACCACTATCGGGCCCATCCGGCTGCACTGGACCTCCAGGCACGGGGCAACATCGTGCCGCCTACGGTGGCCAACCACGGCAAGGCCTGAGCTCAGCTCCGCGACCGCCAGAACACCAGCCCTTGCGCGTTCAGTCGTGCATCCAGCGACAGCCACTCGCGGCGGTCGGCGTGGGTGCCGGGGTGGCCCATCCGCTCGGCACGGGTGCAGAGGTGGTCGAGCAGCTCGGCCTCCACGTCGCCGAGGTCGCGATCGGGCGCGGCGATGCGCACGAAGGCGTCGAGGTCGGTGTGGAGCTGGGCGGCGATGGCTGCGAGGTCGTCCACCCGGCTGTAGTGCGTGAGCCATGCGGTGGTGTGCCCCGTGGCCACCACGCGGTCGATGCTGTGGTGGGCGGCGTCGGGGTCGAAGTGGACGGGGGTGGTGGTGGGGAAGACGAAGGGGCCGTTGGGCGTGTGGAGGGCCCGGTACGCGATGCCGAAGGTGTCTCCGGTGAACACGCCGCCGGCGACGTCGTCGACGATGCAGTGGTGGTGCTTGGCGTGGCCGGGCGTGTGGAGGAAGCGCAGCACCCGGTCGCCCACCATGAGCTCGCCGTCGTCGGTGGTCTCGATGATGCGCTCGGATGGGATGGCCACGATGTCGCCGTACAGGGCCCGGAACGTGTCTTCGCCGTAGACCGCGATGCTGCCGGCGATGAGCTTGGTGGGGTCGGCCATGTGGCGGGCCCCGCGGGGGTGGACCACCAGCCTGGCGTGGGGAAGGGCCTGCATGAGCGCCCCGGCACCGCCGGCGTGGTCGAGGTGGATGTGCGTGAGGATGACGTGGGAGACGGTGTCTTCGGGAATGTTCAGCGCCTCGAGCGCGGCGCGGGTGGCCGGGACCGAGTGCACGGTGCCCGTGTCGACGATGTAGGCGGCGTTCCCGGCGCGCACGATGTGGACGGCTCCAATGCCGGGACGGACGTAGCCGCTGTCGGCTGCGAAGACGCCGTGGCCCACCGTCTCGGGGACTGCAGGGGAGGAGATGGGGGACATGGGCGCCTCGAGGTGCGGTGGACGGGACCAGCCCGGGGTAGCCTGGACACGTGCGTCCGTCGCCCGGAGGATGTGTGAACCGTCGAATGGCTCGCTGGAGTGTCGTGCTGACCGCCTTTGTGGGTGTGGCCGCCTGCTCCGACTACCAGATCGACAAGGTGCAGGGCGTCGAGCCCGAGGGCACCGCGCCCGAGATTGCGGTCGACCCCGGCGTGGTGAGTCCCGGCGTCACCTGTGGGGTCCACTCCGAAGACATCACCGTGTCCAACGTGGGCAACGGCCCCCTCACCGTCACCGACCTCCTGCTCATCGGCGACGGCTGGTCGCTCGCCTCTGCACCCGCCCTGCCCGTCATCATCGACCCCGACGACCACATCGTCGTCACCGTCGAGGGCCAGGGCGGCCCGGCTTCGTTGGCCTTCCGCTCCGACGACCCCGTGCGCAGCCAGGTCACCATCACCCTCGAGAGCGAGCTGGACTCCCCGCCTTCCCTGTCGCTCGATGGCCCACCCAACGATGGGGCCCTCTCTCCCGGTGCGCAGGTGGCCTTCACCGGAAGCGCCGAAGATGGCGGCGTCGACCCTGCCGACCTCCTCATCGGCTGGACCTCCGACATCGAGGGCAACCTGGGCTCCGTGGTCCCGTCTTCCGACGGCTCGTTTCAGTACGACTGGGACGGCCTGCTGCGCACCCCTGGCCCACACCTGCTCACCGCCACGCTCACTGACAGCTGCGGCAACACCGTCGAGGACACCATCCTGGTGTGTCAGGAGGCCGGGTATGTGGCCGACGAGCTCGACCTCGACTCCTGGCACTACGAAGGCACGGCCTTCTGGGACACCTTTCGCGAGGTGGTGGAGCTCACGGCGCTGGACCCCTTTGCCGTGGGCACGGCCTTCCAGGTGGCCTCGGCAGTCCCGGCCGACAACGTCACGCTGCGCTTCGAATTCCAGACCGGCGGGGGCACCGGCGCCGACGGCTTCAGCGTCACCGCGCTCGACGTCGACCGCATGACCGGCTTCATGGGCGCACCCGGCTGTGCGCTTGGCTACGGCGAGCCCCACGAGAGCTGCATCGACGAAGGCGAGGCCCTGCCCGGCTGGTCCATCGAGGTCGACACCTACTACAACCCGTACATCGACCCCTCCAGCAACGACCACCTCTCGCTCACGTTCGACGGCGACCTCGACACCACCGCGGCGTGGGTCGACCTCCCCGAGGTGGAAGACACCGGCTGGCACACCCTCGAGGTGGTGGTGCGCGCCCCATGGGTGCAGGTGCTGCTCGACGACGCCATCCTCATCGACGAAGAGGTGGTGGGCTTCACCCCCTTCGACGCCTACATCGGCTTCACCGCGGCCACCGGCGCCGACACCAACCAACACACCATCCGCGGACTCACCGTCTCGGGCGATGCCTGCGACGACTTCGAGCCCCGGTAGCGGTCAGTACCCGGCCGCTTCGAGGCCGGTGAGGTAGGCCTGGACGGCCGCTTGGTGGGAGCCCGGGTCGTGGGCCAGGAAGGCGCGTGCGGCTTCTGCGGCGTCGGCGTAGCGCTCGAGTCGGCCCAGGAGCTCGATGCGGAGGGCGGACAGCTCTCGTGTGACGGCGGGTGGAGCTGGGCTGTCGGACAGTCCCGCGTCGACGGTGTCGAGCACAATGGCCGGGTCGACGTTGTCTTGGAGGAGGAGCGTGGCCCGCAGCAGCAGCCCCGAGGCGGTGGTGGGGAGGCATGTGATGCGGTCGGCGCGGGTGAGACGGCGGACCGGCTGGCCGTCGCAGGTGACCTCGACGATGCCCCGCTCGACTTCGACGGACGTGCCGAGACCGCCGACCTGTACGTGGAAGGACGTGCCCACCACCACCACATCGGCGTGGGGCGTGTGGATGCGGAGGTCGACGCCTTGGTTTGGGGTGAGGTCGACGTGGAGGTCGCCGGTGGTCCACTCCACCCGTGGAGCGGCCTGCGTGCCGGACAGCGCGCCCGTGCCTCGGGTGGTGAGCATGAGGTGGGGGGTGACGGCGCCAGCGGTGGGGGCTTCGGCGGCGAAGGTGGCCGACAGCGGCGGCGGGGGGGCTTCGGGAAGGAGGAAGAACGCCGCAGCCGCTGCCAGCGCGATGCCCGTGGCGACGACGGGAACAACGCGCCGGTGCGGCTGCGGCGTGGAAGCGTGGACGCCGGCCCAGACGGCCTCGACGGTGGTGTCGTCGGGCTCGGTGGCGTCGCGGAAGGTGTCTCGGGCGCGGTCGTAGCTCACGCGCCACCTCCCAGGAGGCGAGGGGGGTCGGGGGCGAGGCCGTGGCTGCGGGCGAGCGTGGAGAAGCGCTTCTTGCCCAGGCGGAGGCGACCCTTCACGGTGCCCACGGGAATGCCCAGCAGGCGGGCGGCTTCGGTGGCGGAGCGCTCTTCGATGTAGCAGAGCACGAGCACCTCGCGCTGTGCGGTGGGCAGCTTCTCGAGGATGGTGCGCACGGTGTGGGCGGTCTCGCCGGCGGCGGCGAGGTCGTCGGGGAGGCGGCGGCGGTCGGGCCGCTCGAAGGACACACCACCGATCCAGCGCTGCCACCACACGCGACGGCGATGGCCGGCCAGGACCCTGCGGGTGGTGCCGAACAGCCACGCCTCGAACGCGGCAGGGTCGCGGAGGGTGTGGAGGCGCCGGAAGACGATGATCCACACCTCCTGGGCGGCTTCTTCGGGGTCGACGCCCGGTCCGCCGAGGCGGGCACACCAGCGGAGCACGTCGCGCGCCCATGCATCGAAGAGGCGGCGCTGGGCCTGGCGGTCTCCGTCGGCAGCGGCCGGAACCACATCTTCTGCGAGACGGGGGCGTGGCACGGAGTCCCTCGACGGATGCACCGTGGCCATGTCAGCGCCCGCCCACAACGCGGGCCAGGCCCACGGAGAGCGACACCTCGGAGGCGCGACCGTTCAGGCGGTCGACGCGTTGGGCGCCGCGGAGCTCGGTGGCCATCGACCACCGTGGTCCGGCGGGCGCCCGGAGGCTGGCGGTGGCGGCGAGGTGGGTGCCCGGTCCCTGGTCGATGCATGTGTTGACACAGGGGTAGGTGTGGGTGTGGCTGGCGGCGTGGGCCCAGGCACCCAGCTCGGTCGTCCAGGGTCCGTCTCGGAGGTCCCACGTGACCCCGGCACCCACTGCGCTGGCGCCGTAGGTGTCGAGTCCGGCGGTGGTGCGGGTCAGGCGGGCGGACAGCTGGGGTCGGAGTCGGGTGCCTCGGCCCACGCGGAGCTCCGCACCGGCACCGGAAGCGCTGTGGGTGGGGATGCGGGAGCCAGTCCCGAGAACCTCGACCCGCCACTTGGACGGCGGCTCGGGAGAGGGCGGCTGAGCGACCGGGGATGGGGGGACCGCCGCCACCACCGGGGTGGGTGGCTTGGGTGGGAGGGGGGTGGTGACGGGCGCTTCGGGGCGGTCTGCCGGGGGCGGGGGAGCCACGGTGGCTTCGGCAGGACCTGGCGCGGGGCGAGGGGGCGCCGCCCGTGCGGGTTTGGGCGTGGGAGGAGGCGCGGCACGAGGGGGCGGCACGGGTGCGGGCAGCGACCAGGCGGGTGCGCGCACCATGCTCGAGGCCACAGCCAGGACGGCCACGCGGTCGGCAGGGGAAGTGGGGGAGCCCACCCGGGTCTCGTGGCGACCACCCGAAGCGTCGACAACCACCACCTTCAGGTGGTCGCCATCTGGAATGAGCGTGACGCGAGGGTGCCCGCCGGAGCCGGCTGGCCCGACCACGAAGCCCGCGTGCTCGGCCACCGCGTCCCACGCTCCAGCGGGTGACGCGGCGGGAGGGATGAGCAGCGGCGTGCGGTCCGTGGGCGACGGGGGACCGGCCAGCCAGGCGGTGGCGAGGAGAGCGAGCACGGGGCCTCGAAGAGGAAGCGGGTGGAGCCTATTGAGGGATCGGGTCGGGGTTGCTTGCAGCGTCTTGCGTGGCGGTCACAGGCCGGTGTCGTCCACCCCGCAGGCCACCACGCTGTCGGGGTCGCCTTGTCGCCAGGCGAAGGCCCAGCCTTCTGCGCACGCGTAGGAGTCTTTGGGCTGGATGGGGCCGCCTCGGAGGCTCACCGACACCAGGTACACCTCGCCGTCTTTCAGGGCCGACGGGTCGCCCACCACGCCGCCGCCGAACTCGGTCTCGCCATCGGCGGGCACGGTGCCGAACGTCACGGAGTCGAAGTCACCGGTCACGGCCCACACGCCTGCTGCGCCGCTGTTGCAGGCCAGGGCGGGGTCGGAGGCGTCAGGCTTGTCGAACCTGACCCGCACGCCGTGGTCGTCGTCGCTGGTCAGCGAGTCCCAGTGGATGGTGGGCGTGCCGTCGTTGTAGTCGAACTGGACGTCGGCGCTGCAGTCGGGCTGGGGCACGCAGCCGACGAGGCCGGCGAAGAGGACGGAAACGAGGAGTGGGTGGCGCATGGGTCGTTCCTTCGGGCTGGGGAGCTCTGCGCTCCGTGGCACCCCGAGAGGTGCGACCGCCCAGCTGTTCGGATCACCGAATTCGAAAGAACGCCTGCCCCGGTCGAACAGCCTTCGAAGAGGACGTGCGAGAGCGAGCGTTCGCGATGGGTCAGGCGACCTTGGTGGCCGCTCCGGTGTCGACACGGGCCAGCCAGGTGCCGATGGTGCGGAGCACGCGTCGCAGGTCTTCGCCCGCAGCGAGGAGGCCGGCCGGGTGCACGCTCAGCAGCGCCACCGCAGCAGGGGACCGGTCGGTGTCGAGCGACTGCCGAGCCAGGACGCGCAGAGAACGGACCGGAGTGCCCTTGGGGTTGATGGGCGGCAGCCAGCGCACCCGCAGGTGCTGTTGCTTGCCCAGGACCCGCTGGATGCGGCGCTCCAGGTCTTCCACGGTGTCGGGAAGCAAGGGGGCTGGCGGCAGGATGGTGGCCACCCAGCGGTCGTCTTCGGAGTGCACCAGGGCGGCCGCGCAGCCCGAGTCCAGGCGGGCGAGCACCGGGCAGCAGGGCGCTCGGCAGCGTGGAAGGGGCGCGATGCTGGTTGAGGGCATCGGCCGCCGCGATGATGACCTCGAGTGCTTCGGTGCGGTGGTGCACCTGCTGCTGGAGTCGCTCGTTGGTGGACTCGAGCGCTGTGAGCATCTCCGTGTGGTGGCTGATGACCTCGGCCATCTCGCGGGGGAGGTCGCGGCTGGCCAGCGTGCCGTCGCGGGCGCCCTTCCGGGTGTCGTGCAGACCATCGAGTGCTTCGAGGGGACGGATGACCCATCGCTCGAGGCTGAGCATCAGTGGCCCCACCAGCAACAGCAGCATCACCGTGGCGCTGGCGGCGAACCGAACCTGGGGGGCCACCTCGGCGAGCACCAGGGCTCGGTCGACGAGGCCGCCCGCAGTGATGGCGGTGAGGATGGCACCGGCGCCGGCAGCGAAAAACCGCCAGCGCATGGGGGCACGAGATGTAGACATGTGGGCTTCCCGGTCCGACACGACGTGGAAGGTCCCGAAGCACGCACCACCCCTGTGGTGTAGGCAAACGGGTCCGATTAGTTCAGTCGGCATGACCACTCCTGCGCTCCATCCGGTTGTCCGGACAATCGCTCTCGGCCTGATCTGTGTCTCTTGCGGGGGAGAACCTCCTACAGAACCAGACGTTGCGCCTGCACCGCCCACCCCCGCCGGCCCCGACATCCTGGTGGTGGTGATCGACACTCTGCGCGCGGACCACCTCTCGCTGCACGGCTACGAGCGCCCCACGTCGCCCCGCCTCGACGCCCTCGCCCGGGAAGGGATGTGGTTCGACCGGGCCTATGCCCAGTCCGGCTGGACCCTCGCCAGCTTCGCCAGCTTGCTCACGGGCCTGTACCCCCACCAGCACCTGGTCTCCCGAGACGGCTGCCTCCCCGACCGCTTCGGCCGCATGGCCCCGGCCACCGTCACCCTCGCCGAGGCCCTGAAGGCGCAGGGCTACACCACCGCGGCGTGGATGAACAACACCTTCCTGGCCCCGGAGTTCGGGCTGCAGGACGGCTTCGACCGCTACGACTACGAAGGCGCCACCAACGACGTCCACCGCACCGGTGCGCGCACGGTCCAAGAGGGCCTGGCCTGGCTCGACGGCCTCGAAGAAGGGCAGCGGTCCTTCCTGATGCTCCACTTCATGGAACCCCACCTCGACTACGCCCCACCGGCCGACATCCACGGCACCTTCGCCACCGGCACCCGGCCCGCTGCGCTCGAGTACCCGAAGAACCCCAACCCCTTCACCATGCTGCAGCAGGGGAAGATCACGCTCGACGACGCCGGCCGTGCCTACCTGAAGGCCCTCTACGACGAAGAAATCCTCGCTGCCGACCGCGCGCTGGGTCAGCTGGTCGACGGCCTGAAGGCCCGCGGCCGCCTCGACAACACCCTGCTGGTGGTCACCGCCGACCACGGCGAAGAGTTCTGGGAGCACGGGGTCTTCGAGCACGGCCACGACCTCTGGAGCGAGCTCACGCGTGTGCCGCTGGTGGTGCGCGGGCCGGGCGTTCCGGCCACTGGAAAGGTCGAGACCATCGTGGAGCACGTCGATCTCGTCGCCGGACTCGCCGCGCGTGCAGGGGCCGAGATGCCCGGCCTGCCCGGCGCCAACCTGTTCGACGTCGCCGCCGCCCCCAAGGCTCCCCGTGCAGCGATGGCCGAAAACTGCTTGTACGGGCCGTCTTGCGTGTCGCTCATCGACGACTCCCACCGCCTCATGCTGCGCCACCACCTGGTGATGCCGAAGGATGCGCCCAGCTTCGAAGCGGCGGTCGAGAAGGCCCGCATCCAGAAGGTCATCAACGTGTGGGGCCTCGACGACCAGGGCTTCGAGCGGGTGCAGCTGGAGAAGGAAGACCAGCAAGCGCGTGGGCAGGCCATGGCCAAGGTGCTCGCGGCACGGCGGGGCACGCTCGATGCGCTGGCGGCCACCACCGGCCCCGCGGTCGTCAGCTTCGAGACGTTCTCGATGCTCGCCGAGCTTGGCTACGTGGAGCGAAAGGACGAACGGCAGGTGCCCCAGACCCCCTGCCGCTGACCCTACCGGGCCGCAGCCTCCGTTTGCGTGGGCCGCTCCAGCTCGGCCAGGAAGCCGCGGATGTGGCGGGCCAGGACGGCAGGGCGTTCCGACATGGGGGCGTGGCCGAAGTGGTCGACTTCGCGGATGACGGCGTGGCGTGGCAGGTGGTCGCGGTACCAGCGCAGCGTTTCATCGGGGATGACGCCGTCGTCGGTGCCGGTGAGCAGCAGCACCGGCATGTCGAAGCGGCCGACCTGTTCGGCGGTGAGGCTTTCGTCCGGAGTGGCGGTGAGCAGGAAGTTCCGGATGTGTGGCCGCCCCAGGTTGCGGAGCACGTTGCGCGCGCCCAGGTGCAGGATGAGGCGGGACTGGAACGAGGAGCCTGCCTTGGCCAACCGCAGGGCCTCGGTGTGGTTCGAGGGCGTGAGCAGGCCCACTGCGCGGTAGAAGACGTCGGGCTCGACGGGCGCGCCGCCGGGGTTGCTGAGCACGAGGCCCCGCACCCGCCACGGCCGGGCCGCCACGTAGAGGCCCGCCACGAGACCACCCATGGAGTTGCCCACCACCACCATGGGCTCGGGGACGATGTCGTCGAGGGTGGTGGTGAGGGCTTCGTCGATGCTGTGGATCCGCAGGCCCGACGCGGGAACGTGGCTGTCACCGTGGCCGATGAGGTCGGGGATGACCACCCGACCGCACTGACGCAGGAGGGATGTGGCCACCCGGGCGTAGGTGGATGCGCGGCTGGACACACCGTGCACGAGCACGAGTGTGGGGCCGCCGCTGGTGCCCCGGGCGTCGTAGACCTTCATCTCGCCATGCGGTGTCGGCACGCTCCGCACGCGAAAGCCCGCACGCAGCAACCGACGGTGGTTCGTGGCATGGATCACGAGACCTCCAGAAATGCAGGGGGACGACCCCCGCGTCGATGACCCAACACAGACAATTGTCCCGATCTTTTTCAGGTCGCAAGGGTGGGATGGGCCTCGACCGACACTTTCTTGCCTGTCCCAACACAGTGCAGAACAAGTTCTACTGCCCGCTTCTCGCCAAAGTCGGTAGGTTGGGCCCTCGACCACAGGTGAAGTCATGCGGGTTGGTGCCGCTCTGGTGATGCTCTGCGTAGGTTGCGGGACCTCCGAGAAGGACTCTGCACCCGCCGTCGACCCCGGCTGTCACGGGTCGGCCGCGCCCTCGACCATCGCGGAGATGGTCGACCACCTCAACAGCCTGCCTCCGCCGGTCACCGTTCCCTGTCTGCTCGACAGCCTGGCCCGGCCGCTCGAGGTCGAGCTCACCGAAAACCCGGTGTCTGCACAGCCTGCCGACGGACCCGAGAGCCCTCGCATCTTCCTGTTCACCGGCGACCTCGTCACGTCCATGGTGGCGTCGGGGGATGGGTCCCTGGTGCTCGAGTTCGGCGAGGTGGACGGCCTCCGACACACGCGGAAGGGCGAGGTGGTGGTGCCGGTCACCGCGCCTCTGCTGCAGTCCGACCCCTACACCCGCATCGAGCACGACGAGCTGGGCACGGTCTGTGCGGCCTGCCACATCGAACAGACCGACCACCCCGACGGCGGCACCACCTCCATCGCCATCGCCCCCGACCCCCGCTCCCGAATCTCGGTGTCGGAGCTGCGAGAGGTGGCGGAGGCTTGTCCGCCCCGTCCCACCTCGGGCCCGTGCCTCACCCTCAATGCGCTCTTCGATGGCGCGGTCGTCCACCGCAGCTTTCCGGCCGCATACCCCACGATCTTCGAGCTCACGGAATAGACTGCTGCCGGGGGGGTTGGGTGCTCTCTCTGCCGGGGGCGCCATTGTTTTCCGCTTCGCTCGTGCTGGTGTCGATCGCTGCAGCCGCACCATCCACCTGGACGGTCACATCCGAGAACGACTCCCCGTGGTCGCTCATGTGGGGCAACCCCTACCGCGATGAGTACTACACCAACGGCATCCGGTTGAGCGGCAGCTGGTGGGTGGCCGACCACACAGACCGTGGCCTCGGGCGAGCGGCCGATGTCGTGGCGCGGGGGCTGGGGCTTGGGAAGGCCGACGTGGTGGAGCTCGGCGCCTCCCAGACCATGTACACACCCATCGAGATCTGGGAGACCACCATCCCCGACACCGTGCATCCCTACGCCGGCCACCTCCACTTCACGGCCGGGCTGGGGGCGGTGGGCAAGGGCTTTCGGTCGTCCGTAGAGCTGCTCGGCGGCTGGACCGGGCCCCCGGCTTTCGGCGAGCCCGCCCAGAAGAAGGTGCACGAGCTCTTCAACGGCTACGAACCCCTCGGCTGGGACCACCAGGTCCAGTTCGAGCCCACCTTCGGCGTGAGCGTGTGGCTCGCCCCCGAGAACTTCGGCACCATCTCCGACGGCGGCGTCACCTTCCGCTTCGTGCCGTCGGTGCTCGCAGTGGCCTCCACCCCCGACCTCGCCGCAGAGGCGGGCTTTCTGGTGGGCGTGGGCACCCGCGACGACGTCCCGTCCACCCGCCCCGACGAAGCCCGCTTCGGTCACAGCGGCATCGACCGTCCCCGCCGCGGTCCATCCAAGGTGGGTGTCGCTTTGTACGCCGCCCTCGACTTCCGCCTGAGCGCCCACGACATGTTCGTCTCGGGGGGCACATTCTCGTCCATCCCGGCTCCCGAGGCCGAGGCTGCATGGACCGAAGGCGCACTGTGCGCCACGCTTCGGCTGGGTGGCACCCGCATCACGATGGCGAACAACTTTCAGGGCTTCACCTACGTGGGTCAGGAGAGGGACCACCGCTACGGCACGATTTCGGTCTCGCAAGACTTTGGTGTGAAGGAAGGTGTCCGGTCCGAAGACCGCTGACAGTGTTGGAAGTCGCTGTCGAGCCCGCCTGTGTGGGGCACAACCGGCTCGGGGCGGGCCTTTCAACTGGTCTTGTGGGTACCTGTTTGGGGGCTCACCACCTGTTCTGACTGACCTGTTTGGACTGCTTCGAGCAGCCGACAGTCGCTTTCATTTTGTCGAGAACAGGCACGCGGTGGATGCTTTCGGCTTCAGCTAAATTCGGACGGTCCGAATGGATCCTGCGCTGCGTCAACCCCCACGCCGCCGGGAGGGACCATGAGTCTCCGAAATCTGTTGGGCCTGAGCATCCGTTCCCGACTCGTCATCGCCATGGTGGGAACGGCGACGGTCGCTGCGGTCTTGGTGAGCACCTTTGCGTTCGCCACCGCTCGGACCTCGCTCACCGATGCCGAGTTCGACAAGCTGACCACCATCCGGGAACACAAGGCGGCCCAGATTGAAGGGTACATGGCCACCGTGCTCGACCAGGTGGAGAACCTGGCCGGCGCACCCGCCACGGTGGAAGCCATGCACCGCTTCCGCACCGACTTCAAGGGCGTGGGAGAGTCCGACGTCACCGCCACGCCCAAGCTCACCCGGTACTACGCTTCCACGCTCCTCGAGCGCCTGCCCGAGTCCGACGACCGCTCCGCAGAAGGGTACCTGCCCTCCACGGCCGAAGGGCGCCGGCTCCAGGAGCTCTACCTGGCCGACAACCCGCACCCTGTGGGCTCGAAGCACGAGCTCGATGCGGCCTCGGATGGCTCCGACTACGCCGCGACGCACGCCCAGCACCACCCGGTGTTTCGCGACTTCCTCGACCGGTTCGGCTACTACGACATCTTCCTGGTGGAGCCCGAGCACGGCACCATCGTGTATTCGGTGTTCAAAGAGGCCGACTACGCCACCTCTTTGGTGTCGGGTCCCTACAGCGACACCAACTTCGCCGCGGTCTTCCGTGCTGCCAGCCTCCAAGGCGCCGGACAGTCGGCCGTGGTGGACTTCGCTCCCTATGAAGCAAGCTATGGCGCGCCCGCGGCCTTCGTGGCCTCGCCTGTGTTCGACGGCGAGAACCGCATCGGAGTGCTGGTCTTCCAGCTTCCGCTCGATCGAATCAACGCGGTCATGACCAACGAGGGACGCTGGCTCGAGTCGGGCCTTGGCCACTCCGGTGAGTCCTACATCGTGGGCCCCGACCACATGATGCGCACCGAGTCCCGCTTCTTCGAAGAGACCCCCGAGCACTTCTACGATGCCATCGCCAAGAGTGTGCACGCCGACGCCTTGCCCGCCATCCAGCGGCTGGGCACGGTGGTGGGCCTGCTGAAGGTCGACACCGAGGGCACCCGAGCGGCCCTCCACGGCGAGACCGGCACGGCCACGTTCACCGACTATCGGGGCGAAGAGGTGATGTCGTCGTACCGCCCCATCGCCATCCCGGGCGTCCAGTGGGTCATCCTCAGCGAGATCGACACCTCCGAGGCCCTCGCGCCCGTCCGCAGCTTCCGCAACCAGGCGGCCGTGGCCACCTTTGCGGTCACCCTCGTGACCCTGCTGGTGGCCTACCTCATCGGCAGTGCCATCGCGCGACCCATCATCGCCGCCAGTGCCCGCATTCGAGCGCTCGCCAGCGGTGAGCGGGCCAAAGATGCCATGGACGAGTCGGTGGGTGGAGAGCTGGGCCAGCTGGCGAGTGCCTACAACGACCTGGTCACCGGCATGGCGGAGCTCGCCGAGCGGGCCGACCGCGCAGCTCGGGGTGAGCCCTCCGAGACAACCCTCGAAGACGCGCCCCGAAACATCGCCAACAACGGTGTTCTCGCGGATGCGTTCGCCTCGCTCGAGCACACCCAGGGGCGCCTGGCCCACCAGGCCGACCTCATCAAGAGCGGTGACTTGAACAACACCACGCTCGATGTCCGCATCCCGGGCGTCCTCGGGACGGCCTTCGCGGAGATGGCCGACAACTTGCGGCTCATGGCACGTCAGGCCCGCGCGATTGCCGAGGGCGACTTGGTGGACGCCTCCCTGCAGACACGGCTCGATGGTGAGCTCGGCGAGAGCTTCACGCGCATGGTCGAGTCGCTGCGTGGGTTGGTTGCCAACATCCAAGCCAACTCTCTGCAGCTCGACGCCACGGCCGCACAGCTCCACCAGGCCGCTCTGTCCCAGCAGCTCGGTGCCAACGAGCAGGCGTCGGCTGTCGAAGAGACCCGCCGGGTGCTCACCAGCCTGTCGTCGTCGGCCAAGGAAATCGCGTCGGCCACGTCTGCGGTCTACACGAATGCCGAGGTCGCCCAGCAGACCAACGCCCAGACCGCAGAGGCCATCCGGGAGCTGACCGGCCACACCGCGCGGATTGGCGAGATCGTCTCGTTCATCAAGGACATCGCCAACAAGTCCGACCTGCTCGCCCTGAACGCGGCCCTCGAAGGCACCAAGGCGGGAGAGGCGGGACGGAGCTTCAGCCTCGTGGCCACGCAGATGCAGCGGCTCGCCGAGCAGATCATGGGCTCGCTCAAAGACATCGATGCCCTCACCGAGGACATCCGACGGGCCACCCAGTCCACGGTCACGGCGGTGGAAGAGACCTCCCGGCTGTCCACCCAGACCACCGAGTCTGCGGGCTCCATCGCCGAGGCCATCCAGGAGCAGCAGGTGGGCACCCAGCAGTCCACCACCGCCATGGACCAGATCTCCGCGGTGGCCCAGAAGTCCGTGTCCACGTCGAGCGAGCTGGTGGAGACCAGCCAGCAGCTGCAGCAGCTCTCCAACGCCTTCCAGGCAGTGGTGGCGCAGTTCAGCACCGAAGACGAGGCCTTCGACCACTCGCGCTCGGCCGCCTGAACCCCTCGCCCGAGAACCGGACCGCCAGCGGGCATGGGCTCGCTGGCGGTTGTCGTTCTCAAGGGTTGCGCCCGTGGTCCTGTGGGACACCGACGCCGCCCACCCGGGTCTATCGACCGAAGCGGGCGAGGTACGGACCGAGCTCGGCGGTGTGGAGGACGGTCTCGGCGGCGTGCAGCTCACGCGCGGCCTTCGGCATGCCGTCGACGATGGCGGTGGTTCCCGACTGGGCCAGCGTGTGACCGCCCGCCCCTCGCAGCGCCAGCAGGCCGGTCGCTCCGTCGCGCCCCATGCCGGTCAGCACCAGGCCCCAGGCACGCCGTCCGTGAGACCGTGCGAGGCTCTCCAGCATCCGGTCGCCGCTGGGCTTGTGTTCCCGGATGGGGGGAGACCGGTGGTCGAGCCGGAGCTGGTTCCCTTCGATGGTGACGTGGGAACCGGGTGGGGCGATGTGCACGTGTCCGGGCCGGAGGGGGGCGCCGCTCGTGGTGAGCTGGACCTCGAGGTGCAGCCGACGCTGGAGGAGGGTGCGGAACGACTCTGCGAATGTGGTTGCCATGTGTTGGACCAACACAATCGACGGCGAGTAGTCATCTGGAAGCGGCGCCAGGACCTGCAGCAAGGTCTGGGGGCCCCCCGTGGACGCGACGATGCCGACGACCTCGGGTGCAGGGCGAGACCGGGACCGGGATGTGGGGCCGGCTTCCACATGGGCGGACGCGGCAGCACAGGCCACCTTGTCGTAGAACCCGCTGGTGCCCACCCCGCCCTTTCGCAGGACCTGGTTTGCCCCGGCGGCGATGCCGAGGACCTGGTAGCGCCGAAACGCGGCCCCCTCGGCAGCTGTCATGATGACCACGGACACCGCCGAGCGGGCCCGGATGGCGCGGGTGCCTTCGAGGCCGTCCATCCCGGGCATCTGGGCGTCCATGAGAACCAGGTGCGGCCGTGTGCTGGCGAGGGATGCCAGCGCCGCTTCTGCGGACGTGACCGAGCCGACCACCTCGATGTCGGCTCGGGCTCCGAGCACGGCCGAGATGGTGCGCAGGACGATGGTGCTGTCGTCGACGACGAGAACGCGGGCGGGCGCGTTCATGCGGCGCATCCCACCACACCCGGGAGGAGGAGGTCGAGGGCCTCCTTGAGCCGGGCCTCGGAGTGGGTCGACTTGAGCAGGTAGGCGTTGGCCCCTGCGGCCAGGGCGTCGGCCTTCGACTCCTCCGACTCCCGGGTGGTCATGACGACGACCGGGGTGGTCTGGCCCGCCGCCCGCAGCTCTCGCAACATGGAGAGGCCGTCGAGAACCGGCATGTCCAGGTCGGTCATGATGATGTCGGGGCGATGGACGGAGGCCAGCTCCAGGCCCTCGCGACCGTTGACCGCCTCGATCACCTGGTGGCCCAGCCGGCTGACCGCGGAGACCAGCATCCGACGGGTGAGGTCGGAGTCTTCGACGATGAGAACGGTGGCGGCGGGGCCCGACGCAGCTGCCGGAGCCTCGCTGGAGGGCTCGGCGCTCGCTTGGGATGTGGGGGGCACTTCCTCGGGCTCGGGGGTGGCCTGGACCAGCGTGCTGGCCCCCGAGCGGGTCCGCTCGATGAGCTGTCCAACGTTGAGAACGGTGACCAGCTCACCACCCTCGATCCGAGCCGTGCCGGCCATCACATTCAGGCCAGACAGGAACGCATCGCTGGCCTGCTGCACCAGCTTGCGCTCGCCGAGCACCGAGCCGATGCGGATGGCAATCCGGCGGTCGCCGTTGCGGAGGATGGCCACACGCCAGAAGGCATCCCGGGTGGGGCCGGCGTCGAAGCCGAGGAGCTGGTCGAGGTCGTAGAGCCCCAACAGGTCGTCGTTGTGGACCAGGAGCGTCCGGCTGCCCATCGTGCGCACCGCCGAGGGGAGCACATGGAGCATGGACTCGATCATGGTCGACGGCATGGCGAACAAGCCCTTGGCCTGGCGGAACACCATCGACTGGGTGACCGACGCGGACACCGGCAGCGACAGGATGAACCGTGTGCCGTGTCCCACGCGGGTCTGGATGGTCACCGACCCACCCATGGCGTCGATCTGGCGCTTCACAACGTCCATCCCCACACCGCGGCCCGAGATGTCGGTCACGGCGGCTGCGGTCGAGAAGCCGGGGCGGAAGATCTGCTCCAGCAGGGTGTCCTCGTTCATCGTGGCCACCTCGTCGGCGGTGGCGAGGCCCTTCTCGACCAGCCGACCGCCAATCTTCGAGGCGTCGATGCCGCCGCCGTCGTCGGAGATCTCCACCTCCACGAACGCGCCCCGGTTGCGGGCGCTCAGGCGCAGAGTGCCCTTCTCGGGCTTGCCCGCAGCGAGCCGCCGCTCGGGAGACTCGATGCCGTGGTCGACGCTGTTGCGGACCAGGTGCAGCAGGGCGTCTTCGATCTGGTTGAGGACCTGCTTGTCGACGGCCACGTGCTCGCCTTCGAGCTCCACCACGCACTTCTTGCCGAGGTCGCGGGCCATGGCTCGCACGGCGCGGGGGTACTTGCCGAACACGGTGCGCACGGCCACGAGCTGCATCGACCCGACGCTGTCCTGCAGCTCGGTGAGGCGGAGGCCGTTCTGGAAGCCCTCGTCGCGCATGTTCCGCACGCGGCTGCCCATCTCCCGGGCCAGGGCGTCGAATTTCTCGACGATGTCGGCATCGAGCCGCCGGTCGTCGCGGAACTCGCCCACGGCCGCACGCAGGTCGTGCACCAGGCGGCCGATGTCGGCCACGATGCGGTCTTGTTGGGTCTGCCAGAGGCTGAGCTCGCCCGACAGGTGGATGAGCTGCTCGACCCGCTCGGCCGGGACGTGGAGGAATTCGCGGCGCTTCTTCTCGGCCGACCCGGCGGCAGGACTGGTGGACTGTGTGGGAGCCACAGCCTCGACCGGTGCAGCGGGCGCCGGTGGGGCCTCTCCGCGCTCGAGGGCGTCGATGCGGTGGAAGTAGTGCCCGATGGCCTGCTCCAGTGTGGCCGGAACGGGTGCGCAGAGGTCGCTGTTCAGCACCTGGTGGATGAGGTCGACGCCGGCCAGGGCGAGGTCGATGTGGGCGCTGCTCTGGAAGCCGCCCTTTCGGGTGGCGAGCAGGAGGTCTTCGAAGCGGTGGACCAGCTGGCCCAGGTCCATCAGCCCCACCACGCGGGCGTCGCCCTTGAGGGTGTGGGCCTCCCGCAGCAGCTGGTCGGCCACTTCGGTGTCGCCGGGCTGTTCTTCGAGGTGCAGCAAGCACTGGCTGAGCGCATCCACCCGGACGAGTGCGCCCACCTGGTACTCGTCGAGCATCTCGCGGGGGACGGTGGGGCCGGTGTCGGACGGGGTGGCTTCTTCGGCCAGCTCGGACAGGCTGGGCGTGCCGGGGTCGAACTGGATGCGGTCGGCGAACTCGGCCAGCAGGCGGTCGCGGTCCGATGGCGAGGTCCGGTCGGCGAACGCTTCGGCGGTCAGGTCGAGGCCGTCCTTGACCACGTCCATGTCGCCAAATGCCATGGCGTCCAGGGACACGGCCTCCTCGGTCTCAGCAAGGAGGCTCCAGAAGTGGTGGGCCGCGGCTTCGAGGCCCAGAGCCCGTGCCTGGTCGCGGAGCGCCTCCAGGCTTGCGACGAGCAGCTCGGCGGTGTGGGTGTGTGTGGCATCCGCCAGGAGCGCGTCGGCCTGGTCGTGGAGGAGGGGCAGGCGGCGCGACACGGCTGCGGTGAGCTCGGCCCACGGGGCATCCATCCCGGCAGGCTGGCTCAGCCGTGCCTCGAGGCGGACGTGCCAGGCGTCGGCGAGGGCGGCAGCGTCCGGGGGTGGGGGCGCGGTGGGGTCGGTGGCGAGGAAAGCGAGGAGAACGTCGATGCCGGCGAGGGTGTCGTCGAGGTCGGCGGTGTCGGTGAAGCCTCGGGTGCGGCAGGCGCCCAGCAGGTCTTCGAAGCGGTGGGCGATGGCTGCGAAGGTCTCGAGGCCGAGCATGCGCGCTTCGCCCTTGATGGTGTGGGCTTCGCGGGCGACCTCGTCGGCGATGGCTTCGTCTGGGGTGCCCTCGTGCAGCGCGATGATGTGGCGGCTCATGGTGTCGAGGCGCTGCCGGGACACGGCCTGGAACTCGGCGATGAGGGACTCGGGGAGGATGGACATGGCGCCTCGCCTACACGCGCGCAGCGTGGAGCAGGGTGTCGACGTTCAGCGCCACGGCGATTCCCTTCTGGGTCTCGACCATCGCGGTGGCCCAGTTGGCGAGCGTGGTGCCGGCCAGGCCTTCGAGCGAGCGCAGGTCGTCGGCGCTCGGGTGGAGGATTCCGGCGGACTGGTCGACCCGGATGCCCACCTGCATCCCGGCGTGCTTGAGGACCAGCAGGCGGGGGAGGGTCTCTTCGTCGCCGGTGTGCTCGAGGTCCAGGAAGCGCTGGAGGTTGAAGATGGGGAGGGCCTTCTGGCCGTACGGCACCATGCCCGTGATGTGCTGGGGCACCATGGGAAGCGGCGTGGGCACCTGGTCTTCGATGATGGTCTCGATCAGCTCGGCCGGGACGACGCTCCAGGTGTCGCCGATGCGGAACAGGAACTGCGGGTGCTGGGTGGGATCGGACCAGGTGGCCATGTCGGACCTCGGCTAGGGAAAGGTGGGCAGGGACCGGGCTTGGGCGCTGCGCAGGCTGTGGAGCTCTGCAAGAACGAACTGACGCGTGGAAGAGGCGTCAGTGTGGGCGCTCTGGACGAGGGGTGCCGACCGGGTGACCAGGCGGGTGGGGGTGCGTGCGTCGAGCGCTCGGAGGGCCTGCGTGAGGTGGGACTCTGCGGCCAGGAGCTGTCCGTCCGACTTCAGCAGTCCGGCGAGGAGTGCGAGCGAGGGCCAGTGGTCGGGTGTGGCCTGGACGGCGGCGCGGAAGGACCGGGTGGCGAGGGCGGTGTTCCGGGTCTTTTCGTGCACCACGCCGAGGAAGTAGTGGGCTTCGGTCGACCGCCGACCGTGGCGTGTGGCGCGTTCAAGGTCGGTGCGGGCTTGGGCGAAGCGATGGCGGGACAGGTGGAGCACGCCGCGCTCGAGGAGCCCCACGTGGTCGTTGGTGGCCCGGTGGAGGTGTTCGTCGAGAGTGCGTTCAGCGCGGGTGATGTCGCCGGAACGAATCGCTGCTCGGGCCGCCTGGACGGGGTCGACGCCGCCGTGCTTGGACGACCCGACGGGCCGGGTCGGGGCCAGGTGGGAGTGTGCCGGTCTCTTGGGTTGCCGAGACGAAACCGCCCGGGTCCGCGTGCGTCGGAATGCGGTTCGTCCTTGCCACTGAAAGGCTTCTGTGGCCCCGCCGACCGCCCGTGTGGGGTCGGAGCCTCCGAGGAACAGCACCCCGTCGGTGGCCAGGACGTCGGAGAGCCGGTCCACCACCTCTGTGATGGTGGTCTGCGAGAAGTAGATGAGCACGTTTCGACACACGACCGCGTCCCAACCGTTGGGGGCCCGTCGCGCTGCTGCGAGCAGGTTGTGGGTGTCGAAGCGGACCCGGCGACGGATGGCGGGCACCGGACGCCACCCCGAGCCAGAAGGTTGGAGCCAGCGGCCTTTCCACGCCTCGGGGGCGGGCATCAGGCGGTAGGCCGAGTAGGGTCCGCCGGCGGTGGCTGTGGCGATGGACGCGGGGTTGAGGTCGGTGCCGTGGACGGTCCCGGGGATGGCTGCTTCTTCGAGCAGGATGGCCAGGGTGTAGGCCTCTTCGCCGGATGCGCACGCAGCGCTCCAGACCTTGAGAGGCCGCTGTGTGGCCTTGTGGCGTTGGCGCAGAAACGCTTGGATTCCGATGAGTTGGTCGGCGTCGCGGTTGAAGGTGGTCTCACCGATGGTGAAGGCCTGCACCAGCCACCGCAGCTCGGCATCGTCGGCGCGCGCCTTCTTCAGTCGGTCGACCCACACCTCCGGGGACAGCTTCTGCTCGTGGAGACGCGCATCCACGCGGGGCATCACGTTGGCTGCGTGTGTGCCGAGCTGGAAGCCGAAGCGCTCCTGGATCAGGCGGTCGAGGTCTGTGTGCCAGCGAGGGGGCATCGGCTCGTCCGGTGTGTGGGTGGTGACCCTTTCCAATCGGACTGATCTGGCGCACGTTGAGTGGAATACGGCTTCAGGAGGGTGTTCTGGGCGCCCGGATACCTGTCCCGGGCGTCAGGATCTGGTCCTCAGCCCCCGAATCCGGTGGAGTACCAGAGCCCGTAGGAGGGGGCCGCGGCGGCGAGGGCGGGAACCTGGACGCCGAGCGCAGCCGTGTGGTTGCCCGCCCGATCGAGGGTGAGCCCCAGGCCCGGAACCAGGGTGAGGTCGACCGAGTCGGCGCCGAAGGCGGGGTTCACCTCGAAGAACACGGAGGTGCGGTCGCCGAGGGCCAGCTCGGGGGCGAGGAGCCCGTAGGTGGTGCCGTCGGCGTACCCGATGTTGGATGCGAACGTAAGCGCCGAACGCGAGAACACGGCGTGGACCTCCGGGCCCACCGATGCGTCTCCACTCTGGGGGTCGATGATGGTCCGGACGGTGGCGCCCAGGTTGTCGGTGAGGAAGACCCGCGGCATCAGATCGACGGTGGTGAAGGTGCTCTCACCATCGGGGGAGAACGCGCCTCCAGCCCCCACCAGGACATCGAAGTGGCCGGCGAAGCTGCTCTGGACGTACACGCTCGGTGTGACTTCCGCGTCGTTCCCAACGTAGACGTACGGGGTGACCGCGGCTGCTCCGTCGTCGAGGCGGCCGTACCACGGGTTGAGGGCTCCAGCGTGGGCGGGGGCGGCGACGGCCACCGCGGTCAGGGCGGCAAAGACGGTGAAGAGTCGGGTCGGCGAGGGCATGGGGTGCTCCCTGTGCGGGTGGGTGAATGCTCCAATTCATGACACGGATCAGTCACCCCCCGAAGGTGACCCGTGGGTCAAGGTTCTGGCGCTCTGGACAGGATTGCCAAGCGCTCGGGGCAGGTTTTGTGTGGTTGGCTTGGGTTGGATTGCGTACGTCGGAGCGCTCTGGATTGGTTGGTGTCCAACCTGATTCAGGGACGCCCGGGCTCCGATCGGACCGCGTAGGCCGACCAGCGACCCGCCTGTTCGGCCATGGGCGCGCCGAAGGCTGTACGCAGGGCCTGCGAGATGTCGGCAGACCGGCGGGTCTCGAGCTGCTTGTGGTGCACCGTGACGATGGCCACGCCCTGGTCGACGAGGAAGGCGCGGTCGGACGGGGACAGGGTGGGTGCGCGTGCTCGGGGCGCACCCTCGGACACCCAGGCCAGCAGGGGCACGCGGTAGACCAGGTCGGCGGTGTGGTCGGTGGCCAGGTGGTCGAGGAACAGGTGCCCGGTGATGGGGCGGTGATGCAGCATCTGGAGGACGGCCCGCTGCTCGTGCTGCCAGGGCTCGGCGGTGGGAGGAAGTGCGAGAACAGCGCCGTCGACGGTGTGTTGGAGCAACTCGGTGGCAGGGTGCGCGGGAATGGCGAAGCCGGGCGTGGGCCAGTTGCCGGCGAGCTGGGCGTCGACGGCGGCGTAGGTGGGCAATGCGAGTCCCACGACGATGGCGAGCGGTCTGGACCGTGTGGACAGGCGGTCGACGAGCAGGGCGCCGGCTCCGGCAATGGCGATGGACACGCCCATCGCGAGGCGTGCTGGAGAGTGGAACCAGCCCAGGACAGGGAGCTGCTGCATCACGGCGAAGGGACCGAAGAGCATGGGCTTGTCGGAGGCGGACCGCCACAGGTCGCCACCTTCCCACAGGCCGGGGCTTGGACCGAGGGCGAGCAGCAAGCTGAAGAACAGCCCGAGCAGCACACCCAAGGCCAGGCGACGGTGGGTGCGCGGGACCAGCCAGGGCAGACCGACGGCGAGCAGGAACAGCCCGCGCGCGGGATGTCGACCGGCCGAGAGGAACCACGAGAGGAGGCCGGTGGACTGGTCGACGGCCATCAGGAGGGTGCTGTGGCCTTCGCCGGTGGTGCGCGCGGCGAGCGCTCGGGACAGGAACAGCACGAGCCAGGGAGTGGCGATGGCGGCGGCGAGTCCTGCTGCCTGGAGCCACCGGCGGCGGCCATTGGTGGGGGTGGTGTGGAGCCACGGGAGCAGCCAGGCCAAGGCGAGCGCGAGCCACAGGGCATGTTCCCAGGACACGAGGAACACGAGCGCGCCGGCGAGCGCGGTGCGGATGACGTGGGGGCGACCGCCCCGGTGCCAGAGGTGGAGGGCTGCGGCGAGCGCGAGGGTGGTGAAGCCGAGGCCCGCGTGCTCGGGGCGGCCGTCGGTGGCGTTGTAGAGGACGAAGCCGTCGAGCTGGAGGAGCATCCCGCCGACCGCTGCGGCCCACGGTCGGGCGCCGAGGGTGCGGGCCAGCGCGATGCCGGCGAGGCCCGCCACGGCCAGCCAGGTGCAGACGACGGTGGAGTAGGCAGCGGTGGGGGCGTCGCCAAGGTGGACCAGGCCGGTGCCGACGAAGGTGTGGAGCCAGCCGCCGTAGATGGGCAGGAGGTCGAGGCCGTCGGGCCAGGAGAGCAGGGTGGTGCGCGTGGGGTCGCCGTGTGCGCCGTTCCAGATGGCCCAGACGTGACTGACGAGGTCGGTGGTGCGGCGGCCGACAGCGCCGGGGCCAGCGGTGATGCGCCAGTAGGCGGGCAGGACCAGCGGCAGGAGCCAGGATGGGTGGGGGCGGCGCATGGGGCAGCGTACTCGGAAGGAGCGAGGGAGGCCCCATCCGACGGCTTCGCCGTCACCTTCCCCTGGAGGGGAAGGACTGTGCATGGACGGAGGTCGACCCTTTCAGGAGAACGTGGCTGCCACGATGCCGATGGCCATCACCACGCTCACCCAGGCGTTGGCTTGGAAGAAGGCGGCGTTCATGCGGGAGAGGTCGCCGGGCTTCACGATGCTCTGCTCCCACACGAGGATGCCCGCCACCACGGCCACTGCGATGTAGTAGGGCCAGCCGAGTGGGGTGGTGAGGGGGAGGGCGGCGAGGGCCATGATGGCCACACCGTGCAAGGCGCTGCTCACGCGGAGGGCACCCACTTCACCGAGCCTGGCGGGGATGCTGTTGAGGCCGACCTCTTGGTCGTAGGTGCGGTCTTGCAGCGCGTACAGGGTGTCGAAGCCGCCCACCCACGCGAGGATGGCCACGCCCATCACGACGGGGGTGGCGGTGACGGTGCCGGTGAGGGCGAGCCACACGCACGCCGGGGACAGGCCGAGGGCGAAGCCGAGCCAGATGTGGCACAGGGCGGTGAAGCGCTTGGTGAGGGAGTAGCCCCACAGCACCACAAGCACGAAGGGGGAGGCGTAGAAGGCCTCGATGGAGAGCATCCACGCGGCGAGCACGAGGAGGGCGGCGCTGCCGAGGGTGAGGCCCCATGCCCAGCGGATGTCGAGGGCGCCGGATGCGAGCTGGCGGCCGACGGTGCGGGGGTTGGCGGCGTCGATGCGGCGGTCGACGATGCGGTTGAAGCCCATGGCGGATGAGCGGGCGCCTACCATGGCCACGAGAATCCACAGCCACTGGAGCACACCGACGGGCTGGGCCCGGTGCACGATCCAGGCAGCGGCCAGAGCGAAGGGCAGCGCGAAGATGGTGTGGGAGAGCTTGATGTCGGTGGCGAAGGCCGACAGCTGGGCTTTCGCATGGGCTTGGGGCGGAGCGTTCACGTGAGCCACCTTCGCGGCCAGCGGGTGCCGTCGAGGAGTCGTTCGAGGGGGTTGGGGCCGGCGGGCACCTCGACCAGGAGGAGGTCGGGGCGGGCGCCGAGGTCGATGCGGCCAGCGTGTGGACGGCCAGGGAGCAGGCGGGCCCCACCGGAGGTGAGGGCGTGCAGCCAGGTCTGGACGGGCAGCTGTGGGAAGGCCTCGCGGAGCACGGCGGCTTCGGCGAGGAGGTCGAGGTCGGGGGTGCTGGCGCGGGAGTCGGTGCCGATGGCGAGCGGGATGCCGCGGGCGACCATGGCGGGGACGTCGGGGAGCCGGCCGGTGATGTGGCGGTTGGACCGGGGACACAACACGGCGGTGCTGCCGGCGCGGGTGATGCGGTCGAGGTCGAGCAGGCTGGTGGCGGTGAGGTGGACGAGGCCGACCCGGGGACCGAGCAGCTCGAGCTTGTCGAGGAGGGCGACGCCAGACGATGCCCGACCGAGGGCCTCTCGCCACGGGTGGTGGGGCCGGAGGGTGGCGAGGTGGGTGTGGAAGCCGGCCCAGGGTCCGCGACGGTGGTTGAGGAGGGTGATGTCGGCGGGGTCTTCGTCGCAGTGGATGGTGACGGGGATGGCCGACGGGGCCAGCGCTGCTCGGAGGAGGTCGGGGGCGCAGGAGATGGGGGCGTGGGCGGTGGGCCGGCACTCGACGCCGGGGGCGGTGGGGGCGTGGTGGGCGTGGTGGAGGGCGGGCTGCCAGCGGTCTTCGGTGAGGCCGATGCACTCGACCTGGACGGTGCCCCGGAGGCGAGCGGCCGACATGGCGGCGGCGGTGGTGCCGGAGTTGCTGGTGTCGATGAAGAAGGCGGTGCCGAGGGCTCGAGCGGAGCGGGCGCCGCGCTCGGCGGTAAAGGGGGTGGGCTGGTGGGGGCTCTGGTAGAGGGCGCCCACCCAGCCGGGGCTGCCGAGGCCAGGAGTGCCGACCGGCTTGGGGTGGTGGGACAGCTCGAGGTGGCCGTGGGCGTTGACGAGCCCGGGCAGGAGAATGCCGTCGAGGAGGGTGTCTTCGGGGGAGGCGGGGCCCACGTGGACGATGCGGTGGGTGGGGTCGAGGACGACGACGGTGGCGGGCTTGAGGCCGGCTGGGGTCCAGACGTGGCGGGCGGCGATGCGGGTCATGGGGCCCCCTCTGGCCGCGTTGCGGCACCTCCCCCTGCAGGGGTCTCCGACTCGCACAAGTTGTGTGCTCCACCGACAGGACACTGTGTCGCCGGTGGAGGTTGCCCCTGGGCTGACTGCTCGTGCATTGGCGGGGGACGCCGTCCCCCGAACACCCCCTGTTTTCCGGGGAGAACTCCGTCCTCCCCGGGCCCCTCCGGCCGGGGGACTACTCCGT